>JAABVA010003830.1_pt1 | contig 14135 bp, 10 predicted proteins | sample 5560331 | NCBI WGS metagenome assembly JAABVA01 (sample SAMN12812661, study PRJNA571458) | rock metagenome | isolation source: Antarctica rocks | place: Antarctica: Victoria Land, Mt New Zealand sud | collected 2016-01-07 | reverse complement strand
ATGTGATCCCGGCGCGCATAGGCAATGTGTTCCTAGCGTCGACCATTGACCCGAAACATGTTATAGTGGAACATGTTTCGGAGCTGGTGCGCCTGGAGGGATTCGAACCCCCAACCTTCTGATCCGTGGTTCGAGACTTGTTGCACGGTAACCAACCTCGACCTCTATAGGTTGAGAGTTCTTTCACACGAAACGCTCTCAAGTTCATATAGTGCGACTGTTCTGGCGTTTAACCCAAGATCCCCGATAACGGCTCCCCCAGACGCACTTGCCGGATTGGTCGATCCGACCCTGATGAGCGAAAGCGGCACCTATTGAGCCACTCGCGAAATCTGTTGCCAGCAAACACAACCTACTCATCCGTTATCCTTTCTCGTTCGCCGCGTGCGAACGGATTAACAGACCGCTCCTGACTGTGGTCAGCCGATACTCGCAATTGCATGCCGATATTCTGACTCAATCAGATGCTCAGGAGCAACTGCTGCAGGACTGGGTGCTCTGGCAACGCGGCCGCGGCATGTCCGACAAGACCATCACCGACCGGCTCACCATCATCCGCCGGATCCCCGACGCCGCCGCCATCACCCCGCAGGGAGTCGATCGGTTCCTGACCTCCGCCGCCTGGGCCAAAGCCACCAGGGCCAACTACCACGGCGCGATCCGGGCCTGGTGCAAGTGGTTGATCATCACCGGCCGTCGCGCCGACGATCCGACCACCATCGCCACGACCCCGAAGGTCAAGAAGGGCCGGCCCCGGCCCGTCGCCGATGCCCACCTCGCGATGCTGCTTGACACCAGGATGTACCGGCGCACCCGGGCGATGATCCTGCTCGCCGCCTACGCCGGCCTACGGGTCAGCGAGATCGCCGCCATCAAGGGTGACGACGTCGACACCGTCATCAACGCGATCACCGTGGTTGGCAAGGGCGACAAGGAGCGGCAGGTCCCCCTGCACCCCATCCTGAAGGACCTCGCCGTCGTGATGCCGCGCCGCGGGTGGTGGTTCCCGACCTACGTCGGCAACACCAAACACCTCGCCGGCGGACCGATGCTCGGCAACTCCGTGTCATCCTCCATCTCCAACGTCATGGACCGCGCCGGCATCCCCGGCACCCCGCATGCCCTACGTCACTGGTTCGGCTCAGCCCTGCGCGAAGCTGGCGTCGACTCCCTGGTCATCAAAGAACTCATGGGCCACGAATCTTTGGCCACCACCGCGATTTACGTCGATGTACCACTCAAGCAACGAACCGCCGCGGTCGACCGACTCCCCCGCATGAACTCGGGTTGGGCCCGTTCATCTTCTGGCGACGAGCCCAGTCAGCTCTGCCTGTTCGATTGACCTTTTCGGCGCATTCGTCACACGATCGTGCCCCCACCGAATCAGACGATCGGCCGACAGGGCTATAGCGTGCGTCCGCACCGGGCTGTCCGGTCCGCTCGGTCACCCAAACCGGGTTTCTCACCCCTAGCCTCAATCTTTCTTGCGGTACCCGGCATTGCCTTTGTGCGATAGATCGTCTGTTTTCCAGGCGGTAGATCCGTTGTCGGGTCGGCGAGGCGGCCCGTTGGTCACTGGGGTGGCGCCGGATTCCACGTTTCCGGTGAGGTGTTCTGATACTGGTCGGGTGAAGGGTTGTTGCAGGTCAGGTGGGTGCGGCGAGTGCCTGGAGTTGGGCGAGGCCGGTGGTGAACAGGTGCCGGTGTGGGGCGTGACCGGACAGGTGCAAGTGGACCCGTCGGGATCGGCGGGCGATGGTCCCGGCCACAGAGAACAGCCGCAGGCGTAGCCGTTTGGGTTCCCAACGGCGGGCGACTGTGCCGGCCAGGGCCAACATCTGCATCCAGGCGGTGAGCTCGGTGGCCAGCTGGACGACGGCGATCCAGATCCGGTTCTGTGCGAAGTCGGTCAAAGGTAGGTTGCGCATCCCGGTGTCCTTGGCATTGCGGATCCGGTCCTCGCAGCGGGCTCGCCGCCGGTGCCGCAGTTCCAGGTCCGCCAGTTGCCCGGTGCCGGTGTTGGTGACAAACGCGGTGAGCCGGTTGCCGTCGACGTCGGTGAACCGCAACTGCGCTCCGGGGTGCGGCCGTTCGGCCCGGATGAGCACCCGCATCCCCGGCGGCCACGTCGTCAGATCGAGCATCCCGGTGAGCTCGGCGACCCATGCCCCGTCCCGGACCTTCCGGTCGGCGTCATAGGCCGGGGTCCACGCCGCCTTCGGCAGCTGATCGATCTTGGCGACCATCTCATCGGTCAGAGTGAACCCCACCGAGTACGACAATCCCTGCCCGGACAGCCATCTGAGGTATTCGTGGGTGCCGCCGCCACCGTCGGTGCGGATCAGCACCTTACGGCCGACCCGGCCGCCGCGGCGGTGAAACGGCAGCTGCCGCAACGCATCGTTGGTGACAGCGATGTGGTCGGCGGCGGTGTTGGAGCCGGCGTTGCCTTTGCGGAGCAGCATCGACAGCGGCTCACCGGTGCCGTCTTGGCCGTGATCCACCCAGGATCCCAGAGGATGAAAACCGAAGCCCCGCTTGAACGTCGGCGCAGCGAGTTCCTTGTCCGAGTGGGCGGTGATCAGCGTGGCATCCAGATCGATCGTCAATGGATGCTCGGCGGTGATCTGGTGATCGGGTGCCATTTTCCCGGCGAGCTTCCAGACCTTGGCTCGGGTGACGGCTCTGGCATTGTTGATCGCCGCCAACGCCGCCTCCGAGGTGACAGCCAACGCGTCGATCAACCGTGACACCGTCGGGTCGGACGCGACCCTGCCGAATACCGCTGGTTCGGCCCGCAGCAACCCGATGTCGGCCAGGCAATCACCGCCGATGGCGACGCTGATCGCCAGATCCAGCAGAATTTTCCCCGGATCCAGCACCGCCCACTGCTTACGCCACGGCGCCAACGCCTGCGACAGTTCCCGGTCCAAACCGACCTTCCCGGCGGTGGCGACCAGCAACACTGCACCGGCCTGGGACACCACCCGCTGCGCGCTCGTGTCCACTGTCAACCGCGGGTAGGAACCGGTAGGCTTCGACATCAGAAAGGTGCTCCAGATCTGGGTGGTGATGGTCCCTCAGCAAGACCTATCCTTCCAGCTCAGGGCACCTTTCTCCATGATCAAAACACCCCAGATCAGTTCAGCGTGAAAGCGCCAGGTTAAGCGGATTTCACCTGCAGAAACCTTCGCCATCCACTTGGGAGTGGGTAGGCGCCCAAGTGAGAGCTGCCGAGGTGCCAGGCCAAGCACCCCCGCAAGGTCATTGTGCAAGTGCGTCTCTTGCACTCGGCGAATCCCGCGCGAACCGCGACTCTTGATGCTAGCCAACTCGGCACGCAGGGCGTTAAACTTAGTGAAGCTGATGCGAAACTTGTGTCCGGTGACTTCGGGATCACCTCGTACGACGAATTCGATAACAGAGCCATCCGTGCTTTGTTCGATCAGTTGGACCAGCGCGTCAAATTCTTGAGAAAGCCCGAGCCCGTACTCGTAGTTTTTGGTGAAGCCGCACGGTAACCCTTTTTAGGATGTCCTCGATATCCTGATCAGGTGTAATATCGGCCGGAACAATTATAGTTGTGATTTTCAAGTACTTCGGGCTGAGGAAACCAGCACGCCAAGGCCGGGTGTCCGTGGGGTAGATCGTCAGATGCGCCTTAAGTGCATTACCCTCGATGAGCTTTACGCCAGGCGGCGAGCTGCATCAGTACCAGGAGCAGGAGTTTTTCTTAGGGATGAAAAATCCCTGTATTAGTCCTCGTGTGGTCCTACGCACGTCTAGGGTCCCTCGGTCGCCCGGCTCGCTTCCAAACCGCGCTATCTGTCGATCAACTTTCTCCGAAGCCGGACTGGTCGGACCTCGGCGTGCGGGGCGAATAAATGGCGGGCCGCTGAGCCGTACATCGAAGGGCACTGAGCGCGGCCTACCGCCTGAGACCCATGGTGCCCTACCTTGACGTTGAGTTACGACCGTAATCAACACTATGGCGCGTGTTCTATGCTACGCCCGACCTACGGTACCTACCAGCTACCGCGCCGCGGTTGGCCCGTTGACAAATCCGATCGGTTGACGCCGGCACGGTCGACGCAGTGACCGATGCATCAGCCGCCGGTACGGGCGAGCCAATCTGCGTAGAACAGTCCTAGACCGAGCGCGGCCGATATCGCCGCCAGGATCAAGAATCGCACATATATTGTGGTCTCTGACCACCCGGTCAGTTCGAAGTGGTGGTGAAAAGGAGCTTGTTTGAACACCCTCACCTTTCGAGTTCTATAACCGACGATTTGGACGATATCCGAGAGCATCTCGACCGCGAAGAGGCCGGCGATGACCACTAGTAGTAGTTCTGTCTTGGTGAGAACGGATAGCCCGGCGATCATGCCGCCCAAGGCCAGCGAGCCGGTATCCCCCATGATGATCCGCGCCGGATGGGCGTTCCACCAGAGAAAACCGAGGCAGCCGCCGACTGCAGCGGCGGCGACCACTGCCAAATCCAACGGATCCCGCACCGTGTAACAGCCGGGATAAGCGGGGCTGTTGGTGGGAAGCACCCAGCAGGCGTTGCGGAACTGAAAAAAGCAGATCGCCACGTAAGTACCCAGCACCATCACCGACGAACTGGCAACCAGTCCGTCTAGTCCATCTGTGAAGTTCACCGCGTTCGTCCAAGCGCCGATCAGCAGCAAGACGAAGATGATGAAGCCGGTGGCGCCGAAGGTGACTAATTCCAGATCGTGGGTGTACGACAGTCGCACCGATCCCGGGGTCAAACCGTTACTGTTGCGGAACAGCAGCACGCCAACCCCAAAGAACACCGCAACCAGTGCCTGCCCAATCAGTTTCGCTCGTTGTCTGAGGCCAAGGTTGCGCTGATTCCGAACCTTGAGGAAGTCGTCCAGGAAACCGACCAGCCCGCAACCTGTGACCAAGAACAGCAGCAGCCAGGCAGAGGCGCTCGGGCCACCGGCATGGTTGGTCAGCACACCGACGCCCACCGAGACCAGATACCCAATCCACATCGCGGTCAAGATGGCGACACCACCCATGGTCGGCGTGCCACGCTTTGCCTGGTGCTGTTTCACTACGTCGCGGATCTCCTGGCCGAAACCGGCTCGCGTGAACACCTTAATCAAGTAGGGGGTCAACAGGATCGACACGATGAGCCCGACGACCGCTGCGATCAGAATTGACTTCACAGGTCTGCGGTGTCCTTCCAGTCTAAAGTTGCATCGGGCTGCAGTTGGACGTTCTAGTGCCGCTGCGTTTCAGTGCAAGTCCATCCCATGCTCGCCTCGTCGAATCGAGTATCCAAACCTGAATGGCTTGTCTTTCCGATCGGTTTTCCAAGCCGCAGCACTTTCGATATGGCAGGTCGGAAAGGTGCATAATGCTTGTGTCGGCGCCGATGGTTCGACACCGAATGCATGCAGGTTGGGTAGCGACGGTCACAACGTACGTTTATCCAGTAGGATCAATCGGAGTTCGCCTTGTTGTCCGTTATTAGTGGGACTGGTCGTATGCTTCCTTCACGGCTTGGCTCACGCGTCCCCGGGCGGGCACCTCAAGACCTTGCTCCCGAGCCCACCACCGGACCGCTTGCACTTCTTCCTTCGACGACCGCGGGCCGGCCGATCCCCGGCCGCGGGCACCGCTAACCGACCGCGACTTCGAAACACGTGTCGCCTTCTCCGCGTACACCTTCATCACGTCGATCAACTTCTTCGCCGACCTCGGTGCCAAGTCGATCTCGTAGTCCGTGCCCAGCCAGTTGAACGTGTAACGCTCCACGCCCTCGGTCGAGCTGTCGATGTCGTCCACGAAGGTGACGGTTGTCTGCTTAGCCACTACTGCATTCCTCCACTGTGTTGAGCCTGTCATCTAGTAACTCTGCCGGCGCACGTCCAGATACCGAAGTAGCCTCAAGCTGCGCTTCGTCTTAGACGCCGCACAACTGTGTTGGTTGCTACCTGTTGGGCTCAAGTACGAATCGCACCCCAGTCCAAAGATCGGGGGCGGCACGGCTTCATTTCAAGCAACCGCCCTTGGGATCAACCGAAGGAACTGGACCACGCGATACGGGCAGGCGGTACCCCTGCGGTTGGGGTGCCGCCTGGTCGGCCGTAGGCCGCACGCCTTCTAACAACCGACAGACGTGCACACTTAGGGAGACATACCTGGCGGGACCTCCCGCAGTAAGTGGGTGGTGCGCGGTCTGTGAACCGGTCAACTGGCCGTGGTGCTGATCAGAACTCATGAAGGCGCACGGTGTCGTTGTATCACGGTGATGTTGTCGGCCGTTCGTTCAGCTGGCTTGGGGCAGCTCGGCGAGGTATCGGCGGGCTGCGGCGAAGTCGGCTCGGCCGTTGCTGGTGCGGGGGTGCGGTCCGCGGTGGTGCCGGCTGAGGGTGTCGTGACCGGCAAGGGGGAGGACGGTTTGCCCGGCACCGGGGGTGCGGCGCTTTTGGGCGGCCGACAGACCACGCCAGGTCAGTTCGTCGATCCACCACGCCCATGCTTGTCGTTCGAGGCTGTAACGGCCGGCTCGTTCTGCCAGCACGCCGTGTACGCCAAGAGTTCGTGCGGCGCGGTCCAGCCTGGTTCCGGTGGAATGGCTGCGGCCGAACAGAAGCCATCGACCGACCCGGTCAGCTCTGGCCAGCCGGTGACCGACGAGGCGGTCTAGGAGGCAGCGTAGGCGGGTGGAGCTGTAACCGGTGCGGATGGCGAGGTCGATGACATCTGCTGGGGTGGTGGTGAGCAGTTGGTAGACGCGGGCGGTGTGGTGACCCAGACCTCGAGCGGTGAGCGCGTCGTGCAGAACGGCGGAGATTCGATGAGCGAGGTGGGATCTCCAGGCGCTACGGGCACCCGGGGAGCCTTTAACCTCAATCTTTCTTGCGGTACCCGGCATTGCCTTTGTGCGATAGATCGTCTGTTTTCCAGGCGGTAGATCCGTTGTCGGGTCGGCGAGGCGGCCCGTTGGTCACTGGGGTGGCGCCGGATTCCACGTTTCCGGTGAGGTGTTCTGATACTGGTCGGGTGAAGGGTTGTTGCAGGTCAGGTGGGTGCGGCGAGTGCCTGGAGTTGGGCGAGGCCGGTGGTGAACAGGTGCCGGTGTGGGGCGTGACCGGACAGGTGCAAGTGGACCCGTCGGGATCGGCGGGCGATGGTCCCGGCCACAGAGAACAGCCGCAGGCGTAGCCGTTTGGGTTCCCAACGGCGGGCGACTGTGCCGGCCAGGGCCAACATCTGCATCCAGGCGGTGAGCTCGGTGGCCAGCTGGACGACGGCGATCCAGATCCGGTTCTGTGCGAAGTCGGTCAAAGGTAGGTTGCGCATCCCGGTGTCCTTGGCATTGCGGATCCGGTCCTCGCAGCGGGCTCGCCGCCGGTGCCGCAGTTCCAGGTCCGCCAGTTGCCCGGTGCCGGTGTTGGTGACAAACGCGGTGAGCCGGTTGCCGTCGACGTCGGTGAACCGCAACTGCGCTCCGGGGTGCGGCCGTTCGGCCCGGATGAGCACCCGCATCCCCGGCGGCCACGTCGTCAGATCGAGCATCCCGGTGAGCTCGGCGACCCATGCCCCGTCCCGGACCTTCCGGTCGGCGTCATAGGCCGGGGTCCACGCCGCCTTCGGCAGCTGATCGATCTTGGCGACCATCTCATCGGTCAGAGTGAACCCCACCGAGTACGACAATCCCTGCCCGGACAGCCATCTGAGGTATTCGTGGGTGCCGCCGCCACCGTCGGTGCGGATCAGCACCTTACGGCCGACCCGGCCGCCGCGGCGGTGAAACGGCAGCTGCCGCAACGCATCGTTGGTGACAGCGATGTGGTCGGCGGCGGTGTTGGAGCCGGCGTTGCCTTTGCGGAGCAGCATCGACAGCGGCTCACCGGTGCCGTCTTGGCCGTGATCCACCCAGGATCCCAGAGGATGAAAACCGAAGCCCCGCTTGAACGTCGGCGCAGCGAGTTCCTTGTCCGAGTGGGCGGTGATCAGCGTGGCATCCAGATCGATCGTCAATGGATGCTCGGCGGTGATCTGGTGATCGGGTGCCATTTTCCCGGCGAGCTTCCAGACCTTGGCTCGGGTGACGGCTCTGGCATTGTTGATCGCCGCCAACGCCGCCTCCGAGGTGACAGCCAACGCGTCGATCAACCGTGACACCGTCGGGTCGGACGCGACCCTGCCGAATACCGCTGGTTCGGCCCGCAGCAACCCGATGTCGGCCAGGCAATCACCGCCGATGGCGACGCTGATCGCCAGATCCAGCAGAATTTTCCCCGGATCCAGCACCGCCCACTGCTTACGCCACGGCGCCAACGCCTGCGACAGTTCCCGGTCCAAACCGACCTTCCCGGCGGTGGCGACCAGCAACACTGCACCGGCCTGGGACACCACCCGCTGCGCGCTCGTGTCCACTGTCAACCGCGGGTAGGAACCGGTAGGCTTCGACATCAGAAAGTGCTCCAGATCTGGGTGGTGATGGTCCCTCAGCAAGACCTATCCTTCCAGCTCAGGGCACCTTTCTCCATGATCAAAACACCCCAGATCAGTTCAGCGTGAAAGCGCCAGGCTAGTCCGCAGTCGGCGTCGCCGGGTGGTCCAGGTCAAACCGAAGGCCCTGCCCGGCCGGACACACTGTCGGGTTCAACCCGGCGAAACGGCTCGGCCGCTACCGACCCAACGCTCATCTCGTCGACGGGTCGGTGTCCTGGACATGCCCGGGGAACCTCGGAACGCCCGCAAGCATGGTGGCCGCGAGCGTTGGGAAGCTGTGGACCGGTTGTCCGTTGGCGGCGTTGTGTACCAACGCATTTAAGGTCGCATCATCACACTCGGGATCCACGACCGGCTGCAGCCGGCACGCCGCAAGCGGTGCGCCAGCGATGAGCCGTTGCGTACCGACTACCGCAGGCCCACCCGACATGACCACCTTGGGGGACTGCGTTGTGGGTGTGGAGAATCGCGCTACAGGCGGGGATGATCACGCGTCGAAACGGCCCCATGCAGTAGCTACCTCTCCGAAGTGGTTGATGGACCACGTTTCCAGCGCCTTCAGCGGCCCACGAAGCGTCTCACCAGCAGGAGTTAGTTCGTACTCAACCCGCGGCGGCACCTCGGCGAAGACCGTTCGGGTGACCAGGCCGTCGCGTTCGAGGCCACGCAGGGTCTGCGTAAGCATCTTCTGGGAGATACCGGCAACCTCTTGGCAGATTTCGTTGAAACGCCGCGGCCCGCCGGCGAGGGTCCCCACCACCAGCACGGTCCACTTGTCGCCGATCCGGTCGAGCACCCGCCGACTCGGGCAACCAGCGTCATACGGGTTGGGGGTGGCATCAGTCTGCAGAGGCGAATCATCGATAGTTACCAAAAGGTGCCTACTTTCCACGGGTGACCTGCGTCCGTAGCGTAGCCAGCACCACCACTGTCACACCATCCCAGGAGATCGTCATGTCCCGAATCACCGTCGTCGGCGGAACCGGCTACGCCGGAAGGAACGTGGTCCGCGAGGCCGCTTCCCGCGGGCACCAGGTCATCTCGTTCAGCCGCACCATCCCGGAAGAGAGCGAGCGGGTGGCCGGCGTCCGCTACGAGACCGGTTCGGTTCTTGACGCCGACGTCCGCGCCCGTGCGGTCCTTGGTGCCGACGCCATCGTCTCGACGCTCTCGCCGCGCGGAGAACTCGACGGGCGGATCGTCGAAGTGGACCGTGACCTCACCAAACTCGCGGCCCAGAACGGCACGCGCATCATCATTGTCGGCGGTTTCAGCTCCCTACGCCTCGAAGAAGGCGGCCCACGTCTCGCGGAAGGCGGCCAGAACGCGCCGGAATTCGCCGCCGAGATCGAGCAGATGAATACCATCCTGAGCGAGCTCTTGCAGACGCCGGAGTCAGTGGACTGGGCCTTCGTCTCCCCCGCCCAGCTGTTCGGTTCCTATGCGCCGGGTGAAGCCCTCGGAGGGTACCGGCTCGGCGGCGAGGTAGCTCAGTTCGATGACAATGGCTCCTCGGCCATCAGTGGCGCTGATTTCGCCATGGCGATCGTCGACGAGATCGAGCAGTGCAAGCACCGGCGGGCACACCTCAGCGTCGCGTACTGACCTCCGTGGATCGGCTTGGTCGCAAGCGGTCCGCTCCGACGGCTCACCCTAGGTGCGGTCGGCGTAGCAATCGGCCTGACGAAGCCCGCCAGCAGAGTTCTTTTCATCGCCACCATCGGGTTGGCCGGCCTGGACATCGCGCTGTTCGCCGTGTCCGGGCGTTACCTGTCCTGACTGACCGGGCACGGTGAACTTCGAAGGAAGATACTGGTCAGCCGTTGGTCAGCGTCTAAACCACGTCTCAAACTGTATCTTTTGGGAATTGTATGGCAGGTTCTAACGGAATTATCTAGCAGGTTCAGACGCCGATGACCAATGTTTCGCGGGCTACCTCGACGACTTGCGCGGTGACGGCGTCGAAAAGCTTGATGGTCAACGGGCGGGCGACTTGCCCCGGCTGGATTCTCGCTCGCAACCACGACCGGTCACCGCCAGCCAACCGCCCTGCCAAATAGTCCCGTTGAACCTGCCAGTGATGGCGTGGGAACCTGCCATGAGCGCCGAAGGTGACAACTTACCGTGCACTTTCACAACGTAGGTCGGACTTGGGGCATTCGGACTAGGAGAGCGAGCCGGGCACGGCCTTGCCGGGCGAGTGGTCGTCTATTTGTTGGGGTTCGCGGCCGACCGGCTGGCGGGGCGGATCGGTCAGCGGGTCGTTCTTCTGCACCGGCAGCGTGACCGGTTGGTCGACACGCACCGTGAACGGCTCACCGCCGTGGAGCAGCGTGACGTGGCCGTCCGGGCCGTCGGTGATGGAGTAGACCACCTGGTCGGGTCGGATCTCCACCTTGAGACGCACGTCCTGCCAGCGCACGGAGAACGCCAGCCGCGTCATGCCGTCGGGCAGTTGAGGGTTGAACGAGAGCTGACCGTCGTGATCACGCAGACCACCGAAACCGGCGACCAGCGCCAGCCAGGCGCCGGCCAGCGAAGCGATGTGCAAACCGTCGCGGGTGTTGTTCTCCAGGTTGTGCAGATCCATCAGCGCCGCCTCGCGCAGATAGTCGTGCGCCAGCCCCAGTTGCCCGACCTCCGCGGCCACGATGGCCTGGGTGCACGCCGACAGTGACGAGTCCCGGACCGTCAACGCCTCGTAGTAGGAAAAAGCCCGGGCCTTCTCCTCAGCACTGAAATGGTTGCCGCACCAATGCAGGGCCAGCACCAGATCGGCTTGCTTCACCACCTGCCGGCGGTAGAGCCCGAAGTACGGGACGTGCAGCAGCAGTGGGTACTGGTCGTGGTCGAAGGCCACCTGGAACGGGAACTCGTCGTGCTGGTTGAAGTTCCGGTCCTGCGCCGGGATGCCGCGTTGGTGGTCGTAGGACACCGCCATCACCTCGGCCGCGTCGTCCCACTGCCCGCGTTCGTCGTCCGTCACGTTCAGCGCGGCCGCCTCGTCCGGGTTCCGGAGCGCCACCTGCGCCGCGCAGGTGAGATTCGCCTTGGCCATCAGGTTGGTATAGGTGTTGTCGTCGACGTCGGCGCTGTATTCGTCCGGGCCGGTGACGCCGTCGATGTGGAATCGGCCGTCGTGGCTGTGGTAACCCAGGGACAGCCACAGACGGGCCGTCTCCACCAGCAGCGGCAGCGCTACCTCGCGCTCGAACTTCGTGTCGCCGGTCCACCGGACGTGCCGGATCGCCGCGGCTGCGATGTCGGCGTTGATGTGCATGGCCGCCGTTCCGGCCGGCCAGTAGCCGGAGCACTCCTGGCCGCGGATCGTGCGCCACGCGAAGGCGGCCCCGTGCAGATGCAGGGTCTGCGCCCGTTCCCGGGCGAGGTCGATGGTCGACAGGCGCCAGCGCAGTGCGTCTGCGGCCGCTTTGGGAGCGGTCGCGCTCAGGACCGGCAGGACAAAACTTTCGGTGTCCCAGAAGGCATGTCCGTCGTAGCCGGGTCCGGTGAGACCCTTGGCCGCGATCGCCCGGCCTTCGGCTCGCGCGGCCGCCTGGTAGACGTGGAACAGGGCGAACCGGATCGCTTGCTGAATGGCGGGGTCCCCGTCGACCTCGACGTCGGCGCCGAGCCAGAATTCGTCGAGGTCGCCGCGCTGCTCCTCGACGAGTTCCTCCCAGCCGGTGTGGACGACGGCGGTCAGGGCGGCCTCGACCTGATCCCGCAGCGCAGGAAGGGACCGTTCGCCCGACCACCCGTAGGCCACGTATTTGGTCAGCGCGATCTTCTGGCCCGGTTGCAGCGCCGCCGCGACGGTGACCCGCGCCCAGTCGTCGTCGACGACGAGTTCGGTGGCGAACCCGTCGGGTGCGTCGATCAGGTGGTCCATCGCCGCCGCCACTCTCAGGTTGCTCGCCCTGGTGCGGTGCGACAGCAGCGCCCGCAGGTTCGTCCCTCGGTGTTCCTCGAACTCGAGCGGCTTGTTGAGCATGGCGGTCACCCGCGGGTCACCGGCGAGCCCCGGCAACTCCTCGTTGGCGACCAGTTCCGACTGGATCACCACGCGGGTCGCCTCCACTGCTTCGACCTCGTAGTGGATCGCCACGATGGCCCGCTGCGTCAGGGACACCATCCGGCTTGACCGCACCCGGATGGTCCGCCCGCTGGGCGAGACCCATTCGACGGAGCGATGCAGTAGACCGGCACGTAGGTCCAGAGTTCGTTCGTGGTGGCGGATTTCACCGTAGCGCAGATCGAATGGCTCATCATCGACCAGTAGCCGGATCAGCTTGCCGTTGGTCACGTTGACGACGGTCTGCCCGGACTCGGGGTAGCCGTAACCGGCTTCGGCGTAGGGCAGCGGTCGGGACTCGTAGAAGGAATTCAGGTAGGTGCCGGGAAGTTCGGCCGGATCGCCCTCGTCCAGGTTCCCCCGGATGCCGATATGTCCGTTGGACAGGGCGAACAGGGACTCGGACTGGCCGAGCATGTCGGGGTCGACGCCGATCTCCCGTAACTGCCAGGGCTCCACCGGATATCGGTCGTTGTCGATCACGATTCCCCCAGCAGGCGCGCGAGGTCGTCGACGACGATGGTGGCGCCGTTGCGTCGCAGGTCATTGGCGTGCTGGTCGCCGATGCGGTTGACCCCGACCACATATCCGAAGTGCCCGGCGTGCCCGGCCTGGACGCCGGCAACCGCGTCTTCGAACACGACCGCCGCAGTCGGGTCGACACCGGCGAGAGCGGCGCCGGCCAGGAACGAATCAGGTGCGGGTTTACCCTTGATGTTCTTCTCCCGCAGGGTGTTCCCGTCGATCTGACCCTCGATGAACCGGTCCAGCCCGGTGACCTTCAGGACGTCGCTCGTATTCGCACTCGACGACACCACGAAACGCCCCAGACCGGCGTCGCCCGCAGCCTGGAGGTAGCGACGGGAGCCTTCGTAGACACGCACACCGTCGGCGTGGATCTTCGCCATCAGGAGTGCGTTCTTGCGGTTGCCGACACCATTGACGGTCTGCGCATCGGGTGGATCGTCCGGTTCGCCGTCGGCAAGGTGGATGCCGCGGGAGGCGAGGAAGTCCCGCACGCCATCGGCGCGGGGCTCTCCATCGACGTGGGCCTGGTAGTCGTGCTGGGTGAAGGGCTTGAAACCGTCACCGTCGCGGTGCTGCAGGAATTCGTCGAAGGTCTGCTTCCAGGCGGCACTGTGCACGGAAGCCGTGTCGGTGAGCACCCCGTCCAGATCGAACAGACACACCGTGATCGCCGCGGGCAGTCCGAGCACGCGCTCCACCTCTCCATGCGTGTGTAGGCCCCCGCCTGTTTGGTCGCGGGCCACTAGTGGACGGTACCCACTGTTCGACTTCTGCTGTCCGGGGCGTCCACCCTGGCTCCGCCCATGCAGCGCGGAAGCCCTGCAGATCGGGACCACGGCGCGTTCGTGAATGGTCGCCGGAGCGGACGTTCTCGATGAAAGCGCTGATGGTGTCAGTTCGTTGGCTGACTTAGACGATATGGGGGTCGTGGCTGGGGCCTCGCTCACATGTAATCGTGGGTTGCAGGCGAGGGTGGTCCTGGCCGGTAGAGCCACAGATGTGGGAGGCCCCAGTGAGAGGTCAGCGTACG
>JAABVA010003828.1_pt1 | contig 14136 bp, 17 predicted proteins | sample 5560331 | NCBI WGS metagenome assembly JAABVA01 (sample SAMN12812661, study PRJNA571458) | rock metagenome | isolation source: Antarctica rocks | place: Antarctica: Victoria Land, Mt New Zealand sud | collected 2016-01-07 | reverse complement strand
GGCGCCGATGTAGCCGAGGCTGCCGAGCAGGCCCAGCAGCAGCGGGGGCAGCGACAGGGTCTGCCAGAAGGCGGCTTGGGCGGATTCGCCGAACAGGCTGTCGTCCCAGGCCTTGACGAGTGTTCGCCGTGTCACCGTGCCGATGGTGGGGCGGGAGGCGACCGATGATGGGGCGGCGGCAGCGGTGTCACTGCTGCCCTGCTCGTGTTCGGTCGCCGGCGTAACAGTGCTCGGCCCACCCCCGCGCCCACCGATGTCTGTCATCCCCCAAGGATGGACCTTTGCCCGCTGTGCCGCGCGAAACTGCCGTCGCGGTGGACACCGGCCTGGCCGCACACATGACGGGTATGACCATTTTTGAGCGCAGGCCCCCGGATTTATCCGTGGGGTAAGAGAATTGCTGTGTCGTACCGGTCTGGCTTTGTGCGGCCACGGAAACTGTCGGACCCGGCTGGGAGGATGAGCACCAAGAACATGCGGTATGTCGGGAATCGGGAATGGGTGAATCGGTGAGTCGGAATCGTAAGCGGCCGAAGGGCGCGCCGACGCATGTGCGTTCGGTGGCGTTGCGGCTCACCCCTGCTCAGCGCCGCTTGGTCGACACCCGTTTCCATGCCGGGGTGCGGGTGTACAACGCTTGTCTGCGGGAGGCCCTGGACCGGGGTGAGCGGATGCGCGCGGATCCGGGGTTCGCGTGCGCGAGGGACATGGCACCGGGTGTGGACCGCACTGCGGCTTTCCACACGGTCCGGGACACTCACGGGTTCACCTCTTTCGCGTTGCGCACCTACGCCTCCGGGCTGCGCTGTTCCTGGGTGCGGGGGCAGGCGTTGTCGCAGGAGGTGCAGGTTCTCGGTGCCCGGGCGTTCGAGGCGGTCAACCGCTGGCACTGTGCCTCCGGTGGGCGACCCCGGTTCAAATCCGCCCGCCGGGGTCTGAAATCCCTGGCCGCGAAAGACCTCCATGGCAGCCTGCGCCCCGCACTCGACCCCAAAGGCGCACTGCTCGGGTTGACGTGGGGTGCGGGCACCGTGTTGGCGGCGGAACAGATCACCTCCACCGGGCGTCGGGGCCGGGAGGCCCGCGCGGAGCGGGTGGCCACCGAAGCGGTGGTCGCGGCCGGGGAGGTGTTGTCCTGCCGGATCGTGAAAACGGTCATTCGCCCTCGGGCCACCTACCGCGCCCAGCTGGTCTGTGCCGGGCATTCCCCACAACGCCACCCGGTGGGGACCGGTGTGGTGTCACTGGATCTGGGCCCGTCCACCGTGGCGGCGGTCACCGCTGGAACCGAGGGCACCCTCACCGGTGCGGGACTGACCCCATTGGCGGCGAAGTTGGCGGACACTTCCCCCGAGTTGCGGCGGGCCCAGCGCCAGGCCGATCGCCAACACCGAGCCGGGTCCCCGGCGTGTTTCGATTACCGCGGCCGGCACACCAACGGCCGATGCGAGTGGCAGAAGCGGTCCACCCGGTCGGAGCGCACGGCGGCGAAGGTCGCCGAACTGCACCGGCGCCGGGCCGGGTACCGCGCCACCTCCCACGGGGCATTGGTCAACACCTGGCTGGCTGTGGGTCCCCATCTGCGCACCGAGAAGCTGAACTACGTGGCGTGGCAGAAGAACTACCCCCGCTCTGTGCGGGACCGGGCACCCGGGCTCCTGATCGAGATGGCCCGCCGCAAGGCTGCAAGCGCTGGCGGCGAGCTGTATGAGTACTCGACCTGGACCACTGCCCTGTCCCAAACGTGTGTGTGTGGTGCGCAGGTCAAGAAAGAGTTGAGCCTGCGCACCCATCGGTGTGGGTGCGGGGTGACGGCCCAGCGGGACTTGTTCTCGGCGTTCCTGGGTTTGTTCGTGCGACCGGAGCCCGATGTGGAGGACCCGGAGAAGATGATTGACCTGCTCGACGTGGGTCAGGCGTACGCGTCCTGGCCCGCCGCTCACGACATGGAGTGGTTGCCGGCGTCGAAAACAGCAGTGGCACGACCTAAGCGACGAGGCCAAGTTCGCCCTTCGCGGCGTTCGGTGGCGCGGATCAAGCAGCGACGGCTCCCGCCGCTGCCCACGTCCGACGGAGTCGTTCGGCATGAACCTGTGTACCTCGGGCCTACGGCGGTGGCGGCGTGATAACCACCGAGACAGCTCAGGCGAGGCAGGAGAATCCCTCGGATTCATCAGTGGGGAGTGTCAACACCATCGAAGGCAAGACAGCAGCTCAACACACCGCCGACGCCACGAACTCGGCCCGCGCTCGGTCGGAGAGCATCGAACGCTCCGACACCGACGGGTTCCTCTCCCAGTGGGCCAGCGGCCTCAGCGCTCAGGAGTCCTCGGCCAAGGCCGAGCTGGCGGCGGCGGCCGGCATGGTCGAGACGCAGGCGTTGTTCCTACTCGACGGCACTGTGGCCTCCACCCACGAAACCCGTGGGCAGTACGGCTATTCCTGGGTGCTGAACGACACTGCCGCCGAGGCGTTGGGGCGCCGATTCCTTTCCACCTCCGGTGCTCGCAAGGGGCAGCGGCGTTACGACGCCGACCGGTCCAAGGGGGTTACCTTGGGCACTATTCGGGTCCCGGGGTACGTCACGATGAGTGGCGCTGATGGTGCCCGCGGACTGGGCGGTTGCCTGTCGGTGCACGTGGTGACCCTGCCCCGGGTGGATTCCCTGATGGCCGGTGAGTTCACGGTGCTCGCCACCGATTCCGGCCCCACCTCCGATCGCTGACCCGTCGAGGGTGATGTGAGGGTCGCCGCACACATCACAGGTATGAAGGTCAGGGATCAGCGGGTGCGGATCATCGTGCATCACGGTGAGCTGGAGGAGACGCATGTCTTCGACGACGACCACGCGGCCGGTTTGTGGTTCGACTGTGAAGCGCACCTGGACCTTTTCGATCCCACCCTCACCGTGCGTTGGGAGAGCGGGTTGGTGGCGTGAACCACCGCGCGAGGCGTTGCGGGGCGAAAGACGGTCCGCCGCACACATGGTGGGCATGAGCACCTCAACGACCGCGCGCGTGCAGCCCGGCACCCCAGCAGGGGGCCAGTTCGCCCCGACTGCCCACACCGAAACAGACGTCACGCTGATATTGCAACCACGCCAACGGGTCGGGGCCATGACCACCGAACTCGCCGAGCAGTACGGCACCAGCGACGAGGAAGCCGCGGCCTGTGTGCAGACGTACACGACGCGGCACTGGGTGGCTCACGGCCGGTCGGAGACCTTCGCCCAGCTCGGCCCCGGTGAGGGGGTCCGGTCGGAGAACGTGCTGACCGAACGCGCCGAAGAGGCGGTCCGTTCCAGCTTCGACGAGCATGTGCGCAGCGGTGAGGCGATGGTGTCGTTCGAGGGTGAGTCGTTCCCTGCTGCGGCGGTGATCACCTGTCCGGAGTGTTCGACGTCCTACCACGAGGACGACACCATGGGCTACGACGATGCCACCGGCGAGGTCGGTTGCCCGGGGTGCGCGGCCAAGACCGAGGCGGCCATGTCCGCGCTGTACGTGGCTGAGCGTCGTGCCGGCGGCACAATGCCCACAGCGCAGGAGATGTCCACCCACCACGCCGACGGTGTTCACGCTGGACGGTTCAACCGGGGCTGCCCGGAGTGCGAAACCCAGCTGTTCGGGCAGCACTGATGTCCACGCCGTCCCGCGCCCCGGCCGGAACCCCGGTAGGGGGCCAGTTCGCCCCCGGTCAGCACGCCGAAACCGGGGTGGCGGTGGCCGACTTTGTTCACGCACCACCGGACACGGCTGCGGTGGATGCGTTCTGGGCCGAGGGGGACGCGATTTCGGAGCTGCGTCAACAGGCGGATCAGCGCCAGCGCGCACTGGCCGAGCAGGCCGCCGTACTGGTCACCCAGGCGGTCCGTGCCCGGTACCCGGATGCGGTCCAGGTGGACTTTGTTCTGTGGGAAGGCGACGGGGAGGACGGCGACGACACTGTGCGGTTCGAGTCGGTGCGGGACTCCGGCGGCGAGATCCTGTGCGACTCCGACGATGGGGATGAGCTGGATTTGCCGGGGTCATCCGGGCCGACAAGTTTCGTCGAGCTGGCGGCCACTGTGCGCCCGTATGTACGCCGGGCTTGCCACGACAGCCCGGACGGTTTTTCCCTCGATGTCACCCCCACCTACGACGAGGAGACCACCCGATGAACGCACCGAACCGTGCCCCGGCAGGAACCCCCACTGGGGGCCAGTTCGCCGCCGGGGCGCACGCCGAAACCGACGTCTCGCTCAGTCCCGCCGCCGCACCAGCACCGACCGCGCTGGAGGCTCTCCGCGCGTACCACGCGGATCTGAGTGCTGAGCTGGACGAGATCGCCGGGCGGTACGCGAATGGCAGCGACTATGAGCGGGAGAAAGCGGCGGAGGAGATGGTGGATACCTCTGCGGAGGCGTTGCCGCAGGTGATGGCAGCACTTCGCCGCTTCCTGGACAGCAATCCCTCGGAACCGGAGGGCCCCGAAGGTCCGTCCGCATTGCCGATCAGCGCGCAGGATCTTCGGGACGACTGGGTGGATGACCCCATCTTGAGCCGGAGCAGGTCAGCGCGCTGGAGGAGCTCGACGACGAGACCCTGAACACCCACCTCGACCTGGCGTTCGCCAACCAGAAGGACGCCTGGTACCAGGTGTTGGACGAGACCCGATCATCGGCCACCAACACGCTGCTGAAGCAGAACGCAGCGCTGCGCGCCGGTGTGCTCACCGAACCGCAGCCGCAGCAATGGGGCGACGGACGTGACTGGAATGACCGGGCCGCCCCCACCGTGGATGGTCGCCCCTTCGTCCACCCTCCTGCGCCCAACCCGGACCCCGACACCCGGTTGCGGCACTCCCCTTTCTGAACCGACGTTTCGCGGGCGACGGTGCCCCGGCCGCGCACATAGGAGATACGCGGCGCAGGTGGCGCAGCACCACTGTGGGAGACCTGGGAGACCGGCATGATCAACACCATCCCATCGCCCACCCCGGACGCCGAGGCGGTGGCACTGGTGGAGAGCACGATCAGTGCACTCCGCCCGCTCCGCACGTCGGTTCAGGAACAGGCAACCGCAGTGGTCGTTGCCCTCCGCGAGGCCGGGCACCTGGCCGGGCCGGCCGAGGTGCAGTGGGGTGTGCGACCGACCGGTTGGTCTTCCGTAGTCGTACGCGGCAGTGAGCAGGATGCCCTGGAGTACGCCGTCGTGAACGGTGATGACCCCGACTGGAAAGTGGTGCGTCGTCGCACCGGTCCCGGTCCCTGGTATCCCGCCCCGGGCAGCTAACGCTAGGACCGACAACGGAACCCAGCGCAGCTGGGAGTCACGACCACTGCTCCGGGATCACGGTTCTCCAACGTGGGAGACGGTCCCCCGGCCGCACACATAGGGGGTACGCGGCGCAGGTGGCGCAGCATCACACTTTGGGAGAACCGACATGATCAGCAGCACCCTTGACCGGATCGCAGTCCAGACCAACACGAGTGCCACGGAGACCCGGGTTATGGGCATCCACGCGGAGGCGTTGGCGGCGGTCACCGACTCGATGACCAACCTGTACTCCAACCCGCATCTCGCGGTGTTGCGGGAGTACTCCACCAACGCCTGGGACGCGATCATTGCCGCGGGGTCCACCAGCCCCGTCCAGGTTTCCCTGCCCGATGATCTGGACCCGCGTCTGGTTGTTTCCGACGACGGTATCGGCATGAGCAAGGATGAGGTGCTGACCTTTTTCTCGCAGTACGGGGCCAGCAACAAGCGTGACGTGAACACCCAGATCGGCTCTTTCGGCTTCGGTTGCAAGGCGGCGTTCGCCATTGCCGACCAGTTCGTGGTCACCGCGGTGCGCGATTATTACCGCACGGTGGCCTTGTTCGCGCGCAACTCCGAGGGCATCGGCACCGCCTCGATCATGTCCCATGAGCCGACCGAGGCAGCCAACGGTGTCGAGGTTGCTGTCCCGGTCAACGACACCGGCGCCATGTGCGCAGCGGCCACCACGTTCTTCGCCGCCTGGGAGCCGGGCACGGTGGAGGTGGATGGCGAGGAGTTCCGCAGTCTGAGCACGGTGGGTGTCCTGATCGGTGATGTGCGGCTACTGGACCGGAAGGAAGCCGAGGAGTTCGGTAGTTCCAACTATCGGACCCACGTGGTCATGGGCAACGTGAGTTACCCGGTCGCTTCTTCCGATGCAGACGGGTGTTGGAGCGATTCCCTCATGGTGTACGCCCACACCTACATCTACGCCGGTATCGGCGATGTGGACATCGTTCCCTCCCGGGAGGGGCTGCGCAACACCGACCGCACGAAAGCTTTCCTGCGTGCCGCCCGGCGGCGGTTCGACACCGAGTCGGTGCGTTACGTCGAAGCGGCCATCGCCGCCTGCCCCACCTGGTATGACGCGGCTCGTACGCTGCACCAGCACCAGATTGTGCCGTGCGTCAGGGCGGCGAGAAACACCTTCACCTGGCGGGGTCACCGACTCGATGTGCACACCTCACTCGACGCCCCGGTGCTGCACCTGGACGCCAACAAGGGCCGCATCGCGAAGCCCGCTGACGGTGACAACATCATCAGCGTCAGCGCGATGAACATTCTCGCCATCACCGGGGTCACCCCGGACACCGAGCGCAGCGTGCGGCTCGGGCTGCGGGCACTGTGCGTCCAGGAAGGGTTCGGCGCTGTCGTGCTGTGTGCACGAGCCGACTACACCCACGAGTGGTTCACCCTGGCCAACCCCGGAGTCACGGTGATGACCTTGGCGGAGTGCAAGGCTGCCCGCAATGCTGCCCTCAAGGTGGACGCTTCCCCTCGGGTGTCCTCCGGTCCTCTCACCTATCGGGTGGTCGCCCTCGGGGAAGCCGCCGAAGACATGAGCCTGGCCGAGCTGCGGGCGTTGCCGGTCCTCGCCTACACCGACGCGCACTCCGGGCAGGTGCGGGATTCGTTGCTCGCCGTGGAATGTGATACCCCGGTGGTGGTGCTGACCTCACGTCAGAGCGAGGGTGTGTTCCGCCGTCGCCTGCCAGCGGCCCGCCCGCTGACCGCTGTGCTGGACCAAGCCATCGCCGCGATCATCGCCACGTTCACCCCGGCGCAGGTAACGACGATGACCGCCGCCCGCCGGGTGGGCAGGTTCACCAGCAACGACACCCGCATCGCCCGAATGCTTCATCCGGTGTTGGGGTCCATCACCAACCCTGAGGTCGCCGCCCTCGTCGTTGCGTGCACCACCGAAGCTGGTTCTACCGCTGCCACGGAACGCTTGCGGCTGTTGAGCGGTACCCCGCTGGTGCGAATGTCCGCACCGTGGCTGGCTTTCGAGGCCACGCTCGCTGCTGCTGCGGGTGGCGACGAGCGGGGGTTCATCGCCCGGTTCCCACTGCTGGAATCGGTGCGATACAGCTTCGACTCCGAGAAGCTACCTCACGTGGTCGCCTACCTGAACGCGGTGACGAGCCCGCCGGTTCTCGCGGTCGCGGCCTGAGCAGAAATCACCGGCCACGAACACGGCACACACCGACCTGACCGGACACATACACAGCAACACGCCGAGCACCTGCCCGGCACCGAAGCGCCAGGAGATCACCATGCAGTACACCATCACCGAGAGCGCCACGGCAGGCCGCTCGGCCACCATCCTCTACGGCGACTTCACCCCGGTTGCGGTGCCCGGCACGCACCCGAAGTACGACGAGATCCTCGCGGCGCTGCTGACCAACGCCGCGGAAGACGTGGTGCGCGCACTGGTCGACGCCACCAAGCCGCTGCGCGAGTTCGCGGCCCTGTCCGAGAGGGTGTCGATCCGCGGCAAGAAGCTCTATTTCGACGGGGACCGGATCAAGGGCACCCTCACCAAGCACATCGTGCGGATGGTGCGCTCCGGTGACGTGCGGTTCGCGCTGGTCGCGTTCTTGGAGAAGGTGTCCACCAACCCCTCGGCCGAGTCCCGGGACGCGCTGTACCGCTGGCTGTCCGACCGGGGCTTCGCCATCACCGGGGACGGCGATTTCCTGGCCTACAAGGGGGTCACCAGCGACGGGCTGTCCATCCACTCCGGCCGGGCCTGGGTAGATGGAGTGGAGATCGTCGGCCAGATCCCCAACAAGGTCGGTGCTGTGGTGACCATGCCCCGGCTGCGGGTGGACGACAACCGGGAGGTGGGTTGCTCGCAGGGGTTGCACGCCGGCACCTGGGGGTACGCCCGCGGCTTCGCGCAGGGCATGACGTTGACGGTGCGGATCAACCCGCGCGATGTGGTGTCCGTCCCCGATGACTGCGAGTTCCAGAAGTTGCGGGTCTGCCGGTATGTGGTCATGGAGGCCGCCGAATGCGAGTACGCCGACCCGGTGTACTCGGATGTGGATGACGGTAATTGCCCGGAGTGCGGCTACGACACCGAGGACTGCACTTGCTACGACGAGGACTGAGTCGACGTGGGTTGAGGCGAAGGGGGGCCCGGAAGGGTTACGCTGGTGCAACTTCCGCAGGCGCAATGCTCTGCGGGGCCAGGCAGCAGGTGCACGGACCAACCCCCCAGGGTCCGCGCACCTGCTGCCGTCGTTGTGTGCCGGGATAGTGCGGCGCGGAGGGGGAAGATCGTCCCGCCGCACACACCGGCACATGGACTTCTCCGCACCCTCCCGGTCTCTGCTCCCCCCGGCACAACCCTCACCGTGGGGTGCCGGGCCTGCTGGGTGTCGCCGCGCTGACGCTGGCCGCGACCACCCTTGCCGGGCCGGCCTCCGCCGCACCGCCCGCACCCACCGCTGTTGCCGTCACGCTGCGGCCGCACCCGCACAGTCCGCCCTGATCGGTTTCAACGGTGCCCGGCTCTCGGATTCTGACGCCCAGCTCGGCGCCAACCTCGATGCGGTCCGCAACGCCGGTGCGACCTGGATCCGCTTGGACGTGGACTGGTCGCAGATCGAGCCGAACCCCGGCAGCAGTGATTTCTCCGGCCCTGACCGGGTGGTGGACGCCGCCCGGTCACGGGGTCTGCAGGTGTTGGCTATTACCACCTACACACCCCGCTGGGCGCAGGACGTCAGCGTCGCGACCGGCACCTCGCATGGTCGCCCGTCCAGTCCCGGGGCTGCCGGTCCCTGATCAGCAGGTGACGTCGAAGGTGAGGTTCCTGGCGGCGGTGTCGGGCCGGTCCCCACACACGGCCGGTCTTGCCAAGACATCCCGGATAGATCTAGGGGCTATACTGAGCCCATGACCACCACCGGGGTCCGAATCCGGCAGGCTCGCACGAAGGCTGGCCTCACCCAAGCCGAGCTTGCCACCCGCACGCGTGTGCACCAGCCGTCGGTCTCCGCTTACGAGCGCGGAGTCAGTGAGCCACGCCCCGAGACACTGCAACGACTACTGGACGCCATGAAGGTCCGCCCGTCCTTTATCTTGGAGCGTCACCGGTTACCCGTACTCGCCGCCGCAGCCGCGCACCGGGCATCCAAGGTCCGGGTCTTCGGATCGGCGGTGCACGGCACGGATACCCCCGAGAGCGACATCGACCTGCTCATCCACCTGGACAGCGGGAGCACGCTCGTCGACCTTGTCGCTTTCGCCGATGAATGCGAAACCATCTTGGGCTGCCCCGTTGATGTGGTGAGCGACGATGCGCTCGTCGGCGCGATCGGTCGACGCATCACTGCCGAAGCAGTACCGCTGTGACCGACGATCCGCGAAAATCCGCGAGAGTCCCGGCGGGCAATGGTGAGCGAGGAGGTCGATTCGCCGCCAAGGCACATCCCGAACCCGACTTCGAACTACAGCCGGTGTCCGACGCAGAGCGGACTGCGGCGCTCGTCGACGACATCGAGCGCCTGGCGCGGTCGGCGCATCGCATCGTGTCCCGGGGTCGGATGATGTTCGACGACGCGAACGACGACACGCAATACCTTGCCGCGAAGGCCCTAGTCATCGACACTGCAACGGCGGTGAAGGAACTTCCGGAGTCGTTCACCCAGCAACGCCCGGAGATCCCGTGGAGCTCCATCGCAGGGGTGCGAAACCGCTTGGCACACACCTACCGTGCCATCAGCCGCGATGCCCTCTGGGAGACTCTCACCGTCTCGGTCCCCGACCTCGCAGCAGCCGTCTCGCGGCCGGCGCCTTAGCCTCAATCCACCGATGAGGTTGGGTGTGGTGAGCGCGTCGGAGTGACGAAATGCCGTTGCGGGCTGGGAGAGTTGGGCGTGTCTAAGGTCCATGTTCACACCAGCAAGAAGGGCATCTCGCGGATGGTGCGACACGAAGTCGCTTGTGTCGAGTGGGCTCGTTGATTGGAGGGTCGGTGACGATGACGTAGCCCCGGGCCAGTGTTCAAGGCTCGTCTTCGCTCTGACGTGCGTCGCTGGTAACGGCGGGGTGCGAAGCTCAGGGTTCAAGCCCAAGGGTGCCCGATCCATCCGGGGACCACAGGTGAGGAGAAGACCGACGGGTGAACGCAAGTGAACCCCTGATGAGGCCTCGTCAGAGTGAGCCTGGGGTGATGGGTTGTGGTGTCGAGGTGCAGGAACTGGCCGTTGCGAAGCGGCAGGCGGCGACCGGAGGCATCTGTCCGGTCGTGCGAACACCGCCGTTCCCGGGGTTGAGTGGGCATCCTGCCCGGTCGTGTCTCGTACAAGTGGAACGTGATAACCCCGTTGGGGTCCGGACGGCGATTGCCTGTCCGGTAGGCCGACCGCGAGGAAGGCGAGATCCCCAGCGGGCGCAGGACGGCCCAAGAAGCGAATGCCGGCGGCTGAAAGGCAGCGGGAAACCGGGGCGGTGTGATCGGTCCTTCACCGGTCGCCCCGCATAACCGGCCGGATACGGGCGTGAGTGCCCGGACCCGAAAGGGTGCTGACGTGGGCCGGGTGAGTCTGTGAAGCAACGATGACCGTGATACCGGAACCGAAGGACAAGTCGGATACCATGGCGACGCAACGGGTGGCTACGGCCCTCGGCGGTAGCGCCGTGGTGAACGGACCGGAGGACGAACTACTCGTGTGGGCGCAGTGGATTGGCGTGCCGCCGAGGACGACGTACGGCGCCTGCGGCAGAGGATCTTCACGGCGTCGCAGGCCGGGGACCTCAAGAGGGTCCGCAATCTGCAGAAGCTGATGCTCCGCTCCCGCGCCAACACGCTGGTCAGCGTGCGCCGGGTCGCGGAGCGCAACGCAGGACGTGTGACGGCGGGTATCGACGGGGAGAGGGCGTTGACCTCCTCGGCCAAGGCGGCTTTAGCGGTGGAGGTTCACCGCGAGAGGACGTCGTGGCAGGCCGTCCGGGCAGGCGTATTTGCATCCCGAAAGCGAATGGGAAGCAGCGCCCACTCGGGATTCCGGTGCTGCGTGACCGGGCCCTGCAGGCCTGTGTCGTCAACGCGCTGGAACCGGAATGGGAAGCACGGTTCGAACCGCGGTCCTACGGATTCCGTCCGGGCCGCGGCTGTCACGACGCGATCGAGGCCATCTACTGGACGCTGAACGGCAAACACGCCAAGCGTCAGTGGATCCTCGACGCCGACCTGTCAGCAGCGTTCGACCGATTGGACCCGAAGGTTAAAAAAGCCATCACCCAGATCCCCGAGGACGCCTAGACGCCGATCGCCTACACCGACGCGATCTTCGACGACACCACCAACACGTGGATCTCCCGGGCCGAAGTCGCCGAGATCCCCTTCACCGCGTTCAGCTCGAAGAACACCACCCAGCAGGTGCCCGGACGGCTGGGTGGTCCGCCGCATCCCCGACCTCAACCCCCACAAGCCACGCAGCGCAGGCCACGTTGTTCGACACCTGGCGGTTTCATGCGTTCTCCCCACCAGCACGTTGGACACCGTGACCGCCGACACGACGCACCGTCACCACGCGATCATCGAGCAGATCCACGCCGACCTCAAGAACTCGGCCCTGGCCCACGTGCCCTCAAGCCGCTTCGTGGCGAATGCCGCGTGGCTGGACCGGGCCGTCGCCAGGATCATCGGATCGCCCCTGGCCAAGGCCACCACCGCCACCATCCGACGCACCCTCATCACGGTGCCTGCGTGGATCGCGTCCTCCGCCCGGCGGCTGACCCTGCACCTACCCACCACCTGGCCCTGGGATACCGCCTGGACCGAACTGTTCACCCGCGTCTGCGGACCACCCAGCCACGCGAAGACCTGACACCACCCAGCCCGCACGGCGCAGCCAGGACCAAAGTGGACATCACCGGCAAGCGAGACCGGCCGCACACCCACGCCCGACCACCGAATAAGCACCCCCACCTCACCAAAGTCGCCCGCGGACGCGTCGCCCTCCAAGCGGTTAACCAATGACGAGACACACCACTAGGTTCGTGCAGGAGTAGTCAATGGTGGCGTTGACCGTCGGCGTCGTCCCGGTTCTCCTCATGCTGTTCACCCTAATGATGGAGCAGGTCGAGTCCCAGCTGCGCCCGCGGACCGACACGAGGTCGCTGGTCGAGGCCACCGACCTTGATCGAGTCCAGCACCCCCCGCCCGGAGGACAACGACGCGGCGAGCACCAGAGCCAGCCAATTTGACAGTGGCCCCGCGTAGAGTTCTCCTGTGCAGGGATTTCGTGGGGGGTGCGTCTCACTTCGCTTTAGGGTCAGGGCTGGGAGCAGCGGAGGATGCGATGATCGGACGGGGTTATGACCCTGCGGTGTATGCAACATTGTTCGAGAACATGTCGTTGGCTGTGGTCGTTCACGGTGGCGATGGCAAGGTCGTCGACGCCAACCAAGCCTTCGCCGACCTGCTCGGATACACCCGCGCTGAGGCGCTGGCCCTGTCAGCCGGCGCGGTGATCCACTCCTCGGTCCGAGCTCAGCGGGATGCGGACGCCCACAGGCTGATCGAGGGTGAGGTGACCAACCTGACGGCCGAACGGTGCTTGATCCGCAAAGATGGCACAACGATCTGGGCGCGGGTGCGGAAGACGGCCATCCACGACCACGGCCAGCCGGTGGTAATGGTCACCATCGAAGACTTCTCAGAGCAACGCGCACACCTGCAGGAACTGACCTTCACCGCGCACCATGACGCCTTGACCGGGCTGCTCAACCGGGCCGGACTGCGCCACTATCTTGAGCAGCTGGGTCCGGAGCGTGCGCCTTCGCTGGTCGTGATGGTCGATGTCAACGAACTCAAGCCCGTCAACGACACCTACGGGCACGCCGTCGGCGATGAGTTGCTGCGCCTGGTCGCCCAACGCCTGGACAGCACGGTCCCCACAACGGGAGTGGTGGCACGATTGGCTGGCGATGAGTTTGTGATGGTGGCCCCGGTCGAGGGCGGCGACACCGAAAGCAGAATTCGCCGCATTATCGGGCAACCCGCCGCCCTGCCCGGTTGCCCGCACACCTTCACCCCCAGCGTGGCCCTCGGTTCCGCCGTCCTCCCGACCGGAGCACACCTCACCACCGCCCTGAGCCAAGCAGACCGGTCCATGTACCGCAACAAACGCTCCACCCGACACGCCCGCGACCGGCGCCGCTGAACACCAGTACGTCGTCGCCGTAGCGGACCCGCAGCGGGTGAGCCGCGCCCGGCAGGTCGCGGAGATGGCCAAAACAGCCGAGACGGACCGGACACTGCGGACGCTGCCCGACCTGTGCAGCACAGTCGGTCTCCGTCCCCGCACAGTGCAACGCCTGTTCCTGCAACACGCTGGTGTCTCACCGACCTGGGTCCTGCGCCGGTACCGGCTCCTCGACGCCGCCGAACAAGTCCGGGACGGACAACCCGTGTCCTGGGCGCGGTAGCTGCGCACCTCGGATACGCCGACCAAGCCGACCTAACCCAGCCCTAACCCTGCTACCGGTCGCAGGGTGTGGTGGCCGTCCGCGCTGGCCAAACAGAGGGACGAGCCGACCGTGGGCACGTCGCAGCATGCTGACGCGGCACGTTAGCGGCAGAGGGCAGCCAGGACGTCCGCGGCCTCGGTGAGGGAGTGCACCACCTGCACATCGGCCTCCAGGGATTCTTTGCGCCACGCCGGACCACCGAGCACATAGCGGCTCGGTGGCAGCTGCTCGAACAGATGCGGGTCCGCGTTGCGATCCATCTGCGCCCAAAGGAAGACCGCCGCGGGCTCCCTGGCTGTGATCGCCGCGGCCAGCGCGGGCGCCGGCGTGTCACCACCCAACGCGA
>JAABVA010003827.1_pt1 | contig 14139 bp, 15 predicted proteins | sample 5560331 | NCBI WGS metagenome assembly JAABVA01 (sample SAMN12812661, study PRJNA571458) | rock metagenome | isolation source: Antarctica rocks | place: Antarctica: Victoria Land, Mt New Zealand sud | collected 2016-01-07 | reverse complement strand
AGGTAGGCCGCGCGCGTGGCCGCGAAGTCCACCCCCTCCGTGGTCCCGTAGAAGGCGATGACCGCCGCGATATCGGCGGGCCGCAGCGCGCTCAGGAGGAAGGCCCAGGCCGCTCCCATCGAGAAGCCGACTGCTCCGATGGGGCCGCCGTGGACGGCGGGGTGCGCGCGCAGATACGCGACAGCCGCGTCGGCGATAGCGCGCGAGCGCGCCCCGTCGCTCGCCTCCATCAGCCGCTCGGCGCCCGCGATCGTCGTCGCGGTCGGCCCATCGTAGAGGTCCGGCGCGAAGGCGACGAACCCCGCGTCGGCGAGCCGGTCGCACACGCTCGTGAACAGGTCGGTGAGTCCCCTGTCCTGGCTACTTACCTCGTCTAAAGCTGTTTTATAGCCCGGATGAGCCAAGCCATCTCATCGCGAGGACGGCTTGATGCAGGCGTGCCGCGCGGTGTGGTATGGCAATGATGACATGCGCAGCATGCCACATCTGGGCGCGAAACTCCGACGCCCACCCTCAGACCGGTCACTCGCCGCAATGCGGGGCGGCGCGGGTGGCCCATAGGGTTAACACAATTGTGAGCCTCCTGCCGCTGACGATAGCGGCCTTGATACCTGATAGCCTGTAGGCGTGTCCGTCATCACGACCCTCTTGCCGCGGCGCGCCTACCGCTGGAACTTCACCGTGATGGGGTTGGACTTCAGCATCTTCCTGCTGGGGATCAGCTTCACCTCGGTCTATGGCGTGCTGCCGTTCTTCGTGAGCCATCTCACCCCCTCCAACCTGGCCCTGGGCCTGATCCCCGCCGTGCGCTCGGTCTGCACGGCGCTGCCGCCCATCCTGGTGGCCCCCTACACCGAGCGGCTACGGCGCAAGAAGCCGTTCCTGCTCGGCATGACCACGTTCGAGCGCCTGCCCTACCTGGCGCTGGCCGTGGCCATCCCCCTGCTCGCGGGCACATCCCCCACCCTCTTGCTGTGGCTGTTCTTCGCCATGCTAGGCGTGGGAACGCTGTTCGGCGGCATCGGCATGCCGGCGTGGATCGACCTGATCGCGCGTATGCTGCCCGCGGACTGGCGCGGCCGCTTCTTTGGCCTCGCCGCCGCACTGGGCGGCCTGTTCGGCGTGGCCGGCGCGGCCGGCGCGACCGCGTTGCTGCAACGCTACGGCTGGCCAACCGGCTTCGCCCTCTGCTTCGCCGCCACGTCCGTTTGCCTGGCCGTTTCCTTCGTCTTCATCGCCGCCGGCCGTGAGCCGGCGCCCGCGCGAGCAGCGCCTAAGAAAGGGGCGAACCGCGGCTATTGGCGTCGCCTGCCGGGGCTGGTGCGCGCCGACCGCAACGTCGCGCGCTACCTGCTAGCGACGGCGCTGATCACCGCCGCCGGGATGGCCGCCTCGTTCTACACCGTAGACGCCAAGCGCACGCTGCGCCTGGACGACGCGGCGGCGGGCGCCTACGCCGTCGTGCTGCTTGCCGCCTCGACGGTCGGCAACGTCCTGTGGGGCTACGCCTGCGACCGTATCGGCCACAAGCGCGTCGTGGAGGGGGCACGCTCTGCACCGGCCTCGCCGCCCTGCTGGCCCTGCTGGCGCGCGACCCGATCGTCTACGCCCTCGTGTTCGCGCTCGTCGGGCTGGGCTCGAGCGGCATCCAGTTGGCCGCGCTTACCTTCATCGTCGACTTCGCGCCGGAGGCGCAGCGGCCCACCTACGTCGGCCTGGCCAACCTCGCCGCCGCGCCGTTTGCCTTCGCCGCGCCGCTACTCGGCGGCGTGCTGGCGGACCGCGCTGGCTACCCGGCCGTCTTCGCCCTGAGCGCGGCACTGGGCCTCGCCGGCCTGCTCGTCGTCCTCCTCGGCGTCGTCGACCCGCGCATGCGCCCGGCCCCGCGCTAGCCGGCATAGAGGAGAGTACTAAAAAGTCGGGAGTACCGCACGACACCTCGCCACAATCGACTGTGGCGAGGCGTCGTACCGCACCACCTGCGTTACCCCGAGATTAGAGCGGGGTCAGGCGCCCTCTTGGTACCAGCGCACGCCATGTCTTTCGTCGCAGCCTGCTACCCCCCCGACTTTTTAGTGCTCTCCGGCACACGGGTCGACGGGGTGGAAGAGCACGGCCACATCCTGTGCGGCCCCTCTATATCCTCTATCGCACCACGCCGCGCAAAGACCGGCAGGCCGTGTCCGACGTGCTGCGGCTGGGCACCCCGCGCGCCTACTGTCAATTGAACCGCTATGCGTGGACGTCACGATCTCGTCGAGCTTGTCGGTGTGGTCGGTGCGCAGGTAGAACGTCGTCGTCTCGCCGGCGCCCTATCCTGTCGTGGGCGACAGAACAGACAGGTCACATGCGTGCATAACCCATTGCTATATTAGAACTAACGTACTATAATAATCTCGTTGCCGCCCTGTGTCTAGCGAGAAAGGAGGCGCCGCCATCGCCGCGTCGAGGGATCGTGGGCACGCGCATCATCCCGCATTGCCATCGCATCGGGGACCGCGATGGTCGTCGCTATAACGGACGAGTACGCGGTACGCCTGCGCGTGGAGTATCCGGATGTGACGCGGTTCCTCACCGCATACTGGCCGACGCCTGAGACCGACGACGCGACAGCGTTACACGCGATGCTGTCTACGGCGCGCGCCGCCGACGTGTCGTGGTGGAGGCGTCAGCTCCTTTTGTTCCTCCTCTCATCTGCGGACGACGCGGACAAGGCGGCGTTCGTCCGGATGTCGGCGCGCCGCCGGTTTCAGACAGAGCGACCGGAGGAGGCCTTGACATGGCTCGGGACGATGGCCCTGGCGTTGTTGGATATTGAGGACTACCTCGCACGGTAGTTCCCCTGAAGGAATGGCGCGCCGCGACCGCGCGTCGAAGGAGCGTATGTTATGATTCGTCAATCCTCACTGCCGACACGCCGCCGTCCCATGGCCATCAAAGTCTCGGCGGCGCGTGCCGTTCCTCCGCGCCCTGCCCTCCGACTTCGCTGGTCGTGGCTGCTCCTCGCCGCCCTTCTCCTCGCGCTCGCCACCCTGCTCGCGCTTGCCCTCGTGCGCTAACAGCGCCGGTACGCACCCTCACCCCGCAGCCGATCCGCTGGCGGCAGGCCGCATAGCCACGCTTATAAAAAGGCCGGACGCGACGTATAGCCCATACCCCGTCCGGCCCGTCGAGGCTACCGTCGGCGCACAGCCCAGACGCTGACGGTCATGTTACGGTCTCTATCGACAGTGAGTACCGCGTCCTGTCGCGCCGTCACGCGCTCACCCGCCATTGCGTGCAACAGGGGTGTACATTTTGTGGCGATGACGCTACAACAGTAGGATGAGTGTTGCGCTAAACGCCGTCTATCTCATCGCGCTGTGCGTGTGCGGGTGGCGTGTCATCTATCGAGCCGTGACGCGCACGAGGGGAGAGAGCGTACCGTTCGATGCGCTCCTCTGGCTGGTAGCGGTCGTGCTCATCCCTGTCGTCGCCGACGTCACCAACGTCTCGGGCTGGGGCGATCCCGATACACTCTATCCGACGATCCTCAGTGTCGGGGGTATCATCGGACTCCTCGCCTGGGATGTGCGGTCCATGTGGTCTAGGGCGCGCCGACGCGCCGTCCCGGATGTCAGCTGACGGCAGAGCGGGGAGCGGCGCCTTGATAGATAGAGAGCCGTAACGACGGAGGCGACGCGCGAACGTGCCGGGAGATAGTGACGACCTGACCCGTGCGCAAGCCAGCAGATTGGCCGGTCTACAGACCTCAGGCACCCTGTATCGGGCCGCGCAGACCGGCCGCCTCACAACGGTGACGACGATGGTGGGGCCGCGTATCGTGCGCCTGACGACGCAGGCGTGGCTGCACGCGTACCTGGACGGCCAGCGTCGTGCGACATAGAGGAGGAACACGCCACGCGGTCACGTCATGGCACTGAGTGTGTAGATCGCGCCGTGTCCAATCCCGAGGCGGTCCAGTAACCCCTGCTCCACCAACTCCTCCAACAGACGCTGCACCACCTCACCGCTGAGCCCACGTTCAATGGCGCGGGCGACCTGATCGGCCGTGCAGCCGCAGGGCTCCTCTACCGCGATGACGGCGAGGATCGCATCCGTCGTCGTATCGTCCACACTCGATCTGCCGGTGCTGCGCGTGGGGTCGGGATGGTCTGCCATGGGGCGCCTGCCTTTCGCTATCTGTCGTCTCGGGCGTGGTTGTGATCGCCGTGTACCGGGTTGGTTGCTATAGTGCGTGCTCGGCGTTGGGTCAGCGACAGAGCGACGAGACGCCGTATGCGTCTGCCGAAGGGTCGGTGCGATTAACACTCACCGGTCTTTTCCCATAACCCCAGAATGCCGGTTAGAAGGGGATCTCGCCCATGCCGCCCATGTCGTCGGCGACGCTGCTGCCGCAGGCGGTTATAAGTGGGCACTGCATCCCATACGCCTGACTAGAACGAGTCATAAGAGCAGCCTAAAAAAACGTAAAGGCCGCGATGGAGACGCCCCATTTATCTCCACCGAAGCCGTTACTCCTCTAGCTTATCATGCTCTGCGTAAGCTGCTAATGACTAAAGAATGCCGAAATTATGACGGTTTTGTCATAAAATAGCGACCCATAGGTAGGTTCTGTGACAAAGGGCGTTGGTCCTTTGCTTTCGACCACCACTGATTCTGAATTCTGGCGCATCCAAAGCGATCAGGTGTGATCGCGGAGGTTCCGTTGGGTTCTGCTGATGCGCCTGAAAGCTGTTCGTTTCGAGCGCTCGTTAGCATCGATGCCCTGCCCCTTCCAAGGCCCAAGGCTATCACATCGGCCAAAAAAGCGAGGATCGACGCGCCTCATCTGAAGGTCTTTCGGCCATAACAGGTCACGTTAGCAGACCCAACGGAACCGCCCGCTGCACGTCCCGGCTGGCGGTGGGACGTGGCTCGCGGTCATAGAGGCGGTGGAACGAGGCGTCGGGGCCATGCGCATGCCCCGTGAGGACGCTCCGTCGGCAGAGGCAGACCCTTTGCCGTCTCTCTGCGCTTCAGCCCGATACGCGCGGGGGCGTGACCGGGCTACGGGGCGGTACAGGTTGACAGCGACCGGCCTTGCCCCCTACCCTATCGAGAGCATGGTATAGAAGGTGCATGAGGCTGGATAGACAGATAGGAGAAGGCGACAACCAAGCGGAAAGGAAAAGCCACGGCGTGCCGTGAGCGGCGCGCCACCGTACAGGCGTCGCGGCCACGCACATGCTTTGCGTCTCGATGACACTATTTCTGAGGCGCGTGGGCGCGTTTTGGGGGGGTGGGATGACCTTGAGCGAGGACGATGCGGCCACGGCTCTGTCACGGCCTGACAACGCCTGTCGCGGAGATAAGACGCCATGATGCACTAAAGATGTCCGCCACGATGGGGTGTGCGCCGGGATGGCCCTCGTACAGGGGTGGCTCGTGGCCGTGACCTCCGGAGATCCTGGCGCTGCCGGGGACGTGTTGATGGTGGCGTTCGCCGAGCGTGAGAGGTCCTGCAGCCAGGTCCACGCGGTGGGCGGGCGCGTGGTCGCGGTGTGCAGCACTAGCGGCGCTAGACGCGTCCGCATGAGGACAGGGGATGAGGGGCGAGGATGCGGGTGATCCGGAGCACGTATCGCGGGGCGGCAGAGTGGCTGGGCCAGCGGGAAGCGGTGCGGGCGGCGCGGGCCGTGGAAGGCACGACAGCGGAGGCCATGGGGCTGCCGCCGCTGGAGCCAGCGGTGGTGGTGAGCGGACCGGACGAGCACGCGGAGGGCGCGGGCGTGCTGGTCGAGGCGGTGGGGCCGGACGGACAGGCCCTCTATCAGCGTCTCGTCCTGCCAGAAAGTCGCAGCGCCGACAGCGGGGGCACGCGGCCGGAAGACGCGATCGAGGCGGCGATCCAGGAGGCGTGGAGGCGGCTGGTGCGGCAGGTGGCTCCGCCGGACGGAGAGCCCGCGCCCTGAGGCGGGCGGCGTCTGGGCCGGTCATCCCTGTCTGCTGCGCAATGGGTACTGCACATAGTTCTTTAGTACCCATTCCATACGTAAACGGGAAATATGGCTGCGACATGCCTACCAAAAACGTTGTGTCCTCTTCTTCGTCTTCTTCGTCATCGAGCTCGGGGAGGACGGTCGCCCGGTCTACCAGCGCCCGATGGCGGTTTTAGCGCCCTGGTCGGACCATTTAGCGTAGACACGGGCGGTCTCGATGGAACTGTGGCCGAGCACGCGCGCGACGGTGTCCAGGTCGCCGGTGTCGCGCATGAGGCGAGTGCCGCAGTAGTGGCGCAGCGCGTGGTAGCCGCGATAGGGCACGCCCGCCGCCACGGTAAGGCGGCGCAGCCGCAGCCGCGCCTGGCGGTCGTCGCGTAGGCGGAGCACCCGCCCCTCCGCGTGCCCATCCTCCCGGCTATCCTGGCTGTCGGTGTGCGCCACCTCACGCAGCGCGCTGGCCAGGCTCTCGGAGACCGGCACGGTGCGCGCCTTGCCGCCCTTGCCGTCGCGCACGTCCAGCTCGCCGTCGCTGAGGCGCACATCGGCGTGGCGCAACGCCAGGGCCTCGGACACGCGCAGGCCGGCGTGGGCGCCCAGCAGGACGAGCGCGCGATCCTCGCCCGTCGCGGCGGCGAGCAGGCGCTCCACGTCGGCGGGCGGGTAGGGCTTGCGGCGGTCCCAAGGGGCCGTTTTCTCGGGGGCGGCGCGGACGCCGGCGAAGGGCGCGGCGTCGGTGGCGCCGGCCCAGCGCAGCGCGGCGTAGAGGGCGCGCGCGGCGGCGAGCTTGAGCTGCACCGTCGCCGGCTTCTTGCCCGTGTCCTCCAGAGCGCGGACCCAGCGCGTCGCCGCCCGACGGGACGGGTGTAAGAGATTCTCGCCCGGCCACGCGGCGACGAGGTCCAGGACGCCGCGACGGTAGGCGCGCAGGGTGTGCGCGCGGGTGCGCCCGCCGGCCTTGCCCTCCTGGATGAGCCAGGCCTCGGTGAGCGCCCAGAGCGCCGCAGGGTCGCGCGCGTGGGCGGCCGCCGTGGCGCGCCGGCGCAGTTCATCGGGCTCCAGGCCGGCCCATGCGTCGCTACGTGCGGCCGCCGACCCGCCTGCGGGCGGTCCCAACGCCAGCTCCGCGCCCGGCTCCGGCGTCGCCCCAGGGACGGTCGAGGGCGCGTCGGCGAGGGCCGCAGTGGGGACCCTGGCCGCGCCTCCCGTCGCGCGTTTCACGCGCGCGTCCAGGTAGGCGGTGAGCGACGCGCGCGAGACCCGCGCCCGCCCCCGGCCAGGGTCCCCACCGCGGCGGGGCGCGCGACACGCCTCCAGGACCCCGCGCGTGATGAGGCGATAGGCCATCGCCTCCGTGATGCCGGCGGTCCGGACGACCTCGCCGACGGGCACCCATCCGTCGTCGCCCGGAGGGCTGGGCGCGAGGTCACTGTCGCACATCGACCTGTGGTTCTCCCCATCGGGTCCATCCCAGCGCGCGACGGGCTGGCCGTCGGCCGCGCGGGACGGGCGCGAGACCTCGTCCCGCCGCTCTAGCGCGTCCATCTGCCCTCTGCGCCACCCGCTCCCTCGGTGGCGGGTGGCGTGCCGGTCGCGCCATCCGACGTTTCGAGCGTGCCATAGGCTAACCAGTCGTCGTGGCGTCCCCGCCGTCCGGGACGGTGGAACCCCACGCGGTCGCCGAGGGCGGCCACCAGCGCTATGATGGCACGCTCGAGGTCGTCTGGTGTGTCCGCGACGAGCCGCACCCGCACCTGGCCCATCCGCTCACCCCTTCCTTCATACATACATAGGCGTCCCGGGCATAACAGCGGCTATCGAGGACAGGCGCGAGCACTCCGCGTTGACACGCGGTCAATCCGCGTTGCACGATCCGTCGCCCATCGCGCACGACGGTTGGCCTTGGTCCAAGATGAGCGCCGCTGCGACGCCGACGACGCCGCACAGGACCACCGCAGCGCCACGAACAGCCGTTGTCAGAGGTCGTGAGCGGATCATCCCTGTCAGTCATCTCAGACATCGGCTAGATCCATGCACTCAGAAAGACGAGGTGATTGACCATATCGTCGGCGGATCGCGCGGCCATGAGCGTGAGCACGCCGCGCAATTGGACGCCAACCGTATGGCGCTGCTGTTGAGCGAGGATAATCCCGGCATGGTGCTCTTCTCTCTGGAGAAAATCGGCATGCAAGGCATAGAAATCGGCGACATTGAAGCTGTATAGGACGCGCCGCTGTGCGGTGCTCCACTGCAGTTGGTCCAGGTCCGGGCGTCCCCGCATCCCGTCGTCGCCCGCTGTGCGCACATCAACACCGCGCACCCGCAGAGCCTTGACGAAGTCATCGTCCATGGAATCTTCGTCAAGGTAGAGACGCAGTTGTGTCACGAGGCACGCGCCGCCTGTTCCGCTGCCAGCTTCTCGTATAGGACCTCGTCTGCGGCGAGGTCGCGTTCGATCTCCTCACGATTGGCATGATAGTAGGCGAGGGCGGCGTGGACCTGGGCCAGGGTGAGATGCGGGATTTTGCGCACGATCTCTTCTGGGGTGCAGCCGCGTGTAGACCAACCGGCGATGCGCCGCACGGTCACGCCGGTCCCGGCAATCTTCGGACGATTGTTGTGGACTGCAAGCGACCGGTCGATAAGGGTCCCGATGTTAATGGTCTCGGTCATCATCTTCATCCTTAGCAGAAAGATCTGCCTCTGCTAGCAGTATAGTGCGATGGCGCCATGGCGCCTCCGACGGAGCCCGCCACGCGCTACATTCTACCTACTATACCACACGCCATGTGGTGACAACAGCTATTATCAACCAGGTATAGTAGCTCCGGCGACAGGGCTGGGGCCGACGAGCGCGGCCGTTCACAGGTAGTGGATCGGTGGCAGCCACGGGTTAGCGACGAGGAGAAAGGCCGCAAGGAGCAGCCCGATCACGACGGCCGCGATGAGCGCAGCGTCGAGGGCGTGGCGTCCGCCCCCGTGGCGCGTGACCACCCCTGGCGCGACCGGTGGCCGCGACGGCACGGAGGCCGACCCATCCGCCGCGGCCCCACGGGTGGATGCCCGGTTCCCAGGGGCATCCGCACTGCGCGCCCGCCCCACGCTCCATCTCCGTCCCATCCCACGCTCCCCGTCTCCGCGGACCGGCCAGGCCACGATCATACCCCATCCCACCCGCGCCGTCCACCCGTTGGGTGACGCCAAGCGGCGTCCACCGCCGAGCGTGGCCATACACGGCCCACTACAACGATTGATGTAAAAATGGGCCATTTGGCTTGTTACCAGCTCAGTCGTATTACCGGGCTAGTTTTTGGAGGGATAGCACCGCGCAATCCCCTGCGTTTGCGTCATCGAGGTTCCAGGGGTTCCGGCTAGCCCTTGCGCCTCTACTTTCCTCCTGACGTCCCGCACTTAGGGCTCCTCGCATGCATCGCAATTGGCGACATCATGCTTCGGCTTCACGCTTTTGTCGATATACTTTGGGCCACCTTTGCTGCGGTTGTGCGTGTCGCATTTCGGTACCAGATTGTCCTCGGCATTGTAGGCTGCAAGGGCATCCTCCAGGAAGAACACCAGCCAGCGGTGCCCCTCTTCATCGTCCATTGCCCGTGGATCGGTGTGCAGATCGACATACGTGTTCCAGTCCTTCTGATGGTCGAGGTCGATAAACTTCTCGTTCGCAATGCCACGAGGATCACGCTTGCGCGCAAAGTGTTGGTGGCAGGTGGCGCACTCGTAGGTTTCGACACCGTTGAGGATTTGGGGATTCCCCTTGGTCGCCAGAACGTTGTCGTATGTCGCCGGCTTAAAGTGCAGACGTGTACGAGAGCCGTCCCAGAAGGACTCGCCATTCGGCCCGGCGCGCGGGGGGCGTGGCCCCGTGTCCTGCTCCTGCTCGTCCTGCTCCTGCCGTGCGCGCAGGCGCGGGGAGTAGGCTATCGACGCCTCGCCCCGTAACCGTCGTTCGGCCCGTTTCTTGGCCGTTCGCTCGGTTTTCCCCCGCTGGATGACGAGGGGTCCGGTGAGCAGGGCATTGACGGCGGCATTGCCGATGGTGCGCTGAAGCCGCAGGATCGTCGAGGGAGAGAGGAGGCCCACCTCCTGTGGTGACGCTGCGACGAGGGAATCCGTGGTGTGGCCGGGCGGTACGACAGCCTTGCCTCGTCGTCTGACATCTTGATCCGGGTCTGCATGCTGATGTATGCCCATGCTGACATCCTTTGTCGCCATGCCACAACGATTGGCGGCGCACATATATAACGCGACCAGTTCCTTGATGGCCAGATGATAACACCAAGGCAGAGGGAGAGTCAAGACGACGATGAAGCTTGGCGCTCCCAGGGCTAAAGAGCGTCGGCTTTACGCCCTCTCTATAAGGGGCATGCGCCACCAGTGCCGGGTACGGCTACATTAAACCGTGGTCGACGCTCGAAACCATGCTCAAATCAAGCGCCACCACGGTTCCCTGTGGTTGTACCGCACCGCCAACTGAGCCGGTAATACTGACCTTTGCACGGGAACTGGGCCGATAAGACTGATGTGCGGCTCAGTTGCGACGCGGCGCACGACCTATCCACCGAGCCCTCCGAGCAGCGCCAGCACCCGGCTCCACAGCGTTTCTGTCGCCGCACTATCATATTCTGCGGGCAGGCTCGGGTCGGTAAACAGATGGCCAGCGCCGCCATACTCGAACAACTCGAAGCGCCCTCCCGCCGCGCGCACGTCCGCTGCCATGCCATCGATCCCGGCCTGGTCACGGAAGGGGTCGTCCCGCATGAAATGCACCTGCGCGGGGACGGTCGCCGGCCATGTGTCGAGCTCCAGGACATGCAGGGGGAGCGCCTCGTGCAGCAGGATACAGGCCAACGCACCCGGACGCGTTGCTGCCAGCCACTCTGCGGACATGCCACCCGCCGAGAACCCCATGTACACGAGCCTGGACGGCAGGTGCGCAACGTCGGCCGCTGTGCGCCGCAGTAACTCCTCAATGCCGATGCTGTCCTGGTAGGCCATGGCTGGGTCGTACGCGTCAAAGCGCGCCTCACCGCGGTACAGGTCGGGCGTGTGCACCGTGTGGCCGCCCGCCCGCAAGCGGGCGGCGGCGTCCGTCACACCGGCACGCGGTCCAAGCACGGAGTGAAACACCACAATCTCGGCCATGGCACCGTCCTTTACGAGATGATGATCACGGGGGCATCTCCCAGGATAGCACCCTATCCCTGCCACCTGCCCGTCAGCTTTTCACCGCATCGCGCGGTCGTGAGCCGAGCGGCGTGCGTGCGGGGAGCAGCCGAGGAGGGAGACCGACGGCTAGGCTAGGTGGCTGTTTTACGTGCTTTTCGTTGCCGTATGTCTAATGGACGCATAACTCATTCCCTTCGGGATCGCGCAACGTCATCGCGTACGCCCCACGATCGTCCGACGTCCACGCCAGCGTCGCGCCCAGGCCCATGAGGCGTCCCACATTGAGATCCAGGTGGACCCGATTCTTTGTGGTCTTCGGCTCGGGCACATTCTGGAAGAAGAGGCGGGGACCAGAGCCGTCCGGATCGCGACACGCGGCCACGTCGCGGAAGGCGTGCCGTCCTCGTCGACGACGACGTCCGCCGGCTGAAGCCGCCCAGCCGCCACAAGCTGCGCGATGAACGTGGAGGGCCTACGCCCAAAACCGCGCCAAGCGGTGGGCGTCCACCGCGTCGAAGGTCACCTGCACACCAATGGCCATAGCGCCTCCTCCTTCGCCTGTCTCATCATCCGTCACGGGAGTCCGTGCTGCTCTCCCTCGCGCTAGTATAAAGGGCTGTTGTCTTTAGCATGCGTTCCCCCACGGACTGGGCGTGCTGTAACGTTGAGCCATTCATGGGCCATGAACGAGGGAGGGCGCTGTTCGAGGACATGGACGACGCGTATCATGGCGACAATGACGCAGCTCGCCGCATCTTCGCCAAATGGCCCATTTTTGCACGAGAGGTAGAGCGTGTCAGGGTGGCGCGCGACCACCGCCGGCAGGGCGCGGATCGCGGCGTCAATGCCTTTGGTGCGGGTCAAGAGGCCGAAGGTGCAGACGACGGTGCGGCCGGAGAGCCGTAAGCGGCGCTTGGCGCGCTCTTTGTCGACGGGACGCACCTCCGGGACGCCATGAGGGATGACGACGAGGCGGCCGGGGTCGACGGCGTAGTCCTCGACCAGGATCTTGGCCCCCACCTCGACCATCACGACCGTGGCGGCGCTGCGCGCGCAGAGGAGCTGGATGGCGGCGCGGAGATCGGCGCGCGGCGTGGGCAGCACCGTGTGCAGGGTGGTGACGACCGGACGATCGAGCGCGTCGAGGAAGGCCGGCGCGCAATCGTAATGGTCGAACGGCGCGGCCAGGGCACCTGATCGCCCCACAGCCCGAACTCGTGCTGCAGCGAGACGAGGGCGACCTTGGCGCGCGCGAGCGCGTGGCCGGCGGCGGCGTAGCTCTCGGGGTCGTCCTGCTCAATGTCCCAGCGGACCTGGCGCGGATAGGCGTAGTACGAGCCGCGGTCCGTAATGGCGGCGATGCGGGCGGTGATGCCCGTGTCGGTCCCGCACACTCCGGTCAGGAGGTCGCGCGTGAAAGTCGCGATGCCGTCTTCGCGCGGGGGGAAGGTACTCGCCACGCCGAGGGTCAGCCGCGCCATGAGTGCCCCCTTTCCCGGCCCACCGCTGCGCAGCGGACACCGTGTCCGGCCCTGCACGGGGAGCGCGTGCCCCGTGCACGCGGCATAAACCATGCCGGGCTGACGACGCCGGTAAACGCGTCCACCGACGCATCGCGGCCACATCCCTCGCCATGCGCCATGCAACAGGCATGCTGCCCCTCACGTTAGTGATTGTGCATGAAAGCGTGCCTATCGGGGACAATAAAATGACACTGTTGGCGAACGCGGCGCCGGAACTTTCGGGGACAATAAAATGGTGGGCGAGCGGCGCGCGGCGCGGGGTTTTGGGCATATGGTGCGTGATGTTGGGATTGTTAATATTTATGTGTATAGGTAGGCAGGGAAGGAGATCATGGCTTGTGCGGCCATCGACGGCCTCTCTGCGCGCGGCGACCGCTGCGGCGCTGGTACCCGGTACGTCCTACCCGTCGTCCTTCGCGGGTGGCAGGGGTAGGAGACCTCACCCACAACGATCCCATCACGCTCTGGTGACCTCACCCGCGCTCAACGATCCCGTGTGTCAGCCCCGTTTTTGTCCGTGCGTCTATCATGTAAGGAGTGGATGGCGATGCCTTTCGAGCCAGGACTAGCCATTGTCAATCAATCGCGCGATACCACACTTGCCGATCACGTCGAGGTCGCGACCTCTTTCTGGGCGCGCGCCAAAGGGCTCATCGGACGCAAGAGCCTGCCCGACAGCTTTGCTTTGATCATCCGCCCCTGTGGGGCCATTCACATGCTGATGGTCCAGTTGCCGCTGGATGTCTTGCATATTGACAAGCGGAATCACGTCGTCAAGATCCTGTCTATCAAGCCATGGCGGCTGGGGCCGTTCGTGCCACAGAGCAGATGGGTCATCGAGTTGCCGGCAGGGACGGCTCTGAGAACCGCGACGCAGGTCGGCGACGTTGTCGCCATCATCCCTACGGCAGCGACGGAGGCGGTGGCCGCGAGGGATACTCCCGCTTTCTGAGCCATGATAGCCAGGGGATGGTATGGCCAACAGTCAGGGAACTCACAAGCGTATGATCGCAGTACCGATCGTCCGCAGATACCCGAAGAGTGTCGCTGTAGGATCGGGGCTACCAGATTCCTTGTTGCATGGCGTGAGTCAGGCGACCCCATGGCGCGTGCGGTGTTTCCGCTCCATGCCTCTCATCCCACTGCTCTCGGCGCCTGTCCCACTCCTGCCACGCTCTTTCTCCCCAGCACAAAGCCGAGTCCTGGCAACCCCAAGATCCTTACCTCCCCCCTGTCCACCTGCGAGAAACCCGCGTCCTGCATGAGTGCAGGCTGATCCTGAATGCGACTCTTCCATGGGCCGGCGGGGCCTGTCATATCAAGAACTAGTGGGTCACGCTGCATTTAACTGGAATTGGGCGGCGACAGCGGCAGACCCGCCACGGCGGCGTGCCCGCGCGCGGCGGCGGCGCTCCCGCCGTTTACCATCCCACACGAACGGGGTGGGCTCC
>JAABVA010003825.1_pt1 | contig 14143 bp, 15 predicted proteins | sample 5560331 | NCBI WGS metagenome assembly JAABVA01 (sample SAMN12812661, study PRJNA571458) | rock metagenome | isolation source: Antarctica rocks | place: Antarctica: Victoria Land, Mt New Zealand sud | collected 2016-01-07 | reverse complement strand
TTATCGGCGCGTTGTTTTCAGGCTGGGGGAGGGGCCTGCAGCGGTGCCGTCCTGGGGTCGGCGCGGCCGTTTGTCACCTGTCGGGAAGTAGCCGCCAGCCCAGCCAGCGGCGCTCGAGCTCGGCGAGTTCGCTGCGGCTGGCGCCCAGCAGCAGACTTCCGGGCACCAGCGCAGCAAGAAGCATCAGGGCCAGCACCGAGCTGGGACGGCTGACGTACAGGGCGCCCAGCATGGCCGCCGTTGACGCCGCCCCCAGCCGCACCGGCGCGCGCGCGCACCGGTGCAGCCCAGCGCCAGCACGTGCGCGTTCGCCAACGCCTGGACCAGCCGTGGTGACTCCCGCATCAGCTGCACGGCGAGCGCGTTCAACACCGCTCGCTGCTGGTCCGAGCCCCACGGACCCGGGGTCGTCGCCGCTGGCACCCGTTGAGTGTGCACCTACGCCTGGCGCGCCGTCAGGTTCTTCGAGCAGCGAAGTGGGCCACACCGGCCCGGGGATCAACTCTGACCGGCGCAGCGCCTCCCCTGCGCGCGACGGGCAGTCAGCGCCGCGCGCAACCATCAGGTCCCGCGGGCCGGGGAGTGATTCCCGGGAGTTCAACTCGGTTCAACCCGGGTAATCAACGGTCACCCTGTTCCACCTGATGACCCCGGCGGCAGGTCAGGTCCGGCTGCTTGACGAAGCAGGCGGTGGGGCTGCCGTCGGCGGCTCGCGGGCTGCGAGTGATCCTATGGCGGCTGCGGTGAGGAGCAAGAGGCCGCCGAGTAGGTAGACGGCTCGAATGCCGACGGCGTCGGCGAGCAGTCCGCCGCCGAGCAGGCTCAGCAGCCGGCCGGTCTGCCAGAGGATGTCGAAGCCGGCGAACGCCCGGCCGCGGAGGTCCTCGGGGACGCGGGACTGGATCATGCTGCTGAAGGTGACGGTGCCGGTGGAGGTCGACAGGCCGTAGAACACCAGCGCGCCGGCGGCCAGGGGGACGCTGGTGGCGACTGCCAGGACGAGGTCGACGATGCCGCGGACTGCGTAGGGCCCGAACACGAACAGTAGGCGGCGTGGGTCGGTGATACGTCGTAGGAGCAGCAGTGGCCCGAGGGCGGCTCCCGCACCGATCGCGGCGACGAGCACCCCGAAGCCGCTGCCGCCACCGAGGCGGTCCTGGGCTAGAACGACGAGCAGCGCGCTGGTGGCGCCGGCGGAAAGCGCCGCCAGGAACTGCCCGGCGGCCAGTGCCTTGAGCAGCGGCAGCGCGGCGAGGGCAGCGAGGCCCTCGCGGGCGTGCTTGAATGGGCTGCTGACCTGTACCGCCTGGGTCCGGGCTGGTTCCTGTAGGCCGCGCAGGACGGTGGCGGACAGGGCGAAGCTGACGGCGTTGACGGCGAAGGCCGGGCCGAACCCGACGTTGACGGCGAGCAGGGCCGCGACCGGCGCGATGAGGATCTGGGCGGTGACCGCGGCGGTCCAGATGCCGCTGTTGGCGGCGACGAGCTCGTCCTCATCGACGAGCGAGGGCAGCAGCGACTGCGCGGCGGGTGAGAAGAACACCTGCCCGACCGAGAGCCCGAACGCGACCGCGTAGGCGACCGGCGCGCTGTCGTGCCAGAGCGCGAGGGCCCCGGCGAGCAGCACCCGGACCAGGTCGGCGGTGACCATCACCGGCACGCGCGGGAGGCGGTCCACCAGGCTGCCTGCAAAGGGCGCGAGCAGCAGCACCGGCGCGATCTCGGCCAGCACCGCCCCGGACACGCCGAGCCCGGAGCCGGTCAGCGCCACCAGCAGCAAGGCGAGGGTCGTGAACTGGGCGACATCGCCCACCTGCGAGACCGTCCGGGCAAGCCAGAGCCGCCGGTAGGCAGGCTGCCCGAGCAGCCTGCGCAGGTCGGGCCGGGTCGTGGTCACCGTTATATCGTGAGCACCGTCAGGGGCGTGGGGTCACCCGGCTGTGCCGTCCGCGACCCGGCGAGTGATCTCGATGAGCTGGCGCATGCAGTGCTCGCGCAGGGGCTCGGGGAAGTCCTCCGCGAGTCGGTTGTAGACGGTCCTTCCCTGCTTGCGACCGACAACCAGGCCCGCCGTGCGCAGCAGACGCAGCGCGTACGTGACCTGGTCCTCGGTCGCGCCCAGGGCGAGGGCGAGATCCCCGACGCACAACTGTTCGGTGAGGTCCAGCGCGTACAGGATCCGCAGGCGGACCGGGTCCGCCATCAGCGACAGCAGCCCGGTGAGCCCGGATGGCATCGTCGGCGCTGGGCAGCCGGTCGCGCGCGTGCGCTACCCGGTCGGGGTCGAGCGCCTCCGGGTCGGCTGCGAGCTCGACGGCCACGTCACGGGCGCTCACCGGCGGACCCCGGTCGTGTAGGCACCCGGATCGGCGGCGAACCGGTCCCGGCATCCGGTCGAGCAGAACGACACGTCGTGGCCGTCGTGCAGCAGGTGCGCCGCGGCGGTCGCCGGGTCGCCGGTCATCCCGCAGACGGGGTCGACGACCGTGCCGCCCTCGGCGTCCGTGTCATTCATGTCGTCCATGCCGGTCGCCGCGTCGCCGCTGGCGTACTTCGCCGGGTTCGCCTCGAACTTGGTGTGGCACTTGTCGGAGCAGAAGTAGTACGTCGTGCGCTGGTAGGTGCTGCGGGCCGGGGCGTCGGCGGTACGGACCTGCATCCCGCAGACCACGTCCTTGGCGTAGCCCTGGCCGCCGCCGAAGTCCGCGGCGTGCTTGTACAGGTAGTAGAGGTAGCCGAACGCGGCCAGCGCGATGACGTTCAGGACGGTGGTGTAGTTCAGGCCGATGTGGGTGGTGGCGATGTCGCCCCGCAGGGTCGTCGGGATGGCTCCGAGCGCCTGGAAGATCAGTTCGGTCAGCAGCCCGGCGATGCTCATCGTGGCCCAGAAGACCAGTGAGAGCTTCAGGGCGACTCGGGTGCCGTAGTACTTGCGGTAGATCACGACCAGCGGCAGGGCGAGTAGGTCGGCGAAGATGAACGCGATGACGCCGCCGAAGCTGATGCCGCCCTTCCAGAGCGCCGCCGCGAGCGGGACGTTGCCGATGGAGCAGACGAAGCTGATGAACGCCAGGAACGGGCCCACGATGACGTTCTCGACGGTCGAGGCGAAGCCGTGGCCGGTCAGGAACAGCGTCCGCCAGACGCTCGTGGGGACAGCGATGCTCGCGAAGCCTGCGACGACGAAACCGATGACGAGTTCTTTGCGCAGCATCGTGAGGTCGCTGATGGCGTAGCCGGACGCGTCTGACCAGCCCGCCCGGCCCCGGATCCGCTGCCGCCACGGCGCGGTCGTGTGCTCGTCCTCGCTCATAGCCGCGTGCTCTTCGTGGCCGCCGCTGCCGGCCTTGCCCTCGCGCAACCGCGCACGGGCCTCATCGAGCTCGGCGACGTTCACGACCTTGGGCAGGACCACAGCCAGGATCGCGATCATGATGAAGCCGCCGACGAACTCCGCGACGGCGAACTGCCAGCCGATCAGCAGCCACAGGACCACGCCGAGCTCAACGACGAGGTTCGTGCTGGCGAACATGAACACCATCGATGCGGTGAAGTCTGCGCCGCGGGAGAACAGCGATTTCGCCAGGGCGCTGGCCGCGTAGGAGCAGGAGCTACTGACCATGCCGAAGAAGCTGCTCTTGACGATCGTGCGGGGCCTGTGGTCCCCGAGGCTTCGCTGCATCTCGCCTTTGGACACGAATGCCTGCACGGCCCCGGACAACGCGAAGCCCAGCGCCAAGGCCCACAGCGTGTCGTAGAACATGTAGAAGCCCTCGAGCAGGCTGTTGCCGATCGTTCCCAGCACGTCCATGTGGCTCGCTCCGTCCGTCGTCGGTCTGTGGCTCGTGCGTCCAGCAACAGCAGACGGCCGAGGATTGATACCCGCAACTCCGTACGGGTCAACGGACACTACTATATAGACCTCCGTACGGGCTCGCGGATACTAACGGAGGTAGTTAGCGTCATGTTGCAACCCGTCCGGACATCGGATGCCGACACGAAAGAAGGGAACGCGGTGCCGTGCCCCGACCCCAGGAAGCCGACAACAAAGCTCCCCTTCGCAGCGGTGGAGATGAACCGCCCCGTGACCGACCCGGTCTGCGGGCGGACCGTCACCCAGGCGACCGCGAAGGCGTCCGTGGACCGCGCTGAGGGTTCGGTGTCGTTCTGCTCCGCGGAGTGCCGGGAGCTGTACTTGGCTGCCCCCTGCCGACCGTGACGCGCAAGGGCCCTCAGGACCCGGACGCCGGCACGGCGACGCGTCCCCCGCTCACCGTCCGGACCGTCATGCTGTCAGCCGCTGTGCTGACGGCGCTGCTTGTCGTAGTCGTCCTGATGGTCGTGCATCTGCCCGGTCCCCTGGACGAGCGCACGCTCGCCGACCAGCGCAACGGGGTGCTGCGGGACGGCCCGGTCCTGCCGGAGTCAGTGGCGGGGGTCGACTTCGGGGGGCACCCGGTGGTCCTGTTGTTCCTGCGTGCTGCCCCAGCAGCCGGCGATGTCCAGGCGTTCACTGCGGCGCTTCCGGCCCGCGCGCAACTTCGCCTTGTCGTGCAGTCGGCAACCGGTGGCGACCCGGGCGGACAACCCGCGCCCGTCGTCCGGGACCCCGGGGCGGTCCTGGCGCGCGCCGTCAAGCTGCCCCGCCGGAATGACGGAGGGCCTGGCGTCGGCTACGCGGTCGTCGACAGTACCCAGACCGTGCGGTACTCGACCCTGGACCCGTCCTGGCCCTCGAACGGGTTCGAGGCCGCGACGATCATCGGGGCCCGTCCGTGAGCGCATCCGACGTGCAGCAGACCCGACTTCCTACCCGCCGTCACAGGTGGTCCGGTCCTTACGGTCCGCTCCGGCCGCGTCGTCTCGCCGTGGAGATCGCCGCCCTGGTCGTCGCGGAGGCGCTCCTGCTGCGCGTCTACGGCGGGTACGACTCGTCCTTCCACTGGGCCGCGCACTTCCTGGTCGGAGTCATCGCGACGGCGGCCTGGCTCGCGGTGTACCTGCTGGTGACGTCCCGTCCGGCGCCCGGCCAGGTCCTAACGGTCCTGCCGTTCCACGTGTACGCGATGTTCCCGGACCTGCTCTACCGCGCCGGCATCCCACACGCAGCCTGGTCCAACGCCTTCCTGGCGCACGTCGACGTGCACTACATCCCGGGGGGCGACCGCACGTGGCTCGCCCTGGCGTCGGTGTCGCTGCTGGGGTATGCCTGGCTGCTGTCAGGTTGGGTCGCCGCGCGCACGACCGAGGTCGACGCCGGGATGCCGCCGGGCATCGGCATCGGCGGCCGCGCCGTGTGGACCGCGCAGCAGGACCCAGCCCAGGTCCCCTTGACGTATCAGAAGATCGAAGGTGCTTCGGGATTCACCGGCCCCGCCGTTGTGCTGCTGCACGGCCTCGGTGCGACCGGCGCCGTCCTGCTCCCGCTGGCGAACGAGCTCACGTCGTCGCGGGCCGGCGGGGCGCCCAGGTCTGGACCGTCGGTGGTCGTCCCGGACCTGCTCGGGCACGGGAACTCACGACACATCGGCACCGACTTCGGGCTTCCTGCGCAGGTCGCCGCCGTAAGTCATCTGCTTGACGGCCTCCACCTGCGGAAGGTCGTGCTCGTCGGGCACTCCTACGGCTGCGCGGTCGCGGTCGCCGTCGCGGCGCGGGACCCGCGGATCAGCCAGCTCGTCCTGGTCTGCCCGCCGGCGTACGGCGACGCCGCCGAGGCCGCGGACCGGCTGTCCCGCCGAGGGTGGTTGGCCCGCCGGACGGTGGCCGGCGCGCCGGCCGCCAACGCCGTCTGCGGCCTGATGTGCCTGCTCCGGCCCGTCCTGCAACGGGCAGCGCCCAGGCTGGCGCCCGGCCTGCCCCCCGCGGTGGCCCGCGGGGGTGTTCAACACTCCTACCCGGCTTACCGCGCCGCCCTGCAGGCGCTGCTCACCGACAACCTGCTGCCCGCTGCGATCCGCAACCCCGGAACACCGACGACCGTCGTGCTCGCCGACCAGGACACCACCGCGCCCGCACAGGACGTACTCGAGCTACCACCTGGCCCTGGCGTATCCGTCACCCTGCTCGGCGGCACCCATCTGCTGCCGCTGGAGCACCCCGCCGCGCTGGCCTCGACCATCCGGCAGGCCGTCGAGCCGTAGAGGCCGGGTCGCCCCGCCGTGACAAGCCCGCCGACCCGGGTCGCTTCGTTCAAAGAGCGAGGCATGTCGAGGCCGGGGCAGGTCGGATTCCGGCTGGACGCGGGTCGGTTGCTCAGTGCGCGAGGGCCCGCCGCAGCTTCCGTTCTGACAACCGGCCGTGGGAGAACGGCTTGCCGTCGAGCAGGACCCCAGGGACGAACAGGACGCCCGCGGCGGTCCCGAGGCGCTTGCCCTGCGCGGACGCGAGGTCGACCACGACGACGTGCACCGTTGCCGGTGATGACGGGTCGTCCCGGACCCGTTGCAGCACCGCCTTCGCGTGCTCGCACAGACCGCACTGCTCCTGTGAGAGCAGGGTGATCGTCACCGCCGGCGTCATGGACGATGGGTGTCGGGGACGCCGCAGTCGACCGCGGCGCGGAGCAGTCCTCGTTCGGTGCTCACGGCGTCTGCCGCGCTCCCGGCTGACCGCCGCCCATCATCGAGCCACCGGCCATCATCTGCCGCATGTCGGCGAGCATCCGGTCGACCGGCAGGTACATCGTGTAGTTCGGGGCGCCGCCGTAGTCGGCCCGCCACCGGAGCTTCCCGTCGGGTCCGATGAGCATGAAGCTGTGGCCGTCGCGGCTGTCACCCATCATCCCGAAGCTGTTCGCGGAGTAGCTCTTGGACACCTTGAGGTCTGGGTCGGACAGGACCGGTGTCGTGAGGCGGTCGTCGTGGACCTTTTGCGCGACGAGGTCGGCGGGTGAGGTCGTGATCGACACGACGTCGTCGATGCCTGCAGCGCGGAGCTTGGTCGTGTCCTTTTCCAGGTCCCGGATCTGGTCCCAGCACGGTTGACAGCCGATTCCCTCTTGGAAGAACAGCAGGACGTTCTTGCCGCGGTAGTCGCTCAGTGAGACGGTCCTGCCGGTGCTCGCGGGCAGGTTGAAGGCGGGGGCGGTCCCGCCGGCGGCCGGCTGACCGACTGGTAGGCGCTCTTGTGGCCAGGGCCGGCGGCGTCCGGCTGACCGCTGCGGAACGCCAGGAACAGCCCGCCGACGGCGAGCAGCGCGAGGCCACCGGTGAGCGCACGGGGACGCCAAGCCGACGTCGCTGCTGCCCGGTCGGGTGTCCGTCCCCGGGTCGGGGTGGTGGCGGTGGTCTTGGTCGGGGTGCGGCGGCTCATCGCAGGGCCTTCCTGGCAGGGGCGTGATCGGGGTGTTGCTGCGGCTCGGTGCCGGTGGCGTGCGTCGTGAAGGGCCGGTCCGGCATAGGGGCGGCCCGGTCGTCCTCGGTACGGTCGTCCTCGGCCCGGGCGGTGCGCCGGGCCGCGACGGCCAGGCCACCGGCCAAGACGAGGACCGCGACGGTGGCGAGCCAGCCCGGCAGGACGGCGAGCTGGTGCTCGACCTGGCTCGCGACGTGGTTGATCCGGCCGGTGAGGCGGACCTGCCACCCGGTGTTACCCATGCCGGGGCCTCGGACGGCGCTGACGATCGTCAACGAGCCCATCACCAGCAACAGACCGCCGGCGAGCGCCTTGACCAGTGGCAGTCGGACTCGCCGGCCGGCGACGCGCAGGGACACCGTGCGGCGTCCCGGCGCCAGCGCGGAGCCCCAGTCACGCAGGTCCCAGACCAGCGCGAGCAGCGCGAGCGGCGCGACCATGCCGAAGACGTAGGCGACGCCGACAGTCAACGCGAGCGGGAAGGACCCGGCGGCTCCGGCGAGCCCGACGACCCCGGCCAGGACCGGCGCGCAGCAGGCGGTGGCGGCGGCGGAGAAAACCCCGAGCAGCCACACCCCGGACATGCCGGGGCGGGCCATCGGGGCACTGATGGGCATCGGGACGGTGGGGGCACGACCGGTCAGCGTCGCCAGGCCCGCGAGGATCATCAGGGCACCGCTGGTCGCGAAGATCGGGGTGTGCCGGCTCTGGAGCAGGCCGCTGACGGCGCTCGCGCCCAGCGCGATCGGGAGGATGACGGTGCCGACGCCGGCCGCGAACACCAAGGTCATGCCGACGATCTGCCGGCGCCTGCGCAGGCCGCTGGCGAAGTACGCCGGGAGCATCACCGACACGCAGCAGGGCGCGAGCAGGGCGACGATCCCGGCGATGAACGAGGTGAGGACGATCCCTGTGCTGAGCAGTGGCACGGCCCCCCCCGAGGTCAACGGCAACACGTCTACTATGACACATCGTAGAGTCAGGCAACGTGGTGGACGGGGGTGACGGCAGTGCCTCGCAGGCGGCTCGCAGCGGCGCTGATGCTGGCGACGGCGGCGGCCGTCACGTCGTGCGCGAGCCCCGCCGCACGGTCCCTGCCGGACAGCGCCAACGGCACCGGGCCGGCACCCCGCACCCCCGTGCTCGCTACCTGCCCCGTCACCGGCACCGGCTCTGGGCTGCCCGCACTCACGCTGTCCTGCCTGACAGGTAGGCCCGCGGTGAACCCCGCACGCCTGGGCGGCTCACCCGTGCTGGTGAACCTGTGGGCGTCGTGGTGCGTGCCCTGCCAGCAGGAGATGCCCGCGCTGCAGCGCGCCTACGCCCAGCACGGCCGGCAGGTGCGGTTCCTGGGCGTGGACACCGAAGACGAGCACGACAGCGCCAGCGACTTCCTCGCCGCAGTCGGCGTGCACTACCCGCAGGCCGTCGACGACCGCGGCGATCTGCTGCACCGTCTGGGCGGCACCGGGCTCCCGGTCACGCTCGTGCTCGACGCGGCGGGCAAGGTCGTCTACTCCCATCGCGGCCAGCTCACCGCACCCGCCCTGGCGAAGGCGCTCGCCGCTGCCCGCTGACCCTGCCGTCCGGCTCAGCGGTAGGTCAACGTCCGCTTGATCAGGTGGTTCGGGGTGACCAGCCGCTCGGCCGCGACCCGCCCGGCCGCGTCCAGGGTCAGCTCGACGAAGTACGTGCCGCCCACCCCGAACGCGACCCTGCGGTCCATCCCGTCCGGGGGGAGCGCGAAAGGCGCCAGCGACGCCGGGTCGCTGTAGGGCTCGGTGGACAGCAACGCCGCCCCGGTGTCGTGCAAGGTCACCGCCACGGGGGCCGGTCTGCTCGTGTCACTGGTGACCTGCTCGACGATCGTCACCCGCCGGGCACCCCGCAGCGCATTCAGGGCCCGGGTCAGCAGCGCCGTCACCGGAACGGGCGGCCACGGCACCTCGAACGTGGCCGTTCCACCGGTCCAGCCCGGCGAGGCGACGCGCACGCTCACACCCAGGCCGGGGGCGCCGACGTCCACCGGCGCCGCGAAGCAACCCGGCCCGCACGGGCGGAGCCGAACGGCATGGGGTCGCTGCCCAGGGCGCGAAAGGTCCGCGTTCGCCGTGAAGGTCTGCCCCTGGGGGTCGTCGCTGGCCGGGTTGCTGACCTGCAGCCGCAGCAGCCCGGTGCTGACGCTGACCCCGACGGTGAGCTGCCCGGCCAGCGACCCGAGCTCCACCACCGATCCGGTCGGCGAGGGAGGGGGCTGGGTCTGCTGGGCCAGCGCGGTCAGGCGCGGCGGGCTCACCGACACCAGCAGCGCCGCAGCGGCGAGCAGCAGCGCCATCGCGCGGGGCTGCCACCAGCGGCTCCGCCCCTCCAGCAAGGCCGGGTCCTCCCGACGCAGCCGCCGTCGGGAGTGCAGCGCGAGCCCGGCAACGACCGTGACGAGCAGCAGCTTGACGCCGAGCACCTGCCCGTAGCCGGTCGTGACCAGCGAGCCCGGGGTCGGCAGGATCAGGACCGCGGCGAGGGTTCCGGTGCCGACCACCAGGAGGTAGGCAACGAGCGCGGACCGGGAGTACAGGCCGACGAGCTGCCATCCTGCGTTGCCCCGACCCGCCCGGCGCCAGGCCGCGGCGGTGCGCAGCACCACGATGAGCGCACCCGTCCACGCCGCGGCCAGCGCCACGTGCCCCGCGACGAGCAGCGCGCCCCCGGTCCCGTCCTGCTGGTGCAGGTGACCGCGTAGGCCCTCGACGAGCGCCACCGCGAGCAGCGGAGCGGCCGCGACCCGGCGGGCCCAGCCGGGCAGGGCCAGCGCGACCGCCGAGGCCCCGAACAGCGCGACCTCCAGCGCGGGCAGTCGGGCCCCCGGTCCGGTGAGCGCACTCCGGGACAGCAGGTCGGCTCCCCCTGCCGCCCAGGACGAGCCGTCGAGGGCGTGCACGGTCAGGGCCAGCGCAGCTACGGCTCCGACCAGGCAGGCGGCCCGCAGCGGAAGCCCGACGTCGGGCGGGAGGGGCCGTGCGCCGACGCCCGCGGCGAGGCGCTGCAGTCGGCCGGTCAGGGCCTGCCCGACGAGGCCGCCGAGGGCAGTCGCCAGGGCCGCGAACAGCGCCCAGCGCAGCACCGCGGTCACGATCAGCGACCCGGCCGGCGAGCCGGCGCGCCCGGCGGCAGACAAGGCGTCCGGTGCGACCCCGCTGCCGACACCGAAGGTGTAGCTGCCGTCCACGACGTCACCGTCGTCCGCCGTCACCTGCCAACGGACCAGGTAGGGCCCCTCGTGCAGCAGCCCGGTCGCGACCAGCAGGGTCCGTCCCCCGTCCGCCGCGACGGCGACCGAACGCAGACCCGGCGTCGGGCCGGTGACCCGGACGGCGTCGGGAGACGCGGACACAGGTTCACTGAAACTCAGGCGGAGCTGCGACACCGGGCCGGCAACGCTGTACCCACCGGCCGGGGACGTCCGGAGCAGGACCGCGTGCGCCCACGCAGGCGCCGCAACCCCCAGGAGGGCCGCCAGCACCACCGTCGCAGCGACGGTAAGCCGTGCGCCGAGGCGGCCCACCACCCACCTCCGTCGCTGGGCCGCAGGTTTACGACGCCGCCTAGTAGACTACGGGCATCAGCCGGTCCCCGTCGCCGGCTGGGACGCTCCCAGCGGTGCGGCGCGGGCGGTTCAGGCGGGGCAGTACGGGTTGCTGGCCAGGACCAGCGCCGGCGTCAGCAGGACCAGGACAGGTACGCCGAGCAGGCCGACGCTGGCGAGTCCGGCGAGTGCGGAACCGCAGGGCCCGACGGGCGGCCGGTCGGCGAGCAGCCGGCGAATCCGATCACCGGTGGCGGTCTCGGCTGCGCCGAGCGCCGCGACTGGGGCAGCGTCACCCTGCGCCAGGGGCGGCGAGTCGAAGGAGCGCGCTGGCGACGGTGAGCGGCTGCGCGGCGCGGGAGGCGCGGTCGTCCGCGAGCATCACGGCTGTCTGCTCCCGGGCGGCCCGGAACAGCGGCACGAAGCCGAAGGCCCGGTCTAGGCCGGCGGCGGCGGCCAGGGTGAGGTGGTGCCGGCCGGACAGGTGCGCCCGTTCGTGCGCCAGGACCGCGGCGAGCTCGTCTGGGCTCAGGGCGTCAAGTGCGGCGCTGGTCAGGACGATCCGGCCGCCCCGGCCCGGCAGGCAGTAGGCGGCGAGGCTGGCGTGCTGCACGACGACGGGGTCAGCGGCCCCGGCCCGGTCCGGGTCGAAGGGCCGGGAGGTCAGCCGCAGCAGGTCGCGGTGCGCCCGCCGGGCAGCCGCGGCGGCCGCCAGCTCACGGGCGACGCACCACCCGGCGCAGGCCAGCACCGCCGACGCGAACGCCGCACCGACTGCTGCCGTGAAGGCCCCGCCGGGGGAGGCGTACTGCACGCGAAACGCCATCACGCACTCCCGTAGGACGGCGCTGAGGTCGCCGCTGAACCGCAACGCCGGCAGGGCCAGGGCCAGGCCGGCTCCAGCCGCGGCCAGCAGGGCGCTCGCGCAGAGGGCCTGCCACAGGAAGATCCCCCAGCGCGGACACCGGCTGGGCCACGCCGCGCGCGACAGCACGCGGCCTGGCACGACGGCGAGCAGGAGCGCGTAGAGCGCGAGGACGGTGGCGACCCTCACGACGGGTCCTTCCGCGACCGGCTCCGCATCCCCGGGGCGGTGTCGGCGGGTGCCGAGGCACCCCGCTGGGCGTTCTCGGCCCTGGCGGCGCGGGACTGCTTGGCCTTGGCCTGGCGCAGGGCCGCCTGCAGGGCCTCGATCTCGTCGGGGTGCATGGCCTGCACGAAGTGCACGAGCGTCGCGCCGGAGTCGCTGCTGGCGCTCAGGGCGGACTCCATCAGACGGGCGCTGTACTGCTCCAAGGTCGCGACAGGCGAGTACACCCAAGCCCGGGCGACCATCTCGCGGCGCAGCCACTCCTTCTTGTGCAGGTTGTCCATCACGGTCATCACCGTCGTATAGGCCAGGGCCCTGGTGGTGTTGACCTCGGTGAGGACCTCGCGGACAGTCATTGGCCGTGCCGCCGACCACATCCGGTCCATGACCTCGGCCTCGAGCTCGCCCAGTCCCCTGACCCGCAGCACTGCGCTCCTCCCGGGCAGGCGACCTGCGCCCGCACCCTTCTACTATCGCACCTAGGACCCGCTTGTGTGTCCGCGACGGTGAGAGGTCCAGCATGACAGCCCGCCCCGCCCCAGACAGCCCCGCGCCGCGACGGATCGCCTGCGCCGCGTGCATGACGGTGGCCTGACGTGGGAGTCGTCGCGGGCCTGGTCGGCGCGGTCACCGACGGGCCGCTGCTGCTCGCCGCGCCGGTCGCGGCGGCCGCCGGGCTGGTGTCGTTCCTGTCACCGTGCTGCCTGCCCCTGGTCCCCGGCTACCTGTCGTTCGTCACGGGGCTGTCCGGCGCGGACCTCGCCGGAGAGCAGACGAACGTCATCGACGCCCCGGTCACTGGAACGGCCGCCGGTCCCGGTGGCGCCCTGCTCACCGTGCCGCCGGTCGTGAGGGAGCGAACTGGTCGGCGGTCCGCACCGCGGGGCCGGGTGCTGCTCGGCAGCGTCCTGTTCGTGCTCGGCTTCAGTGCGGTCTTCGTCAGCGAGGGCGCATTGTTCGGCGGTATCGGGGCGCTTCTGCTGGTGCATCAGCGCCTCGTCGAGCTGGTCCTGGGAGCGGTGACGGTCCTGCTCGGGCTGTCCTTCGCGGGGGCCGTGCCCGGGCTGCGCCGGGAGGTCCGGATCCGGCAGGTCCCCCGCGTCGGGCTCGCCGGCGCACCGCTGCTGGGCGTCGTGTTCGGGGTCGGCTGGACACCGTGCCTGGGCCCGACGCTGGCCGCCGTCCAAACGCTGGCGTACACCCAAAGCAGCGCCGGTCGGGGCGCCCTGCTCACGATGTTCTACTGCCTGGGCCTGGGCCTGCCGTTCATCGCCACGGGGCTGGCGTTCCGCCGGTCCCTGACGCTGTTCGCCGCGGTCCGGCGGCACTACACCCTCGTGAGCAGGATCGGCGGAGGGCTGCTCGTGGTCATCGGCCTGATGCTGATGAGCGGTCTGTGGGACCAGATGACAATCGCCCTGCGGGTCTGGGTGTCGTCCTACCAGACCTCCCTCTAGCAGCGGCCCGCCCCGCCGAAACGCCATCGGGAGACGCGACGGCGCACCGGGAACAGCACCGGGCAGCCCGACCCGTGCGTATGCAGCAACGCGGGTTGCTCGGCGATCCCGACCGCGTGGAACAGCTCGAGCTGGAAGGTGCGGCAGTTGCCGGCGGGCCGGCGCGACCACGGCCACCGCCAGGACCAATCGCCGGCGTACGCCGCGGCGAACGCCCGGATGTCGGCCAGGACCTGCTCGTCGGTCCTGTCCACGACCAGCAACGGGTGGAAGCGGTGGTCGGCCGGGACCCGGTGCAGCGCATCCCTCGTCGGGGAGGCTTGGCTGCTCAACCAGGTGCCGTTCAAGCAGCCGCCGGTCCCGGTGAACCAGTGGCGGAGCCGCAACGGCCGGTCCGGCCACCAGCCGTAGCTCTCCGCCCGGCCCACCTCCACCCACCAGTGCCCGTACGGCTCGCGCAGACGAGGCCCGGTGCGCTTGACCGTCACGAAAATCAACTCCCGCGGCGTCGTCCTCAGGCAAGGATCCACCAAGGGCCGTGTCGTGGTTGTCACGATTCCTGCCCGGACCGCGCTCGGCGCCACCACTTCCGGCCGCCCTTGCGCGCCTTGCCGCCGGCGCCGCCCTTGCGCGCCTTGCCGCCGGCGCCGCCCTTGC
>JAABVA010003822.1_pt1 | contig 14152 bp, 9 predicted proteins | sample 5560331 | NCBI WGS metagenome assembly JAABVA01 (sample SAMN12812661, study PRJNA571458) | rock metagenome | isolation source: Antarctica rocks | place: Antarctica: Victoria Land, Mt New Zealand sud | collected 2016-01-07 | reverse complement strand
GATAGCCCTGGGCAGTGCGCTCGCGCCGCTCGGTGACCGCCTCCGACCCACACTTGACGCACCGCATCCCGCTGCCCCTCCCGCGAATGGCGGCCCTGTAGCGCGGTCAACCCCCGCCGGCCAGGGGCGTTGGCGCGAGCCCTGACATAACCAACTCGGCTCTTATTGGGTTCCGGGGTGGTGACGCGGAGACCGGGAAGAAGGGATGCGCGCATCTGATGCGCGAGCAAGAGCGGGTATAGGTGACCTGCTCGCGCGAGGAGCTTTCGTCATGGCCGTATCCGACCTGATCGACCTTTCGGGCCTGATCGACGACGCCAAGTGCTTCGCGCTGGTGCGCCAGCACCGCTAGTTAAAGGGTGTGCGCTGCCCCGTGTGTGACAGCGGCGCCGTCATCCGGGACGGCCACGACGATACGCAACCTTGTCGCCAGCGCTACCGGTGTAAGGCATGCGCCGGGCGCTTCGAAGATCTCACCGGCACAGTGTTGGCCGGGCACCACCAGCCGCTGCGGGTGTGGGTGCTGTGCCTCTACTTCATGGGCCTGAACCTCTTCAACCGGCAGATCGCCCTGGAGCGGGGCCTGGACGCCTCGGACGTGCAGACCATGACGAAGCAACTGCGCCGCGGCTTGGTCGCCAAAACACCGGCGGTGGAGCAGTCGCGAGGCCGGCTGCTCCCACCCGTGTGGGGCGGATGCCAGGCCGCAAGCGCCTCGGGCGTCACTTAGACTGTCAAGCCGCCGCGTTGCTGCAGCGCGCTGTCGTACTCTGGCCAGTTGATGACCTTGTAGCGCGCCTGCGGGATGTTGTGGCGGCGTGCGTCATGACGTGAAGAAAACACTTGCTGGAAGTGACGGTATCTCACTGGGCCTACAACGGCCCGACCTGCAGCGATACCGGCCCGATCCATGCAACAGCGCTTCACCGGCCCGTACAGCCGATCGCGCACCCGGCATGGACTCAACCGGAGCCCGACCTGCAGGGAGCCGGTGTGCGCTAGCTCACAGACCACGGTGCACTCAGGTGCGATCTTCGATGCGCGGCGCATTGCCGCCCAAGGGAGGAAGCTATGGCCAAGGCCGCACCTGATCCGGTATTCGAGTGTCCGCCAGAGACGCCCAACACCGCAGCCTGTACTTCGCTCGGCTTGCCTGCGCCATGGCCACCCAACCGCGGGGAGAAATACTGCCTGCGCGGGCCGCAGGTCGAACCCGAAGCAGGAGGCTGGCTGTGTCACGCCCGGCCGGCACTGTGCGTCCCCTCGCTCGACCACATCCGCGAGTGCTGCAAATTCCCGGGCTATCCTACCGCCACGGCTACCCTCGAGGCTGAGATCGAGGAGCTAATTGAACTCGCGCAGCTCCGCGATGATCCGGAGGCGGTTTCCAGCATGGCGCCTGGACGGCCGATGCGTCGCGGCATCAGCCGGTTCCTGAAGATACGCCCCTATCCCTATGGTGCCGTGTTCAACCAGGAGCGCGATCCCGCCCTGCCGCCGGTCATGACCGGCCGCGAGCTCGCGAGGTTGTTCGAGAACGAGACGCCCGGCCTCCTGCACCGCCACTCCCTCGACTACCTTCTCGTGAGGGAGAAGGAGACCCTGTCGCCGCCACGGGCAGCCCGCATCTGGGCCGCCCTCGACGTCGCAATCTACGCTGCGCTCGCGGCGGCCTGGTACTACAAGTGGTCGGCCCCGTCCGGGGCCGACGGGACGGCCACCCGCTACCGGCCGCGTCCGATCGAGTATGATTACCACGTCAACGTGCTCTTCAACCATCAGGTGGACCCGTGCGGTTGCCGCGACGGCGTGCGCCGCCTCTTGCCCTATCCCTCGCCCGGCACGCCGCGACATCCGGCTTACCCGTCCGGCCACAGCACCTACTCGGGTGCTGCGAGCGAGATGTTGTCCTGGTTCTTTCCCGACTACACGGAAGATTTTGACGACCTCGCCGACAACATCGGCATGGCCAGGCTGTGGGCAGGCATCCATTGGCGCTCGGACCATGTCGAGGGCCAGAAGCTCGGCCGTTGCGTAGCGCAGCTCATCATCCAGCAGCTTCAGCACGATGGAGTGGACGCGCCGTCTTCGCTTGACGGGAAGACGCACGTGGACCGCCTCTGCGTGCCGCCGGACAACTGCGCGATGCCGCCAGTGGAGGGCGCGATCCCGTGCTGCAGCGACAACGGCCCCAAGAAGTAGGCGCAGGGCAGCATGGCCCGGGGCTGTAGTCAGGCTGTCGGCGACCCGGTCTGCTCGCAAAGAAGGTGTGCAGAGATGGAGACATCGTAGAGGGCATAGTGTCAGGTATCATGCAGACAACGCTAAGTTCGAACATTCGATGAACATAGGCGTCCCAGAACGTGGCCGGCCGTTCTGGGACGCGCATAGATTGCGGGACGCATTCTGTGGACGGGGAAACTGCTTCCAAACGGGAATGTCAAGGAGAGCATTCAAAATCGTGGGGGGTGACTACGCCGCGGCTGTCGTCGCCCTGTGGTCATCGTTGTCGGGCCGGAAGCCCGGATAGCGATGGCGGAAGGTGTCCTCAAGCGTGTCGTTCAGCACGGCGGTGCGCACGTCGAGGAAGGGCTGCACGATGGTCCGGTTCCAGCGCATCTGCTGCTTCTTGTTCATGCGCTTGGCGATGATCTCGTTGACCGCGCTTTCCACGAACGCGGTCGAGATCGGCTCACCATGCCGCCTGCGGGCAGCGTAGTGCACCAGCGCGTCCTCGTTGCGTTCGAGGTAGCGCAGCAGCTCGCTTGCGTGTCGCTGAAGACGGCCGATGCCGGCCAGGTCACGCAGGGGCTTGCGCTCCGTCCAGCGGCACAGGGCCGCGAGCTTGTGTCGGCACCCTGGCCAGCGCCCGTGCCACAAGCGCCACTTCGCCCGTTCCAGGCCGTGAACCGCCTCGCTGGCGAGGTGCGTGTCGGCCGTGCCCACGCCGAGGCCGCGGGCTGCTTGCAACGCGTGCTCGAAGCGCACCGCGGCGTGCCACCAGTCGAGCACGATCGTGGCACCGGGCAGCGCCTCACGCTACAGCCGCCACAGCCCGGCATCGCCGTCGCACAGCACAGTCGCCGGCGTGTCCGCGTGCACTCCGGCCGCGGCAAGCGCCTGCTGGAACGCATCGGCCGAAACGGCCTGGGGGAGTGTCAAAAACCTGGGGCGCTACGCCGCGAGTAGGATGGCGTGTTGGCCGAAGCGTCCGTCCAGCACCGCGGCCCTGACCTGAAGCACGCGGTGAGCGCCACGGGACGACCAGCGCATCTGCCTGCGCTTGAGCGTGGTGCATGGATCAGGGGTGCGGGCGCACTAACCCTGCCCGGATCTGGGGTCAGGCGACGCGGACGTAGCTCGGGCGTCCGAGATCCAGCATGCGGTTGAGGGCGTGGACGGCAACCGCCACCTCGGTCGCCCGGCGCTCGTCTGTATGCGCGCGCAACTCGTCGCCGATCACCTGTTTCCATCTGCCCATAGTGGCTTCGACCCGAGCGCGCTTGTTGTATCCTGACCGCTTCTGCCAGGCCATGCGCCCGTGCTCGGCGATGCGTTGCAGGTGGCCGTCCCGCTGCGTGGGTGCGCTCTCGGCCGTGTCGCTCGGAACGGCGTTTGCGCGCGGCGGGACGACCACAGCCGCCTCGGGATGGCGCCCGGCGACGCCGGCGTAGACGCGATCCCGGTCGTAGGCGCCGTCGCCGGTGAACGACGCCACGGGCCCTGCGACCTGATCGAGCAAGGGACCGGCTTGGGACGCGTCGTCCACGTCCTTGGAGGTCAACGTGGCGGCCACGATCCGGCCGGTTTCGGCGTCCACGCCCAGGTGCAGCCTGCGCCACGACCGGCGTGTCGCCGTCCCATGCTTTTCGAGCAGCCACTCGCCCTTGCCGCATAGCTTCAGGCCCGTGCTGTTCACCAGAAGGTGCATGGGCTCGCTGTCGGCACCAGCATCGGCGCTCCGCGGCCGCGGCACGTCCAGCGTCGCTGCACGCCGGCTCAACGTCGTGTGATCCGGCACGCGCACGCTGAGGCCGAGCAGGCCGACGATGGAGCCGAGCAGGCCCTCGGCTTGCCGGTAGGCAAGACGGAACACCGCGCGCAGCGTGAGCGCCGTCAGGATGGCGAGCGGCGAATACCGGGACTGCCCACCGCGCGTCGTGGCCGGATCGGCCGCCCAAGCCGCGACCGCCTCGTCGGTGACCCACACCGTCAAGCTGCCACGCTGGCGCAGGCTGGCGTCGTAGGCTGGCCAGTTCGTCACCCGACGCCGTGCCCGTGGGATGTGACGGCGGCGGTTCTGGTTCAGCTTGAATGGCAAAAGGGGAACTCCAGAGGTCAGGAGAGGAGGCGACTTTCTACTCTGCCCACCTTCTCAGCACCAACCAGCCGATCCGTGCACCACGCTCTCGAACGAGACGGCAGCCGTGCCAACCGGCGGCGGCAGCACCGTGCGGTAGAACCGTTCGGGCGCAGTCCAGAACACCTGAACGATCCAAGCTCCACCCGCGGCGATGACGTCGTGTTAAAGGTCGAGGTCATTGGGCTGAACACCAAAGGCATCGACGCGGTATGGGCAACGAAAGTGGTGTGATGGAGATTGACACCACCACCGGTACGGGCCACCGCGGTCTGTTGAACCAGCCCGCATCAAGCGCGAAGCGGCAGCGCCCTGCCCAGGGTGCCGTCGGCAGTGTTGTCGGTCGAGATGCTGTCCTCAAACGTCTCCGGCCCACACCAGACGGCGCAGGCGGTGATGGCCGACAGCACGACCACGTAGCACGCGACCGGCCACCAGCCGCCGCCCGCCCAGGCAACCAGGGCGGTCGCAAGAAACGGCGCCGGACCGCCCGCCAGCAGCGAGCCCAGCTCACGGGCAAACGCAAACCCGGCGAAGCGCCGCTGCGGCGGGAACAGCTCGGCGAAATAGGCCGCCTGCGGTCCGAACATCGCCACCGTCACCACGGCCCGCGCCAGGACGAAGGCGAGCGCGATCCAGATCCACTCCCGCGTGCCGACCAGCCAGAAGAACGGGAATGCCAGCGCGATCCCCGCGCACGCGCCGAACAGATACACGGGCCGGCGTCCGACCCGGTCCGATAGCGCAGCGAAGCCGAGGATGGCGAACAGCTCGACCACGAAGGCCAGCATCAGCGCGCTCAACGCCGCCGACCGCGCGACCCCGAGCGTGTTGACCACGTAGCTGAGCCCGAACACCGGGAACAGGTAGCCGAGCCCGTTCTCCGCCATGCGGGCGCCCAGCACGACCAGGAAGTTGCGCGGGTGACGGCGGAGCGCCTGCATGGCCGGATTGCGCTCGACCTTGCCGCGCGCCAGCACCGCTTCGGTGAACACCGGCGTCTCCTCAAGCCGCAGGCGGACGAACAGGCCGACCAGGATCAGCAGGAAGCTCGCCAGGAACGGCAGCCGCCAGCCCCAGGCCAGCAGGTCGGCGCGCGGCAGCATCGTCACCAGCGCGAAGGCCCCGGCGGCGAGCAGGTTGCCGATCGACACGCCGAGCGGCGCGAAGCCGCCCCAGAAGCCGCGATGCCGCGCCGGGGCGTTCTCCACAAGGAAAATGACAGCCCCGCCGTACTCCGCGCCGGCTCCGAGGCCCTGGATCAGCCGGAGGAACACGAGCATGACCGGCGCCCAATAGCCGGCAGTCGCATAGGTCGGCAGCACGCCGATCAGCGTCGTGCCGGCGCCGATCATGAGCAGGGTCGCGACCAGGACGGGCTTGCGGCCATAGCGGTCGCCCATGATGCCGAACAGCACGCCGCCGACCGGGCGCACGACGAAGCCGACGCCGAAGGTCAGGAACGCCAGCAGCGTGCCGACGAGCGGATCGCTTTTCGGGAAGAAGAGGTCGCCGAACACCAGGGCGGCGGCGGCGCCATAGAGGAAGAAGTCATACCATTCGAGGGCGGACCCGATGCAGGCCGCGAGGATCACGCGCATTGGCACCCGGCTGGCAGTGCTTGCAGTCATGGCTTGTTTCCCCCCTTGTGTTGACCGGGCGCCCGCATCCGAGGCGGGCGCTGCCGTCAGGTCATGCTGCGCGGCCGAAATAGGATTTCTTCGCCGCCGCCTGCGTCTCGTAGATCGAACCCTGGCGCGCTGCCGGCGGCAGCGGCATGCGCACGGGAACCGGCGTCAGCCGCGGCTGGATGACGCTGCCGCCCGCCAGCAGCCGGCTTTCGAACTCCTCGAAATCCTTGATCCCCATCAAAGGCCAGGCGTCGCTCGCCGCCACCTCGTACAGCAGCAGGTTGCGCGGCCGGTCGGACGTGTTCAGCGCCGAGCCGTGCAGTGCCCGCACGTGATGGAACGACATGCTGCCGGCGCGGCCCATGCACGGCACGGCGCGGCCGATCTCGGCGCCGATCAGGTCGGGGTCGATCAGCCCGGCGAACCGCCCATCCTCGCCATGGTGGTTCCGCACCGGCCCGGTATGCGTGCCAGGCGTGACGAGCATCGGGCCATTGGACAGGTCGGTGTCGTCCAGCAGCACGCCGATCGCCAGGATGTCGTCGTTAGTGTGCGGATAGAACGCCCAATCCTGGTGCCATTCGACCGGGGAGCCGAAATGCGCCGACTTCATGTTGAGCTTGGAGCCGTGCAGCCGCAGGCCGGGACCGATCAGCCGCTTGAGGATGTCCAGCACCGCCGGGCCACGGACGATCTCATCGAACAGCGCATGGACCTTGTGCGGCGTCTTGATGCGGCGCACGCGCGGGCTGTCCGGGGTATGGCCGGGTTCCAGGTCATAGACGGCGGTATGCTCGGTGGTCTGCGCCGATGCGGCGACAAGCTCCGCCACGACCGAGCGCAACTGGCCCAGCGTGTCCGCCCCCAGCACCTCCGGCACGACGAGGACGCCATCGCGCCGGTAGGCCTGCACGTCCATCTCGGTGATCATTGCCGTTGCACTCCCGTTTGAAATGTGAATGATAGCGCTGTCATTTTAGCCCGTGCAAGGCAAGACTTGCCCACGCAGGATAGCCGCGGGTAAGCGGGGGCATGGACAGTGTTCGGCCGCACGGCGTGAAACAGGAGGCTCCGACCCTGGCTGCCGTCGCCGAGCGCGCCGGGGTCGCGCCCATCACCGTAAGCCGCGTGATGCGCCTGCCCGGCCTCGTCGCCCCGCACACCCGGGAGCGCGTTCAGGCGGCGATGCGCGACCTGGGCTACGTGCCGAACCTCGTCGCCGGCTCGCTCGCCAGTGCGCGGACCAACTCGGTCGGCGTGCTGGTGCCGACGATCGCGAACTCGATCTTTGCCGACACCGTGCAGGGCCTGTCCGACGAGCTGGAGCCGCTCGGCTATGCCGTCATCCTCGCGCAGTCCCGCTACAACGACGCGCGGGAGGACCGCATCCTCTCGGCGCTGCTGGCCCGGCGGCCCGAGGCGCTCATCATGGTGGGATCACCGGCAAATCCCGACGGCGCGGCCCTGCTGCGGCGCGCAGGCATCCCGATTGTCGAGACATGGGACCTGCCGGACGCGCCGATCGACGCGGTGGCCGGGTTCGACAACCATGCGGCCGGGATGATGGTCGCCCGGCACTTCGCCGGGGACGGACGCCGGCGCCTGGCGTTCATCGGCGGCGATGACCCGCGGGCGACGCGCCGCTGGCACGGCTATTATGCGGCGGCGGTCGACGCCGGGCTGGACGCGCCGCGGCGCATCGTGCTGGCGCGCAACGCCGGCGCCGGCGAGGCTGCGCTGGCCGAGTTATCGGGGGTCGATGCGGTGTTCTCCGCCAACGACGCACACGCGATCGGGCTGCTGGCCGGGCTGCGCCGGGCTGGGCTGTCGCGGCGCAAGGGGCGGCAGCCGGTCGGAGTGGTCGGGCTGGGCGACGTGGAGATGGGCCGGCTGATCGCACCGACGCTCAGCACGATCCGCATCGACGGCGTCGCGATCGGCCGTGCCGCCGCCCGGCTGGTCCTGGACACGGCTGGCGCGCGCTGGGTTGACCTCGGCTTTCAGCTTGTGGTGCGAGAGAGCGGTTAGGTCCCCGACACACGGCCTCTATGAGGTCCGGCTGTCCCGTTCGCACACCCTTGGCCTCAGCGCAGGCCTGCGTGTCCCAACGAGATCAGATCAAAAGGCTGCCTTCATGGACTGATCGTGGGCACCTGCGAGACCATGAGTTCTGGTCAGCGGGACATGTTATCAAACCCGCTCAGACATCTATCCGGATCATCTGCGGGGAACGCAGCACCTCATGTCTCGCCTTGGCCTCCGCCTGACACCGCACGGCCATCTTCTGCTGGAGCGGTCCGAAACCGCACCAGGCTTGGACGAGGCGATCGCGTCGCGCCTGGCCGAAGCGTTTGCCCGGGGAACCGGACCGGGTCTGGTGCAGCTCGGGGCGGGAGAAGTGGGGCAAGCGCTCCCGCCGGTGTTCATCTGGTGGCGCGGCTTTGCCGCGCGCTTCGTGACGTCGCTGTGCCTGCTTGCGCCAAGCACGAGCGAGGGTGCCGTGTCCGCGGCTGCCATGCCCGATATCCCGGCGCCCGACGCGGCAGGCCTCGCCACCCTGGTCCTGTCAGCCCCCATGATGCCCGGGTCCGAGTATCTGACGCCCGACATCCTGCTGGCGCTGTGGGCGGAGATGGGAGCAGCGGTGTCCACCGCCCTAAGGGTGGCCAAGACGGACCTTCAACGCTTCCTGAAAGGATTGAACCCGGCCTGGAACCTCGTCGGGCGCGTGCATTTCAACCTGGCCGAAAACCGCCGCGATCCGGATTATCCGTTCGCCTTCATGGCGACCTATACGACGCAGCTTTCGACGCAAGCTAAGGCCCAGCATCTCGCACTGGGCCAGGCTCTGCGCGAGTATGCGGGAGCAGCGAACAAGAACAAGCTGCTGACCCTGCTGGTGCCGGTGCAGCGGGCAGCGGAGGGCTGCGCCTGGCTCAGGCCCATGGTGGACACGGGAGAGGTTTTTCATCCCCTGCGTTGGAGCGTTCAGGACGCCTCGCGCTTTCTGGCGAGCGTGCCCGAGCTGGAAGCGGCCGGCGTCATCATTCGCATGCCCGCGGCATGGCCGGCGAACCGCCCGGTGCGGCCCCGCGTGACGGCGACGGTGGGCGCACGCCGCCCCTCCGCGTTCGGCCTCGACGGTTTGCTGGATTTCCGCGCGGAGATGACGCTGGACGGCGAGCGCCTGACCGAGCAGGAGGTCAGCATGCTGCTCGCCGGCACCGACGCCTTGGTGCTGCTGCGCGGCCAATGGGTCGAGGTGGATCGCCAGCGGCTCGGGCGCACGATGCAGCGGTTCCGCGACGCCGAGCGCCTTGCCGAGCAGGAGGGCCTGACGTTTGCCGAAGCGATGCGAATGCTCGCAGGCGCTGCCATTGCGGCGGATGAAGACGACCCCACGCTTGCCGACTGGTCGCGCGTGACGGCTGGCCCTTGGCTGGCAGAAACACTGAAAGTGTTGCGCGCGCCCAATGGCGCGGGCGTCGACCCCGGCCCGGCCCTCCACGGGACGCTTCGGCCCTACCAGAAGGACGGCGTGCAATGGCTGCACCTGCTGTCCGGCCTGGGGCTGGGCGCCTGCCTGGCCGATGACATGGGGCTGGGCAAGACCATCCAGGTCCTGTCGCTGCTGCTGGTGCATCGGGCGGCGCGTAGGAACGGCCCGGGGCATGGAGCGGGGCATCCAAGCCTGCTGGTTGCGCCCGCCTCGCTGCTCGATAACTGGATGGCCGAACTGGAAAGGTTCGCCCCAAGTCTGCAGGCGAGAGTCGTCCATCCCTCGGCGATGACGGCTGAGCAAGTGAAGCAGTTCACGCCGGATCAAACCGCCGCGCTCGACCTGGTCATCACCAGCTACGGCTCGCTGCTCCGCATGCCCGGCTTTGCCCAGGTCGCGTGGCATTTTGTCATTCTGGATGAAGCACAGGCGATCAAGAACCCGAACGCCAAGCAGACCAAGGCGGCAAAGGCAGTCAATGCGCAGTCCCGGATCGCGCTCACGGGAACGCCGGTCGAGAACCACCTGGGCGACCTGTGGTCCATCTTCGACTTCATCAACCCCGGGCTCCTGGGGACCGCGCGGCAGTTCGCGCGTTACGCCAAGGGCCTCACCGAGCAGGAGCAGAACCCCTACGGTCCGCTCCGGACGCTGGTGCAGCCCTACATCCTGCGGCGCATGAAGACCGATACGTCGATCATCGCCGACCTTCCGGACAAGACGGAGGTGAAAGCCTATTGCAACCTGAGCCGGCGGCAGGCGGCGCTCTATACGCAGGCGGTGCAGGACTTGGCGGACCGCCTGGCCGATGCCGACGGCATCGAACGCAGAGGCGTCGTGCTGGCGACGCTGATGCGCCTCAAGCAGATCTGCAACCACCCCTCACAGTGGCTGGGCGACCAGACTTGGGCGGAAGCGGACAGCGGCAAGTGGGCGCGCCTGCGCGAGATTGCGGAGGTGGTCGCGGCCCGGCAGGAGAAGATGCTGGTGTTCAGCCAGTTCCGCGAGGTCACCGCTCCGCTGGCGAGCTTCCTTGGCGAGGTCTTCGGCCGGCCGGGGATGGTGCTGCATGGGGAGACGCCGGTGAAGCGGCGCAAAGCTTTGGTGCAAGCGTTCCAGAGCGATGAGGCTGTGCCGTTCTTCATCCTGTCCTTGAAGGCCGGCGGCGCCGGGCTGACGCTGACCGCGGCCTCCCACGTCGTGCACTTCGACCGCTGGTGGAACCCGGCCGTGGAGAACCAGGCCACCGACCGTGCCTTCCGCATCGGCCAGAAAAGGAATGTGCTGGTGCACAAGTTCGTCTGCCACGGCACGGTCGAGGAGAAGATCGATGCCCTGATCGAGTCAAAGAAAGGCTTGTCGGAGGCGTTGCTGGCCGGGTCCGGCGAGTTCAACCTGACCGAGATGAGCGACGATGCTCTGCTGCAACTGGTGGCGCTTGACCTGAATGCCGCGATGAAGGACTGACCCAAGATGTCGCGCTACGATGATGGCGGATGGCCTGCCTATGTTCCGGTCGCCGAGCGCCGCCGCAAAGCCGAGCGCGAGGTGGCGAAGCTGCGCAAAAAAGGCCACCCGGTCGCGCCCGTGCGGATCGAGGGCCGAGCGATCGCCGACACCGCTTGGGGCAACGCGTGGTGCCACAACCTGGAGAGCTACCGCGACTACGAGAGCCGGCTGCCGCGGGGACGGACCTACGTGCGCAACGGCTCGGTGATCGACCTGCAGATCGGGTCCTGCGAGATCAAGGCGCTGGTCAGCGGGTCGTCGATCTACAAGGTCGCGATCGGGATCAGCTCATTGCCGGCCGCCCGGTGGCGGTCGATCTGCGCCGACTGTTCGGGCCGGATCGAATCCTTGGTCGAGCTGCTCCAAGGCCGGCTGTCCAAGGGCGTCATGGACCGCATGTGCCGGCAGGGGAGCGGGCTGTTCCCCAGCCCGTCGGAGATCCGGTTGTCCTGCACCTGCGAGGATCATGCGTCGATGTGCAAGCATGTGGCCGCCGTGCTGTATGGCGTCGGCGCACGGCTCGACGAGAACCCAGAGCTGTTATTCCGGCTACGGGCCGTGAACGCCGACGATCTCCTGGCCGACCTCGACCGCGTGATGCCGGCATCGACGCCTGCCGGGGACAGGGTTCTTGGGGCCGCGGACGTTTCTGCCCTGTTCGGCCTCGATCTGGCCGGATCTGATATGGGGGACAGCAGCGGTGACGCCGGCACGCCGAAGCCCACATCCAGTCGTGATGTGCCCGCTTCCCGCTCCAAGCGAATGGCGCGTGCTGGACCGAGCCGTCCCGCCCCGTCTGCAATGCTTCCGCCGGCTGCCGCGCCCGTTCCGAAGGTACCTTACGCCCAGGCGGCAAGGGATCTGGCCGCCGTGCCAAGGCCCAAGACAGCCCGCGCGCCGTCTGCGGCGCAGCAGCTACAGCCGCTTACGCAATCGACGGGCCCAGGAGCATCGACGGCGATGCCGACCACAGCAAAGAAGCGCACCGCTGCCCAGCTTGGTAGCGCCAAGGAATCGAGAAAGAAAGAGGCTGAGAAGCGGGTGGCGGATGTCGTCGCCCGGATCGGGAAGCACCTCGTGATGGAAGCGGACGGATCGCTGGCCGGTCGAGGCACACCGACCGTCACCGCTCGTGCGGCGCGGACCACCCCTGAGCCGACTATTGGCTCCGGCGGCTCAATGGCCCCGACAAAGAAACCGGTTGGCAGGCCGATGAAGAAACCCAAAAGCAGGTTCTGAGCGACATTGGAATTCTGGTGCTGGCGTCATCACAGTTGGACGGCGCGCCTCCGCCATTCGCGGCCGCGCCATGCCAAAATCCTTCCTGAGTTCCTCAGGGAACATGCAGAGTCGTGGGGCTGTCCCCGCTTGGTTAGGTCGCCCGTTGCAGGAGCACGGAGGACCAGTTCGAATGCTGGTGCAACGGGTGAACCCGGCGGCGAAGCCGCAGTCAACTACGACGGCCGGGAGCTGACCTTCCCAAAGATTGAACTTCCTATCTGCTGGCGCAACAGAGTGGCTGAAAAGCCGCTACGACGCTGAGGGCGGTTCCGACAACACGATGCCGACATGAAGATCGCCCAACGGCAGTTTGACCCCGATTTCAGGCGTAGAAAGGACGGCCCTGGCTAATGCCGTCGCGAGCAGCCTCTTGAATGCCACGGAACCAGCCAGAGAGGATCAAAGCTTGGGCTTCCCGCAAGATGCGACGCTCGACACTATCCAACCTTGAGCGTACCAGGATGTTCCGGACGAGCGGAAACAGCCTGAGTTCGAGTGCTTGCAACGCGGTATTCAGCCTAGAGAACAGGAGGGCGGACCGAATGCTAACCTCCGGTCTGGGATGCCCTGCTGCGTTCGGGTTTGCAATCCACTTTGCCCGTCGTCGAACGTGTTCCTGTGCAGGCTCCATTGCTCCACGTCACGTTGCCTAAGCGAGGCACGCACAACCCGTAGCCGGTGTATTTTTTGCCATCGATCGGGCTGCCGGGAGCGCAGCGCTCCGTCAAAGCCCAACTTTCCCAGCTGGGCTGGCATGGCTGAGCTTGGAGCGCCGGACGTAGCTCCGCATCGTGGTCAGGCTCCGGTGCCGGCTGTGGCCCATGATTTCCTCGTCCGGCACGTTGGCGCGGTAGGCCGAGGTCACGAAGCCGGCCCGCAGTCCATGCGGGGACACCGGCTCGAGCCGCGAGCCCTTGATGCCGGCCAGCCGCGCTCGCTTGAGAACAATGAGGCGAACCGCCTCGCCGCTTAGCGCCGCCGTCCGCAGCGTGCCGTGGCGGGTGACGGCGCGGAACACCGGCCCGTGCTCGATGCCAGCGACCTGCAGCCAGGCCAGAAGGGCGCGGACGGGGCAGGTGTCCGCCGCCTTGCCGCGTGGGATGCCGATGCGTGCTCCTTGTGCCTCGGCGTCGGTCTTGGATCGCGGGATTAGCAGCTCCAGGCTGCGCGGCTTCCATGTGACGTGCTCCACCTCGATCGCGCACAGCTCGGAGCGCCGCAGGGCGCCAGCAAAGGCGATCAGGATCAGGGCGCGGTCCCGCAACCCCGTTGGGTCATCCGGGCAGGTGGCGACGAGCCTCCGGACTTCCTCGGTCGCCAGCGCCTGGGCGCGCTTGGGGGCGCTGCCATGGGTGCGGCCGATACCGCGCAGTATGTCGCGTATCGAAGGATCACCGGTATCCAGCCGGTGTCCGGCATGCCGGTTGGCGCGCGCGATGGCGGCTACTTTGCGCCGCAGGGTTGCCCGGGCGTAGCCCTCGCCCAGGTCGGACAGGTAGTCGCCGACAAGCTGCGGGCTGGCCGGCATCGGCGGGAGACCCCGGGCGGCGCACCACAGCGAGAAATGCTTCGAGTCCGCCGTGTAGGCCCGCACTGTCGACGTCGCGTCGGCCGCGACGAGGTATCGATCAGCCTTATGCCGGGAGCGACCGTGCGTGCCTTCGGCATTGCGGTCCGCGGAGCCTTGGGCAACGCTGGCGGAGGATGGGTGTTTGGTGTATGGCATGGACGCAGGATAGCGCATGGCCACATAGGCGCTAAAATAGGTCCCGGACGGGATATCGGATGTGAGGTTTGCGCCTTCGCGGCGCGTTGGCGAGGTGCCGGTGAACCATGGGGTGTGGGGCGATGAGGCTGGCCAGAGAGAGTGGG
>JAABVA010003821.1_pt1 | contig 14153 bp, 10 predicted proteins | sample 5560331 | NCBI WGS metagenome assembly JAABVA01 (sample SAMN12812661, study PRJNA571458) | rock metagenome | isolation source: Antarctica rocks | place: Antarctica: Victoria Land, Mt New Zealand sud | collected 2016-01-07 | reverse complement strand
AAGGACGCACTGGCCTGGGTCGACGCGCACGCTGCGGCCTTGCCGACCGAACGTGTCGCCCTGGACAGCGCGGCTGGGCGCGTGCTCGCCGTGCCTGTCGCCAGCCCGGTTGATTGGCCCGGCGTCGATTGCGCTGCCACGGACGGCTACGCCGTGCAGGCCGTCGAAACCGAGGGCGCCAGCGAATACAACCCCTTGCCGGTTCGGCGCCATGCGCTGACCGCAGCGGGCCAGCCTATGCCCGCCGGGACTGATGCCGTCTTGCCGTTTGCCTCGGCGCAATCGGATGGACCCTCGCTGGACGTGTTGGCGCCGGTCGCCCGTGGTGCAGGCGTCAGCCGCCGGGGCAGCGGCGTGCAGGCGGGAAGCGTGGCGGTGGCTGCCGGAGCCTTGCGCCCGCAAGCTCTCACGTTGCTGCTGGCGTTGGGAGTGGACGCGGTCGCCGTGGTGCGCCGGCCGCGGGTGGCGCTGGTGGTGGCGGGGCCGAAGTCCGGACCCGACCTGCTGTCGCCGATGCTGCGGGCCTTGGTCGCCCGCGACGGCGGCGTGGCCAAGGTAATGCCGCTGCCGGCGGCTGGAGCCGACCTGATCCTGATGGCGGGACGCAGCGGCACCGGGCCAGACGACGACGCGCCGCTGGCGCTGGCGAACGCGGGGGGCTTGTTGGACGTGCACGGCATCGCGGTCCGGCCTGGCGACTCCGCAGGGCTTGGCCGCATGGGCGGCATTCCAGTGCTGTTGCTGCCCGGCGCTCCCCATGCGTGCCTCACGATCTATGACCTGCTGGCGGCGCGGGCGGTGCGGCGCATGGCCGGCGTGCGGCCTGCCGAACCCTATCCGAGCGTAGAAAGAACCCTCAACCGCAAAGCGGTGTCCGCCGTCGGCTTTACCGACCTGATCCAGGTCAGCGCATCCCAGGACCACGCAACGCCCCTAAGCTCAGCCAATTCCAGTACCCTGGCCGCCGCCGTCCAGGCAGATGGCTTCATCATCGTGCCCGAAACCAGCGAGGGCTTCCCCTCTGGGGCAACCGTCCGCGTCCACATATACTAAGCATGACTTCTAGCATGACCCTTGACCTTCCCATCCTCCGCCGTGCCGCACGCCAGGGGCAGTTTCTGGATGTCGTGAGCCGGGACGAAGCCGAGGCGCGCTTCCGCCGGCACCTGCGGATGGAGCCGTTGGGCGAGGAGTCTGTCCCGCTCGCCGCCGCACGGGGCCGGGTGCTGGCGCGCGACGTTGTGGCGCCGTTGGACGTGCCGGGGTTCGACCGCGCGGGCGTGGACGGGTTCGCGGTCCGCGCCGACGACACGGCGGATGCGGACGACGCGCGGCCCATAGTGCTGCGGCTCAACACCGAGGTCCTGACGCCCGGCGTCGCGCCCACGCAGCCGGTGGCGCCGGGCATGGCCACCGTGATCGCCACCGGCGGCATGGTGCCCCGCGGCGCCGACGCCGTCGTCATGGTGGAGCAGACCGAAGCGCTCGACGGCCCGCCGCTCGCCATCGAGCTGCGCCGGGCCGCGACGCCGGGCCAGCATATCGCGACGGCGGGGTCCGACATCGCTCGCGGCGAGACGGTGTTGCGCCGCGGCCGGCTGCTCACGTCGCGCGAGGTCGGCATGCTGGCCGCGGTCGGCCTGGGCAGCGTCCCGGTCTGGCGCCGGCCGCGCGTCGCCGTATTTTCGACTGGAGACGAGATCGTGGCGCCGGGCAGCCCGATCCGGCCGGGGCAGGTGTTCGACAGCAACGCCGCCATCCTCGCTGCAGCTGTCGAGGAGGCCGGGGGCGAGCCGGTCCCGCTCGGCATCGTGCCGGACGACCCCGATGCGTTGCAGGCCATTTTGTCCCAGGCGTTGGCGGCCGGCGACATGGTGGTGCTGTCCGGCGGCACGTCGAAGGGCGCTGGGGACCTCGCGTACCAAGTGGTCGCGCGCCTGACGGACCCCGGCGTCGTCGTGCACGGCGTGGCGCTGAAGCCCGGCAAGCCGTTGTGCCTGGCGGTGCACGGGGGGAAGCCGGTCGTGGTGCTGCCGGGGTTCCCGACCTCGGCCATCTTCACCTTCCACGAGTTCGCGGCGCCGGTGATCCGGGCCTTCGCGGGCCTGCCTGCCGCCCGGCCGGAGACGGTCGACGCCACGCTGCCGCTGCGCATTCCCTCCGAGCAGGGCCGGACCGAATACGTCATGGTCTCGCTGATGCAGGCGCCGGGGGGCGGGCTGCTGGCCTATCCGACCGCGAAGGGGTCCGGTGCCGTCACGGGATTCGCCCAGGCGGACGGGTTCTTCGCGGTCCCGCCGCTGACCGAGGCAGTGCCGGCCGGCACGGCGGTCCGGGTGCAGTTGATCGGCGCGGCGGCCGGGCCTGCGGACCTGGTGGTGATCGGCAGCCACTGCGTAGGGCTTGATATGCTGATTGGCCTGTTGGAGCAGGACGGGCTGAGCGTGAAGTCGCTCGCGGTCGGCAGCTCTGGCGGGCTTGCGGCGGCGCGGCGGGGGGAGTGCGACCTGGCGGGGGTTCATCTCATGGACCCGGCGAGCGGCCAGTACAACCGGCCGTTCCTGACCGACGCCTTGCGTCTGGTGCCCGGCTACGGCCGCTTGCAGGGTGTCGTGTTCCGGCCGGATGACGCGCGGTTCAACGGGCTGGCGGATGCCGTGGGTGCCATGCGGGTCGAGGGGGTGCTGATGGTGAACCGCAATGCGGGGTCGGGCACGCGCATCCTGATCGACCGGGTGCTGGGCGGGGCGCGACCGCCGGGCTACTCGGCGCAGACCAAGTCGCATAATGCGGTGGCGGTGGCAGTGGCGCAGGGCCGGGCGGATTGGGGCGTCGCGATCCAGACGGTGGCGGCGGAGTACGGGCTGGGCTTCTTGCCGTTGCAGGCTGAGCAGTACGATTTCGTCGTGCCCGCCGCGCGGCTGGGCCGCCCTGCTGTGCGGCGTTTCCTGGAACTGCTGCGGCTGCCCTCGACGCGGGCGGCGCTGCGCGCAAGGGGGTTCGAGCTGTCAGATGATTGAACCTACCGTCGGCGTGATCCTGGCTGGCGGCCTGGCCCGGCGTCTCGGCGGCGGCGATAAGGCGATGCGCCTGGTGGGTGGCCAAACTGTGTTGGCGCGGCTGATCAGGCGCTTGGGGCCGCAGGTGACGCGGCTGATCCTGAACGCGAACGAGGACGCGGCGCGGTTTGCCGAATATGGCCTGCCGGTGGTGGGCGACGACTTGCCGGACCGGCCGGGGCCGCTGGCTGGCGTGCTGGCCGGGCTGGACTGGACAGCGCAGTTTGCGCCGGACGTGCGATGGGTCGTGACCGTGCCCGGCGACGCGCCGTTCTTGCCGGAGGACTTGGTGGCCCGGCTGCACGCCGCCCGCGACAAGGCGACGCTCGCCTGTGCCGCGTCGGGCGGGCGCATGCATCCCGTGGTGACGCTCTGGCCGGTGGCGCTGCGGCACGATCTGCGGCGGGCATTGGTGGATGAGGACCTGCACAAGGTCGGCGCCTATGTCGGACGCAATGACCCCGCAGTTGTCGAGTGGCCGGTCGAGGGCGTGGACCCGTTCTTCAACGTGAACACGCAAGACGATCTGACTGAAGCCGACAGACTGGCTCGCGGACCCTAAGCGAATTCTTATGTTTGATGACAACAGCGGGTCAGCCGACCTCAGAACCCCAGCAACAAAGTGTCGAGGGCGCGCGTAATCTGGTCGTGCTGATCATTCAATGATGCAACGGAGCGTTTGAGCTCGCGTCCCGGAATGCTGGCAATTGCCTGAGTGACGATCACCTAGCTCTCGCCGAGAAGTTCAAAAAACCGGGTTGAGGTCCCTGATCGGCTTGGGTGCTACGTCCTCCGGCAGCAACGGCATCACGATCCGGGTCGCGAGATGGGACAGGAGATTGGCCCGCACATCAACGACATAGCGGCCCCTGCTCTTGCCGGGCACTGGATACACGTCGAGGCGGGCCATCAAAACTGGCGAAAATCGTCGAGCGGCAACCCGTGCTTGGCAACGTATCCGTTCCAAGCGTCTATCGCGTCCTGGTTTTCCTCAAGCCAACGCCGCCGCCGAGTGTCCACGACCTCGGCGGCGAGACCGCGCTCACAGGCTTGGGACAGATTGATGCCCATCTCTTTAGCGTCGCGAAGCAATGCTTCGGGCAGGGTCACATTGGCAGCGCGCCGAGGCGCGGCAGAGGCGTTGGTGCGGGGCATGGCGATACCTTAAAGAAGATGCACAGCCATGCGCGTGTTGAATGCGCATGGCAAAGCAAACCTATTGGCACCAATCGCGCATTTACTCAGCTACGCCGCCCGGCGCCCACTCGGCCGCCGGTTGCTGTTCTGCGCCCCGCCGCGCGGGCCGCCGCCACGATGCCCCTGCCCACGTCCGTTGCCGCCGCCCAGCACCGGCGCACGCATCGTCGAGTTCCGCGCCGCCTCCGAGTGGTATTCATGCTCCAAGAACACCGGAATGGCCTGGCCGACCTCCTTCTCGATGTCCCGCAGCCAAGCGCGCTGCTCGGCGCTGCACAGCGAGATCGCGTGGCCCTCGCGCCCGGCCCGCGCGGTGCGGCCGATGCGGTGGACATAGCTCTCCGGCACGTTCGGCAGGTCGAAGTTGAACACGTGCGACACATCGTCCACGTCGATGCCGCGCGCCGCGATGTCGGTCGCGACCAGCACCTTCACCGCGCCGGAACGGAAGCCGGCCATCGCACGCTCGCGGGCGCCCTGCGACTTGTTGCCGTGAATCGCCTCGGCGCTGACGCCAACCTTGACCAGGTGCTCGGCGACCTTGTTGGCCTCATGCTTCATCAGGGTGAAGACGATGGCACGGGCGACCTTGGGCGACTTCACCAGCATCTCGATCGCGGCCTTCTTGTCGGCCTCGTCGACGAACATCATCGTCTGCCGCACCCGCTCGACCGTCGTGGAGGGCGGCGCGACCTCGACGCGGACCGGGCTGCGCAGCATGCTGCCCGCCAGTTCCGCGATGGCGGCCGGCATGGTGGCGGAGAACAGCAGGGTCTGCCGGTTGTGCGGCAGGGTGGCGACGATGCGGCGGATGTCACGCACGAAGCCCATGTCGAGCATGCGGTCGGCCTCGTCGAGCACCAGGACCTCGACCTTCGACAGGTCGATGTGGCCCTGGCCCATCAGGTCCAGTAGCCGGCCCGGCGCCGCGACCAGCACGTCCACGCCCCGGCGCATCGCATCTACTTGGCGGCCCTGGCCCACGCCGCCGAACACCACGGTATGGCTCAGCCGGATGTGCTTGGCGTAGGTGGCGAAGCTTTCGTCGATCTGCGACGCCAGTTCGCGCGTCGGCGCCAGCACCAGCACGCGGGCGCCCTTCGGCGGGGCAGGGACACGGTTGGCGTCCAGCCGTTGCAGGATCGGCAGGGCGAAGGCGGCGGTCTTGCCGGTGCCGGTCTGCGCCAGGCCCAGCAGGTCCCGGCCCTCAAGCAGATGCGGGATGGCGCCGGCCTGGATCGGCGTCGGCGTGGTGTAGCCCTCGGTCGCGAGGGCGCGCAGCAAAGGCTCGGAAAGTTTCAGGTCGGTGAATGTCGTCATTAAGGAAAGCGCCTCCTGGCGCTGGGTTGTCTGGCCGCCACTGTGAAAGAACGGGGCAGCAAAATAGGGGGTAGGATGCCATGGCATCGGGTTCGGCTGGACCGCCGCGGGCGTCATATAATTCTAAAAGGAGAGCACTTCCGTGTCTGGCGTCGACTCCCTGCGCAAGAGGCCACCTGTTTTGGAAGGCGTAAGCAGTCGCAGTCTGCTACACCGCACATAAGCCAACGGCGCAAAGATGCAACCATACGCGGTCAGAACAGCAGGGCGTATGGTAAATAAGACACGGTCTCACCCGGAGACACGACCGTCACGTCGTCCGCCAGCTCGGCAAGCCCGTCCGTTTCGGTCAGGGAGGTCAGGATGCCGGCCCCGTCCACGCCATGCTTGTGCGCGGCGGCGACCCCGTCGGCGCCGGGCCGCAGCCGCACGCGGACGTACTCGCGCCGCCCGGCTTTTTTGCGGTAGGCGAAGGCGGCCGGCACGCGCAGCGTCGGCGGCGGCTGGACCTCGGCGCCCGCGAGCGCTGCAATCAATGGCCGGGCCACCTGCGCGAAGGTGACGAAGACTGCCACCGGGTTGCCCGGCAACCCGACGAACGGCACGCCGTCCACCACGCCCATCGCGACCGGACGCCCCGGCTTGACCGCCAGGCGCCAGAACACCAGCCTCCCCGCCGCCTCCACTGCGGTCCGCACATGGTCCTCCTCGCCGGCCGACACGCCGCCGGAGGTCAGGATGAGGTCGTGGCCGCGCCCCGCCTCCCGCAGCGCGCCGGCGATGGTGTCCAACCGGTCGGGCAGGATGCCGAGGTCCGTGACCTGCGCCCCGGCTCGGCGGGCCATCGCGGCCAACAGCACCCGGTTGCTGTCGAAGCGCTGCGCCGGGCCGGTGGGCTGCCCAGGCTCGACCAGCTCGTCCCCCGTCGAGAACAGCGCCACCCGGACCGGCCGGCGCACCGCAAGCTGCGTAAGGCCCAACGCCGCCGCCAGCGCCAGGTCTTGCGGCCGTAGGCGTAGGCCGGCGTGGAGCGCCGTGGCGCCCTGCGAGATGTCCTCGCCGCGCGGCCGGGTGTTGGCGCCGCGCCGCAGCCCCGGCGGAAGCTTCACCTGGCCGGCGTCGAGCCGCACGTCCTCCTGCATGAAGACCGTGTCCGCGCCGGGCGGCAGGGCGGCGCCGGTGAAGATGCGCTGGGCGGTGCCGTCGACCAAGGGCCGCGCTGGCGCCCCGGCCGCGAGCCGGCCCAGCACCGGCAGGCGTCCACCACGCTCCAACCCCGCCAGGCGCACGGCGTAGCCATCGACCGCCGAGTTGTCGAACGGCGGCAGGTCCACCGGCGCCGTCACGTCCACGGCCAGCACGCGCCCGTCCGCCTCGTGCAGCCCGACGCGCTCCGTGCCGTCGACCGGGCCGACCTGGGCCATGATCATGGCCCGCGCGGCGTCCAGCGTCAGCAGCGCCCCTCCGAAGGCGAAGCAATCGTCCGAGAGCTGCGCCATCAGCCGACCTGGACCGCGTGCGCTTGCACCGCCGCCGCGATGGCCGGAATGTCGTCCAAGTGCAGCCACGGCAGCGCCAAGCCCGGCACCGGCGCGTCCGACGCCACCGCCACCACGGACAAGTCGCCTGGATACAGCGGAGGCTTGTTGTTCGCGCCGCGGGACACCTCCAGCTTCGGATGGCCGCCGCGTTTGAAGCCCTCGATCAGCACCAGGTCCACCGGACTCAGCTTGCCCAGCAGGTCCGCGAGGTCCGGCTCGGCATCGCCGCGCAGCTCGTGCATCAACGCCCAGCGGTTGGCCGACGCCACGAGCACTTCCTGCGCGCCGGCCTGCCGGTGCTCCCACGAGTCCTTGCCGGGCTGGTCCACGTCGAAGCCGTGGTGCGCGTGCTTAAGGGTCGAGACGCGCAGCCCCTGGGCGACGAGGACCGGGATCAGCCGGCGGAGCAGGGTCGTCTTGCCCGCGCCGCTCCAGCCGGCGAAGCCGATCACCCGCATGGGACAGCGGCCTGTTTGCGCAGCGGTCGGGTCGAACTTGCCATTGATCTAACTAACGGCCCTTTCGGGAAATGTCATGGGCACGGGCAGGGCAATCGCATTTGGCCCGGCTTGCCTCCGGCCTCAAAGCACCCGTCATTGCGAGCCGGCTTCGGCGCAGCGATTCAGGGCCGCCCAGGGCCGCCCAGGGCCGCATGGGCAAAGGTCCGGGTTCGCGGCCCTGGATTGCCACGTCGCCAGCGCTCCCCGCAATGACGAAGACGGCAAATGCGATCGCCCTGTGGGCACGGGCCCTTTGTTTGTGCAGCCTGTTTGTGCGGCCGGACACCCTTGGCGTTATGCGGGTTCGCGGTCATATGACGGCTATAAAGGCGTGCGGCCACGATGCCGGGCACTCTGGGAGTCATTGATGGCTGAACCACACGGAACCGTTGTACGCTTTGAGCATCCGGGCGCCGGGCGCCGCCGTGCTTCTGCTCTGCCCAAGGGCCGCGAGGTCCAGCCAAAGGCCAAGTTCGAAGTGGCGGCGCTGCTGGGGGACCGGCCGCGGGAGCGGGAGTACTTGATCGAGTATCTCCATCTGATCCAGGACACCTATCATCAAATCTCCGCAGCACATCTGGCGGCGCTGGCTGACGAGATGCGACTCGCCTACGCGGAAGTGTTCGAGACCGCGACGTTCTACGCACACTTCGACGTGGTGAAAGAGAATGACGCGCCGCTCGCGCCGGTGGTGGTCCGCGTGTGCGACACCGTGACGTGCGCGATGTACGGCGCCGAAAAGCTCTATGCCGAGCTGCGGGCGCACGAGGCCGCGGGTAGCCTCGGCGGCCCGGCCCGCGTGGTGCGTGCGCCGTGCGTCGGCCTGTGCGACCAGGCGCCGGTCGCCGAGGTCGGCCACCACTTCCTGCACAAGGCCACCACCGCCACGGTATTGGAGGCGATCGCGCAGGGCGACACGCATCCGCATATGCCGGACTACCCGGACTACGACGCCTATGTCGCCGGCGGCGGCTACGCGCTGCTGAACCAGCTCCGGGCGGGCACGCTGACCAGCGACGCCGTGCTGGAGATGCTGGACGGCAGCGGGCTGCGCGGGCTGGGCGGGGCCGGTTTCCCGGCCGGGCGCAAGTGGCGCTCTGTTCGCAACGAGCCGGGGCCGCGGCTCATGGCGATCAACGGCGACGAGGGCGAGCCGGGGACGTTCAAGGACCGCCACTATCTCAACGGCGACCCGCACCGCTTTCTTGAGGGCATGCTGATCGGCGCGCACGTCGTTGAGGCTCCGGACGTCTACATATACCTGCGCGACGAGTACCCGGTTGCGCGCGAAATCCTGACGCGGGAGATCGCCAGGCTGCCGCCGGGCGGCCCACGCATCCATATGCGGCGTGGCGCCGGGGCCTACATCTGCGGCGAGGAAAGCTCGATGCTGGAGAGCATCGAGGGCAAGCGTGGCCTGCCGCGGCACAAGCCGCCCTTCCCCTACCAGGTCGGGCTGTTCGGCCGCCCGACGCTGATCAACAACGTCGAGACCGTGTTCTGGGTGCGCGAGCTGCTGGAGAAGGGCGCGGCCTGGTGGACCAGCCACGGGCGCAACGGGCGGGTGGGCCTGCGCAGCTACTCGGTGTCGGGCCGGGTCAAGCAGCCTGGCGTCAAGCTGGCGCCGTCCGGGATCACCGTGCGGGAGCTGATCAACGAGTACTGCGGCGGCATGGAGGACGGGCAGGAGCTTTCTGCCTACTTGCCCGGTGGTGCGTCGGGCGGCATCCTGCCGGCGTCGCTGTCGGACATCCCGCTCGACTTCGGCACGCTGGAGAAATACGGCTGCTTCATCGGCTCCGCCGCCGTCGTCATATTCTCGCAGCAGGACGACGTGCGCGACGTCGCCCTCAACCTGATGCGCTTTTTCGAGGACGAGAGCTGCGGCCAGTGCACGCCCTGCCGCTCCGGCACGCAGAAGGCTCGTATGCTCATGGAGCGCGGCATTTGGGACCCGGATTTGCTGGGCGAGCTTGGCCAGGTCATGCGCGACGCTTCCATTTGCGGCCTCGGCCAGGCAGCGTCTAACCCGCTGGCCTGCGTCATCAAATACTTTCCTGAATTGCTGGCGCCCAAGGAGGCCGCAGAATGAGCAGCTCGACGATGCGGGAAGGCCCGCAGAACCTGGACGGCACCACCACTGAAACGCAGGGCCTGGCCTTCGAGCTGGACGGCGAGCGGGTGTTCGCGCGTGAGGGCGAGAGCCTGTGGGACGTGGCGCGCCGGGTCGGCACGGCAATCCCGCATCTGTGCCACCGGCCGGAGCCGGGCTACCGCCCCGACGGCAACTGCCGCGTCTGCATGGTCGAGATCGAGGGCGAGCGGGTGCTGGCGCCGTCGTGCAAGCGCATGCCGGCAGTGGGCATGAAGGTCCGCACCCAGTCGGAGCGGGCGACCAAGGCACGCGCCATGGTCATGGAGCTGCTGGTGTCCGACCAGCCGGCGCGGGAGACCTCGCACGACCCGACGTCGCCGTTCTGGAACTGGGCCGACCAGACGCACATCACCGAAAGCCGTTTCCCCGCGGCGCAGCGTTGGGCGCACGACCCGAGCCACCCGGCGATGCGGGTGAACCTCGACGCCTGCATCCAGTGCAACCTGTGCGTCCGCGCGTGCCGCGAGGTGCAGGTCAACGACGTAATCGGCATGGCGTTCCGCAACGCCGGCAGCAAGGTGGTGTTCGATTTCGACGATCCAATGGGCCAGTCGACCTGCGTCGGCTGCGGCGAGTGCGTGCAGGCGTGCCCGACCGGCGCGCTGATGCCGGCGGCATATTTGAACGAGGACGAGACCCGCGTCACCTGGCCCGACCGCAAGGTGGACAGCCTGTGCCCGTACTGCGGCGTGGGCTGCCAAGTGCGTTACGAGGTCAAGGACAAGCGCGTCGTCTACGCCCAAGGGCGCAACGGCCCGGCCAACCACAACCGGCTGTGCGTAAAGGGCCGGTTCGGGTTCGACTACATCCACCATCCGCACCGCCTGACCAAGCCGCTGATCCGCCTGCCGAACACGCCGAAGCACGCGCAGGACCAGGTCGACCCGGCCAACCCCTGGACGCACTTCCGCGAGGCGACGTGGGACGAGGCGCTGGAGTTCGCGGCCGGCGGCCTGTCGCGCGTCCGCGCTGAGTCCGGGGGGCGCGCGTTGGCGGGTTTCGGCTCGGCGAAGGGTTCGAACGAGGAGGCGTACTTGTTCCAGAAGCTGGTGCGCACCGGCTTCGGCTCCAACAACGTCGACCACTGCACCCGGCTGTGCCATGCGTCGTCCGTCGCGGCGCTGATGGAGGGGCTGAACTCCGGGGCCGTCACCGCTCCGTTCATGGCGGCGCTGGATGCGGAGATCATCATCGTGATCGGCGCCAACCCGACGGTGAACCACCCGGTCGCGGCGACCTTCATCAAGAACGCGGTGAAGGACCACGGCGCCAAGCTGATCGTCATGGACCCGCGCCACCAGTCGTTGACGCGCCACGCCACCTACCACCTCGCCTTCAAGCCCGGCAGCGACGTGGCGCTGCTGAACGCGATGCTGCACACCATCATCGAGGAGGGCCTCGCCGACGAGCAATACATCGCCGGCTACACCGAGGGCTACGCGGAGCTGAAGGCCCGCATCAAGGACTTCGCGCCCGAGCAGATGGAGCCGGTCTGCGGCATCCCGGCGCAGACGATCCGCGAGGTCGCCCGGCTTTATGCCAAGGCACGCGCCAGCCTGGTGTTCTGGGGCATGGGCATCAGCCAGCATGTCCATGGGACCGACAACTCGCGTTGCCTGATCGCGCTGGCGCTGGTGACGGGGCAGATTGGCCGGCCCGGCGCCGGGTTGCATCCGCTGCGCGGGCAGAACAACGTGCAGGGGGCGAGCGACGCCGGGCTGATCCCGATGGTGTTCCCGGACTACCAATCGGTCGAGAACCCGACCATACGCGAGCATTTCGAGGCGTACTGGGACACCAAGCTTGATCCGGTCCAGGGATTGACGGTCGTCGAGATCATGACCGCGATCCATGAGGGCAAGATACGCGGCATGTATGTCGAGGGCGAGAACCCCGCGATGTCCGACCCCGATTTGAACCACGCGCGGGTGGCGCTGGCGAAGCTCGACCATTTGGTGGTGCAGGACCTGTTCCTGACTGAGACGGCGTTCCATGCGGACGTGGTGCTGCCGGCCTCGGCGTTCGCGGAAAAGAGCGGGAGCTTCACCAACACGGACCGCCGGGTGCAGCTTGCCCGGCCGGTGCTCGACCCGCCGGGCGATGCGCGGCAGGACTGGTGGATTATTGCCGAGGTCGCCAAGCGGATGGGGCTTGGCTGGAACTATCCGGGGCCGGCCGAGATTTTTGCCGAGATGGCGCAGGTGATGCCGTCGTTCGCCAACATCACTTGGGAGCGGCTGGAGCGGGAGGGCGCGGTGACGTACCCCGTCGACGCGCCGGACGTGCCGGGCCATGAGATCATCTTCTACGCGGGTTTCCCGACCGAGAGTGGGCGGGCCAAGATGGTGCCGGCCAACGTGCTGCCGCCGGATGAGATACCGGACGACGAGTTCCCCATGGTGCTGTCGACCGGCCGCGTGCTGGAGCATTGGCACACTGGGTCGATGACCCGGCGCTCGGACGTGCTGGACGCGATCGAGCCGGAGGCGGTGGCGTTCATGTCGCCCAAGGACCTTTGGCGGCTGCAACTGACGCCCGGCGACCGTATCCGGCTGGAGACGCGGCGCGGCGTGATCGAGGTGAAGGTACGCTCTGACCGTGACGTGCCGGCCGGCATGGTGTTCATGCCGTTCTGCTACGCCGAGGCGGCGGCCAATCTGCTGACCAATCCGGCGCTTGATCCGTTCGGAAAGATACCGGAGTTCAAGTTCTGTGCGGCGCGGGTTGCGGCGGTGGAGATGGCGACAGCGGCGGAGTAGGACGGCCCCAAGTGGGGTGGAGGACGTTTTCTCGTCAACGCCCGTTGCTTGCGGGACTCCGGTTTCTAGGGAGAAAGCTCGTGAGCAACGGCTGTCTTTGCAGGGAGGCAATGCGGGGGATCGGCGAGCATCCTCAGAGTGAAGACCGTCGCATCGGCTGTGGAGGACACGCTGAGAGTTCCCGCATGGGAGCGCGCAATCTCGGACGCAATATAGAGCCCAAGCCCTAGTCCTGTTTGCATCGTCTCCGTTCCGGCATGGCTGAACGGTTGGAATAGGCACGCGAGCGTTTTGGGCGGAATCGGCAGTCCTTCATTGCTGACTTCAAGCAAGAAGCCGCCTTCTTTGTTGCGGACGCCAACGCGCACCGGCCTGTCCCGCGCTCCGTGCGTCAGCGCATTGGCGACCAAATTAGACAGGAGCTGGCCGATCCGTTGCGGATCGCAGTACACCGGGGCGGGAAGGTCGCACTCGAAGCTGATATGGCGGCCAAGGTGGCTCCCCTGCAGCTCGCTGATGACTTGGAGCAGCGTTGCCGCCAGGTCCGCCGTTTCGCGCCGCTCGACGGGAATGCCGCCGCCCAGCCGGCCCCGGGCGAAATCGAGGATGTTGTCGACCAGTTCCGACATCCGCCCGCAGCTCTGCCTCAGTTGCCCGACCAGCGTCGCAGCCTTCTCGTCCAGCAGGCGGCGCGACAGCCAGTCGAGGCCGGTCGTGACGGCTCCGATGGGATTACGCAGGTCATGGCCCAACACGGCGATGAACTGGTCCCGGAGCACGCCGACCGCGTTCGCGTCGACAAGCGCCGACTGGCTCATGGCCAACCGCTCCTCGACCTCGATTTGGGCGGCGATAAGCTCTGCAAAGAGCTGCAAGGTCGGCAGCACCTTGGCCTCTGGCAACACTGCCGGCTTTCGGTCGCGGGCGCAGATGGCGCCGAAAAATTTGCCGTTCCTCCGGATGATTGGGACGGCTACGTAGCTTTCGAAGCCGTAAAGCTTGGGCGCCGGGTGTTCACGGTAGACCGCGTCCTCGCTGGCCTTCTCGATGACGATAGGGCTCCTGGTGGTAAGCACGTCATGGCAGAGGGTCGTCACCACGTCGAGCTGGTCCCCGACTTGCACGCCAAGCCCAGCCCGATCCAGCACGGCGCAGGCAGTCCAGGACGTCTCCGTCACGCGCGCAACGGCACCGAATCCCAGGCCAGTCATATCGCATAGGGCGCGCAAGATTACAGGAACGGCGCTGATCCGGTTTACAAGCGCGAGGTCGGCGGCGATCAGCGGCGTCTCGGCCTCTCGGGTCGAGATCAGGTCTGATGTCAGGGCCATGGTCATCATTACGAAAACAAGATTAGCCTTGCGTCAACTCTCGGCACCAGTTTTGTTGTCCGCCTGTCTGCTAGGATTTGTCAGCTTGGGAGAGATCAGGCGAGTTCGGCGCGACTAGCACTCTTGGCTGCTGGTCCTGAACGGGTTTGGCGGAGAATCACTTCGCCACCCTTGCCCTATCCACGATGGCCTCTGTATCGAGGCCCGCCGGCAAGGTCCCATAAGCTTGCCCCCAATCGCCATCCAGCCGCGTCGCGCAAAAAGCGTCCGCCACCGCTGGGTGCGCGTACC
>JAABVA010003819.1_pt1 | contig 14156 bp, 21 predicted proteins | sample 5560331 | NCBI WGS metagenome assembly JAABVA01 (sample SAMN12812661, study PRJNA571458) | rock metagenome | isolation source: Antarctica rocks | place: Antarctica: Victoria Land, Mt New Zealand sud | collected 2016-01-07 | reverse complement strand
CCCCGGTCTGGCTCAGCACCAAAGCCACCGACCTCGACGTCTACCCCAGCCCCCCATAACCACACCCGGGCAGGCGCCGCCGACGAATCCTCGTGGGATTTCGCTACATGGGTGTGGTTATTCGACGCCGAGCATGACCTCGGTGGACTTGACGAGCACGGTGTGTCACCGCAGCGCCGACGCTCAAGCCGAGGTCTTCGGCGGCTTCCTTGGTGACCGAGGCGGTCACCAGCTGCTCACCGCCGTCCAGTTTCACTTCACCGTGGCCATCACACTGCCCAGGTTGACCTCGGTGACGGTGCCGGCGAGCTGGTTACGGGTGGACAAACGCATGAGAAGCCTCCAAGAACGAGTAATGGGTGGCTCACGCTACCGCCCATCGGCCGGCACCTACCGCCGCGATTCGCTGATCACACCAACAGCAGCTGGCTTGCTGGCATGGTCAGGGTTGCAGGGCCAGGGTGACCGAGTCGGGAACCAGCGGCACCTCACGCAGCCCGTCCCGGTCGCGTACCCAGCCCCGCCCGGTGTCAGTGCGGCACCGTCCGTGACACCGAGGAGCTGACACCCCCCGACCCGGGTCGTCAAGTCCAGGACCCCGCCCAGATGGGCGCCGATCCAGAGCTCACCGCCCAGGGCGGGGCCCTGTACCGACCAGGTCAGCAGACGCCGGGTAGGGTGGAAGCCGATCCGGATCAAAGATGGCCCGATGCGGACGGCGCAGGTGCTGATTCCGAGCAGGCCTTCGATGGCGTCGAGCTGGGCGTGGGCATTGAAGTAGCCGCTGTGGGCCAACGATCACCCCAGCATGTGGGCGTTGCCCGCCACCACCGTCGGATGCGCCGCCCAATCGGGTTGTGCCAGGAACCCACTCAGCCTGGATCCACCGTCTAGCTGGGGGTCCTGAGGGGTGTCGTAATAAGCAAATGCCCTCCTGACCTGCGATAATGGTGCTGTCGAAGGCTCCGTTACGCTGCTCAGGAAGGGCATCTGCTAAGTGCGACTCTCCCACGCCCCGCACACGATTTCCAGCAGGTTCGATGAGGACAATTTGGTGTCGGCCGTCGGGCTGGTCCCGGTGATGGCATTGGCGGATCGGGGCGGGCTGTCCGATCTGGTCGGTGAGCATGTGGCCCTGGCGAAACCCGGCGGGTGCAACGCCCCGATCAAGGTCAGTGCGCTCGTGGCGGGCATGATCGCCGGGGCGGACAGCATCGACGACATGGACTTGCTGCGCCACGGGGGGATGCACCGCATCTTCGGTGGGATTCGCCCCCTCCACCTGCGGGACGTTCCTGCGCACCTTCACCTTCGGGCACGTGCTGCAGCTGGCGGCGGTGTCGAGGCGGTTGCTGGCCAACCTGGCCGGGCACGCCCCGCTACTGCCCGGGGCCGAGCAGATCAGCTTCCTCGACATCGACGACACCATGAAAGCCACCTACGGCTACGCCAAGCAAGGCGCCGGCTACGGCTACAACGGTGTCAAAGGACTCAACGCGCTGCTCGGCACCATCACCACCCCGGCCGGGGCCCCGCTCATCTGCGGGGCCCTGCTCCGCAAAGGCAACACCAGCTCAGCCCGCGGTGCGGCCCGGTTCGTGGCCAGCTGTGTGCACACCGCGAAGGGCGCCGGGGCCGGGGCCGACGGTGGCCTCATCGTGGCCCGCGGTGATTCGGCGTTCTACGCCCAGGCTGTGGTGGCCGCCGCGCGGCGATCCGGGGCCTGTTTCTCGATCACCGCCCGGCAGAACCGGTCGGTGCAAGCCGCGATCGCCACCATCGACGAGCAGGCGTGGACACCGATCCAGTACCCCAACGCCATCTTCGACGAGGCCGAGCAACGATGGATCTCCGACGCCGAGGTCGCCGAGATCGACTACACCGCGTTCACCAGCCGGGCCACGGCTGAGCATGTCACCGCCCGGCTGATCGTGCGCCGCGTCAAACGCCTGCAATCTGGCGCCAAGGCCAGTGGGCAGGGGATGCTGTTCGACACCTACCGCTACCACGCCGTGTTCACCGACACCCCGATCACCATGTTGTAGGCCGAGTCCCAGCACCGCGGGCACGCCATCATCGAACAGGTCCACGCCGACCTGCGGGCCGGAGCGCTGGCGCATCTACCCTCGGGTCACTTTCAGGCCAATGCTGCGTGGTTGCAGTGCGCGGTCATGGCGTTCAACCTCACCCGCGCCGCAGGCGCCCTGGCCGGCAGCCTGCACACCAAGGCCACCACCGCGTCCCTGCGTGCGCACCTGATCAGCGTGCCCGCCCGCATCGCCACTTCCGGGCGCCGACCGACCCTGCACCTACCCCGGGACTGGCCCTGGCAACCCGGCTGGCAACAACTCTTCGACACCGCCACCACCGGGCCACCCACCCCAGCAGCAGCCTGACCACCCAGCCCCAACGGGCGCGACCAGAGGAACAGAAGTGGAAAAGCCGGGCAGACCGGCCGATGACGGCCGCCCCGATACAGAATCCCGAGTGCCACCATCAGAAATGGCGGAAAGAAACGCCCACGAATTCAGACGGTGGATCCAGGCTCAGCCGTCCCGGGTCGACGAAGCTGGGGGTGAACACCATGAACGGGGCGGTCAACGCGGCGAACCCGCCGGGCCCAAGCACCCGGGACGGGGCGAGAGCCCCCGGCCGCCGGGTCGGCTTCAGTGTTCGGGTCTTCCAGGTCGATGCCCACATCGGTGAGCACTTGGCTGGGGTGCTGGCGGGTGCAGAGGGCGACGTGGCCGGGCCGCAACCACACCGCCGCCACCCGCTCCCCGACCACCAAAGGCGCCAGCACCGCCCGGCGGCGCTCGTAACCAGCCAGCAGCACCTCCCCGCGGTGCTGACGGTCGGTCAGCTGCGCCAGGGTCCGCAGCCGGTCGATGAACGCGGGTTGATCCTGTGTGCACCGGCGGTCGGGCAGCACCATCGTCGGCGCCACCGTGCCCAGCCCGGACTCCCGCAACCACCGCGCCGGACTGTGCCGGTCACCCCCGCCGCCGAGAGTCAGGATCAGCTCCGGGCGCACCCCCCGGAGCCGATCCAGATCAGGCGGATCGGCATACCACCCCAGGTCCACCACCTCCGGGGGGACGTGACCGTGCAACGCCGGTGGCCACAGACCCCGCCGCAGCGTGTGCAGATCCTCCACGGTCGTCGAGCCGACCGGAACCACACCCAAAGCCAGCAGGCACTCGGTGATCCGTGACGGGTCCAACGCCGCGATGCGCTGCGGAACACTCCCGCACTGCCCAGAGCCGGGCTGCGGGGCGGTCCACGCCGTGGCGAACCTTGCCGCGCCCCCGCGAGCACCGCCCCTCCCGTCCACCGGCGGGTGCGCTCCCGGCTTCGGCGACCACTCCCGCGTCCATGGGATGCTCACGGCTCAGCGGGTCAGCTCGGGCGGCCCGGACAGGTCTTGGTGGTGCACCGAGCCGGTTTCCTTCCGCAGCGGGGCGCAGCTGGTGTGGTTGTGCACCCCCAGGGCCTCGGCCAGCACCGACAGCGCCACCTCCTGCGGGCTGCGGCCCCCCAGCGCCAACCCGGCCGGGGCCCGGACCCGGCCGATGACCTCGGGAGGGACCCCGTGGGCGGCAAGGGCCCCGGCATGTGCCCTGTGGTGGCGGCGCGGGCCCACCGCCCCGACATACCCCACACCGCGGGACAACGCGGCCAGCAGCACCGGTACCGCCTGCTCGGCGTCGTGCACCAGGACCACCACCGCGTCCCCCCGGCTCAGCCACGCGACTGCATGCGCCGCCTGCTCCGCGTCGGCCACAACCTGCACCGGCCAGCCCAGCACCGCGGCGAGCTCAGTGAGGGCGTCCGCGATCAACCCGCACCCCGCCACCAGCAATCGGGGTGATGGCCACAGGGCAGCCACCAGCACCTCGGTGCCCTCGGGCAGCAACGTGACCGCTGTGCTCGCCGCACCGTGCCCGAACAAACCGACGACCCCGGCCGTGTGCCGTGCCGGGCCGCCCCCCACCGCGGCGTCATGCCCGGTGGCCAACGACTCCAAGGTGAACCACGTGGTGCGCCCCACCTCCGGACCGGACAGGTCCGTGACCAAACAGATCGGCTCCCGCTCGGCCAGGATCGCCCACGCCGTCCGGGGGATCTGAACCGCGGGCTGCACCAGGACCGTGGCCGAGCCCCCACACAACAACCCCACCGACCGGGCCTGCCCATCGCTGACCGTGACCTCAGCTACCCAGGTGACCTCCGGCCTCTCCCTGCTTCGGGCCAGCAGCTCGCGGACCTGCCCGTCGGCGGCTCCCCCCACCACACCACCCAGCCGTGCCCCGGTCGGGCCGGCGACCGCGATGTCCCCAAGACCGACACCACTGAGCCCGCGCACCGCCACCACCCTCGCCAGGGCCACCGAGTGCCCGGCGTCCACCCAGCCGAGCACCTCCGCTGCGCTCTCGTACACCACGGGCGCTCCTCTTTCCGAATCCGCATCTCCGGACACCGGATCAACCTACGCCACTACGTACGGACGTGAATGCACCTCATTTCCGCAAACGAGGACACGGATGTTGTTTCGCAGGGGTGTACCCCAACCCGACGGTCGGTCGGACCACCCGCAGGGGCAGCCTGCGGGTGCGGGGCAGGGGCCGCGACGGCGGCAAGCTGCGGGAGTTGCCGCTGACCCGGCCCGAGCTGCGCACCGCCCTCACCAACTGGCTCGACCAACGCCCCACATGGCCGCACGCGCAGGACTCGCCGGCGCTGCTGCTCAACCGCCGCGGCGGGCGGCTGTCCGACCGGGCCGCCCGCACCATCATCACCGACCTCGGCGAACACGTCGGCCTCGGCCCGGACACCCCCGCAGGCAGCAGGTTCGGACCCCACGCCCTGCGGCACACCTTCGCCACTCAGCTCCTGCGCGGCGGGGCCGACCCCGTCCTGGTCGCTGACCTCCTCGGACACGCCAGCCTGGACACCCTCCGCACCTACACCCAACCCGACGACGCCGACCGCGAACGCGCCCTGAACCTGCTCACCACCGACCAGTGAACCCTCGACACGGATACCTCGCCGACGCTGCCACCATGCGGTATTCCGGCGGTTTCAATATCCGAGGGTGCCATTAGCCCGGAGCTGGTCGAACAGTTCGGTCAGTTTGGGGCGATCCGTGCTGGCTCCGCTGGCGGTGTCGGTCCAGACCCGAAAGCATCCCGAGGCCCGTAGATCGTCCTCCTGCAACGCCGCGGTCTGATCGGTGGTACTCACCCTCGCATAGCCCAACAGTGCGCCCATGGCCACGGACTGTCCCACAACTCGCCGACAGCCGGGGCCGTGACACACCGGTTGTGAAACCTAGTTCTGCGACACTTTCCCGCCGTCCCCACCTGCGGGCCACTAAACGGCGTCATCGTGTCGCTAATACGATCGTTTCTGACACCGATCACGACAGGCCGGTGCGCTCTCGCGCCAGAGTCGCCGACCTTGCCGCGTCGAGTCAGGCCTTGCGGTTGCCGACGAACCTGGAACTGCAGACAGTCACCCTAAGTAACCACTTGCGGACGTAACGGGAGTGTGTGGCAGTTCCAGACCCCGATCCCAGGCTCGGCCGTCAGTTCGCATTTGACCATGCCCGCCGGCATTCCCCTTCCCGGCGTCGAAGGCCGCGGTGAACATGCTGGCGTCAGCGCAGCGGTCGGTAGCGACCAGCTCGCGGAGCTGGGACACGGTGACTAATTAGTCACCTGGCAACAGGTGAGCTGGTCGCTACCGGGAGTGGACGCGTGGTCGGGCACCTCAGCGATGAGCACGTGACCGTTCGCGGTCGGTCGCCCGCCATGCTGATGGCCGACCGGTGGCGCCGATGCGGGCTGTGGTGATCTGCCCGATCCCCGCCGCCCCGGGTTTACGGTGCCGTGGGGTCGGGGATTGGAATGTGGCGTAGAGGTTCATCTGACGATCCGCGCGCTTGGTGCAGAGGGCTGGGGGTGACGCGGAGCAGTCGGGCGACCCATACGGGTAGCCACCAGTTGTAGGCGCCAAAGAGGCTGACCAGGGCGGGGACAAGGAGTGCTCGAATGATGGTGGCGTCAACGAGGATGCCGGCGCCGAGCCCGGTGGCGAGGATCTTCAGATCCACCCCCGGCGCGGTGGACAGCGATAGAAATGCCAGCACAAGGATCAGCGCGGCGCTCGTGACGAGGCGGCCGGTGCGCCCCAGGCCTTCGACGATGGCGACGTCGGTCGATCCGGTGGCGTCATAAGCTTCGCGTATCCGGGCCAGGATGAACACCTCGTAGTCCATGGACAGTCCGTAGAGAAACGCGAACACCATCAACGGGACCCAAATGGTGATGGTGGTTGTGGCGGGGATCCCCCACAACGCGGAAGAGCCGTGGCCTTGTTGCCAGACCAGCGTCAACACCCCGTAGGCCGCAGCCAGGCTAACGAGGTTCAACACGACTGCTTTTGCAGCCAGTAGCAGTGAGCGGAACGCCCGGGTGAGGAGGATGAAGGTGAGCAGGGTGATCAGGGCCAGCATCAAGGGGAAGCTGCCGTAGACGGCGTGGTTGAAATCAATGTCCCCAGCCCCCCCGCCGCCGACGCCGATCACGGACGGGTCGCTGCTGGTGGCGGCCCGGACGGCGCGGACCGTGTCCTGTCCGGCACTGGTGCTGCCTTCCTCCTGGGGTAACACAGTGATCAGGGCGGTGTCACCGCGCCGGTAGTCCGCGCTGGTCGGGGCGACCGCGGCGGCGACACCGTCCACGGTGCGCAGCCGGGCGGCGACCGAGGTGGGATCACCACCACGGGTGAGGACCTCCACCGGGCTGAGAACCCCGCCCGGGACACCGCCGGCCTCGAGGGTGTGCAGGGCTTCAGCGGCCGGGCCGGACTGAGCGGCGCGGCCGATTGCGGCTCCCCGGGGTGCAGGGAAAAAGCCGGAATCATCAGGGCACTTAACAGGACCGCCCCGATGATCACGAAGATCCACCGACGGCGAATCACCAACCGCGCCCACGCCGCCCAGGGTCGGCTGGCAGCGGACTCATGACGCAGGCGGGGATGGTCCAACCGGGGGCCGACCGTGGCCAAGACAGCCGGCAGCAGGGTGGTGGCCACCCCTACGGAGACCACGGGGATAAGGACCCCGCCATAGCCGACGGAGCGCAAGAACGGGACCGGCAGCACAACAAGGGCCAGCAGGCCGATCGCCACGGTCAGGCCGGAGAACACCACCGACCGCCCAGCGGTGAGCATCGCGGCCTGCACCGCGGCCCGGTTGTCCTGCCCGTGCGCGCGTTCCTCCCGCCAGCGGGTGACCACCAACAGCGAGTAGTCAATCGCCACTCCCAGACCGATCAGCGCCACCAAGAATTGGACGATAACGCTGACGTCGGTCACCGCGGTCAGCCCGAGTACCAACAAGAGGGTGGTCAGAATTGAGACTCCCGCCATGATCAGTGGCAACACGGCCAGGAAGCTGGCGAACACATACACCAGCACCACCAGCGCGCCCACAACACCGAGCAGGGTCTCGATCAGCAGGCTTGATCCATTTCCACCGCCACCGGCGGCGGCCAGTTGAGTCAGCCCGGTGACGCGCACCTGCCAGGCGGGGGGAGCCGCCGCTTGCACCGCTGCCGGCACCCTGGCGGCCGGATCGGCTGCGGTCAGACCGGTGGGCGGGGCGAACACCAGGGCGAGCGCGCTGTGGCGATCGGTGGTGAGAAATGCTGGGTCTCCGGTCGTGGCGTAGTCCACCACCCGGAACTGTGGGCTGACGCGGGCACCCTCGAAGGCGGCGCGCAGCTGGTCGGTGACACCTGGGCTGGTGACAGTGGTACCCGCCGGAAGCGTAATCACCACCACGGCGGGCACCTGGGCTCCCCCGTTGCCATAGGTGGCTGCGATGGCATTGGCCGCTTGATCCCCGGGCTGCCCGGGCAGGGAAACGCTCGCCGTTAGACGTGACGTGGTGGTACCCGCGGTGACGGCGCCCGCAACGGCGGCCGCCAACCACGCCAGCACGACAAGCCCCCTATGGGCCAGCACGAACCGGGTAATCGAGTGCATCGGGATCTTCCCTACTTTCTGCACAGGCATCTCCTCATGCCTGCGTCAGCCGGTTGTTGCATGAGACCGCTGCTAGGTCCAAATTCGGGAGAGGAACCCGCAGGGTCGATCAAATACGAGTGCTGACGACCGTCTGCCGCCTCGCGCGTCGCGCAGGCTCTTTCGTGCAGGCATTCGGTGAGGCGGTGGTGGGTGCACCAGGCGGTGCCCGCCGATGCCGCCGGACCCTGTGCCTAACCGTTCCTGCCGCCCGGTCAGATCGGTTGTGTGAGATTGACGAGGTTTCCGTCCGGGTCATGAAGGTGCGCGACCCGTTGCCCCCATGGCATGTCGTTCGGGAGACCGAGCACTCGCCCACCGGCGGCCTCCACGCGCCCCAGAAGGCTATCGACGCTGTCGACGTCCACACTGATCAGCATTCGCTGGGAAGCCCCGGTATCAACGCCTGCGTCCGCGACAAGACCCAGCATGCTCGCCCCGATCTGCAGTCCGACATAGAACGTCGGTCCCTCGGGTGGGAAGCGGGAGACCTCTCGCGCAGTGAGGAGCTCTGTGTAGAACCCGAGCAGGCGGTCCAGGCCCGGGGTCATGATGACCGGTTGAATGGTGACAGGCATGTGATGCTCCTTGTCGTGGTGATTCACCCGGAGTCGACCCGGCGCAGGGCCGCTCACATGGTGGTGACCTTCGCTGCCTCTTCTTCAGGTGCTGTTGGTCTACCGACGAACGGTGCGGGCGGGCAAGGACAGCTCTCGACTAGGAGTCGCCGGTCGTGTCGGCGAGTCGACGGTGGAGATAGCGGCGCTCGACGTCGGTGGGGGCAAGGTTGAGCGCCTCGCGGTATGCAGCAGCGGCGTCGACGGGGCGTCCGAGGCGGCGCAGGAGGTCTGCGCGGGTCGCCGGTAACAGGTGGTAGCCGGCTAGGGATCCAGAGGCGGTCAGTGCTTCCACCAGTTCCAGGCCTGCAGCGGGTCCGTCGGCCATCGCGACGGCAACGGCCCGGTTGAGCTCCACCACTGGCGAGGGATTCACGAGCGCGAGCTGCTGGTAGAGCCCCGCGATTTGCTGCCAGTCCGTGTCGGCTGGGTTTGCCGCACTGGCATGGCAGGCGGCGATCGCTGCCTGCATCTGGTAAGGGCCGGGTCGCCCGCGACGCAACGCCCGCTCCAACAGCTCCATCCCTTCGGTGATCGCAGCGGTGTCCCACCGCGTGCGGTCCTGGTTGTCCAACGTCACCAGGTCACCGGCACCATCGACCCGGGTGGCCCGGCGGGCGTTGTGCAGCAACAACAGGGCAAGCAAACCCACAGCCTCCGGCTCATCTGGCATCAACCAGGCGAGGACACGCGCCAACCGGATGGCCTCATCGCTGAGGTTGCGTCGCAGCAGGTCAGCGCCGGCGGTGGCGGAGTAGCCCTCGTTGAACAGCAGGTACAGCACGGCCAGCACGGCCGGTGTGCGCTCGGGTAACAGGTGCGCTGGCGGTACGCGATACGGGATCCCGGCGTGCCGGATCTTTTGCTTGGCCCGACCCAGGCGCTTGGTCATCGTCGGCTCGGCAATCATGAACGCCCTCGCGATCTCGGCCGTGGTGAGCCCCGCCAGTGTGCGCAGCGTGAGCGCGACCTGGGACTGCACGGCCAGTGCGGGATGACAGCAGGTGAACATGAGCCGCAGCCGATCATCGGGTACACCACTGTCATCGCCGCCAGCCGACCCCGGTATGTCCGTCATGGCGGCAACCTCCTGTAGTTTCGCTGCGCCGACGGCGTCGCGCCGCAGCCGGTCGATCGCGCGGTGGCGTGCCACGGTGGTCAGCCAGGCACCCGGCCGGTCGGGGACACCGTCACGCGGCCATCGTTGCAGCGCCGACGCGAACGCCTCCTGGGCGCATTCCTCGGCCAGGTCCCAGTCGCCGGTGACCCGGATCAGCGTGGCGACCACCTGGCCCCATTCGTCGCGGAACGCTTGAGCAACCGCAGCCTGGACGTCCGCGGTCATACCTGGTACAGCGGCCGAATCTCGATCGTTCCGTAACCGGCGGCAGGATGCTTCACAGTCACTTCGATCGCCTCGTCGAGATCGGCGCACTCGATCAGGCACACCCCGGCGATCTGCTCCTTCGTCTCGGCGAACGGCCCATCGAACACCAACACCGAGTCCTCGCGAACCCGCACCGTCGTCGCGTCGCTTGCCGGCCGCAGGCCGGCCGCGTCTTGCAGCACGCCGCGGCCCTGCATCTCCTCAGTCCAGCCGCCGCACCCTTCCGCGGCGTGCTCGGCCGCGGACTCGTCACCGCAGATCAACAGCAGATACTTCACGCGCTCTCCTCGGCTTGCAGGGTGGCTGCTCACACGACGAACGAAAAGGTTCAGGCCGGACACCGTCGCTGCCACATCACACCACCGCGCCGCGGCGAACGAGCACCGGAAGCCCCGGCGCGGCGTCGTGTGACTCTGCAGATTCGCTGTCAGTCGGGCTGGCCCTTGACACCGTGCGGAGTGCAGATCAGGGATGGCATCCCGGGGTCCGTTTGCGGTCGCACCGTTCGTCGATAGGGGGAAGGACGAAACCACCCCAGAGGCGAGGAAGCCAGTGAGCGAACTGCACCCCGATGTCAAAGCGGCTGTCGCCGCGGAACGTCACGACCTGGCGGCGGTAATCGCGGCGCTGCCGGCGCCCATGTGGGATGCCCCGACCTTGTGCGCTGGGTGGCGGGTGCGGGAGGTCGTCGCACACATGACGATGCCGTTCCGGTACTCGACTCCGAAGATCGCGGTGGAATTGCTCAAGGCTCGAGGCAGCTTCAACAGGATGGCCGACCGGGCCGCCCGCCGCGACGCGGCTTCCTTGTCCGCCGCCGAACTCTCCGCCGTCCTGACCGCAAGCGTGCATCACCCGTGGAAGCCACCCGGCGGTGGCCTTGAGGGTGCGTTGAGCCACGACATGATCCATGGATTGGACATCACGGTGGCGCTGGGCATCACTCGCCGGGTGCCCGAGGAGCGGCTGCGGATCGTGTTGCCTGACCTGTGCCACCGAAACGGCTCAAGTACTTTGGCGTCGATCTGCTTGGCGTCGAACTTCGGGCCGACGACATGGACTGGACACTCGGCACGGGTACGCCGGTATACGGCGCAGCGCAGGACCTGCTCCTGGTCCTCTGCGGTCGCCAACTGGCACCCGAGCGGCTGCGAGGCGCAGCCAGCGGGCGATTCACCACCCATAACATGACCGCACCAAGAAGCCAAGCGTGGCGGCAGCCTTAAGCGCCTCCAGATGCCTTCACAGGGGCAGCTCTGTGAGTCCGTGCGGGTAGCAAAGAATGGGCCAGTCAGGCAATAGGGTCGTGGTAGGTCCGCTGGGGGACTTGGTCCCCGCCGGGCTGATCGACTATTGGGGTGGGCGGAAGGGCCATGAACGCGACAATGTCACTCAGTCCCATCAGCTCAAGCGGTTGGTGCAGCGACTTGCAGGCGTCCCGGAGCTTCAGCTGCCCCCGCGGCGGCGGGCGGTGAGCTGGAGTCGGGCGAGGGCGTTCACCGCCCCGATCTCCGGGGGTGGGCCATTGTGAGGGCATCGCAGACGATCAGATGACGGTCGCTGTGCTGTAGACGCACTGCGCACCAGCTCGTAGAGTGCGCCGACGGTCGGCGCAGCGATCGGCCTGGTCAGGTGAATGACCAGGCCATACTCGGTCACGTTGCCCCTCGACCATGCGCGGTGTCGGGTTCTGGTCGCTGCAGCGGGAACGGCCGCCGCCGCCGCCAGCACCGGGACGGGAACCGGTTGCGTCGGCGTGGCCGGGCTGAGCTATACGTTCACGTTGCCCACGCTGCAGGGGCTGGGCGCCAAGTCTTGACCCGGGCTTGGGCGCGGGAGGGTGGTCAGCTCCAGCTGGTGCCCGCCGGTTCCCGGACAGCGATGTTGATGCGGTTGAAGAAGTTGGTCGTCGCGACCATGAGCACCAGGGCCGCCATCCCCTGCTCGTCGTAGTGGGCGGTGGCCTCGTCCCAGACCGCGTCCGGGACCGGGTCGCGCGGGTCCAGCCGGGTGGCCGCCTCGGCGAGGGCCAGCGCCGCCCGTTCGGCATCGGTGAAGCAGGTCGTCTCCCGCCACGCCGCGACGGCGTGCAGCCGATCGTCGGTCTCGCCGGCCTTCCTGGCGCTGGTGACCCCGGCGTGGACGCAGGCACTGCACCCGTTCACCTGGCTGGCCCGGAGGTGGACAAGCTCGAGGGTCTCCTGGGGTACTCCGCCGCTGTGCATCGCGCGGTAGAGGTGCTGCACCGCGGTCATCGTGTCCGGCAGGACCGTGGCTGGGCTGGTCATTCGTGCGTTCATGTCTGCTCGTCTCGTCACATCGGTGGTTCCTGGGGGGTCATAAGGAGGACCGACGGCGACGGAGGAATGTGACGACCATGGACGCGACCGATCTGCTGGCAGCCGAGTTCGAGGAGCACCGCGCCCACCTCCGCGGCGTGGGATACCGGATGCTCGGCTCGATCAGCGAGGCCGACGACGCCGTGCAGGAGACCTGGCTGCGGCTCGCCAGGTCCGACGTAGCGGAGATCGAGAACCTGCGGGCGTGGCTGACCACGGTGCTGGCCAGGGTGTGCCTGACCATGCTCCGGTCGCGCGCCTCCCGACGCGAGGAGCCGCTGGTGGCCCACCTGCCCGACCCCCTCGTCACCGCGGCCGAGGACGCCGACCCCGGTGCGCAGGCGGAGCTGGCGGACTCCGTCGGTCTCGCGCTCCTCGTCGTGCTCGAGATGCTCACGCCGGCAGAGCGTCTCGCCTTCGTGCTGCACGACCTGTTCGCTGTCCCGTTCGAGGAGATCGCCCCCGTGGTCAGCCGAACCCCCGCGGCCGCCAGGCAGCTGGCGAGCCGGGCCCGTCGCCGCGTCCGGGGAGCGGCGCCATCACCGGACGGAGATGTCGCCCGTCGGCGGGCGGTCGTCGATGCCTTCTTCGCCGCCGCCAGGTCGGGCGACTTCGACGCCCTGGTCGCGGTGCTCAATCCCGACGTCGTGTTGCACGCCGACCGCGGTGCCGCCGGTGCGGTCGCGATCCGTGGGGCCACCACCGTGGCGGCGCAAGCCATGCTGTTCGCGGGCCCGTCCCGCCATGTCCGTCACGCCCGTGTGAACGGCGCGCCCGGCGTGGTCGTCACGGTCGACGGGTCGCCTGTCTCCGTCATGGCGTTCACTGTGGCGGGCGGCCGCGTCGCCGCGATCCACGCGTTGGCCGACGAGGACCGCGTGCGGCGTCTCGACCTCTCGACACTGAGTCAGTGACAGGGTGCTCAGGCGCGCTGCGCCAGCTTGCTCGCAATCCCCGGACACCCGCTCCGACGGGCACAACCGGCGGATCTCAGCCCATCCTCCACACTTGCTTCCTCCCGGCTCGACTGAGCACAGGGTTCCGGGGAAGCTGGTGAACTTTCGTCTGCCGCGCGGTGATCAGTTTTCACCTGCCGTCGACAGCAGTGCGGAGAGGTAGGAGTCGCCGGCCTGGGATCCCTGCAGAAATCAGGCTTGCTTGGCTCACTCGCCGGGAATCGAACACTGGCCCGCGACGTCTGCCCGATCTGCTCCACCGCGGGAGGCACATACCCTGGCGTCGACGGTGCTCGATCGGCGTAGGTTCGGTCCGTGCTGCGGCCCGAGGTGCGCTATGCACGTACCCGGGATGGCGTGACCATCGCCTACAGCGTGGTGGGCGACGGCCCGGTGACGCTGGTGCTGGTCTCGCCGGCGGTCAGCAATGTGGAGGTCAGCTGGGAGGAACCGGCGCTAGAGCGGCGAACCGGATCAACCGACCAATAATGTCAGACACAAACAGTTTGTCGCTCAATACTCCGAACTGTGCCGGATACGCCCCCATCATCGGGAATTCCTGCGGACAGGTCTTACGGGACACTCGGTGCCAAGGCTGACCTCGGCAAACGCAGATTGTTCAAAGTCGATCCCACTGCTCCGGGTGACGATCCGCTTGCGGGCAGCGGCGGTGGTCTTGTCCAGCGTTGGCGGCCGCCGATAGCGTGCCTCATGCCGGTTCGGTTTCTGTCCGATGCCGAACTCGCCCGACTCAGCGGATGGCCGA
>JAABVA010003818.1_pt1 | contig 14158 bp, 15 predicted proteins | sample 5560331 | NCBI WGS metagenome assembly JAABVA01 (sample SAMN12812661, study PRJNA571458) | rock metagenome | isolation source: Antarctica rocks | place: Antarctica: Victoria Land, Mt New Zealand sud | collected 2016-01-07 | reverse complement strand
GCCAATACGCCCCCATTGGTCGTCGCGCAGCCCGTAACGTCGCATCGGTCAGCTCCACAGTGGCTGACCCCTACGAATCGAAAAACGCCTCGCGCCGGAAGCCCCTAAATGACGACACGCCCTAGAGATCGCCCGTGGCGTTTTCGTATGGCGACATGGGTTGCGGCCTTGGGCGTAACTGAAGTCGAAGGGTCGGGTCCAGCGCTGAGGCCCTGCCGTGGAAGAATGTGCTGCCTGCTTTGCCGAGGTGGTTGGCCCTTGGCGGGGTAACGCCCGCCACACCCTGCCTGAACTGCTGCTGATCGCGCGCCGCACCGTACTGACTAGTGGCAAAGACCGCTCGGAGATGGGCTATCCGGCCCCAACTTCTTGCTCAGACGGCGGGCTGCAGCCCCGTTCTCTCCTGCAGGCGCCGGAGGTACCAACACGAGGCCGCGACCGGCACGCCGATCAGAGAGGTGGCAATGAAGAACCACTCAAAGCCGAGACTTTCAATGACGAAGCCCGAGGCGCCCGCGAGCAGGCTGCCAGGCAAGGCGCAAAGCGACGTTAGAAGCGCGTATTGACTGGCTGCGTGCTCCGTCGCGGTCAGCGAGGACATGTAGGTGATGAGGACGATAGAGGCGAACGCGTACGCGAAACTGTCGATGCTGACAGCGATGGCGAACGTCCAGAACTCACCCCCGCCATGATCGCCGTGCACGGCCAGATAGGCGAGGCTCAAATGCGAGGCGGAGCCGAAGACGGTGCCGACGAGCAGGCTCGCCATCATGCCGATCCGCGGGACGATGTAGCTTGCCAGGAACGTGCCTCCCAAGGCGACCCAGAAGCCGAACAGTTTGGTGACCGTGGCGATGTCCGTGTTGGAATAATGCAGGCTCTTGAAGAGCGGCATGGCCATCGCGCTCGACACATAGCCCGGCATGCGAAACCCTGCCACCATGACGAGGACCGGAATGGCTAAAGGTCCGAGGCGCGTGAGCAACTCCTTGATGGGCGCAGCAACGGTTCCGACGAAGCCCGGCCGCTCGGAATGCGCGATCTTGTCAGACTCAGGTTCGGGCGCAAGGAGGGCTGCGACCATGCCCGGCGCCATCAACGCGGCCATGCACAGGTAGGCGGCGCGCCAGCCGAAGCTGTCCGCCAAGTAGAGCGCCCCGGCGCCGGCCGCGAGATTTCCCACGCGCCATCCAATTTCCGCCCAGGACGACATCAGCGCCTGCCGTTCGACGGGCGCCACAGTGATGCGCCAGCCGTCGATCACCACATCCTGCGTTGCGCCGGCGAAGCCGAGGGCGAGGGAAAACACGATCGTCCAGGCGAGCCAATGCGCCGGATCGCCAAAGGCGACACCCGCCAGCGTCAGCATCACCGCGATCTGCGAGACGATGATCCAGCCGCGGCGGCGCCCAAGCAAACGACTGAAGACCGGCGCGTCGTACCGGTCGAGAAACGGCGCCCACACGAACTTGAACTTGTAGGCGAGCGTCAGTTCGCTCATCAGGCCGAGCAGGCTGATCGGCACCTTGGCCTCCGACAGCCAAGCCGATTGCGTCACATAGACGAGCAAGAAGGGAATGCCCGAACTGAATCCCAGTCCCAGCATCGTCGCGATGCGGCGATCGGAGAACACATGGTTCAGGGGTGGAATTTTCTCCGAACCTTTTTGCATCACCTGAATTTGCATGCCATTCGGCCTTTCCCGAGTCCGCTTTCAGACCTGTTTATGGCTTGTCACCACGCCAAGCCACATTCGTGCAGGCCTGATACGAGGGCCTGGAACTGGTCAGTTCCCGTTGTTCAGCCTTGAACGGCTCGGCAGGCGATAGCCAGCCGTATGTCCGGCGTCCGAAGCTAGGTGAGTATGGTCAGGTGTCAATCGGATCACACGTGTCATCGAACGGCGGCTATGGGATCGGCGCGCTGGGCTGGAGCGAGGGTCCGCATCGGCCGGCTCAGGAATCGCGAGCCGGCGAGGCCGAACCGCCAGGCGGTTTCAGCGCCGCGGGTGATGCCGATCCGGCGGCCAGCAGCAACCTCCGGCACGTCCGTCCGGTCCAGGACTGTGAAGGGCGCCCGGTCCAGCGGCCATCCATCCAATGCTCCGGTGATGCCCAGGGCCTGGCAAAGCCGTCCGGGGCCGCAGCACAAATCACGTGATGCCACCTCCCCTCGCCGCGCGCGCATGACATGGAGACCTTGCTCCGGCTCCAGGGCCCGGATCAGCACCGCGCTGCCCGGCGCAACACCGCAGACCACATTCAGGCACCAGTGGATGCCATAGGAGCGGTATACGTAAGCATGGCCAGGTGGTCCGAACATCGAGGCGTTGCGCGCGGTCCGGCCACCAAAGCTGTGCGATGCCGGGTCCTGGTGGTCGTAGGCCTCTGTCTCGACAACCCGCCCGCCGACGCCATCGACGAAAAGCCAGGTTCCAATCAGCGCTCGCGCGACTTCAGGCGCCGGGCATCCGTACAGGAGCGAAGCTAGGGGCGACAGCAGGCTTGCACCCATACGCGACTATACCACGGCCGGCATTGCCCGAGGGTTCACCGGACAACCCTGCGATGGAGGGCAAACTTGAACCATAACATCTCGCTCTGGACATTCATGTTCATGACCTTCTCGATCGGCTCCGAGACCAACGAACCCCGCCGCAGATTTGACCAAAGGCCGTTTGGGGTGGCGTGATGAAGCAACCGCCTGGAACTCGCCGGCAGTGATGATGGCCGGGCGCTCAACTATGGCCACTAGCACGCGCTGTCCACACGCTTCGACCCGCAGCACGCAGAGGCCGTTCTCGGCGTTGTGGCAGGTGACGCGCTCCGGGCATGCGCCATTGCCAACCGAAATCATCTGAAATCCACCTATCCCCCTTGCAGGCACGACCCCACCCTTAATCTGCTCCGGTGGCGAAAGAGGATTGCGGTCAGGACCGGCAGCTCGGAGTTTCCTGTCACAACCAATGGAGATGCACAATGAGCGAACAATGGCGATACCAGCTTCGGGTCTACTTAAACGACGAGATGGCGGAGGTAGCGCGGAGCAACGGAGATGACTCGGCGCTTCGGCCGCTAACGGATATCCTGACCAAGCATCACGCAACTCTGATCAGTCAATTCGATGCCTTCGCGAACTACGTCACGGAAGCTGAGAAGCAAGGCCCCGAACATTTTCCGCTTTATAAGTGGACGAAGGCAACTGTGGAAGACCCTGCCAAGCGTGCAAAGCATGTTGGGACCTTCGCGCTGCATGTGTCTGGCAGCGAGGTTTACCCGAAGGAGGCTGCGGATGCGCTGGAAGCCGACTTGCAGCCCCTCGTCGGCGGCGAGCTGGTCACGCGCATGTCCAAACACGACACAAACCCGGCGAACAACCTCCAGGTGCCCCCCGAGTATCGGCCATAGCAGTGCCGGCCCTGACCAGCCCGTTCGAGTAATCCGAGCGAGATGGCAAGGCAGCACGGCAACGGCGGTCCGATGCGATCCGGTTGAACCACAGCGGCTGGACGGCATCGGTAGATGCTCGATCAGCTTGCGCTTGAAGGAGGGTATCGAACACCTCGACGAGCAGCATTCATGGCCCACTGTCACTATGGACCGTGTGGGGTCACAGTCCGACAGCGTGCTTGATCTTGGCCTGTGATAGCGGCAGGTCTCGCAGACGCACGCCTGCAGCGTCATGCAAGGCATTTGCGATCGCGGCGGCCGTGGGTCCCTGGCCCGCCTCGCCGGTCCCGAGGAAGGGTAAGCCGGGCCGGTCGGCGATATGGACCTCGATGCTTTCCGGCGCTGCCGGAAACCGCAGGATGGGATAGCCGCTCCAATCCCGGCTGGTGACGTGGCGTTGGTCGAACCGAACCTGCTCATACAGGGTCCAGCTCGCGGACTGGGTGATGGCGCCCTCGATCTGGTTGCGGATGCCGTCGGGGTTGATGGGCTGCCCACTATCGACCGCAGCCACGACGCGGCCGATCCGGATGCGCCCGGTCTCGTGCTCGACGTTGAGTTCGAGAGCGACCGCGCAATAAGCGCCAAGGTTCTTGTAACGCGCGAATGCGAAGCCCCGGCCGGTGCCGTCACGTCGGCCGGTTGGCAGCTGGGCTGGGGCGGACCAGCCGAACCGGTCGGCCGCTGTTTGGATTACGGCGCGGGCGCGCTCGTCCTGCATGTGGCGCAGGCGAAACGCCACCGGGTCTGCGCCTGCCGCCGCCGCCAGCTCGTCCCTGAAGCTCTCGATGGCAAAGATGTTGAGGTATGCGCCGAGGGATCGCATGGCCGACACCCGTAGCGGCATCTCCGGCAGGAAATGGGACACCACGTGCGCGTTGGGAAAGCTGTAAAGGAGATTGCTGTTCCGCTCGCCGCCGCCTTCCGGCATCGGGATGGGCGCGGGCGGCGGCACCGGAAGCGGGTCCGGCAGCGCGGCATTTTGGATGAATAGGCCGCCCTTGTTAGGCCGCTGGTTGTGGGTGTTGCTCCATACGCCGTAGTTCCAGTCGACGATCCGGCCCTCCGCATCCAACGCTGCGGCCGCCTCGGCGACCATGGCGGGGCCGAACGGCTCGCTCGTGTTCTCCTGCTCGCGCATCCACTGCACGCGGATCGGGCGGCCCGGCACGGCACGGCACGGCACGGGCAATCAGTGCCGCGTCCGCGGCGGCGTCGTCTGCGCCGTTGTGGCCGTAGCAGCCGGAGCCCTCGACATGGATGCAGCGCACCTGCTCAGGCAGCAGGCGCAGCAATTCGGCCAGGGCGGCGCGTTGCGGATAAACGCCCTGGGTATGGGTCCAAACCGTCACACCGCCTTCGTCGGCTTGGGCGAGCGCGCACGATGGCCCGATCGAAGCGTGCATTCCGTAAGGTTTGGTGTAGCGGGCCTCCAATCGACGGGTCGGCGTCCCTGCGGCGCCGGTCCAGCGCAGCACGTCGATGTCACGGCCCGGGAGGTTGCGTATGGTTGCGGCAATCCCGTCCTGGTCGGGCAAGGTTGCCGTTTCGGTCCACTCTCCAGCCGCTGAAAGCGCACGCCAGGCTTGGACGGCCTGCCATTCGCGCTCAGCGACCACAGCAAGATAGCTGCCCTGCTGCACGACGGCCACGACGCCAGGCATGCGTGCGACGGGGGAGGTGTCGACGGCACGGAGCACTGCGCCCGCGCTGGGCTGGCGCACGGCCCGGGCATGAAGCATGCCTGGCAGTCGCATATCCTGGATGTAGGCGGCGGCGGCCGTCACCTTGGGCGGGATGTCCACGCGCGGCAGGGCAGCGCCGATCACCCGGTATGTTCCTGGGTCCTTGAGCCTTCCACCTGGCTGCGCCGACACGTGCAACGACAGGCCGGCCGCAAGGTCGCCATAGGCCACCGAACGGCCGTCCGGCGCGTGAACGGCGCCATCCCAGGTTTGCAGCTGGTCCGAAGCCAGGCCGAACCTGTCGGCTGCCGCCTGCACCAGCAGATCACGCACTTGGGCGGCCGCGTGCAGGATCGCCGTCCCGCTGTCCTGCATGGAATGACTGCCGGCAGTGAAGCCCTCGTTCGGCGTGCGGCCGGTGTCGGCGGTCACCAATTGCAGGCTGGACAGCGCCACATCGAGCTGTTCGGCGGCAACCTGGAGCAGCGCGGTCTTGAGGCCCTGCCCAAGCTCGGCCTTGCCGGTGAAGACCTGTATGCCGCCATTGGCCGCAACCCTGATCCAGGCGTCGAGCTCAGGTGTCTCCTTCAGGCTGCCCGGCAGCAGCGCCGGGCTGCGGGCAGCCGGGGAGCCGCCCTGCTCGTCGGCCCGGGCGGCGTGTCCATGGGCAAGGCTGAAGGACACGACGAGAGCAGCGCCGGCACCGAGCAGGTCGCGGCGGGGCAGGCCCATACCAGCGCTCATCGGTCGGCGTGCCCCAGGGCGGCTGCGGCCCGGCGCACGGCGCGCAGGATGCGGATGTGGGTGCCGCAGCGACAAAGGTTGGGGGACATGTGCTCGCGAATCTCGACTTCACTCGGCGCCGGGTTGGCGTCGAGCAGCGCCTGCGCCCGCATCACCATGCCGGCGATGCAGTAGCCGCACTGCGCCGCCTGCTCCTCGATGAAGGCCCGCTGCACGGGGCCGGGTGCGTCCGCGATGCCCAATCCCTCGATGGTGCGAATTTGCCGGCCCGGCAGCACCGAGATCGGCAACAGGCACGAGAACACGGCCTTGCCGTCCAGCAGGACGGTGCAGCTGCCGCATTGCCCCAGGCCACAGCCGAACTTGGCCCCGTTCAACCCTAGGTCGTCGCGCAGGACATAGAGCAGCGGCGTTGCCGGGTCGGCGTTCACGGCATGGCTGCCGCCGTTGACTGTCAGGGTGATCACTGGCTTGCCTCCTCGGCCCTCGCTGCGCGGATATCGGCCTCGACATCGGTCCAGGGAGGGTGGTTGCTGTAGCGGGCACGGACGTAGCGCACGAGTTCCGCGACCTGCCGATCCGTTAAGCTCGTGCCGAAGCCGGGCATGGCAGGCGAGGGCTCATCCTCCCTCGGCGCAATCCCCTGCAGGATGACGCGGATGGCGTTGCGCGGAGTTGGGGCGTTGACCGTCGTGCTGAGGGCAAGCGATGGCGCCCCGCCGCGCGTGATCGGTGCGATCCCGGCATGGCAGGCGGCGCAGGCTCCGGCAAAGACGGGATCGTCGGCCGCCGCTTCGCGGGACGCCGGCTGCGGCACGGATCGCGGCATCAGGGAGGCGACGTAAACGGCGATGGCGCGCACATCAGGCGCGGAGACGCGGGACAGCTCCCGTGTGACAGACAGCATCGGACCGGCTGCGGCGCCGTGTTGCGCCGAAAGCCCGGTCGCGAGATAGTCCGTCAGTTCGTCCACCGTCCAGGGTTGGGCCGCGGGTGAGCCGGCCTGCAGCGGGTGGCCTGACCATCCCTCGGCGACGCCGCCGCCCAATGCCTGGCTGTCGCGCTCGGCTCCTAGGATGTTGTGCGGCGTATGGCAGGCGCCACAGTGCCCGACCGCCTCGGCCAGGTAGGCGCCGCGGTTCCACTCCGGCGTTTGGGCCGGGTCGGGCGTCCAGGCGCCGGGACGCAGGAACAGCAGGTTCCAGCCAGCCAGCGTGGCCCGCACGTTAAGCGGGAATGGAAGCTTGTTCGCAGGCACGGCTGCTCGGACGGGCTCACGCGTCATCAGGAACGCATACAATGCGCCGATGTCGGCATCTGTCGCGCGGGTGAAATGCGGGTAGGGCAGTGCGGGGTAGAGATGCGTGCCATCGCGGTTGATGCCGTCCCGCATCGCGCGGCGGAAGGCAGCCTCCGGCCAACGTCCGATGCCAGTGTCCGGGTCAGGCGTGATATTGGTGACGTAGATGGTGCCAAAGGGCGTCCGCAGGCCGCGGCCGCCGGCGTAGGGACGCCCGCCATCGGTCGTATGGCACACGGAGCAGTCCCCAATCGCCGCCAGCGTAGCCCCACGCGCCACCATGTCGGTCTGGAACACCGCACGGGGAGGTGGCGCGATGCCAACGATTGCCGGGCGCCACGCCATCGCGGCGGCACCGACCAGGCCGACAGCCCCAGCCAGGGCGGCAGCGAAAACAACGCGACGTTTCATGACACGATAGTAGGACCCGGCTGGCGCTGGTTCCAGAGCGCGATGCCCTGGGGTGCGATGATGCCGAGTTCGGCAATATGCCCGCGCAAAGCGTTCACCAGCATTGTCCGGCGCCGCACCAGCAGGTCATGTGTCCGGTGCAGCACCAGCACTGCCTGCTGCTCGGCAACCTTGATCGGCACAAAGCGCATGGTCGGCCGGGTCACCGCCTCGCAGATCGCCTCGGCGCCGGTCAGATCGGTCTTGCCACAGGATTGTATCTCCCCTGCGCTGCCTGGCGTGTCACCGGTTAGCGGCAAGTCCGTGATCGCCCGTTTTGATGCCGGGTCTTTGTCATCGTTCAAGCTCGCCATGGCACGGCTGGGGGCGAGGCGGCGCTGTGCTCGTAGCCGACAATCCCACGCTTGGAGAACCTGCCTGACACGCGCGATGCTGCGCATGGGCCAGGCCATGGTCGACCTTTACTGCGCGTCTTTCCAGGTGCCGAACACGATCGTGCTGGATGTGGACGACACGCTTGACGCCGTACATGGCAAGCAGCAAGGGCGCTTGTTCATCGCGCGAAGGCGCACAACGGGCAACGCCCACGACGACGAATACGGTTTCCAGCCCATTGTCGTCTTGGATGGCAGCGGCCGCTTCATCACCGCCAGACTACGTCTGATAAACTGGCCGTGCGCGTCGTCGAGATGAAGACCTAGAGCACGATCCGAACGCGTCGCCTCGTACTCTCTTCCCCCGGCGCGGCGGCATGTGATTTAGCCTGCATTCTGGAGAGGAGGCCAGCACGCATGATACGACCACTATCCCCAGATCTACGCTTTCGGCTGATCGGCGTCATTGATGGCAGTTTTTCCTGCAATGCGGCGGCCCACGCTTTGGCATTGCGCTGTCAAGCGCTGTCCGTCGGGTCCGTGCCTGGCGCTCGGACGGGCCGTGCGACGGCCTGGCCGCGGTCGAGGCCGAGGTGGACATCACGCCGGTCGAGTTGAGCGGTCTGCTCCGCCGCGAGCACGGCGCCTCGTTCGCGCCCAGCACGGTCTGGCGTTTCCTCGACCGCCATGACCTTACCTTCAAAAACGGCACACGCCAGCGAGCAGCAGCGCCCCGACGTCGTCGTCCGGCGGCAGGCCTGGTTCGACAAACAACCTGACCTCATCCCGAGGACCCGGTGTTCATCGACGAAACCGGGGCATCAACGAACATGGCGCGGTTGCGCGGGCGTGCGCCGCGTGGGCAGCGATGCCGAGCACCGCGATCCCGCATGGGCATTGGAAAACCATCACGTTCGTCGAAGCTCTCAGGCTCTGCGGCTTGACCGCGCCCATGGTGTTGGTTGGGCCCATGAACGGCCCTGCTTTCCTCGCCTATGTCGAGCAGGTGCTCGTCCCCACTCTAAGCCGCGGCCTGATCGTCGTGATGGACAACCTGCCTGGCCACAAGCTGGCAGGCGTCCGGGCAGCCACCGAGGCAACAAGCGCCCGGCTCTGGCTGCCGCCGCCCTACTCGCCCGATTTCAACCCGATCGAGACCGCGTTTGCCAAGCTGAAAGCCGTCCTGCGCAAGGCCGCAGCGTGCCCCCTCCCGAGTCTTTGGAACGCGATCCGCGACGCCTTGCCTCAGTTCACCCTGGACAAATGCACAAACCTGCTCAAAACCGCAGGATATGAGCCGGAGTGATCGGACTCCGCCCTAGTTGTTTGGCCGCTTTGGCGCGAATACTACACCCGCCGCGACTACGAGGAGGGGGAGACGGAAGCAGCCAGCGGCCTAATGGCCAATCTGCGCGCCCGCCTTCCCGACCTGCCGGGCTGGCTTGTGCCTCGGCGACGGCGAGGTGCGGGCGGCGGACGATTTCGTCTACACCGATCCGGTGGACGGCTCGGTGAGCCGCACCCAGGGCATCGGGTGCTGTTCGCCGATGGCACGCATCGTGTACCGGCTGTCCGGCACCGGCACAGCCGGGGCGACGCTCATGGTCTATATCGACCGGTTCGAGCCAAATCCCGCCCACCACGACGAGGACACGCAGGCAATCCTCAGGCCCCTAATCGCGGTCACGGACGAACTTGCCGGCATGGGTGCCCGCGCTGGCCGCGCCGCGCCGAACGTCATTACTTAGGCGAGCGGTTCTCGACCAGGGAGCGGTAGAGCGCGAGCGTCGTGTCGGCGATCGCGTCCCACGAGAAATGCTCGACTGCGCGCTGCCGCCCCGCCCGCCCGAACCGCTCCCGCAGCGCGAGATCGCGCGCCAGACGATTGATCGCGGCCGCCAGCGCCGACGAGAAGGCGGCCGGGTCGGCCGGATCGAACGTGCCGGGCCGGAGGCCAGGATCGACCAGCAGGCCGGTTTCCTCCGGCACCACCACCTCGGGGATGCCGCCCACCTTGGAGGCGACCACCGCCGTCTCGCAGGCCATCGCTTCGAGGTTGATGATGCCGAACGGCTCGTAGACGGACGGGCAGCAGAATACGTCCGCCTGGGCGTACAACTTGATCACGTCCGGACGGGGCAGCATCTCCCTGATCCAGATGACGCCGGGGCGCTGTGCCGCGACCTCGGCGACGCCTTCCTCCATCTCCCGGCCGATCTCGGGCGTGTCCGGGGCGCCGGCGCAGAGCACGACCTGCAAATCCGGGTCGATCTGAGGAATTGCGTGGACGAGGTGGATGATGCCCTTCTGGCGCGTGATGCGGCCGACGAACAGCACAAATGGCCGGTCCGGGTCGATGCCGTGGCGGACCAAGATGTCGCGGTCTTCGGCCGGCCGGTATTCGTTCGGATCGATGCCGTTATGGATGACGTGAACCCGCTCGGGTTTCACGTCGAACAGCCGCAACACGTCATCGCGTGTTTCCCGTGAAACCGCAACGATCGCGTCCGCCTGCTCAATCGCCGTGCGCTCCATCCAAGCGCTGAGGTGATAGGCGTTGCCGAGCTGCTCGACTTTCCACGGCCTGAGCGGCTCTAGCGAGTGGATCGTCAGCACGTACGGCACGCCCCAGAGCTGGCTCGCGAGCAGGCCGCCCATGTCCGTGTACCAGGTGTGGCAATGCACCACGTCCGCATCCAGCGTATCCTTCGCCATGGCCAGCGAGCGCGCGAAGGCGTCGGTCGCGCCGATGAAGCGGGGATCGGTGTTGCGCTTGGTTTCGTCCCATTGCGGGTAGCCGTGGACAACGAGGTTCGGCTCGGCGCTTTCCTGGTCGCCGAAGGCCCGGATCTCGACAGCGATCTTCCGCGCGAGCGCCTGGGCCAGATACTCCACATGCACCCCAGCCCCACCGTAGACGTAGGGCGGGTATTCCTTGCTGAAGAGCGCGACCTTGTTGAGCGAGTGCATCCTCGTTCCTCCCAAAATTAATTAGAGCCAGTTTGGAGGATGTGCCGCATGGAGTCAGCCCCGCGCACCCGCGGGCCGAAGACGTCGTTGTCCGGGTTCAGACTGATGTGATACCAGTTGCCATAAGTCTCGACCTGACCGTGCCGGCGTTCGCGGCCCAATCTGGTCCACGCATTACGCCAAAGGGAGGGGTCAGCTTTTACGCCAACGGGTATGAGACACGAAGGTGCTTGAAGAAGACCGGGGATCTCGGAGGCTGAGGTTGCGACACCCACCAGCTTCCGGAGACCTCCCGAATGTGTTCAGCCCTCAGGCAGCGCTATTGGAGGGATCGGCGTGATTGCCGCAGCAAGCCCCTTCTCTGTCTGGGCTCAGGCGATGCGGACGGAGATTGGGCGTCCCGGCTTCAGCATGTGGTTCAGGGCATGGACGGCGACGTTCACCCCGGTCGCGCGACGCTGGTCCGTGCGCGAGCGCAGCCCGTCACCGATCACCTGCTTGAACCGGCTTACGGCAGCCTCGGCGCGGGCCCGTCTCGTGTATCCGGACGCCTTCTATCAGGCGGTTCGGCCGTGCTCGACGATGAACTGAAAATGATGATCCCGCTGTGTGGGCTCGGTCTCGGCCGTCTCGCTCGGCACGGCCGTTGAACGCGATGGCACGATAACCGTCGAATCGGGGTGACGCTCGGCGACCGCGGCGGAAACGCCTGCCTGGTCGTACGCGCCGTCGCAAACAGCGTCAACTTGTTGGGCCGAGGTTGCGAGGGCACGCGATTGGGACGGCGTGCTCGTAGTTACGCCGCAGCGGCGCTGCCGGTGACCTCGGCCCAAGCTTGAAATGCCTGGGTCCAGGCAGCTCGATACTGGGCGGCGGGGAGGCGGTGGCGGCGGAGCAGAAACAGGTCGTTGATCCCGTCATGGGCGGAGAGGAAGCGCTGCCTGGCCAGGCGACGTGAACCGCTTCACCTGCCGCTCTCGTTGTCGCGTGGGCTGGTGCGAGTTCTCCGCCCGGTTGTTCAGGCCTTTGTGCTTCCTGTGCTCGACCGAGGGCATCACCTCGCGCTTGGCCGCCCCGTAGCTGGCCAGCTTGTCGGTGATCATCACACGCGGTGGGCGGCACTGCCGCTTGAGCAGCTTGCGCCGCAGGCGCTTGGCGGCGTGCGTGTCGCGGCGGCTCTGCACCAGGATGTCGAGCACGGTCCCAGTCTGGTCGACCGCGCGCCACAGCCAGTGCTTCACGCCGGCGATGGTCAGCACGACCTCGTCCATGTGCCACTTGCCGCCGGCCGCAGGCAGTCTGCGGCGGATCTGGTTGGCAAACACCTGGCCGAACTTGAGCCCCTTTGTTGACCATTCCACTGGCTGCGCCAGCGGAACCTTCGGCCAGCTCCGCCCATTGGCGCACGGTCTCATGGCTGAAGACCGTGCTGCGGCCCGGCTCCCGCCCGCGCCTCCGGCTGTTGTGGGTGAGCCGATCCGTCGTTGTCCTGGCGCTCGGTACGACGCAGACGCTGGCCTGGGCCAGCAGCTACTACCTGGAGGCCATCGTTGCTGACCCTGTCAGCCGCGAGTTGGGCATCTCCGCGACGGCCGTTTTCGCGGCGTTCTCGGCGGCGCTGTTGCTCCCGGCTGCCCTCGACCCCGCGGTAGGCCGGATCATCGACCGCCGCGGCGGCCAGGGTGTACTGTGCCTGTCGAACCTGGTCTTTGCCGCCAGTTCAGGACTGCTGGCCATCGCACACGGGCCAGTGTTGCTGACCGTGGCTTGGTTGGTGCTGGGCGCGGGCATGGCGCTCGGCCTCTACGACAGCGCGTTTGCGACCTTGGCCGGGCTCTACGGGCGTGACGCGCGGGACGCCATCACCGCCGTCACCTTGATCGCCGGCTTTGCCAGCACGGTCGGCTGGCCGCTCTCGGCGTTCCTCGACAACACCGTGGGTTGGCGCGGTGCCTGCCTGGCCTGGACTGGGCTACACATGATGGTTGGCCTGCCGCTCAACCGCTTCCTCGTCCCGCCTGCCCCATCCCCCTCCGCCCGAGGAAGCCGCGGTTCCGGCTATGGGAGAGGGTGCAGCACCGCGGGGCGCGATGGCACCGCTGGCGTTCGTGTTCGCCGCGACCTGGGTGGTCAGCACAGGGATGGCCGCGCACCTGCCGCGACTGCTGCAGGCTGCGGGTGCGAGCGCGTCGGGCACCATCGCCGCGGCTGCCCTGGTGGGGCCGGCGCAGGTGGCCGCGCGTCTGATCGAGTTCGGCCTGATGCGCCGGGTGGGATGGTGCATGAATCAGGAGTTCGGGCGCACTAACCCCCAGGCCGCATGGGTCCGGCGATGCGGACGTCAGTCGGGCTTTTCAACTCCAGTATGCGGTTGAGGGGGTGGACGGCGACCGCCACCTCGGTCGCCCGGCACTCATCCGTATGCGCGCGCAACCCGCCGCCAATCAGCTGTTTGCATCGGCTCATGGCGGCTTCGACCCGGGCTCGTTTGGTGTATCCTGACCGCTTCTGCCAGCTCATGCGGCCGTGTTCGGCGAGGAGTTGTAGGTGCCGGTCGCGCTGTGTCGGCTTGCTTTTGGCCGCGTCGGGATCGTGCGCGACGACCCCTGCACCACGCTCACGAGAGGGCAGCAGAGCCGGCAAGAGCGTGGTGTGAAGCTTTGATTGCAGCAAGCAACAAGCAGCCTTGTGCCCGCTTATGGATGCTTGACAATCAAGATGGGCTGACCCGTGCTCCACCTTCAACCATTCTCGGCGGCTTCCCTTGTCGCTCTTGCTGTGTGTTTCGTTCTCGTCTGCGCCTTCGAGTTCGCGAACGGCTTCCACGACGCCGCGAATGCTGTGGCGACGGTGATCTACACCAACTCGCTCAAGCCGAAGCAGGCGGTGGTCTGGTCTGGGTTAATCAACGCTCTCGGTGTCGTGGTCGGCGGTATCGCCGTCGCCTATGCGCTCGTGGAGCTTCTGCCCGCCGACGTCCTCTCGCCACCCAGCGGCGCCCCGGCCGTGCCGATGCTCGTGGCGCTATTTGCGACGGCACTGGCATGGAACGTGTTCACATGGTGGTTCGGCATCCCGAACTCGAGTTCGCATTGCGTCATCGGAGCGCTGATCGGAGTTGCAATCGGCGATGCCTTCGTCAACTCGCGTAACGTCGGGCAGGTGGTCGATTGGGGGCAGGTCTGGAACGTGTTGCGCGCGCTTGCCATCTCGCCCGTGCTAGGG
>JAABVA010003816.1_pt1 | contig 14160 bp, 15 predicted proteins | sample 5560331 | NCBI WGS metagenome assembly JAABVA01 (sample SAMN12812661, study PRJNA571458) | rock metagenome | isolation source: Antarctica rocks | place: Antarctica: Victoria Land, Mt New Zealand sud | collected 2016-01-07 | reverse complement strand
CTTCTACAACATCCGCAGGAGGCACACTGCGCTGGGGCATCTGAGCCCCTCAGAGTACGAAGAGGTTAGACTGAGAGGAGATGCTGTGGCTTAAAGGCAAACAGTCCGTGCAAACGGGGCAAACCCACGTCTCCGTAACAGTCTGTGGCCCATCCTGCCTCCGACGCGTAGGTGTTACTCTAAACGCCGGAGTAATACGGAATCCGGCTGTATAGTGACGCCACGCCTGATGCTCCAGCTAGCGTTTCGCGCTCATGACCTTTCGCTGGCGCTTCGAAGCAGTAAGTGAACAAGCGGATCCCGTATAAGCCCAGGACCAGAAGTTTCCAACCGTTGCACTACCTGGCATTGGGATCTCTTCGTCAGGCGCCAGTTTTCTCAATACCAACCCTCTCCTTCTCATCGAGGAAGGCCGATCCGTGTTACGCCTTGCCCACCTCGCCAAGCCCTTCCTTAACGAATTCTAAAGCGTCGCGCATCCGTTCGAGGATCTTCTCGGGGTTCGGAGTCCCCAGAGGCCAGGGCTTGAGCTCCAGGCTCACGGCGCCGGGGTATCCACTACTCCCGAGTGCGGCGAGGAACTCCTTTAAGGGGAGCCTGCCCTTGCCGGGAAGACGGTGCTGGTCTCCCCCCGATAGGTCGGAGTCCGAGAGGTGAACGTGGCGGAGCTGATCGTTGAGCTTCGCGTACGCCTGCATGAGGTCCACACCGCTCGCGCCGACGTGGCTGGCATCGAGCGTGACGTCGCCGATGCCCAGGAGATGCTCGGGGAGGTGGCAGCTCTGGTTGCGCCTTATGCTGAAGATACGCTTCGCCCCGTTCTTTGGCATGTTCTCGACGGCGACGCGCGCGCCCCCTTCGCGGGCTTCGGCAAGGGGACCTTTGCTCCACCTTTGCAGCGGCCTCCCCGGCGGTGGCGGGTGGGCGATGACCACAGGAGCGCCGATCCTACCGGCAAGCCTCGCGCTGCGTATGAGGGTCGTCTCGGGGTCAAGCCTCCATACACCCTGCCGGAGGGGCGTATGAAGGGCGAGAATCGGGATGCCGTGCTTCCCGGCAAGATGATTCAGGTAAACATCCTGGTGGGTGTCCCAGCGCTCGTCCATCATGACCTCCACCCCATCGTACCCCGCCTCGGCGACCCAGGCGTAGACCCGGTCCAGGCCGAACGGGTGCAGCGAGCCCGTGCTGAAGACGACCGGCACCGCCACTAGCCCCGCCTTACCTCCAGGAACTGCTCTATCGTCGAGGGCGCATGGTTCTGGTAGTGATCGTTAGCGTAGGCGAAGACGGTCTTGCCCTCCGACAAGAAGCGATCTACCAACCCGGACCACCAGCGCAGGTCCTCGCTCCGGTCCTTCTTCGGGCCGGTATGGCCGGAGGGGAACTCGCGGCGGTTCCCGAGCCAGCGGATGTAGGCGAAGTCGGCGGTTGCCTCTTCGAGCCGGGGCATCCTCGGATAGTCAACGAGGGTTAGGGCCGCACCGTGCTCCCGCAGCAGGCCGGTGAGGTCCGAGTCGAGCCAGCTCTGGTGGCGCACCTCGACAGCGTAAGAGGGACCTTCGGGGAGGTCGCCCAGAAACGTGTCAAGGACGTCACTGTTCTCGGCGGTGAAGACTGACGGGAGCTGGAGGAGCAGAGGACCGAGCCTGTCGTCGAGGTTCTGCATGGTGCGGACAAAGGTCTCGGCCTCTTCCTTGCAGCCGGCGAGCTCTTTTTCGTGTGTGATCTCCTGGGGGAACTTGGCGGCGAAGAGGAACCCGTCGGGCCCGACCTTGCGCCAACGCTCGACGGTTGAGACCCTGGGCGTGCCGTAGAAAGTCGAGTCGATCTCCACGGTGGCGAAACATTTGACGTACTCGGCGAGCCTGCCGGCGGGCGGGGTTCCCGGCGGGTAGACCGTCCCCTCCCAGTCCGCGTAGGACCAGCCGGAGGTGCCGAGGTACAGCCCCTCCTCCGGCGGGGAGACCTCCCCCGCGTCCTCCTCGAAGAGCCGTATCTGTAGAGAATCTTCCATACTACGAAGCCCGGATGCTAACACAGAAGAAGCCCCCGGCTTATGAACGTCCGCCCAACAGGCGAGGCCCCGATGTACTACATTTGCCGGATGAAACGCTGGCGCGGATACGAGTAAAGCATGAAGGTCTTCTACTCCGACCAGTTCGTGCTCCCGCTGCCCGAGGGGCACCGCTTCCCGATGAAGAAGTACTCGATGCTGCGCGAGAGGGTGGAGCGAAACGGCATCTGCGGCCCCGGCGAGCTCCGCGTCCCCCACGCGGCCACGGACGAAGAGATACTGCGCGCCCACGACCCGGACTACCTCGAAAAGGTCGTCACCGGCGCGCTAGACCCCAAAGAAGTCCGGAGGATCGGCTTCCCCTGGTCCGAGAGGATGGTCGGGCGCTCGCGCCGGGCCTCGGGTGGCACCCTCGACGCCTGCCGGGCCGCCCTCGAAGAAGGCGTAGCCGCGAACCTCGCCGGCGGTACCCACCACGCCTTCGCCGGCCGCGGCGAGGGTTTCTGCATCCTAAACGACTCCGCGATAGCGGCGCGTGCCCTCAGGGCAGAAAGGCTCGTAGATAAGGTGGTTGTGATCGACACGGACGTCCACCAGGGCAACGGCACGGCTTCCATCCTGCGCGGGGACCCGAACGTCTTCACCCTCTCCATCCACGGCGAGAAGAACTACCCGTTCCGCAAAGAGGAGAGCGACCTCGACGTCCCGCTCCCCGACGGAGCGGATGACGAGGTATTCCTGGCGGCACTCTCGGAGGCTTTAGAGGAGGTACTAGAGCTTGCAGATTGGGACCTGGCGATCTTCCTAGCCGGTGCGGACCCGTTCATCGAAGACAAGCTGGGCCGTCTCTCGGTCTCGAAGGAGGGGCTCGCGGAGCGTGACCTGGCCGTGCTGGAGGGCTGCCGGAATCGCGGCATCCCCGTCGCCGTGACGATGGCCGGCGGCTACGCGAAGGAGGTCGAGGACACCGTGGATATACACTTCCAGACCATAGAGAAGGCGGCGAACGTACTGGCATCGGAGAGGGGCGCCGCAGGCGGGCATGGGCCGTGAGCAAGGGCGACGCGGACCCTAGAGGAACATACTACTGGCTGAGTACACCGTTGTGTGGGGAGGTTTCATGGCCCTTTTCCCCTCGCCCGTTCCACGTTCTGGAAATGGAACTGCCGAGCTACCCGCAGGTCTGGCAATGCGTCGATATGAGCGTTGGGGTCTATGGGCCTCGGGTACGCGGTCGCCGCGCTCGATCCCTTGCGCCCCTCCTTTCCCGTGGTGTTGGCAGGGACATGCTGCCACTCTCCTCCAGCCTTACAAACGGCCTGATCTGGCGGGTTCCCTTAACCCTCCGGGCCTACCGGACCAGCAAAACGCCGCAAGGAACGAACGCATGAACACCCTAGAGGCAAGCTAGAAGGAGACTCAGAGAGCATGCAATCTTGCATCGTAGTAGGCGCGGGCCTCTCCGGCCTCGTCGCCGCCCGTACCCTCCAGGACGCGGGCGTTCGCGTCACGGTCTTCGAGAAGGAGGAGAAGGTCGGCGGCCGAATGAGGACTGACACGGTACGAGGCGGAGTCTTCGACCATGGCGCGCAGTTCTTCACCGTCCGGTCTGACCGCTTCGAGGAGATAGTCTGGGCCTGGATCTCTGCTGGCGTAGCCGAAGAATGGGCCCGGGGCTTCGCGGACGCGAGCGGCGAGCACCACGAGGACGGCCATCCCCACTACAAAGGCACACGCGGCATGTCCGCCATCGCCGAGCACCTCGCTGAAGGGCTCGACGTCAGAACGGCCGCGGAGGTGAGCGGCTTGCGCCGGGGCGAGCGAAGCTGGGAGGTCATCGCCGGAGGCTCTACCCACGAATCCGGCGCGCTCGTCCTCACTCCCCCGTCCGCGCTCGCGCTCGTGGACGAGAACGGTCTCTCCCTGCCCCCCGGGGCGCGTTCGAACCTGGAGGGCATTGTCTACGATCCCTGCATCGCGGTGATGGTGCTACCAGATGGTGCGGGCGCGGTACCCGAGCCGGGGGGAGTCCAGATCGGGGGCGACCCCCTCTTCTGGGTCGCGGACAACCGCCGGAAGGGCATCTCCGAAGCCCCCGCGCTCACCATCCACGCCGGCCCCGAGTGGAGCCGCGAGCACCTCCACGGCGACGACGAGACGGTCTCCCGCCTGCTCCTCGAAGAGGCGAAGAACTACATCGGCACGGGTATCGAGGCTACGGCGGTCTACCGCTGGGAGTATAGCCAGCCGGTCGGGACCCACGACGAGAGGTTCGTCTACGTCGAGGGACCGCCACCGCTGGTCTTCTGCGGCGACGCCTACGGCGGGCCAAAGGTCGAGGGAGCAGTTCTCTCCGGGCTCGCGGCGGCGGAGAGGCTACTTCAGGACGCGGGCGGTTGAAGTATCTGCTTATGGCGTACCTCGCGGCGACGCTGTTTATGGTCGGCGTAATCTGGTTCATGCAGGTGGTCCAATACACGCTCTTCGAGAAATTCGCCTTCTACCCGGAAGCTCACTCGCGCCGCTCCTCATCGTGCTCAACCGCCCTCTTGGAGGTGCCGCGCCACAATACTTCAGGCTCGGGCTTCGGCGAAGGAGACTACGAAGGGCTCGTCCTCTCCAACCGGGTCCGTACCGCCGCCCCTGCGCGCGGCGGGCTCATCCTGTCCCAGGCGGCCCGGACCATCTCCTCCGGTGGCGTCTGGTCGTCAGAAGTGGTACATATAACCCATAAGGCACACCGGAGATTCGAGACTAGAGGAAGGGGTGGGGTCTTGGGTAACAGAAGAATAGCGTTAAAGCCGCACGCGATAAAGATCCGACACTGGGTCGACGAAGGCCGGGGGGATGATTGGATCGCCCAGGAGTTGAACACCACTCCTTCCAGCGTGCAGAGCTTCCGGTCGCGCAACTCGATCTACCGCCGTGACCCCGTCAGGCGAGGGCGGCTCTCCGAACATCCCGTGGTCCTCGATGAGAGCGACGGACGTATAGTGCTCATGACCGACGCGCTGAACTCCGAGGTTTTCGCCAACGAGTGGCGCGGCTACCTCCGCCGCGACCCGCAAGACCTCCAGATCGTCATAACCCAGGACCGCATCTACCTGGAGAAGGTCCACTGATCCCTCCCACCGATCCCACCATAGACCTGAACCTCCCCCTCGAAACCGCGGAGGCCCTCCACGCGGCCCTCGAAGACCTGCTAGAGAACGGCCACGGAGACCCCTCGCTCGAACACGCCTACCGCCTTCTCGCCTGGCGCATCCTCGCCACAAGAGTAGGCTCCGGCCTCACCGCTCGCATGTCCGAACTCGCCCGCGAAGCCCGGAACCTCGAAGAGTATGAAGCCGCCCGCGACAGGACTCTAGGCCCCATCCTCGACGGCCTGGAGAGCGCGGAGAACCGCGACCCGTAAGGTAGCCTCCGTCTCCCGACGATCAGCAGGAGCCAGGGCGCCGTTCCTCGTCGACGGCTTCGTATGCGATGCCTGCAAGGTCGAGAGGGCTCAAAGCCCGGCTGCGCAACCCACTACCAGCACCGGCAGACGGATCGGCTCGTAGCGGATGACTTGCCAGGGCTAATCGCGAGCAGCGGTAGTTATCCCTCGTTCGCCGGTAATGATACGTGTCCGCGTCTCTCTCCTGCCCATCGCTCCACTCCCCTTATTCACTTCACCCTCTTCGGTAGGAGCCTGCGCCTGAAGTATGCGTAGGCTCCTACCGCCAGCACAGCGAGGGCGCCCAGGACCACGTACAGACCCGAACCCGGCGAAGCTCTGCCGAGGTAGACGAACGCGAAGGTCCCCGGCGCCATACCGAGCGCCGTCGCGAGGCAGAACTTCCCGAAGCGCATGCTGCTCAGGCCCGCCGCGTAACTTATGGCGTCGAAGGAGAAGATGGGTATGAGACGCAGGACGAAGACGACAAGCGCACCGTGCTGCTCCACGTAAGCATCGAGCCTCTTGGCCCGCCCGCTCTCGCGCACGAACCTTCGTCCGAAGGCCCGGGAGATACCGAAGCACATCATGCCCCCCACGAGAGCACCCAGACAGGTAAGGACAAAGCCCTCTAAAGCACCAAACACGAAACCCCCGGCGACCGCGCGACGGCGGGGGCCGGTAAAGGCGCCAGGACGGCCTGTACGACGAGCAGGAGCACGTACGCCAGCGGGCCCAAAGAACCTGCGTCGTCCACGTCCCTCTGTATGCACTCCCGGTCGGGAAAGAGCTCCCACAAACTATCCCAGACGACGCTCAGGAGCAGGGCAAGGACCGCCCCCCCTATTACAGTCGCGCCGACCAGCGCCCTGAAGGTAACGGACTTGAGAGCGCGTCCGCCGCCGTGCCTTCCGTCAGAGCCCCTCAATCGCCGAACCTCACTCTCTGCCCCCTGTCAGACGTCACGTCCAACCGCCTCGAAGACCTCTCGGAGAAACCGGAGCACCCCCGCAGAAGACCGCGTCACCCATCCGCGAGGTCTACCGAACGCGGCATGCAGAGCCGCTACCTTCCGGTCAAGCTCTGACGCCTCGTCCAGCAAGAGGTTGTGCCAGCCCGGTGTCGAGACGCTCCCCAGTAGATCCGTCCTATTCATACTCATCATAAGTTCTCTACGTTATCACGACGAGGAGCAGCTCGCCGCTCTCATCACTCCCGTTGTATCACCGCCGCCAGATGCCGGAGGGCGTGCGTCCACGTCGGCTCCGGGAGACACGTGACGCTCAGCGTGTCCGGCTGGACGCTATCCTGGTCGAGATCAGGCGGAGGACATAGATACGGAGAACTCGAAACCGGCTTCCCAAAGCTGGTGGCCGATTCCGTGCTAACCTCTCGGGGTCGCTCGTCGCCGGAAAGGTCACGCATGGACACCTTATCAGCCCTGATTCAGGCTCTAATCATCATCCTCTTTGTCGGAGGCTTCTCGCTGCTAGCCCAGTGTGGGCGGAAGAACCGTTCGGCGGAGATCACCCTGATCGTCCTCCTGCTCGCCTTCTCTCTCCTGGTAGTAGTGCTCGGCGTGCTGGTCGCGCTCGTGGGGCTGTCGGGCGCGGTCCCAGACTCGCAACTGCCCCGGGAGCTCTCCATAAGCTCGTCCGCCGTCCTCTTGCTCGCCGGCCTCGCCGGATTCTCCCTCTGTGTTGCACCGCTACGGAAGATTACCGGACGACGCGCCACAGGGGGCTCTAACGCCGCGAATACGAGTTTAGAAGGCTTAGCGACCGCCGGTTCTAACTCCGAGGAACGGCCTGGGCAGACGAGCAGGTACTCCGGCGGTTGGTACTCGGATCCACCGATCTACTTCGCGCTGTGGGCGTTGGTTGTCGTGCTGGCGGAGAAGATGCTCGAGCTTCTGATCTTCGCCCTAGCGCCGGAGGCGATCGAGTCGACCTTCACAGCGGCGGGCAAACTCTCACCAGCCGCCGTCGTGTTCAGCCAACTGCCGTTCGTGGTCATCGCTCTTCTCGGGGTGGGGCTCGGCGTAAGACGTAATTTCCGCCAGACACTCGCCCGGCTCGGATACGGTCCTATAACCCTGCGCCAGCTTGGAGTCGTGGCGCTGTTCATCGCGGGGGCGCTTTTGCTCTCATTCATCGCCGACGCCCTCTTCTCCACCCTGCAACCCGAGCTCTTCGAGCGCGTCGGGAGGATCTCCGAGGGCCTCTTCGGTACCGAAGGCTTGGGCCTGGTCGCGGCGGTCCTCTTCGCCCTCCTCATAGGCGTCGGTGCGGCTCTTGGAGAGGAAACTCTCTTACGCGGCGCCCTTCAGCCGGCCCTCGGCATCCCGCTAACTTCCGTGCTCTGGGCGTTCCTGCATACCCAGTACGGCCCGAGCGTCATCCTGGTCTACATCTTCATCCTCTCGATAGGATTAGGCATCTTGCGAAACCGTGTCAACACTACCGCCACTTTTCTCGCCCACGCTGGCTACAACGCTTCGAGCGTGCTCCTGGCGTACTTCTTGAACATTTGAGAGGATACGTAGCCTTAGAGTCAGGCCTCCTCTAACAGCCCCGCCACGAACTCACGTACCGTTACCCCTCGGCGGATCTACCTTCCATGGTCCAAAAACCGCATTGTCTAGGGTGGGCTCCACAGTACCGACCGTGCAGCTACGGAAACACTCATCGTACGGCGAGACGCGTGGACCAGCTCGGTAAGCCTCGTGAATCGCAGCTCAGATTAGTTTCTACGTCCGGCAATCTTCGTTTAAGGCACTGCCTGGCCAAAACCGAGAGCTCTACCTCCACCATGTTCAGTCACGACGAGCCATGTACCGGCGTGTAGATGAACTCGACCTTTCGCGCCAGCCGACGCGCCCGTTGCGCAGGGAAGCTCTAGTAGGAGGCGAAGGCCGAGTGGGTGGAGAGGTTGCCCACCAGTTTACACAGTGGGAACCGCGAGGACCGCCACCGCGGCGAGTAACCCTATGTATACGCTCCCTATTGTCGTCACGCTGATGCGTGCCGGGTTTGGTATCGTGCAGGGGATGCTCGTCGACCACGTGGACGAGTCACGTCTCCCTCGCTCGGGTACTGGGCAACATCCCAGATAACCGCTTCTCAGGCGCACCCTTCGATGTGTACGAAAGTCCGCCTGCGCCTCTTTCTCGTATCATGGGGGCCCAATTCATGAACCTTAGCCGCCGAACAGCCGCAGGGAGAGCCAGAGCCCAAAAGCGGCCGAGAGCACGATCGGGGGCGTCGAGACGACACCCACCTTCAGGTAATACTTCGCCGTCACCTTTACCCCTTTACCCCGCACGATTGAGAGTCAGATCAGGGTCGCCAGCGAGCCCACCACCGTCAGGTTCGGGCCCACGCCCGTCCCGACGATGGTGGCGTAGATCGTGGCCGCTCCAAGCTGCCCCTCCGAGATGAGCGGCCCGAGGGCGTCCAGGGCGACGAGGGTCCTCGGCAGGTTGCTGAGGACGTTGGAGCCGAGCGCCGTGACGTACGCTACCGCCAGGATCTGTGGGAAGCCGTCTCCGGGGGCGACCGCGACATAGGATGCGCGCGCTAGCTCGCCGAGCCCACCCCCCTCCGCAGCCCGCACCACCAGAAAGAAGCCCACGACCAGCGCCAGCACGTCCCACGAGATGGAACTGACCACCTCCCGGAGCTCCACCCACCCGAAGGCCCGCGTCACTCCTACCACGAGGGCGACCGCCCCGATCGGCACCCCCACGAGCGGGGCGAAGAAGAAGGCCGCCAAGCCCGCGAGGATGGCCCCCGTAGCCAAACGGAAGAACGCGGGGTTCTCCGGTGAGAAGCGAGGCACGTGCGGTTCATAGGAGCCCGCAGATCCCGCCGGAAGAGCCATCTGAAGAGCAAAAGGTTGGTCAGCACGGCGAGGGTCGCGGGCGCGAGCATGATCAGGGCATACCGCGCGAAGCCCAGATCGAAGACGTTGTAGGCAAGGAGGTTGGTCAGGTCGGAGACCGGCAGGAACAGCGAAGCGGTGTTGGCGGCGTAGACGCAGGCAAACATGAACGGCAGGGGCTCCAGACGCAGCCGGGAGACCGTACTGTACACCATCGGGGTCAGGACGACGGCCGTGGCGTCCAGCGATAGGATAGCCGTGACGAGGCAGCCGACCAAAACCAGGGTAAACAGCCGCGCTACCCGCCCACCGCCGGCTCGAACGGCCAGCGAGGCCGACCAATCAAAGAACCCGGCCTTCTCGGCTACGGCGCCCAGGGACATCATCCCCACCAGCAGCATCAGGGGGTCCGTCGTCTCCGACAGGACGCCGATTGCCTGACGGGGCGGGACCAGGCCCGCGACCACGGCCGCGCCTCCCCCGAAGGCGGCCCACCACGCCCGGTTCAGGCCCCACGGACGCGCGAGCATCAGGACCAGGGTGACGACGAGTATCGTCCCCGCGAGCAGCGTCTCCACACCCTTAGCCTTGGTGCTTCGGCCCGGGCCTTTTGGGCGGCCTCTCGCGGGAGCTGCGCCCCGTTCCGGGCCCCGGCCCGCCTTGGCTTCCCCGCCCCGATCTCTCGACGTCCGCGAAGGCCTCCTCGAGGAACCCCTCGGGGTCCTCAGCCGATGCCCAACCAGCGTACTGCTCGATTGCCTCTTCCACGGCGGCGTTGAGCAGCCCCTCGGCGAGGGGGGTCTTCGGAGTTTCGAGTCTCTCCGCCAGCCACATTAGCCTCGCGTGCTGGCGCTCGCCGAGCCTGAGCGAGAACGTCACCATCTTCGGCTCACCCCCCGCCTTCCTACCCTTGTTCGACACCCGGTCGATGTGGCCGGACACAAAACGGCACACCTTGTCCCCCACGTCTGTCCCCCTTCGAAACGTGTAATTATTTGTAGTGTATACTCTACTACATTTCGTACTACACAATAAATACTGTTCCAATCCTGGCATTGGCGCGCCTCGGTTGCAGCAAGCGCGGCAACGGAACCAGACGAGATCGGGCGTCTACCATGTTTCCGGTGCCGCGTCAGTTCGTGAAACTCGCGTCGGTCCGGGTCCTGTTCGCCAGGAAGTACCGGTGAGCCTACGATTTCGTAAGGCCGGCCGGGAGGCAAACACGGCTCGTGTTCTCACGGTACGATCTTTCCGCAACCGTGCGGCGCCCCCTAGTAGATCCTCCAGCGACGGGCGCAAGATGATTTCTGTCGCTTTTAGTGCGTAAGAGAGCCGCTGACTACATGAGCAAGTCTGATCGGGTACCCGCCGCCACTCGATGGTCGTAGCCATAAGACGCGCATCCGCCTGTCCATTTCATCGGAGTTCATCTAACCACTCCTCGGCCACGAAACAGCCGGCATCGTCTTTCCATACGTAGCACAGCTCGTCGAACCCCTCCTCAAGGACGGGGACTTGGAGTCGCTTGCGGGTACCGAAAATGCCCTTCTCCGAGACGCGGGCCTTTGCCTGTTCGCCGGACGTTTCGGGCCAGCGCCTCCTCCACAGTCGAGCTGAAGTAGTAGCCGGTGACCCGGAAGCCGGCGGAGCGGGCCGGTTCTATGTACCGGGCACGCTCCTCGACCGAGGGGTTCGTGTTATCCACGACGAAGGGTTGCTTGGCTTCGATGCACGCGCACGAGGAGCCGCTCCCGGTAGCGGGTCTTCAGCATGTCCAGGTTGATCCTTACGTAGGTGTCGAAGAAATGTTTGCGGTAGAACGAAGACTTCCCGGTAGCCTGTATCCCGACAAAGATCACCGCCTCCACACTAACAACCGGAGGCTCTGCCGCCTCTAAACTATTTAGGCGGCCAGTTTGTCAGCGACGGGCGTTGCGGGGGCGCTGGCGGGCTCCAGGGTGGCAGCGATGCGGATGAGCAGGCCCGCCAACTCCACGCCCAGTCCCTCGGCGACGCTCTCCAGTACGCGGGAGGAGGGGTCCTTCTCGCCGCGCTCGATCTCCGCCAGGTACGAGATGGAGACGTGAGCGCCTTCGGCGACCTGTCTCAGGGTTAGCCCGCGCTCGTTGCGCGTCGCCCTCAGCGTCTCGCCGATAGCCGAGAGCAGATCCATCTTCCTCTGCGCCGGGTGAATCTCCAGAGTCTTCATAGACTAGATTTTATACCCTTCCCGGCGAAAGGGGCAACCCACCCGCCAACTCCTTGACCAACCGCACCTGCTCGGCGTCTACCTCCGACGTGGCGTATGGCGTCTCCATCACCAGCGGCAACCCCGGCACTCCCCCGAAAAAGTCTGTCCACGCCTCAACTGGGACGTATCCCTCCCCTATCCTCTCGTGCCCATCCCGATGGCTCCCTAAAGAGTTCCTCGGGCTGTTGAGGTGTATAAGGGCTATGCGTTCCCCAAGCCCTTCCCTCAACTCCGTCGCGACCTCCCGCGCACCCTCCTGCGTCCCGAGGTCGTACCCCACGACGTACGCATGCGCAGTGTCCACGCAGACGCGCGCGCCGGCCCTCTCCGCCACCCTCGCCAGAGAATCGAACGACGAGCATAGCTGCGTCCCCGCCCCAACAGAGTTCTCGATCACGGGCTCCGCCGGTTCCGCTGCCCCATCCTCCGCCGCCAACTCCCGCGCCCGAACGATACCCTCAATGAGCCGCTCCTCGCCCACCTTCTCGCCGTCTCCCCCGTGGCTCCCGGAGTGGACGACTACGACGCCGGCGCCCAGAGAGCTCGCCGCTATCAGCTCCGCCGCGAGCGCTCTGGCTGAGCGTTTCCGGTGCTCGGAATTGGGGGCGGCGAGGTTTATGAGGTACTTCGAGTGTACGACCACGGGGCTGAGTCCTATCTCCCTGGTACCCGCGGCGAAGGCTTCAGCGTCGGGTCGAGGGGAGGGGACGTCCCAGCCCTGTGGGTTTGAGACGAAGATCTGAACCGTCTCCAACCCCTGCTCCCGCGCCAGGCTCAAGGTCTTCTTCAATCCCCCGGAGGTCGGTAGGTGACGCCCCACCCTGTTCGTTCGCGTTCCATTCTCCGTCATGTAGTTGATTCTAGCCCCCTTCCAATCTGTTCGCCGTGAGAGATATAATCCTCATAGTAGATCGTAGAGAGCGGAGGCAACATCATATGACTGTAGAAGGAAAAGTCGCGAAGATCATGGGCAAGGGCGAGGTCGTCCTAAACCGGGGCCGCATGCATGGCGTCCGGCAGGGGATGGTCTTCGAGATCTTCGCCCCCGAGGGCGAGGAGGTCTGGGACCCGGATACCGGAGAGACCCTGGGCACCGTGGAGGACGTGAAGGCGAAGGCCGAGGTCACCGAGGTCAAGGAGAAGCTCGCCGTCGCCCGCTTGGTCGACTCAGACTCGCCCTTCGGCGCGGCGGGCTTTGGAGAGATGCAGGAGAACCTCCAGCGTATCTTCGGGCAGATGTTCGGCGAGAACGTCCAGGTCCAGGGCTTTGGAGGCACCGGACAAGGCGACGGCCCTGACCTGGAAAGCATGTTCGGTGGTCCCCTGGAGGACGTTACCAAAGTCCAGGTCGGCGACGCCGCCCGCGAGATCAAGCACAGCTAGCGCCGGTCTCTCGCACCTTTGGCCTCCATCCGTCTCCCCGTAACCTTCGGACTGATCACCGCCTGCGTGGTGGTGTATCTGGCCGTGGCCGTCGTCGGCTCCGGGACGGGGACGCCGCTCAGCGCCGGGCTCGTGAACCAGCCAGGGAACGTCCTGATCCTGGGCGCCCTCGTGCCGCTTTACGTAGCGCAGGGCGAGGCGTGGCGTCTCGTCACGAGCGCCTTTTTGCACGCAGGCTTTATTCACCTGGCGATGAACATGCTCGCCCTCTACTTTCTCGGCTCTTTCGCGGAGATCTCCTTCGGGCGGGGCCGTTTCTTCGCGCTCTACTTCATCAGCGGCATCGCGGGTGGGCTGGCGCTGCTCTACTTCGGGGCTCCGAACAGCTCGGCGGTTGGGGCGTCCGGGGCCATCTTCGGTCTGGCGGGCGGCGTCTTCGGTTTCGCGGTGAGACGCGGCACGTTCTCCACGCGGGATCCAGTCATAAGCCAGCTGCTTTTTATAACCGTGATCAACCTGGCTATCGGCGCGACGATCCCGGGGGTGAGCAACACCGCTCACGTCGGCGGCCTGGTTGGCGGCCTCGTCTTCGGCTACCTGATGGCCCCGACGATCTTCTCCCAGAAGCGGCTCGTCACCACAGCCCCCATCCTCATCGCCTTCGGCCTGGAAGCCCTCCTTCTGGGCGCCTGGTACCTCTTCTTCGTCTGAAAAGGGAGTGTCGGGGCGGCTAGCCTCCCTCGAAGATCATGAGGCCGGCAGTTGTAGCGACGAGTGTGACCAAGAAGAGGACGCCGGCGACCCTGTCAGGGTGCCCGGCCTGCGACTCCGGGAGAAGGTGGGCCGCCCCTATGTATAGTCCAGCACGCCCCCGGCAACGCCGGTCAGGAGGCCAAGGTCTGGCTCCCCGGGTACGGGAAGGGCTAAAGTCAGGGCCGCCGCGAGCGGTATCGCGAGCCCCAGCAACAACGTCGTAATACCCGGCCGCGTGTCGCGCGCGGCCACGAGGAACGCGGCTAGTGAGATCCCGACCGGCACCTGATGTACGAGAATACCCAGACCCACGAGCCCCGAGACCACCACGGACGCCTCGGTGCTCACGCCCAGGACAAAGCCATCGGTGAGGTTGTGGATCGCCAACCCCAAAACGAACGGTCCGGGCGCCCGCTTGGGCAGCGGCATCGCGAGCAC
>JAABVA010003815.1_pt1 | contig 14160 bp, 7 predicted proteins | sample 5560331 | NCBI WGS metagenome assembly JAABVA01 (sample SAMN12812661, study PRJNA571458) | rock metagenome | isolation source: Antarctica rocks | place: Antarctica: Victoria Land, Mt New Zealand sud | collected 2016-01-07 | reverse complement strand
CCTCCACCGAGACCGCCATGATTTACGGCGAGCTGTACCGGCACGGCAGCGACTGGAAGTTTCGCGCCGTCGGCCAGGGCTACGCGAGCGGCCTGCGCGGCATCGTGCAAGATTACGGCGTTCACCTGTAGGCGCGCGAGCGAGAGGGGGCTGCGATGGCTGACGGGTCGGATCCGTTCGACTTCAGCGAGTTCGGCAGTCCCCCCAGCGGACCACCCTCGTCCTTCGCTCCCCAGCCCGGCCCGGGGCGCGCTGGTGGCTTCGGGCCGCCGCAGCCTGGATCGCGAGCGCCCGGACCCCCAGCCTTCGGATCTCCAGCGCCCGGGCCGTTCGGGCAGGTTCCACAGTTCGGGGTAGCGGCGCCCGACGCCGACCCTTTCGCCGACGACACGATGTCACGCGTCCCACCGTCGGTGGAGCAGGTGCGGCCGCCGGTGCTGTGGTTGGTCCTCGGTGCCGTGGTGGCCGTCGTCGGGATGGTGCTCGCCCTGGTGCTAGGAACGCACATCCCCATCGCGGTCACAGCGTGGGTACTCGCTGGACCGGTGGCCATCGGTCTGCTCGCGACCTTCACCATCGTGGACACCGGCCAACGTGCGCGCCCGTTCTACTCCTTCCCCTCCTGGCTGCCCTGGGCCTACCGGGGGGTGCTGGTGTTGGCCGTACTCGGCGTCGCGGCCGGTGCCTGGCGCATCGCCGAGTGGGCGGGACGGCTGTGAGGTCGCCGAGAACCTGGGTGCGCCTGGGGTTGGTCGCGACGGTGTTGGGCGCCAGCGCACTGATCGGTTCGACAGGTGCTCAGGCGGTGGCACCGCGGATCGGTCCTGCTCAGCCCGTGCCCACCCAGGCGCCGCCGGCTGCGGGCACCGATCCGGTCACCGATTACGGTTCCTGCCTCACCACCCAGAAGCAGGGTGATCTGCTCGTGTTGGTCGACGAATCGTCCAGCCTGCAGAGCACCGATCCCAAGGGTGCGCGAGTCACCGCAGGGCAGTATCTACTGCAGCGGCTGCAGTCGTTCACCGCGACATCCAAGGTGCAGCTCAGCGTCTCCTTCGCCGGTTTCGCCGACACGTTCGACCAAACCACACCGTGGACGGACCTCACCGATGCGAACCTGCCGGGGCTCAAGCAGGGGCTGGACTCCTTCCGCCAGCGCAACACCGGGTTCGAGACCGATTACTGGAACGCTTTGGAAGGTGCCCGCCAGCAGTTGAGCGCCCGGCCGAAGAACGCCGAGGGAGCGCCACGGTGCCAGGCCATCGCCTGGTTCACCGACGGCAAGCTGGACATCTCGCCGCGCACCTCGCCGGACGACAGGACCAAATACGGCACCACCAAGCCCTACGCGCCCGGCCTGCAGGTGACCGACGACGCCGCGGCCGCCAAGGCCATCGAGGCGGCCACCCAGTCGATCTGCCGGCCCAAGGGGCTCATCGACCAGCTCGCTACTCCAACATCCTGACCTTCAGCTTCGGGCTCAGCTCGGCGGGCACCGACAACCGCGACTTCGACCTGCTGAAGTCGATCACCACCGGTGTGCCCTTCAACGGCGCACCGTGTGGTGCCCAGGTAACCCCTACGCCGGGTCGTTTCACCCTCGCGTCCAACGTCGACGACCTGCTGTTTGCCCTCGACGGGCTCAGCACGCCGGGGCAACCGCCGTTCGAGAGCAAACGCGGCATCTGCCAGGGCGCCCCCTGCGAGCAGGACAAGCACCGCTTCGTCTTGGACGCGTCCATCAAGTCGGTGCACATCTTGGGACAGGCGACCGTCGCCGGTCTGGACGTACAGCTGGTGCTGCCCAACGGCGCCGTCGTGCCGTTGTCGGTCAAGGCGGTCGGGCAGAACACCGCGCTCACCCAGGACGGTGTGAACATTTCCTACTCCTGGCAGTCGGAGAGGACGGTGACGATCGACCTGACCAATCCCGCGGGCGCCGCGCCGTGGACGGGGGCTTGGGCGTTCGTGTTCAGCGATCCGAAGGCCAGCTCGCCCACCGGTAGCTCCCAGTCCAGCATCCACATCTCCGGCGGGCTGTTCCCGTCGTGGACCGGCCCGGGCACCGGTGTGCTGCACAGCGGGGAGAAGAGCAAGCCAGGCACGCTGGGCGTGGTCGACGCCGACCGCAAACCGGTCGATTCCGTGTCGATCCTCGGCACCCTGACGATCTCTGCCGCGGTCTTCGGTGCGGACAACAAGCAAGTGCCGGTGGTGACCGACCTGGACAAGACAAAGATGGGCAGCCCGGTGCAGTTGGACCTCACCACGGTGCCGCCCGGGCGCGCGACGCTGCGGCTGACGCTGAAGGTGACCACGGCGCCCGCGGTGGCCAACGGCGTCACCGAACCGGGCACCGAGCTGATGCCACAGGTGGTCGATGTTCCCCTGGACGTCGCCGCACCGGTCGGATTCCCGCGCGTGCCCTCCCGCGTGGACTTCGGCAAGGGTGACGGAGCGGGCACGCTGAAGGCGACGTTGCCCGTCACCGGTCCCGGCTGCGTGTGGGTGGGCGGCGGCGGCGGCGTGGACATCAAGGCCAAGCCCGACGGTGTCGGGGACCCGACGCTGAGCGCCCCGCAGGCGAGCTCCAGTGGCGCGTGCGTCAAGGTCGACGACGGAGCGCAGGGGTCGCTGCCGCTGGAGCTGGTGACCACGACGGCGGGCAATGGCACCGTCAACGGCACCGTCAAGGTGAGCATCGCACCCAAGGACGAGCCGGGACGGGCCACCACCGTCGACGTCGCGTTCACCGCCGAGCTGACCAAGCCGCTGAACAGCACCAACTTCGTGCTCGCCCTGCTCGCGGCGCTGATCCTGGGGCCGGGCATTCCGCTGGCGCTGTTGTACGGCGCCAAGAAGTTCGCGGCGAAGGTTCCGGCCCGTTCGTTGTCCGCGCAGCAGATCGCCGTGACCGTAGATTCCGGCCAGGTGTTGCGTGACGGCGCGCCGTTCGAGCTGCGTGACACCGACCTCGTCGACCTGGTACCCATTCCGCCCGGCGGCGCACGACGCATCGCGACGGCCGGCGTCGAGCTGCGCACCCGGAGCGGCCGTTCACCCTTCGGCAGCGGCTTCGTCACCGTCGAGCTGCCCGGTTATCTCGGCGCGTCGTCGGAGGTGCCCGCCTCCTACGGCAAGGACGTCCTGGCCCGGCTGCCGCTGGCGGTGCACAACCACTGGGCGGTGCTGCACGACCCCACGGGAGCCGAGGATGCGGCCGTGCTGTTGCTCCTGGTGGGTGGCGAGGCCTCGGCCGAGAAGCGGCAGGACATCGTCGATGACGTGAACCGCCGCCTGCCTGGGCTGCTGTCCCGGTTACGGGCAGATGCTGCATCCGCCGGCCGGGTACCGCCCGCAGGTTCGGGAGCGCCCGGTCCGGCGTCGCCGTTCGGTGGTGGTGGCGCAGGTCCTGCCGGTCCGTCGCCCTTCGACTTTGCCGGGGGCGGTCCGCAGTTCCCGCCCGCGGGTGGCGGGCAGTACCAGCAGCAGGGCCCCCCGCCCCAGCAGTACCAGCAGCCCCAGCAGTACCCGCCCCGTCCGCAACAGGGTCCGCAACAGCAGTACCCGCCGCAGCAGGGCCCAGGTCCGCAACCGGGGTTCGGGTACCGCGATCCGCGGCAGCCGGGCGGATTCTGACGGCGCTCGCGGTACTGCCGGTCCAGCTCGTGAGCGTCAACAGCAAGGAGGCACGCAATGAGGCGATTCCTGGTAGTCGGGTGCGGCGGTTCCGGTGGCGCGACGCTGTCGTACCTGATGGACCAGCTGCGCTCCGACCTGGCCGCCTACGGAGTGCAGTCCCTGCCCAAGGGCTGGCAGTTCCTGCACATCGACGTGCCCAGCGGACCCGAGGCGGGGCCCGACGGCCTGGGTAACGTCCGTCAGCAGGGCGGCACCTACTTCGGTGGGGGCCCGGCAGGCGGCAGCTACAGCGTGCTGGACAACGCCGTGAGCCAGCGGTTTCAGCAGTCCACCGCGCTCGACTCCATCGGCACCTGGGCACCGCGCGCGCCCGCGGAGGTCACCACTCCCATCTCCGACGGTGCCGGGCAGTACCGCGCCGTCGGGCGGATGATCACGCTCAGCCGCGCCGGGGAGATCAGCCAGGCGCTCAAGCGTGCGTGGGAGGAGCTGTTCCGGGTCGAGACCACGACCGAGATGGCCCAACTGGACGTGCCGGGCATCGGCGGTTTCGACGCGGAGTCCGACCCCATCGTGTTGGTGGTGTCCTCGATGGCAGGCGGCGCGGGTGCCTCCATGGCGCTGGACGTCTGCCGCCTGCTCACCCTCGTGCCCACGCTCAACCCCAAGCTCATGGGTGTGTTCATGGTGACGGCAGACATCTTCGACTCGCTGCCGGAAGCCGCGCGCTCCGGGGTGCGAGCCAACGCGCTGGCCATGCTCGGTGAGATCGTGGCCAGCCAGACCGGCGCCGCGCGGCGCCACGACGTGCACACCCTCAGCGCGCTGGGCCAGCAGAACGGGGAAGGCGAACCCATCCCCTTCGCTCGGGTCTTCCCGGTGGGCCGCTACGTCGGCGCGGAGCGCACCCTGTTCGGTGACGGCACCCCCAAGGCGGTCTACCGCGGGCTGGGGCGCGGGCTGGCGGGGTTGGTCATGAGTGGCACGGCGACCGACCAGTTCGTCTCCTTCGACCTCGGCAACACCGCGTCGCCCAGCGGGGACCGGGACATGCTCGGCTGGGGCAGCGAGTGGGACCCGCTGCCGTGGGGTTCCTACGGCTTCGCGAGCTTGAACATGGGTCGCGACCGCTACGCGGAGTACGCGGCGCAGCGCCTGGGCAGCAGCAGCGTGGAGCGCCTGCTGCGCGGGCACCTGCAACCAGGCAACCAGGCCTCGGCCAACGAGCAGATCAAGGCACTGCTGGACAGCCAGTGGGGCAACGTGTGCGCCCGGCTGAACCTGCCGCTGGGCGGCAGTCCCCCGCAGCTGATCGACGCCGAGCTCGGTGCGTGGATGACCCAGGGCGCGTTTCCGCGCAACGACGTGGAGAACATCGCCCGCGGCATCACCGACACCGAGCTGGTGCCGTACCTGCCGATGCCCGAGGGCATGCAGGCCGCGCAGTGGGTACCGACCCTGCGCCAGCGCATCAGCACCCGCAGAGCCGCGATGATGATGGCGTGCGACCAGGCCGCCTACTACTGGGCCTTCGGCTGGCAACGCGGGATGCTTGCGCGCACCACCGAGGTGGTCGCCGACGCCGTGGCCCGGCTGGGGCTGCCCTACGCCGTCGCGCTGGTGGAGCGCCTCGCCCAGCACCTGCGCGACGTGGTCATCCCCGGTGTCGGCCGGCTGGCCCAGCACGCCCCGCCCGACGTCAGTGCGCTTCCCCCGGAGATCGAGCCGGCTCTGGCCTCGCTCGGTGGGGTGATCAGCAACGGTCAACAGATCCTGGAGTGGCTGGTCGGCGGTTACCGCGGCCAGGTTCGCACGCAGGTGTACGCCAACTCCGCGCGCTTGGTCGAGGCGGTGCTGGCCACCTTCACCGTGGACGTGCTGTCCCCGATGGGCGACGCCGTCAGCGAGGCGCAGCGGCTGCTCGAGCAGGCCAGCACGGCGCCGGTGACCGACCTGGGGCTCGCGCGCCTGGCCACCGACCAATGCGCCGCGTGGCCCACCGACGCCGACCAGCGCGTGCAGGCACGCTTCGACGAGGCCGACAACGAGGTGCTGCTGACCAGCTCGATGCACTCCAGCAGCAGTACGACGCGGACCTGCGGCGGTCGGTGGCCGGCGACGGCGCTGCGCTGGGCCTGCACGAGGCTCGGCAACGGGCGGTTGGGCAAATCATCTCCGGGCTCTGGGCCACCACCGGCGGGGAGCGCCCGCCTGGTGGTCTGATCACCCAGCCGACGGAGTGGCGCTCGAAGGTGTTCACCGTCGACCCCACCAACGGGGAGCCCATCGTGCCCTCGCGGGCACGGTTCGACGTGCACGTGCGCCCGGTGGAGCTGCTGGCCCGGGGTCGTTCGTTCGTGGGCAGGCCCAATGAGTCCTTCGACGTGTTCTGCGGCCTGTCCTTACGCGACTTCGTACGCGGAGTCGGGGCTGCGGAGTCCGAGCTGGCCCAGCGGCAGCGCGAGGTGGCCAGCAAGTTCACCGAGGCGCTGAACCTGGCCCGGCCGTTGACCAGCGTAAACAACCAGGCGCTGCAGCAGGTGCACCGGCGCGACGTCGAGTACCGGTACAAGTTCTCCGTCGTGCCCTTCCTGGGCCTGGGCCTGGTGGACGAGCTGCAGCGCAGTGTCACCGCCAACCCCAAGATCGACGGCGCCAGTCTGGACAACCTGCGGAACTCCCTCAGCGACAACGACGGCGTCACCCGGGTGGACATCTTCGGCTCCTACCCCAACTACTCACCGCTGGTGTTCGACGCGGTGCTGCGCCCGGTGGCCGAGCAGTGGGGTCAGACCTCCTCAGCCGGGCGCAGCGCGTTCTGGAAGATGCGGCGCTCCCGTCCGCTGGACGCCTCACTGCCGATGGCCGAAGTGGAACGGCGCGCGATGGTCGCGGGGTGGTTCCTCGGCCAGATGGTCGGTCAGATCAAGATCCCCGACTCGCCCTTCACTGCGCCGGTGCAGATCTGGGACGGCGACTCCGCCAGCTGGCTGAGCTTCCCCAACCCGCTGCTGACCCCTCCGTCGAAGTTCTCGGCGACCTACGACTGGCTGCCCGCGGTGCTCGAGTCCTGCCTGCTGGCCATCGCCCGCTCGCATGAGGCGCCGGTGATGTCGTCCTTGCGGCCCTACCACGCGCTGCGCCGGCTCTACGACGCCAGCTCCCAGGACCCGGGCGGTGGCATCATGGAGCTCTCCGCCAAGCAGACCCTTGCCTCCTGGCTGGTCGGGGGCGCCACCGCAAGCGGCGGCCCGTCCCGTGTCCCTGGTGTGGGCCAGGCGGTCGATGTCGATGCGCGCGCTGAGCTGTCCACCACGTGGTTGCAGACCATCCGTGATCTCGCGGGTACCCACTTCATGGCCGCAGGGCAGGACGGCGCACCGGGTGGGGGCGCGTTCTCCGTGGTCGACACCCGCGCCAAGGCCTCTCAGACGCCGATCTTCCGCGACCTGGCCGGGGACATCTATTGGGCCACCGGCGCACTGATCGCGTTGGTGGAGCAGGGTCGGGTGGCGGCCAAGCAACCGAGGACCCCGTCGGTGCAGGACCAGGCCGCCGGTGCTGCGGAGGACCCACGCGCGCGAGTAGCGATGCCCGAAGGGGGAACGTTTTAGATGAGCGAGCGAAGCGACGTGGGGGTTGAGCAGTGAGCGAGCGAAGCGACGTGGGGGTTGAGCAGTGAGCGAGCGAAGCGACGTGGGGGTTGAGCGGTGAGCGCGCTCACTGTGTTTGTTGCTCCACGAGGACCGGCCAGTGGGGTCCTCGATGTGCTGCAAGACCTTTCCGCGGCCGGGCTGCTGCAGCCCTTCCTGTGGGTCGATGCTGCCGCGATCGAGGGGCTGGGCACTGGCCGCTCGGAGCTGGGGGCGTTGGAGGTGCGTGGTGGCCGTCAGATGGGCACCACGGTGCAGACGGTGCTGTCCAACAACCGGTTCCAGCGGCTACGGGTCTGTGTGCTGGTGCCGCTGCTCGGCGACGCGAGCAGCGTGTCCAGTGCCGCCGAGCAGCAGGTGGCCGAGCTCGTCGCATCGTCCTCGGGGGCCAGCGGGCTCACCCGGATCCGGTGCGCCTTCACCCGGCCCAACAGTGGTGCGGGTACCGGAGTTGCGGCCCGCGACGGCTGGCACAACATCGTGGTGGCACCCGAGGACGCCCAGGGCCCAGGCTTCGGGCACACCCTGCTGCCGCCCTCGGCCGATCCGGTGGACATCGGCCGTCATGTGGCCCCCGTGGTCGCTAGCCTGGCCGGGCTGTGGGCCGCGGTGGACCACGCGCCGCTGGACGACGAGCCGGTGCTGCCCGGCGACACCGTGCGCGTCGCCCGCTCGTTCTACCGTGGACTGGACGCGGCCTCGGTCGAGCACGAGTTGCGCACCCGCTTCCTGAGCACCGAACACGGTCTTCCGCTGCCCCGCCTACAGGGTGCGAGCGTGATCTACATCGACGATGTACCTTTGGCCGGCCGAAGCATGTCCAACGCGCTGTGGACCACCCACTCCGCGGTGTTGAAGGGCCCACGGGTACGTGCGGAGTCGGCCCCACCCACCCCGTTGACCATCGGGATGGCGCTGCACATGCTGTTCGGCTTCATCGGTGCAGCCATCAAGAACGCTCCCGCGCAGTGGTATTTGGCGGCCGTGGGCAAGGTCAGCTCCTCGGTCGCCTCCGCAGTGCAGGGCCTGGTCTTCGGTTCCGCGCCGTCGGCGTACAGCGTCGTCACCAGCGGGGTCACCGAGCAGGGCACCCCCGTGGACTGGCGCCAGCTCAGCGCAGCGTCGGAACAGATCAGCGACCTGCTGCTGGACCCGGGAGAGGCACGAACCCATCAGAGCCGAGCCGACCTTTCGGCGGTCTGGCGCGACTACGCTGCCGGTGCCCTCACCCTCTGCGACGGTGGCGCCCGCAGCCCCAACATGCCCGCCGTGCAGATCGGCCCCGACCGCGGGGTGCTGCGCTCCGGCGCGGACTGCGTACCCCCGAGCGCCGAGCGATTCGCCGAGCTGCCCGGCCACCTCGCCGCAGCCGTGGGTGTCCCGAGCGTGCAGGCCACGGACGTGCTGGGCATCTACGCGTTGGAACAGCGCCTGCAGCACAGCCAGCGTGACCCGGCGCTCGCCTTGGACGCGGGCCGGGCGGGGCAGGCGCTGGCCGAGTGGAAGTCGCGCCACCAGCGCAGCTACGCCGTCCAGGTCGGCACCGTTATCGGTAGCTACCTCTACGGCACCCGGCAAGAGGTCGAGTCGCTGCTGCAGGAGCTGCGGGCGGCGGCCACGCCGGTCCAACCCAGCTCGGAGGCCGCCGCCCGGCAACGGCTGCTGGCCACCCTGATCAAGGTCTTCTTCGGCGTCTACGTTGTGACCGTTGCCGCGGCGAGCGTGCTGTTCTTCAACACCACGTGGACTGCGATCAGCGGCTTGTCGTTGAAGTTCTACCTGTGGACCATCGGCATTGCGACGCTGCTGTGGATTGTCGCCACCCTGATCACCTTTATCCAGGGTCAGCGGGAGCTTTTCGCCGAGCTCAACCGACGACGCGACGCGATGGCGGCCGCCGAGGCCGCCAAGACCAACCTGCGCCAAGCGTTGAAGGACCTGTGCCGCCTCGGCGACGCCTACGGGCAGTACCTGTCGTGGAGTCAAGCGCTCGGTGCGGTGCTGGACTCGCCGCTTGGCGCCGCCCCCCCGCCGCTGGCGGGTTCCGTGCGGATCGCCGGAGGGTTGCCGCGTGGCACCCAGCTCGGGGTGGCCGAACCGCGGGAGCAGCTGGTTGCCGACGCGGCAGGCACCTTGCGCCAGGACATGTTCACCGTGGGTTGGCTGACCAGGCCGTGGGACAGCGCCATCGGAGCCGCCGGAATGCGCTTGGGACAGCACGGGCAGGAGCTACGCGACAACCCGTCTGCCCTCCTGTCGATGCCGGGAGCAGGGCCTCGGTTCTCCCCCCTGCAGGCGTGGGCGGACCTGCTGGTCACCGAGGGCACCGGCGTCGAGATCGGCGGGGAGCTGTGGGCGATGGCCCACCGCGCCCTGCAGGGGCCGCGCGCTGGCTTGGCCACCCAGCTGCTGTCGGCGGTGCGCTCGACCGGGGCGCAGACGCGCGAGGTGATGGATCTACCCACCTTCATGTCCGGGGTCGATCAACCTGCACAACCCGAGCACCAGCAGCGCTTCGACGACGCATTGTTCACCCCGCAGGCCAGGACCGCAGGCCGGTCGCGGGTGGACCGTTCGGCAGGTAACCAGTCGCGCCGTGGGCTGAGCACCGTGGCCGTGCTGACGCAGCTCACCGAAGGGCTGCCGAGCTACGACCTCGGTCTCACCGAACGGCGCAAGCGGTGGTGGCGGACAATTCGCCCACCGCTGTGCAGGCGCAAGAACCGGTGCTGCCCCCCGAGCCTCCGCCGGGATCCGGGACGCTCGTCTTCTAGCGCTCGCGTGCCGCACGCGCAGCCTGTACATCTCGCGCCGTTTTGCCAGAAGGGACGTCGGTGGCCGTGGACAAGAAGGTCAAACGGTTCGAGGTGCTGCGCCGCTGGAGCGAGCTCGCCGGCAACGCCGGTTACCCGGTGCCCGGCGAGGAGAACCTGCGCAAGATCGCCGACGCCGACGGGCCGTGGCCCGCCGACCTCGACCTCGCCGTCGTCGCCCCGTGGACCGACACCATCAACTGGCTGCTCGATCAGCTGCGACTGGGGGTGGCCGAACCGATCAGTCAGCTACCCACCGAACTGCTAGGCCCGTCCGAGTCGAACACACCGGCACCCGCTTCCGCCACCCCGGCCGAGCCTGAGACTGTCGCCGCTCCGCAACCCGTAGTCGCGGCACCAGACACCGCGAAGCCCGACGAGGGTGACGCAGTGCTGATCGCGCTCAAGGCTTGGTGGACGCGGGCCATCGAGCGAGATGCGCCGGGCATCACCGGCTTGAAGGAGGCGCACCTGCTGCAGGTTCTCCGCTCGGGCCGCCGCACCGCCGAGCAGATCGCCGAAGTGCTTCCCGCCTCGCTCACCGCCTTCGCGCCCGACATGGCCGCCGTGCTGAGCGACGGAGACCCAGCGGCAGCCGGCAGCGTGGGCTCGGCCCCGGCGGCCGGACACGCCGTCCCCGAGGTGGCGGTGGCGACGCCGGCAAAGCCCGTCGCGGAGCCTGCAGTGAGTGCGCCTCGGGAGCCGCCCGCCCGGACTGCTCCTGCGGTCCCGAGCGCGGACGACTTCGCGGAGTTCGACTTCAGCGAACCGGCGGGTCAACCCGAGCGCCTGCGGGCGGCGGTGTCGTCCAAGGGGGCGATCAGCGTGAGCTGGGCACCCACAGAATCCATCGCAGGCCCGCAGTCGGTGCTCTACCGGGTGGTCGCCAGCGACGAGTTCCCGCCCTACGCCCCGGACAAGGCCGATATCGTGGCCGTCACCGCCGAGTGCAAAGCGGTCGACGACCGTCCGTTCACCGCTGCGGTGCGCTACACGCAGGTATGGTCCAACACCGGAGCCACGGAGGCCGACGCACTGCACGCCCAACCACGGCTGCACGCCCAAGCGGCCATCGTGAGCCCCGTGCAGCACCTGGACATCCGCGAGGACGAGGGCCGCGTGATCGGGCAGTGGGTCGTGTGGCCAGGCACCGCGCGCGTGCAGGTGTACCGCATTCCGATCGAGCGCGCCGCCCAGGGCCTCGGAGATCCGCGGTACCGGATCCTGGCCGGCGAGCCGAACCTCGGCGGCTTCGTCGACACTCTTGCCGAGCGCGGCAAACGCTACCTGTACCAGGTGTTTGCCGAGGCCAGCGTGGACGGGGTGACCATGTTGTCCTCGCCGCTGGCGCAGCAGGTGCTGGTGTCCGCGGTGCTCACCCCGGTCACCGACCTCTCGGTCACCCTGCACGACGACGAGCAGTGGCCCCAGTTCGACCTGGTGTGGTCCGACCCGCCCGCCGGGCGGGTGGTGATCTACCGCACCCAGCGTGGCCCCAGTGCCGGGGTCGGCGAGAAACCGCTGCCCGAGCAGGCATTGGCCCAGGCGGCCCTGCCTGAGTCCGACCGGTTGTCTCACCCCATCAGCCCCGGTGATGACGGCACGTCGAGCATGCGAGACGTGCCGTGGCCGCGCGAGTGGAACAGGACCTACTTCACCCCGGTCACGGTGCTGGACGGGGTGAGCTTTCGTGGGTCGCACCATCGCCAAGACACGCACCGGTCGCGCCACTCAGGTGCGCATCGTGGAACGGGTGGACAAGCAGGTACTCACCTTCGCATGGCCTCCCGGTGCCGCCTCGGTGCTGGTGTACATCGGCCCGCGGGGTCAGCCGGCCGAGACGGCAACCACCGGTCAGGCGCAGGAGATCTCGCAGTCGCAGTACCAGCGCCTCGGCGGCATGCGCTTTCCGCATCCGCTGCCGCACCGGGGCTGCTCGGTGCACCTGGTTCCGGTGGCGTTTGCCGCGGGGGAGAAGGTGCTGGGGACCGCCAGCTCGGTGGAGTACCACGGCCTCCTGCGGCTCAATTATCAGTTGTACACCAAGCGAGACGAGGCCGGCGCGCAGGTCAGCGTCGCGGTGCGCATCGTCTGTGAGCTCGACCTGCCGAGCTCTCCGCCCTTCGTGCTGGTGCACAACCCGGACCGCCTGCCGTTGGACATGCAGGACGGCGAAGTGCTGGAGACGGTACGGATGGGCGACCCGTCGCTGTCCGCAAGTCGACAGATCCGGCCTCAGGGGCTGTCCGCCGGTGGGGGCGATGCGCTGTGGGAGGCGGACGTGCAGGGCCGCGGCGGCTTCCTCCGCCTGTTCGTGGACCTTCCTCCGGAGCGGTTGTCCACCGTGGCTCTGCTCGACCCAGCCCTGCCGACGCTGCTGCTGGGCCAGCCACTGTGAACGGGCCGCGTGGCCGGTTCGGGCAGCTCACCTACTCGTCCTTCGACCGTGGACAGGGTGCCGGCGGCGGCTGGCAGGTCAAGCAGACCTCCGGCGGGCTCACCGAGGAGGAGCAGGAGTTTCTGCGGTCCCGGGTGGCCACGCAGTTCGACTCCGCGGTGGCGCTTCCGCAGTTTCCCACGCCGGAGGAGATCGCCGGGCTTCCGCGACGGTTGCTGTATGTTCCCCGCACCGACGGCACAGCCGCCTACTGGCACACCGCGCCTGCGGGACTGGACGGCTCGGGGAGACCGGGCAACGTGTTCGCGCACGTGGTACTGGATCGCGACGTAACCCCGGCCCGGCCCGGCCTGCGGCCCATCGAGCTCTGGCGCTCACCGGACTGGTTGGCGCCCTACGGATCGCAGGAGGTGCTCACCGCGACGTTGCGTGGTGGTGAGCTGCCGCGCGCGGGTGTGGTCCTCGACCGGGCAGCGGTACTGGACTTCCTGCTCGATCCGCAGCACTGGCGCATCGGAGTCCTAAGTGGACTGCTCGATGCGGTGGATGCTGCGCTGCGCGACGGACCACCGGTGGTGCTCATGGTCGACTCCGCTGACGAGGGGGCCAGGTGGATCGGCGCGGTGAGTGAGCTGATGTCTGCGGGTACGGCGCGGACGTTCGGGTGGTCGACCTACGAGCGGGCCGGCGGCCTGGCGGGGTTGTGGCGTCGAGGTGTCGCGCTGGCCGCGGTGCCGCGCGAGGACCGGTCCGAGATCGACGCGGACACGGTGCTGATGATCGACCCGGAGCAGGCGTTGGCGCTGGGCGATCTGGGCGGAGAACCGCACCGGACGCAGGCGGGCGTCGGCATCACCGTGACCCCGTGGTCGGTGATTGCCCAGGTCGTCGTGGCCGACCGTGCGCGTGCGGAGCGCGCACTGGACGCCCAGGACACGGTGGCCGCGCAGCTCGGTGACCGCGGACTGCGCCCCGCCCTACCCTTGGCCCTGGCTGTCGGCATGTTGCTCGAGGTGCTCGGCGACGCCGTCAACGAAGCCGCGCAGGTGCTGACCGAGTGCGCACCCGCGGGCCTCAGTGCGCACCCGGCACTGTTCGCCACCGCAGGCACGCTCTTGCGCCGGTCGGTGGGCACCTCCACCGCCGCGGCGTGGGAGGCGGTGCAGGCCTTGGACGGCGGCGGTCGGGCGATGGCCCGGGAGCTGGCGCTGCACGTCTACGCGGAGCGGGTGCTGCACGACCCGTACTGGCAGCGCCGACCGGACGGCATCCCCTTCCCGGCCGGCCTGCGCCCGACGGCAGCGCCGGGGCCGGAGCTGGTGGTCGCGGCCGAGCAGGTGGTGGCCACGGTGGTGGCCGCCGCCGACTCGCTGCCCTCGATCGTGCACGCAGTACGGGTCATCGACTTCGTGGTGCAGATGCACCTGGTGCAGCCGGCGCAGGACTCGCCGACGGTCGCGCTGCTCAACGAGGCGCTGGACCGAATGGTCATCGCCCGGCTTCGCGATCCGGCGTCTGCGAAGGAGTTGATCAACGCGCTCGACTCGGTGTCGGAGACGCTGCAGTCGGGTTTTCTGCGTCCGCTGCTCGCCCGCACCCCAGAGGTGTCGCAGCGTCCACTCGGCCAGCGGGTGCCGAGCACGGTGCTGTACTG
>JAABVA010003814.1_pt1 | contig 14162 bp, 11 predicted proteins | sample 5560331 | NCBI WGS metagenome assembly JAABVA01 (sample SAMN12812661, study PRJNA571458) | rock metagenome | isolation source: Antarctica rocks | place: Antarctica: Victoria Land, Mt New Zealand sud | collected 2016-01-07 | reverse complement strand
GCATCTCCTGGCCCACGCAATCCAAGCAGTACAAGATTTGGCAGCTGGGCATGGCCGAGTTCCCGGTGCACGGCACCAGCCACTTCCAGATCACGATGGATTACAACTTCTACTACACCCAGCGGGGGGGCACCAGCAACGGCGTCACGGCTGCGCAGTCCGCCGCCGATTCCGCCCAAGTGCAGGCCACCTACCAGGACATGTACAACGCCACCAGCGGTGGTAACAGGGCTCCGCTGATGCTGGGAAACCACTTCAACGCGTGGAACAACAGCGCCTACAGCAAAGCTCTCGGTGGGTTCCTGCTCGCGAACTGCGCCAAGGCCGGCACCTACTGTGTGCCGTTTCGTGACGTCGTGGCGTGGATGAAGATGCAAGACCCGTCAGTGCTGGCCACTTTGCAGAAGCAGGCACCGGAGCTCGGACCGCCAGCGACCTGAACGTCGAAAATCGACATGGACCGCGTGGTCGATCAGCCAACCTGGGCACAGCGCTCAGCTGGCAGTGGGAGTGTGTAGGGTCGAGAGCTAGCGCGGTGGCGAGCATTCGGCGGTAGCTCCCGCAGCCTTGGTGCCCGCGGTTTCCCGTCGGTTGTCCCACTGCGTTGACCCTGACCGATCGCTCCGTTTCCAGCTCACCGTGCATGCGGTTCTCTCGCACACGGCTCACCGACGTCGTTCCACCGGCATTCGGTGTGTCGACTGCCATTAATCCTGGCCAGTTTGACAGAAATCCTGGCCAATCGTGCCGTCAATCTTGGCCAGTGCCGGGGGCGGCTGTCGGTGCCTGGGTCCATGATGGCGGCCAAGATCCCGTCGATTGTGGAGGCGCCGTGTGGAAAGCCTTCGACAGCGTGATCGCTCACCACGAGGAATACCCCGACGCCGACTGGGCGATGTCGTCAAAAGATCTCCAACTTTTCAAGGACGCGGCCGCCGAACTTGCGCCGACGGATGACCCGCGCCGCTACTCCAAGTTGTTCGATTGGCAAGCACCTGTACCGGGACTGAGCTGTCGTTTGCCACGATAGATGGCACCTTCTGTACACGCTGTTTGGCACGGGCCGCTCGTCGACGTCGCACACGACTAGGCCCGTGACCAGCAACAATGCGCCCTACGGCACAGTAGAGAGACGTTCGTTCGAAGAAAATGCCATTAGCGTGGTCAGAAGGTGCCAGATAATTTGGCAATTCACAAACCGGTAGGCCAAATAATGCCTGGCGAAACTACGCCAAATAAATGGTTCTGGCTCAAGTTCCGTGAAGCTGGCGGTTGGTCGATCGCGTCGAGCAGCAACACCCCGGTTCGTGCGGTGGGCCGGGCGCACGGTGACGGTGCCCGGGACCACCACGCCCGACGCCGCGGCAGGCGTCGTGCGGATAATGTGCAGCCACTTGGGCGCACGAGCACAATTGGTCGGCTTCACGAAATTTGAGCCAGAACCAAATAAAACGCTAATTCACACGGCCGGCCGCAGTGGTATGACCTGTCGGTGAGCTTCGAACCGATCAACCAACCTCAGACTGACACCGACCCCACCAGCCCAGAATTTGATGTACACCTCAACCGACCGCTGGCCGACCAAGTCACGGTGGTGCTGCTGACGTTCAATTGCGGGCACCGGCTCGGCCCGGTTCTTGACCGTCTGCGGGGGCTGGGCCTGCCGACGATCGCCATTGACAACGCATCTGCCGATGACACGGTGAATGTGCTGCGTGGTCGCGGTGATCTCGAGGTCATCGCGCTCCCGGCGAACATCGGCGCCGCTGGGCGCAATCACGGCGTCCAACGGGCCGAAACGCCGTACGTGCTGTTCTGCGACGACGACGGCTGGTGGCAGCCGGAAGGCCTGCCCGCAGCGGTTGCGCTGCTGGAGGCGCACCCGCGGTTGGCGGTGCTGAACGCGAGGATCCTGGTCGGCGAACAGGGCCGCCTTGACGCGATATCGATGGAGATGGCCGACAGTCCGCTACCCGAGCGGGTCGGGATCCCCGGCGCGGTACTGATGAGTTTCATGGGCGGCGCGGTCCTGATCCGTCGGGCCGCCTACCTGGAGGTAGGCGGCTACGACCCCGTGTTCTTCATGGGCGGCGAAGAGGAAACCCTGGCGCACAAACTTGTCCGGACGGGGTGGCACCTTCGCTACCTGCCTGAGGTGGTGATGCGGCACTATCCCAGCGTCGCCAACGCCCCGCATCTGCGCGCCCACGGAATGCGGAACACCTTGTGGAACGCGTGGCTGCACCGCCGCGCGTTCAGCGCGGTGCGGTGGACTGTGTTCACCCTTGTCGACACACCGAAAAACGGTGACTGGTTGCGGGGAGCTGTCATGGCGGTAAAAGGAATCCGGTGGGTGGCCCGGCAACGCCGGCCGATGAGTCGCCAGCTCGATGCGACGCTCACTGTTCTCGACCGGCGTCGATTCGCCGCCCGCCGGTCAATGTTCAACCGCATCGACCCGGTTCGCTCCCGCGCAAAGCAGGGGCAATCCTGAAATCAGACCAGCAGACGGTGATCTTCGAGTTCGTGTCCCTGAAGGTCGATGCGCCATACACTTCGGCGAAGTGCGGTGAGGCCTACGCTGTCGTCTGCCACGATAAATGGTTCTGGCTCAAGTTTGGTGAATGCCGCCGAGCTGTGCTCGTGCGGCACGTTCTCCGCACCAGGCTGCCGCGGCGGCGGGTGTGGTGATCCCGGGCACTGTCACCGTGTGCTCGGGTCACCGCACGAACCGGGCGTCCATCCTCGACGCGAGCAACCAGCCGTCAGCTTCACGAAACTTGAGCCAGAACCAGATAATTCGCCAATTCACACCAATATCGGGTGAACGGCATGTTCTGCAGCGGATGTGGTGGAGCCGCCGATGGTCAGTCGCTGTGCTGCCAGCACCGCGGGGGAGCGCCTGGAGGTTTCATCGAGTTTTCGTTGCGTGACCAGCTGCTCCCGGGCTTGGGTGTGTTGAATGATGAGCGCCAACGCCAAGGTGATCGCTGCGACCACGGTTTGGAAGATGTTCTCCGAACTGGCTGGGTAGCCAAATGCGATGCTGGACAGCAGCACCCACACCAGGTCCGCGGGTTAGCAGCGTCCAGGCCACGCTCGGCCGGGAGGACACTCGGTCCAAGCGGTGCAGCGGCCGGCTCCCCGGCGGACGGACGCTGTCAGGGGCGGCGTTGCTGAGCATTTGCAACAGTGAACCGCCAGGAGCCGCGGCTTGGCGAACGGACCACAGCCGGAACCAGGCACGCTTCGACCGGCCGATCAGCTTGACCGTGGCGCCGGGGGGGGGTCAGAGGGGGGGGAAGGCGTTGATGATCATCAGGACGACGTACACCAAAGCCGCCAGTTGGGCGACTCGGCCCCGGATGTTGCGGGCGGTGAGCGCTAGTAGAACGGGCATCAGAGTTGTTCCGTACCTGGCGGGGATGACGACGCGTTGATGCAACAGGACGTAGTTGCTGACGACGTACAGCCAAGCGCCGAAGATTGCAACGGTCAGGGCGGCGAACGACAGACTGCGAACTTCGAGGCTGTCGGAGCGGTCGGAGAGCTGGTGGACGACGCTGCCGAACATCCAGATCACGAAGATCGGTGCAAGCCCGGTGGTGGACAGACTCTGGAAGGACTGGGCGAAAGTGCCCAGACTGTCCAGGAGCCACTTCAATTGGAACCTGTTCGCGTTGAACTGGGGGAAGTCGTTGACGGCCGACAGCGAGTAGTGGCCACGCACCAGCAGCCAGAGAAGGGTCGCCGCCGCTAAACCGGCGACGATCATCGCCGTCCCGAGAAGAAGTTCGCGTCTTGAGCGCAGGCGGCGTTGACCCGCGTCGGTTCCGAATCCTGGCCACAGGGCCAGCGCAAGCAGGAAAACGATGACAGCAGCGATGACGGTCACGTCGGACGCTTTGAACATGACAGGTGCAGCGCCGACCAGCAACAACAGCCACCCGGGCGCTTCGCGCCTGACCCAGAGCAGGACGGCGACACTGACCAGCGCGCCGATGAGCACGTCGCTGGCGTGAGGGGTGACGTGGGTCCACGATTTCCAGAATCCGGTCGTTGTCAATGCGGCCGCGCACACGAGCGCGCCGCTGGTCCGCGAGGCGCCCAGCAGCAGACACAGCCAGAAAACCGCCGCTAGAGCGGCGCCTCCCCAGAAGATCCCGACCAGCCGTCCTGCGTCGACGAGGTCGCGGGTCACCCCGACGGCCATGAGTGCTCGGGCGCCGACATCGGTCAGCACGTAGTAGGTCGGCGGATCGATGTCGGCAGTGTTCCGCGCCGGGTACAGATGTCCCGAATGGCTGTCGCAAACCGTCGGACGCGGCGCAACGCTCGGCAGAATGCCTCGACACGCGATCGCATTCGACGCGTACGGACCCAACTGCTCACCGCGGCTGATGACGAAGTGTCCGGTGTCAACCTTGGCCAGGTAGTCGACATAGGTGAGCTCGTCCACCGGGCTCAGTGACCGACTGTGGCCGACCTGGTAGCTCACGATGGCGGCTGTCGCGGCGGTAGTGATCAGCAGCAGCAGCACGATACGACGGATCGTCACTGCTATCCCGGGCCGCGGGAGGGGTGGCCGGACCGGCGACCAGTCATCGGGTGCGGCGATTTCGTCCGGATCATCGACGACCGAACGGTCGTGTTGGTGTCTCGGAACGGCGTCGGCGCCGGCCACCACACCGGTCGAAACAACCGGCAGTCGGTCGGTGTCGGCAGAATGGGTTTCGTTCGTTGGGTGCAACGGTTGGTTCACTTGAAGACCCAGCCGCGGTAGAGGAAGAAGTTGGCCACCGCATTGGCGACAGCGGCCACCAGCTTGGCAATCAGATACATCAGCCCGAGCGCGGTCAGGCCACCGGTGATCAACAGCGTGCTCAACAGGTTCAACACGACCAGCGCGTAGAAGCGCAAGATCTGTTTTCTGGCGCGTCCAGTGCGGCCGCCGGTGAACACCCACTGCCGGTTGAACCCGAAGTTGATCAACGAGGACACCACGAAGGCGATCGACGTCGCGGGCAACAATGCGACGTGCAAAACGCCGTGCAACGCAGCCAGCGTTCCGATGTCCGCGGCCAAGCTGATACCGCCGACCACGGCGAATCGTGGAGCGGGATGAGATCGAATCTGGGCCAGCAGTCCTGGGCCGGGTGGTGACGAGGTCATTCCCGGTGGCCCGGGGGACCACCGGTGATGATCGCTTCACGAAGTGCCATCGAACGTGCCAGGTCGGCCACCTGGGCTTGGATGTCCCGACAGCGGAAATACAGCCCGGCGCTGCTCAACGCGAACACCACGACCAACAAATACAGGACCAGGTCCGTACCGCGTGTCACGCCGAGAAGGTCGGCGGCCTGTTGGGGAATCGCCGTGTCGATGACCGAGGCGACCGCGAACGCGGTCAACACCAACAAGGCCACTCTGGTCCCTGCGCGCAGACCCACCCGACGACGGTGCCGAAACGCCCAGAACAAGATGACGATAAAGGCGACGACCAGGATGACCTTGATGGGCTCCATCAGCGTTTACGCTCCTCGAGCAGATAATTGAGCCAAACATCGACTGCGATGTTGACGGAGTTGATGGACCTTTGGCCCTTGCCGCGGGAGTAGTCGGTGTACAGAATCGTCACCGGCTGCTCGGCCCAGCGGGCTCCGGTCGAACGGATCAAGCGGAGCATTTCGCTGGCGTGCGCCATGTCGCGCATGCGGAACCGAACCTTCTCCGCGAAGGTCCGATTGAATGCGCGCAGCCCGTTGTGCGCGTCCGTCAGCGACACCCCGGAAGACAGGGTCTCGAAGATGCGGGCGGCGTGCAGCATGAGGCGCCGAGACCGTGGCATGCCCTGCGAAGCGCCCATGAAGCGGGACCCGAGCAGGATGTCGTGCTCGCCGTTGCGCAGTCTGGCCACCATCGCCACTGCATCCTCGACGCGGTGCTGACCATCGGCATCGAAAGTCACGAAGTAGCGGGCCCTCGGGTCGAGCAGGGCGAACTGAAGACCCGACTCCATGGCGGCCCCGGCTCCCAAGTTGATCGGGTGTCGCACCAGCCGCGCCCCGGAGCCGACGATCTCCGTCGCCGAGTTGTCGCTGCTGCCGTCATCGACCGCCACCACATTCGGAAACCAGGACAGCAATTCCTTGAGGACTCCCCCCACGACCGGCCCTTCATTGAAGGTCGGCACCACCACCCAGGTATCGGAATTCACGTGGGCAGGCACAACCGTTCCCCTCGCTGAAGTCACTGCAGACACACCACAAACGGACTGTATCTCCTAATCGACTCCACCTACCTCACCTTGGGCCGAACTCGCCGGTCGGTCGTTCGCCGGCGAGCGCTCGGCCAGGACGGAGAGGGCGTTGCGACTCGGGTTCCGTGAACCCGACGCCTTGGTCGTCGCCAGGCCGCGAAATCTCGAAGGCTCCTCGGAGTGGGTTCGATACCGCTCCCTGGACGCGGCGGAACGAAACCGAATCACTCCGGACACGGAGCCCGGGCGTGGGCGCCGTGTTGAGGTTCCCACAACCCGACCAGGATAATATGGTCAAGCTCATTCAAGCCTTCGCGCGCCGGGTGTGCATTTACACATTTACCAGGGGGGCTGACCAGTTGCTCCCAACATGCACATCAAGTCGCATCCGTTTCCCGGCGATCCCCACAATCGCCGGTTTCGATGTCATCGTTCTATGTTTCGGTGCGTCAGCAGTGGCTCACACATGTTCGTCTTCTCGTCGCGTACCTGACCCGCTGACAGCGGGCCTTCTCCGCAGTCGCTTCCCAACCGGACTGGGTCTATCAGGAAGGTACGTCCTGCCCGGCAGATCCACAGGATTCGATCATTGCTCCCGCGATCTCGGCCTCGACACCAAGCCCGACTTCCGAACCGACACAATCCCCGGGGTGTAAACGAGCGGCAGCGGTACGGCAGCGTGCGACCAGGGCCGGCGGTGCCGTGCCCGGGTCGAGACGCGAAACAGCAGCAGCAGCAGGAACGGCCACACAGTCGCAGCAGGCGACGCAGACCTGCGGCTGCGGTTCGGGCGCCACTGCCGACAAGTAGTGGCCCAGCACCGGTTGGGTGAGCCTGACGACCAGCGGCCTCGGCTGCCCCGTCCCACTTCCTTGGAAGTGGGACACCGCCAGCTTGCCCCAGAAAATCGTCGCTTAGACAGCCATCGAATCGGCGATCAACTCTCTATGACCCGAGTGGACTTGGTGGCCTGGTAGATGCACGCCCCAGTTTCGTCGCCCCGCGGCGCATGCTGTGTAATTTCCGCATGTCAGCACCGGCACGGGACACCACCGAGTCGAACCCTGCCCGCTCGGCCTCAACGGTCCCAGGCGGCAAGTACATCTATTTCGGCAGTGAATGGGTTCGGTTGCCATACTCGATGTTCGACCGGGTGAGGAAGATCTGGCATCACACGGACGCCAACGGCTTAATCGGCGTCATCGATCATCAGACGGTCTGGGCATCGTCATTTCGTTCCCTGAACGATCCGAACGAGGTCGACTACGGGATTGACCTACTGGAGAGAATCCTCGGCGATTACCTCAAAAGCGTTGACGCTGGTGCGGCATCTTTTCTTAAGTCGACCATGACCAATGGGTACCAGCAGTAAATTCGAGACTCCTATTTTGTGTTCTGTGCGACAGACTCCCGGGATTCTTTGAACCAATGGCAACATTACCGGTCGACCCGCCCAACTCGCCGTGCATGCGACGGAAGGTGTGGGTCTCGAATGCCCACTCCAACAGTCGAGTGCCGGCGTGGCCGAACGGCGAGTCAAGGGACTGCCCTCGCCGGTGGCGAAGCTGTCAAGGGAGACGGAGAAGTTGTGCACGCGGCCCTGTGACACCGGGATTTCGGGGCCGGGGTCGGGCGAATGGGAAGGCCAGGACGGCGCGGATCGGCACCCCCAGCAGCATCATCACGACGCGGTCGACGCCCAGTCCCAGGCCACCGGTCGGCGGCATTCCCACCTCGAGGGCGCCGAGGAATTCCTCGTCGATTTGCATCGCTTCCTCGTCGCCTGCCGCGGCTCGCAGTGATTGCGCGGTAAGGCGTGCGCGCTGCTCGACCGGGTCGATCAGTTCTGTGTACGCGGTTCCAATTTCCATGCCGAAGGCAACCAGGTCCCACCGTTCGGCCAGTCGCGGGTCGACGCGATGGGCCCGGGTCAATGGGCAGCTTTCGACGGGGAAGTCGGTGTAGAACGTGGGCAGTACAGTTTGCGGCTCGACCAGCTTTTCGTAAAGGCTCACCACAATTTCGCCGGCAGTCATTCCTTCGTGCGCGGGAACCGTCTGGGCGTGGGCGATGGACTGCAGCGTTTCGGCCGGTGTTCCAGGGTCGACCGATACGCCGCAGGCTGCGCTCACCGCTTCGTGCACGCCCACCACGGCGAACGGCGGGGTCAAATCGACCGGTTGTAGAACGCCGGAGCTGCCTGGCCGCAGCGCGATCGGCGTCCCGTGCACAGCGGTGGCCACCGACCGGATCACCTCGGCGGTGATGGTTCGCATGGTGGTGTAGTCCGCGAAGGGCAGATAAGCCTCCACCGAGGTGAACTCCGGATTGTGTGTGGCATCTGCACCCTCGTTGCGAAAGTTGCGGGCAATTTCGAAGATTGGACCGCTACCTCCGACGATCAGCCGTTTGAGGAACAGTTCGGGGGCGATACGAAGGTACAGCTCTCGGTCGTAGGCGTTGATGTGCGTTGTGAACGGTCGCGCTGTCGCACCACCGTGCACGTTCTGCAGTATGGGCGTTTCAACTTCCCGAAAGCCTCTGTCAGACAGGGCCTGGCGCAACGCGGCCACGGCGACACTCCGGGCGGCCAGCGAGGCTGCGGCATCCGAGTTGACGATGAGGTCCACTGATCTGTTCCTCAAGCGCGCCTCTGGATCGGTCAGCCCGGTTCGCCGATTGGGCAGTGGCGTGAGCGACTTGGCCGCCATCTGCCAGCTGGACACGATCAGCGACCGCCGGCCATTGTTGCTGTATCCCAGCGCGCCGGTGGCGCTGACCAGGTCGCCCCGATCGACAGCGCTGCGCCACAGGGCCAGCGCACCGCCCGGCGGCCCGTCACCGTTGCGGTTTTCCAACCGGGTGCGCTCCAGTAGTAGCTGGACACGCCCACCTTCGCCTACCAGATCGGCGAAACACACTCCTCCGAAGTCGCGCATCGCCTCGACCCGACCGGTCAGGCTTACAGTTGTGCCGTCCGGGTTGTCCAATACATCTGTGAGCGCGCCGCTGCGCGCAACCTCGAACGGATACGCAGGCATGCCGGCGGCTCCGAGCACCGCCAGCCGATCCCGCCGGATCCGTTCCTGCTCGCGAGGTCGCCTCAATGGCGCTGCTGGCCGGTTCGCGGCCCGCGTCTCAGCGTCGGCGATGGCGCTGATCAACCATGGCTCCGCCGGAGTCGCCAACAGTGGTTCCCGACGGCCGAACTGCGGCAGGAAACCCTCGGCCACCCCGGCGGCGACGGATACCCGGAGCAGCGACAGCGGTGAATCGACGCAGAGGTAGCGTGGAACCCACATGGGTTGGTACTTTGCATTCGACCGATACAGGGACTCCAGCTGAAAGAACCGGGAAAATACGCTGAGCACCGCATTGTTCAGCTTGGTGACAGGGCCGGCGCCGAATTCTTCCGCCGCGGCGAAGACCGTCCGGAACATGGCGAAATTCAGGGAAAGGCGGCGGAGCCCGAACTCGGACCTGCGATCGATCAGTGCAGTCACCATCGTCTCTACCAATCCGTTGATGCTGTCCCGATCGCGTCGCATCAAATCCAGCGACACCCCGGCTCGACCCCAAGGAACCAGCGACAGCAGCCCGGCCGCCTGCCCGTCCGGCCGGTGGGCGACCACCATCAGACAGGACCCGTCAGCGGGATCGCCGAGCCGGGACAGCGCCATCGAAAATCCTCGTTCCGGAGCGTCACCACGCCAGGTCTGAGCGCAGTGCGCCAATTCGTTCATTTCCTGCGGACCGATGTCCCGGTGGCGGCGAATCGAAACGGTGTAGCCGGCGCGCTGCACCTTGAAGACCGCCTGGCGGACCGTCTTCATCGCCGGTCCGGCGAGACTGAACGATGCTGCGTCGATGATCGCCTCGTCCCCCAACGGGATCGCTCGCAGGCCGGCGTTGACATAGGCCTGCGCCGCTTCCTTGCCGGGCGACAACACCGCTGGAACCCACCCGTATGTGCGGGCCTGACCTAGCCACGCGTTGATCGCGCCGGGCCAGGCGTCTTTATCACCAACGGGATCAGCCGATGCCAACGCAACCGATGCGATCACGCGGTAGGTGATAGCCGCCCGGCCGTCCGGGCCGAAAAGTACTTTTTTGTCGCGCCGTGTCCCGAAATAGCCCAGCGAGTCGTCGTGGCCGTTCAACAGCAGTTTTCGAATGGCCAGCTCCGTGCGGGCGTCGGGTGTTTGCCGGTCCTGCCCTGACCGCAGGAACACAGCAACCGCAGCCAACACGACCACCGCCGAGACCGTGCTGGCAAGCCAGGTGATCCAGCCGGGGAGATGCCGCATTCCAGCCGGGCGGCCGGTGAGCCCGTCCAAACCCAACGCAGCTCGCACACCCTGCACCACCGGTGTCAACGGATGGGCCAAAGACCCGCCGAAAGACGCAGCGAGAACGATGGCCAACAGGATAGAGATGCCCATACCCGCGGCAAGGGTCAGCAACGTGGCCCACCGCGATCCTGGCGAGCGGCGCGCCGGGAACGCCGGCCTGGCCCATACCAAGCCAATGGCGGCCAGCGCGCCGAACAGACCGCCCGCGTAGATGCTCAACTGCGAACCCAGATTCGCCTCCACACCGCGTGGAGGGGGCCGGTGGCCCCACACCGACTGCGCCGTCAAAACAAGAGCCAGCGCGACCCCGATCAACTGCAACACGATGACGATCCAGACGGCGAACCGTTTTCGCCGCAACAACGCGCCGGTCAACAAAAACAGCAGCACGGCCCCAAACAATCCGTAGGCCAGCGGCAGATTCAACACATCACCAACGGTTTCAACCCAGCTCTGCCCAGACGTGAACCGGCCCAGCGGCCACGAGGCCAACGTGAGCACCGAGGACAGGAAGTACACCAGCACGGTCAGTCGCGCGAGGCGCTCCTGGCCGCGGCGCACAGGGGCCACTTCAGCCGCCCTCTTGGACGGATCTCTTCCACTGGTGAGCACGCTGGGCAAGCTACTACCAACGACGTGAACCCGCTGTGCGTTCAAAAGACGCCGAAGCGGCCGATCACCCCGCCGGGGAATCAGCAGCCGTTGTCCCCGGCGGCCGGCACATCGTCCGGCCGCAGATTCAGCGTCGCTCGCAGCAACAACGCGACTACGTCCCAGTCGAATTTCGGAGAGTAGGACACCGAATCCAAGCAGCCACCCTGAAAGGAGCCGCCGATCACGCCGACCACCACCCGGCGCCCCGCGAAGCCGGTGTCCTGCAACCACGGCGCTCCGCTGGTCCCCGCTGAGTAACCTTCGCACCCGAAGCTCGGGATAGCTTGATGGAGATCTGCCGATGCGGTACACCTGATCGGGGCGTCATCCGAACCGGCATTGTAGGCTTCGACCGTCACCCGTCGGCTCGGTGGTCCAAACAACGGAACCGAAATGTCGTTTCCGCCCGTAGTTTCGTTGATCGATGCGGATCGTCCCCCGACGTCGAGGTCCGTGACCTGCAGAATGGCATAGTCATGATCCGGATCCTGGTTCTCCAACCAACCCGCCGGAACCCAGGTCCGCGTCACCGTCCAGACCCCGTATGGCGTCGGCTCAGCGGCCGTGCCGTCGTAACCGGGCACGAACTGCACTCCGGCACCTGTGCCCACCAGGCAATGAGCCGCTGTCAGTAGCAGGTCCCGGCCCGCACTGAGCACGCTGGCCGTGCATTTGTGGTCGGCTGCCAATCCGCCGGAAAATAACGGCCCCACAGTCCGATCCGGATCTGACACGGTGGCCTGAATTCCGCCGCCGACCGCATCGCCGGACGGTGCCAGCAGGATCGCAGCAGCGATCGCAGCGCTCAACGTTGTCACGATCGCCGCACGGAGCCCCCGACGCACGTGACCGCAGCCTGCCAACACCCGCTCCTTGTCCCGGCCGGATTCGAAGAAGTTGCATTTTGGGTTGGACCAAGTGGTCACTCCGGCGCTTAAAAGTCTTGCACAATGCTAGCAAATGTGAGCTCCGTTACAGGTGGGGCCCGCGCGGGGTGAGCTGGGACCCACGAACTGCTGTTCGGATGCCGGGCCGTCGGCCTCTGCTCGCGGTGCGTCATCTGGCCGCCGCGTGCTTTATGTTCCAGGTGCCGATCAATCGGCGCCCGATCGATCGGCACCCGATCCGCGGGACCGGCAACACTCGGCGTGAAAACCCACGGCTCGCACATGATGGGCACATCTGCGGCTGTGACGATACAAACCTGCAAGAGGAGGTGTTTGGGTGTCACTGACCGATTCGACGGTGGTGTGGCTGCTGTGGGCGGTCGCCGTCGGCGCTTTTGTCTGGACGATTGTTTCCTGGCCGAAAGTGGCGGGTGGCGGTTGGACCGCCGTCCTGCGGCGAATCGGACACCAGCTGGCCGTGGTCGTGCTCGCGGTCGCCGCGCTCGGAGCGACCCTGAACAGCCAGTACGGCTGGTATGCGAACTGGGCCGACCTCGGCGCCGGACTGGTCGGAACCGCTCAGGTAGACCAAATCCAGGCGGCCGGGGCCGCACCGTCCGACGCAGCCGCCGGACACTGGTCCGGCGGCGATCAGAGCGGTGGCGCAACGGCGGCGTCACCGATGCGCGACCGCAATCTCGGGCTCGTCGGAACACCCGGGCCTAACGGGCAATACCACACCTACACGATCCGCGGGCCGGTCAGCCGGGTGAGCGGTCAGGTGACGGTGTGGTTCCCCGCCGCGTACACCTCACCGGGCGCCAGTCGGCAAGGATTCCCGGTGATCGAAGCATTCCATGGCATCCCTGGTTCACCAGCTCAATTCTCGAACAGCCTCGACCTAGGCTCGGTGCTGGCCGGTCAGGTTGCCAACGGGAACATCGGCAATGCGATTCTCGTGATGCCCAACTTTGACCCGCGCGGAATCGACACCGAATGCGTCAACGGGGGCGCCAGGGCGCCCCGAATGGAGGACTGGCTGTCCAAGGACATTCCTGCCTGGGTCGATACCCATCTGCGGGTCAAGGTGGACCGCGGAGCGTGGGCCACCATGGGGTTCAGCGCCGGCGGTTGGTGTGCCGGCATGTTGGCGATGAGGCACCCGAACGTTTTCGGCGCTGCGATCAGCCTCGGCGGATACTTTCAGCCGACTTTCGAGAAAAACTATCGTCCGTTCACCTCGACCAGTGCGCAGGGCCGGGAATACGACATGGTCGCGCTGGCCCGCCGCGATCCACCCCGAATCGCGCTATGGATACAAACGTCGAAAACTGACCCGATGTCTTACGGCACCACCAAGGAACTGCTCCGCATTGCGCGGCCGCCCCTGTCCGTCACCGCCGATGTCCTCACCAATGCCGGCCACCGGATGAGTGTGTGGGTGGATCTCTTCCCGCAGACGCTGCACTGGCTGGGACAGAAGATCCCGGGGTTCGCGCCGGTGCGGTAACCGTGATGCGCCGCGGCGGCGGCCGACGGGCACCTAGATGAGTAATTCCAAGGGTCAGTGGTCGTAGGCGGTCAGTGATCGCTTGATGGCGTGGCCGATGTTGTCGTTGTGCCAGATCGCGGCGGTCAGTGCGAGGATGCGTTGCCAGACACGGGTGATGACTCCGGCTTTGGTGCGGCCTCCGTGGCGTTCGAGGTCGAGTTGACCTTTGAAGGTGTCGTTGATGGATTCGATGACTTGACGAAGGGGCTTGAAGAACCGGGCGCCGGGACGTTCGGGTTCGCCCTTGCGGGCTGGGCGGAGCAGTTCGATCCCACCCTCGGGCAAAGCGGCCTCGAAGTCCGCCCCGAAGTAGTTCTTGTCCCCGATGAGTGTCTGCCTACGCTGATCGGTCAACGTCGGGTCGGCATGCAGCATGTCAAGCAGGACAATGCGTTCGTCGGCTTTCGCGCCGGTCAACGCGAACCCGACGGGCAGTCCGTGCAGGGTGCACAGCAGGT
>JAABVA010003810.1_pt1 | contig 14178 bp, 16 predicted proteins | sample 5560331 | NCBI WGS metagenome assembly JAABVA01 (sample SAMN12812661, study PRJNA571458) | rock metagenome | isolation source: Antarctica rocks | place: Antarctica: Victoria Land, Mt New Zealand sud | collected 2016-01-07 | reverse complement strand
TGACGAGATGGTCAAGGTGTGCTGGCCAGGGGCCATCGTTGGCGTGGAGCTAGCCCCCGCTAACGCCCACGACCTGCTCGTAGCCGAGGAACTGCTTGAAGATGCGAAGGGCTGGACGTTGGGCGACAGAAACTACTGGAGTCCAAACCTCGCTGAGCGGCTCGGGGACGAGGGTCTGTGCTTGCTGGCTCCCTACAAGTCCAAGAAGAGGGAGAAGAAGCCCTGGCCGCGCTGGCTGGTGCAAAAGCGTCGCAGGATAGAAACGGTATTCTCCCAGTTGGCCGAACGCTACCAAACCAAGAAGGTGTGGGCCAAGGATCGCTGGCACCTGACGTCCCGCTTGTTGCGAAAGGTGTTGAGTCACACGGTGGCCGTCTACTTCTGCCAACAAACCGGACTGTCGCCACTACGCTTCTCGGAGCTCCTTACCGATTAAACTTGCACATCGGGTTAGCAACTTCGTAACTCTATCGGCGCCAATTGGGCACGCGAACGGTGCTCTTTGAAAGGGCGTCCCTCAGATAGCTAAAGTCCCAAGGCTCTTTGTGCAGCTGCTCGGACGTTTCTCTTGACGAGCCACGGGTCCTAGGCTTCGTCTACACTGTCCTCAGCCTTGTCCTCCCTCACTAACATAGTGAAGGAGGACACGCCTCGACAACCTTACTATCTCACCCATTCTAGCGGACCGTCACCCGCTCGAAGCGCACCTCTCTCGCGCCGTCGGTCAGCCAGACGCGGAAGCGCACCTCAGGAAAGTTTGTAGTCTGGGAGTTGTACCGAGACGTAGGTCTTGGGGGAGGTCGTGCAGACGCGGTGAACGTCGCCGCCCGGAGGCAGTAGGGGATAGAAGTCGCCCGACCGCAAGGCGCGGCGCAGCTTTACGGAGAGAGCCTCCCTCTCGCCGATAGGCGCCTCCTCGTCGCGGCGGGCGAAGACGGTCTCCTCCTGCTCGCCCCTGTAGAGCCCGACCAGGCCCCAGGCGAGATGGTCGTGGACGGGGGGCGCCGTACCCGGCGGCACGACGAGGGCGAAGAGGCAGAGGTCGCGGGCGGCGGAGCGGAAGAGGAGCCACTGGCCGATACCGCCTCCCATCCCGCTCTCCGGCGCAGAGGACTGGTACACCTCGGGGAGCCAGCCCTCGCCGGCCAGGAGCCCCGAGAAGAGCGGGCGGAGAGACTCGACGGCCTCCGTCGAATCCCCGCTCCGGCCGATGGTCTCCCTGACGCCGGTTATGAAGGAGCGGATGGTTGAAGTGTCGAGGACGTACTCGTCCTCACCCGGCCGGTAATGGTCTTCCGTCTCGCCGCGCATCACGCCCTCCCCGGTACTACACGCTCTCCAGCGCCTGCTCTATGTCTCCGGCGATGTCTTCGGGGTGCTCGATGCCTAAAGAGACACGGATCAGGCTCTCCTTCACCCCCAGCCTCTTCCTCCTCGCTGGTGAGAGCTCCCGATGCGAGGCCGTCGCCGGGTGCATGGCGAGGGTATAGATGTCGCCGAGGCTCGGGGCCTTCACGCAGAGGTCGAGCGCGTTCAGGAAGCGGAACGCCGCCGCGCGCTGCTCTTCGGCTTCTTCGATGGCGAGCTCGAAGGAGACGAGGCCGCCGGCGCCCGCGAGCACGCGCTGGGCCACCTCGTTGTCCGGGTGGTCCTTCTCGGCGGGGTAGTAGACCTTCGCTACCTTCGGGTGGGTGACGAGGCGGGTGGCGAGGAGGCGGGCGTTCTCGCACTGGCGCTCCATGCGCAGGGGGAGGGTCTTGAGGCCGCGCAGGGCGAGCCAGGCCTCGAACGGGGCCATAACGCCGCCTACGAGCTTGCGGATCTGGTCTAACGTCGCGTCGTAGGGGGCGCCGGTGATGACGATGCCAGCCGTCAGGTCGCCGTGGCCGGAGAGATACTTGGTCGCGCTGTGGACGACTATATCCGCCCCGAGCTCCAGGGGACGCTGGAGATAGGGAGTACCGAAGGTAGCGTCGACTACGAGGGTAGAGCCCGCGGCCTTTGTGATCTCGGCGATGCGGGGTATGTCGGCGACGCGCAGGAGAGGGTTGGAGATCGTCTCGACCACGACGGCCCTTGGTTTTAGCTCCTCTACCTTCTTCTCGACCGCCTCCAAGTCGCAGACATCCACGAAGCGTGTCTCGACCCCGCCCGCTCCGAAGATCTGGACCAGTAGCGTCGCCGTGGAGCCGTAGAGCTGCTCTGCTGCCAGCACCGTCGCCTCGCTGCCCATCTCCGCGGCCATGAGCGCCGCGTGCATCGCCGCCATCCCCGAGGCGAAGGCGAAGGCGCGTCCCTCTCCTTCGAGCGCCGCCACCGCTTCTTCGAAGGCCGTGACCGTCGGGTTGCCGTAGCGGGCATAGCTGTAGCCCGGCTCCTCTCCGCCCAATACTCTGTCGGTCTGCTCTATCCTGGCGTGGGCGAAGGTAGTGGAGAGGTGGACGGGAGTGGAGATCGGGTAGAAGCTCCCGTCGGAGCCTCCGGCGGCCGCGCCGTTCGGTCGTCCGTCGGTCGCCCCCGTGGCGCGGCGTTCTCCGGCATGCACGGCCCGGGTCTCGAAACGCTTCAAATGCTTACCCCTCGTCTCTCTGATAACTCTGCTGCGGCTTACCCTATACTAACCCAGGATAGCGTGTCTAACCCAGGATAGCGTGTCGTTTGCGATTGGAGGCCCTTTTGGAGGACAGGATCGAGTACTTCGAGCGGATGTTGGCGGATAACCCCGACAACCCGACCGGGCTTTTAGCCTTGGCGAACGAGTACAACAAGGTCGGTCGAGACGAGGACGAGGCGGTGGCGCTCGAACGCTACGCAACGACCCATGATGACGAGGGCAACGCGTACCTCAGGCTCGGTGAGGCCTTAGAGAGACTCGGGCGCGAGGATGAGGCGCGTTCGGCCTACGAGAGGGGCATAGAGCAGGCCGAGAAGTTCGGCCATTCGGGGATGGCCGAGGACCTGCGTTTGGCGGCGAGCGGGCTGGGGAACTAAGCTTCCCCGGGAGCCCTACGCAAAGGAGATGCGTAATCATAGAAGCACTTTATGGTGATCGCTTCGTACAGAGACGGTATGGTCGGGAGCCTCTGGCCCGACATACCGGCGAACGCGCCGAAACCTACCTACGAAACTATGCAATACTAGAACACGTGAGGGTGTGAAACCGTTGGATAATACTACCGAGACCCAGTTCTACGGCCCGAACCTCGGCTACGTCCTGGAACTCTACGAGCTGTACAGAGAAGACCCGGACTCCGTCGACGAGAGCATGCGAAGCTTCTTCGAGAACTGGAGCCCCCCCCAGTCCACGGGGACGAACGGGCAGACCTCCGCCGCTACGTCCGCGGCCGATGTTGATTTCGAGAAGGTCGTAGGAGCGACGAAGTTTATCCGCCACGTCCGGGACTTCGGACACACGGAGGCCCAGCTCGACCCGCTGGGGAGCGAGCCGACCGGGGACCCGACGCTGGACCCCGCCTTCTACCGAATAAGCGAAGAGGACCTGGAGACGCTGCCTGGGGACGTCATGGTAGGCGGTCCTATCGGGGAGCGCACCGGGACGGCGAAAGAGGCGGTGGACGAGCTCCGGCGGATCTACTGCAAGACGACCGGCTACGACTTCGGCCACATCCGCGAGCCGGAGGAGCGGTTCTGGCTCAGGGAGGCGGTCGAGTCCGAGCGTTTCGGTAGCCGCATGGAGGATGAGGACGCGAAGAGGCTCCTCGAACGCATCACGCGGGTTGATACCTTCGAGAAGTTCCTGCACAGAGCGTTCCTCGGGCAGAAGCGTTTCTCGGTCGAGGGTGTGGATATGGTAGTGCCGATGGTCAACTCGTTCGTCCGCTCCGCCAACGACTCTGGCATACCCGAGGTGGTCTTGGGGATGGCTCACCGGGGACGGCTGAATATCCTGGCGCACGTACTGGACAAGGCGTACTCCAAGATCTTCGGCGAGTTCCAGCAGCCGGACAAGAGCGAGGACTCCTCTGTCGCCAGCAGCCCGGGCGGGGGCTGGGTTGGGGACGTGAAGTATCACCTTGGCGTCCGGGACTTCCACCTCGTTGAGAGCGAGGAGGACTCTAGGGTCCTCATCAACCTGGCGCCGAACCCGAGCCATCTGGAGCACGTCAACCCGGTGGTTGAGGGGATGGCCCGGGCCGCTCAGGAGAAGCGAGACGAGGCCGGGCCGCCGCGGCGGGATGAGAAGACCTCTCTGCCGGTCCTCATCCATGGTGACGCGGCTTTCCCGGGCGAGGGGATCGTGGCCGAGACTCTAAACCTGTATAAGCTGCCCGGCTACAGGACCGGCGGCACGCTACATATCATCACCAATAACCAGCTCGGGTTTACCACCGAGGAGGAGGACGCTCGTTCGACCACCTACGCGAGCGACCTCGCGAAGGGGTATGAGATCCCCGTAGTCCACGTCAACGCCGACGATGCGGAGGCGTGCATGGCGGTGGCGAGGCTCGCCTACGCCTACCGCGAGGAGTTCCACAAGGACTTCATGATCGACCTGATCGGCTACCGGCGCTTCGGCCACAACGAGGGCGACGAGCCCGCCTACACCCAGCCCGCTATGTACGAGATCATCCGCGAGCATCCCTCCGTGCGCGAGGTCTGGGCGGAGGAATTGGAGAAGCGCGGTGTCATCGCGTCGGGTGAGGCCGAGCAGATGATCGAAGAGATTCAGAACCAGATGGAGGAGATCCGCAAGAAGCCCGACGACGAGGTGGGCGAGGAGGACCTCGCCACCGACGAGCCACACACCCCGCTCGTCGAGGTCCCCGAGACGGCCGTCTCGGAGGAGAGGCTGGCGGAGCTCAACAAGGCGCTTCTCGAACGGCCCGAGAGCTTCAACGCGAACCGGAAGCTGGAGCGGCTCATGCAGAAGAACCGCGGCGAGCTGAACGGCTCGGGAGAGGGCGGCATCGACTGGGCGCACGCCGAGACGTTAGCCTTCGCGTCACTCCTGGAAGACGGTGTGCCGGTCCGGCTGACCGGACAGGACAGCGAGCGGGGTACCTTCTCCCAGCGCCACGCGGTCCTGCACGACGTCGAGACCGGCGATGCTTACGTGCCGTTGCAGAACATTCCGCAGGCAAAAGCCTCCTTCGACGTCCACAACAGCCCGCTTTCGGAGATCGCCGTCATGGGCTTCGAGTACGGTTACACGATGAACGCTCAAGACGCGCTCGTGTTGTGGGAGGCGCAGTACGGCGACTTCGCCAACGTGGCGCAGCCCATTATCGACCAGTTCATCATATCCGGGCAGGCGAAGTGGGGCCAGACCTCGGGGTTAGTGCTGCTGCTGCCGCACGGCTACGAGGGCCAGGGGCCGGAGCATTCGAGCGCGCGTCTGGAGCGCTACCTGCAGCTCGCGGCGCATGAGAACATCCGGGTCGCCAACTGCACGACCTCCGCCCAGTACTTCCACCTGCTTCGCGCCCAGGCCGTTCTCAGAGACGAGCGTCGTCCGCTCGTCGTTATGACACCGAAGAGCCTGTTGCGGCACCCTATGGCGGCCTCGAAGCTGGAGGATCTTACGCAGGGCAAGTTCAGGCCGGTGTTAGACGACGAGGAGATGCACGAGCGGGCCGATTCGGTCGAGCGGCTCGTACTGTGCTCCGGCAAAATCTACACGGAACTCGTCGCCAGCGAGGCGCGGGAGGAGGACGAGACGACCGCCATCGCGCGCGTCGAGCTGTTGTACCCGTTCCCGGAGGATGACTTGAGGGCGCTCATCGACGGCTACCCGAACCTCGAAGAGGTCGTCTGGGTCCAGGAGGAGCCCAAGAACATGGGGGCGTGGAGCTTCGTGGAGCCGCTTCTGAGGGAGCTTCTGGATGGGGAGCTGCCCCTCCGTTACATCGGCAAGCCGGCCCGTCCCAGCACGGCGCAGGGCTCGGCGAGGTTCCATATGAGCGAGCACGCCCGGATGGTTCGGGAGGCCTTCGGGGGCGCGGACGAGGATACGGACAAGGAGACCTCGCCCGAGGAGATCCGGGAGAGTGCCCCAAGCCAGGCCGATTGAGGCGTCAGAGGTTTCGGAAGATCAACGAGAGGAAGAGGTAGAGCGTGCCTGAGATATATGTCCCCGAGCTTGGGGAGTCGGTCGCCGAGGCGACGGTCGGTCAGTGGCTAAAGGGTGAAGGGGATCAGGTAAAGGCCGGCGAGCCGCTCGTCGAGCTTGAGACCGACAAGATCAACTTCGAAGTCGAGGCTGAGCAGGACGGCGTCCTCGAAAGTATCGCCAAGGGCGAGGGTGAAGAGGTCGGCGTCGGCGAGGTCATAGGTACCATCGGCGAAGGCGAGGGCACGGCCCCGCAGGACAATGCCGGGTCCGAAGGGGCCGAAGAGGAGCAGGTGGGGCAGGAGCAAGCGCAGGCGCAGGAAGAAGAGCCCGCCGAGCCCGAGCCCGAGGGACGTCCCGACCCAGCAAATCAGACGAACGGTCATCGGGAGGACGACGGCTACCGGGCCTCGCCGTCGGTGAAGAAGCTCGCTCAGGAGTACGATATCAATCTCGCGGAGGTCTCCGGCTCGGGCTCCGGCGGGCGTATAACCAAAGACGACGTGGAGCGTCTGATCCGCCAGCAGAGCAGCGGAGGGGGCCAGCAGGAGGCTCCCGCTCAGCCCCCGGAGCGCCAGCCCGAGCAGCAGCCCGCCCCAGACGGTCAGAAGCAGGAGCAGGCCGCCCCGGTGGCGCAGAACGGCAGGTCGGACCTGGAGGAGCGCGTACCGCTTTCGCGGAGGCGGCGGACCATCGCGAGCAGGCTCGTCGAGGCCCAGCAGACGGCGGCGATGCTCACCACCTTCAACGAGGCTGACATGAGCGCCGTGATGGAGTTGAGGAAGCGCCGCAAGGACGAGTTCCAGGAGCGGCACGAAGGCACCAGGCTCGGCTTCATGAGCTTCTTCACCAAGGCGTCGATAGGGGCGCTCAAATCATTCCCCAAGGTCAACTCGGAGCTTCAGGAGAACGAACTTATCCTCAAGCACTACTACGACATCGGCGTCGCGGTGAACACCGAGCAGGGGCTCGTCGTCCCAGTGGTGCGCGACGCGGATCGCAAGAGCTTCGCGGAGATAGAGGGAACGATTGCCGAGCTTGGCAAGAAGGCCCGGGACGGCAAGCTCGGCCTGGAGGACTTGCAGGGCGGCACCTTCACCATCACCAACGGCGGTATCTTCGGCTCGCTCAACTCGACCCCGATCCTCAACATCCCGCAGGTGGCGATCCTGGGTCTGCACAAGATCCAGGAGAGGCCCGTGGTCGTGGACGGTGAGATAAAGATACGCCCGATGATGTACCTCGCCCTCTCCTACGACCACCGCATCGTGGACGGCGCCGACGCCGTGCAGTTCCTCGTGCGCATAAAGGAGCTCATCGAGGACCCGGAGTCACTCTTGTTGGAGGGCTAGCAGCAGGGCAACCATGACTGAGGAGAGGCCCCTTGACGGGGCTTCTCCTCTTGCGTCGACGGGTTCGTTCTCGGCTTGCCGGGCGAGGAGGCTAGATGGAGAGAAGGGCATCGGGGCCTGTTAAAGTGTTTGCCGGCGGGCGGTGTCGGACTCGAGAGGAAGCGTCATGAGCGAGAACGAACTGGTAGAGCGGCTGCTTTCGGGGGACAGACGGGCGCTCGCCCGGATCATCTCGAAGATCGAACGTGAGGATCCGGAGGTTTCCGCCCTGGTCTCCGAGCTCTACCCGCGCACCGGTGATGCCCTCACCATCGGTTTTACCGGACCGCCCGGCGTCGGCAAGAGCAGCATCATTGCCAAGCTAATACAGCTCTACCGCGGGGAGGACAGGAGGGTCGGGGTGGTCTCGGTCGACCCGTCGAGCCCGTTCACGAAGGGAGCCATTCTCGGAGACAGGATACGGCTCGCGGACCACTTCCTGGACCGGAACGTGTTCATCCGCTCGATGGGGAGCCGGGGGCATCTGGGGGGGCTCGCGGGAGCGTCGAAGCTCGCGGGGCTGGTGATGGAAGCCTACGGGATGGACGTGGTGCTCTACGAGACGGTCGGCGTGGGGCAGGGGGAGGTCGAGGTCGCCTCGGCGGCGGATACCGTGGTGCTTGCGTTGCAGCCGGGGGCGGGGGACTCGGTGCAGGCGCTCAAGGCCGGGGTGATGGAGATCGCGGACATCATCTGTATCAATAAGGCGGATCACCCGCAGGCCAACGGGACGGCGGCGGAGGTTCGTTCGATCCTGGAGATCGGGCATGAGCTGGACCCTGACGCCCCGCTCCCCCCGATAGTCATGACGCGCGGGGACAACGGCGAGGGCGTAGAAGAGCTCAAAGGCAAGGTCGAGGAACACCAGGAGTTCCTGCTAGAGAGCGGCAGGATGAAGGTGCGCCACCTTGCGTCCATAAGGGAGTTCATCCTCTCCTGGGCCACGAACAAGATGGAGAAGGAGATGCAGGAGCGCCTCTCCAGAGAAGATGCCGAGCTCATAGAGAAGGTCCGCAAGAGAGAGCTGGACCCAATCTCCGCCGCCGAGACGCTCTACAAAGAGGTCTAGCTTTTTAGCTGACGGCTATATATTGTAAAAAGTGTTGCTATGTCTTCGTATTAGGGAAGGAGGAGATCTGCGGCTACCGGAGAGAACCGGACCAGACATTAGGCCCCTTGGGGGGCGAAGACCTGCTGAAGATCCACCGTTACATGCTCCTGGCGCGGTGAGTGGACGATCTGGCCGGGTGGGCGAGGACCGGGTGGCTCTCTCCTGACGATGTCATCGGGGTACATTTACGGCGAACAATTCTATGTTTGGGGAGCGTGGTTTCGGTCTCCATAATCAACTATCCGCAGGCGGTGGTACTCTCCGCCGAGGCGGTCGTCAAGCACCCGGTGGTGGTAGACGCCGCCGCCGTGCGTAGCAAGATGAACCTGGAGGTCTCCTTCGACCACCGCGTCATGGACGGCGGAGCGGCGCTACGATTCCTCAATGCGGTGAAGCGACGCCTGGAGAGCATTGGTCCGAAGGACAATGTCGTTTAGCGCTGCGGGACGGGTAGGTGATGGGGATTGAAGGAACTAGACGGGAACTCCGGTCTCGACTTTGAGGGGCTTCTCGGAGCGGTGTGGCACCAGATCGACCGCGAGGAACTCGTCCAGCTTACCCAAGATCTGGTCCGCATCCCGAGCGTCTACCGTCGGGAAGCCCCGGAGGGGAACGAGGCGCGAGTCGCCCGCTACGTGGCGGACTACCTCGAACGAGCGGGCTTCGAGGTACGAACGGAGGAGGCCGCGCCGGGACGTCCGAACATCTGGGCTGTCTGGGAGGGCGAGGAGCCGGGCAAGACCCTCCTCTTCGAGGGTCACACTGACGTGGTGTGACCGAGGGTGCGGTGCAGGACTGGAGGTGTTCGCCGTTCGGAGCCGAGCGGGTCGGCGGACGCATCTACGGGCGGGGGACGTGCGACACGAAGGGGAACGTAGCCGCAGCGATCGTGGCAGTGCGGGCGATCAAGGACTCCGGTATCTCTCTGCCTAGGAGGCTCGTATTGTGTCACCCGGTCGATGAGGAGGGGATCATGACCGGGATCAAAGCCTTCATCGAGGGAGGGCACGCGGAAGGGGTGGACGGTGCGGTGATCTGCGAGCCGGAGGAGAATCAGGTCTGCGCGAGGCAGAAAGGCGCTCAGCGGGTGGAGGTGACGATCCGGGGCAGGATGGCGCATGGGGCCATGCCCCTGAGCGGCGTCAACCCTGTTACGCGGGCGGCGCGGTTCGTCGTCGCCGTCGAGGAGTTGGAGAGGGAGGAGATGGAGCGCCACGGCGAGGACCCATATCTTGGCTATCCGAGCCTCACCCCGACCATCCTGATGGGTCCGTATTGCGGGGACCCTCAGATCAACGTAATCCCCGCGAGCGCCTACGTAGCCCTCGACATCCGTACCGTCGAGTCAATCTCACGAAGAGATCGTCAAAAGTCTCGAAGAAATACTCGCGAAACTGCGGTCCGAAGACCCTGACTTCGACGCGAGCCTGGAAGTTATATAGGAGCGCCCCCCAACGGAGACTCCGATGGATAATCCTCTGGTTCGGGCAATGGCTGCGACCTACCATCGGCTTACCGGGGAGAAGCCGCGTTACAATGGGGTGCCTGGGGCGACCGACGGCACCTTCTTGAGTACGCGGGCCGGGATACCGATAATCACGACAGGAGCGGGAGACCGCGAGCTACCAAACCACAAGGATGAGTGGGTCGACGAGGAGGAGCTGCTCACTACCTGCAAGCTCTATGCCGCGACGGCACTGTACTTCTGCTACGGAGAGGGGGAACATGTTTGGCTACCGCTCGATGTTCGACCTCTCGGGTAAGACCGCGCTCGTGGTCGGTGCGGGCAGCGGTATCGGCGAGGCGAGCAGCATGGGCCTCGCGGCCTTCGGGGCGAGGGTGGTGTGCGCGGACGTGAACGCCGGGGTGGCGGGGGAGACCGCCGGGGAGATACGGGCACAGAAGGGGGAGGCGGAGGCGCTGGAGCTGGACATGCGCAACACCGGGAACATCCGAGCGGTGCTTCAGCGGGTCGGGACGCCGGACGTTCTGGTGAGCACGCCGAGCATTAACGTCAGGAAGCCTTTGCTGGAGATTACGGACGAGGAGTTCGACCGGGTGGTGGACCTGAACCCCAAGGGGACTTTTCGTCTGATCCATGAGTTCGGTCGGGAGATGGCCGAGAGGGGTTCGGGGAGTATCATTGCCTTCGCCAGCATACGCGCCCAGACCGTCGAGCCGGGACAGGGCGTCTACGTCGCGACTAAGGCGGGGACCGTGCAGATGCTACGGGCGCTGGCCGCCGAGTTGGGACCTCGTGGGGTGCGAGTGAATGCCATAGCTCCCGGCATCGTGGAGACGCCCCTTACCGCCCAGATCAAGAACTCCCCCGACTAGTGCGACTCCTACGCCGGTAAGAGCATACTCGGCCGGTGGGCGCGGCCGCACGAGATGGCGGGGATAGTAGTCTATCTGGCCTCGGAGGCTAGCTCCTATGTTACGGGAGGTTTCATGCTCGTGGATGGGGGCAGGACCGCCGCCGACGGGCGCTTTACCCCGCCGTTGTGGACAGTTTGACAGAATGTATACAGATGCCAATACTCCATAGGTACGGTACATAGTTCGGCCGAAAGCGCGGAAGCGACAAAGAGGAGCCGGCATGACAACGAGTTCAAGCAATTAGAGAGGTTTGGTCCTCGGTCTCAACGTCCGGTAAATCGTCATAGCCGGTATCCTGGGGGGCGCGCGGTCTTCCTCGGCGCTACGCAGCTCGGCTTTATCCCAGTGCCAAATATCGCGGGCAACGCAACGATCATGCACGTGCCGGCTATCATAGGCGGGGCTCTGGAAGGTCCGTTGGTGGGCTTGATCGTGGGCGCCATCTTTGGTGTCTTCTCTTTTATCCAGGCCGATAACCCTATCTTTACGAACCCACTGATCTCCATACTTCCGCGTCTCTTTATCGGCATCGTGGCCTGGGTCGCGTTCGTAGGTCTGCGCCGGTGGAGCGTGGACCTCGCGGCCGCGGCTGCGGGCGTGATTGGTTCCCTGGCCAACACGATGGGAGTCCTGAGCATGGCGGTCCTCTTGGGCTTTCTGCCTCTGGCGTTGATACCGACCATAGTGCCCCAGGCCATAGCAGAGGCGGTCCTCGCGGCTATCGTCACCGTCGTCGTGGTGAGGGGCGTCCTGCTCTACCGCGGCGGGCGGACGACGGCCCCGGAGGTCGAGTCCGACGAAGAGCGACGCTACTAACCGACTGTCGGCGCGGATGCCGTGATCGAGCTCGAAGGGGGTCTCGTTCGCCTACCGTAAGGGCGAGGCGGATGCCGTCCTCGCGCTGCGTAGGCTCTCCTTAAAGCTAGAGTCAGGCCAGCTCGTGGCGGTCATCGGGCACAACGGCTCGGGGAAGAGCACGCTCGTCAAGCTGCTCACGGCCGTTCTGTACCCGACGGAGGGTGAGATCCGAATAGACGGCATTCCCGTTAGCGAAGAGAACCAGTGGGAGGTGCGCCGCAGGGTATCGGTCGTCTTTCAGGATCCGGACGACCGGTTCGTGATGAACCGGGTCGAGGACAACGTGGCTTTCGGCCCCGAGAACTTGGGGCTTCCGCGAGAGGAGATCGCGGAGAGGGTGAGGGCATCGCTCCAGGCGCTTGGGTTAGAGGAGATCGGGGGGCGCCTGATCGAGGACCTCTCCCCGGGCCAGAACAAAGGGTGGCGATAGCGGGGGCTCTGGCGATGCGCCCCCGGTTCCTGATCCTTGACGAGCCGACCTCGCTATTGCCGGTCCCGGTTGCCCTGCGTTTGATCTCTACGGTAAGGGACCTCAACCGCCGCGAGGGGATGGGCGTCCTGCACGTTACCCACTCTATGTCCGAGGCGGTCCTCTTCGACCGGGTCGTGGTGATGGACGCGGGCCGTATCGTCCTCAACGGGACCCCGGCGGAGGTCTTCCGGCACGTCGATAAGCTGCGAGAGGTCGGGCTCGACGTACCTCTGGCCGCCAGCCTGGCCCACCGGCTACGAGGCCGCGGCGTACCCTTGAAAGGCGACGTCCTTGACGAGGCGGATCTGCGAGCCGCCATCTCCGCCATCGAATCCCCAGCCTCCGCCAGGTCCTCCTGATGAACCCCGCCGGAGAGGCTCCGATCATCGAGCTCAGGAATTTTCGCTACACCTACCTCGAAGGCACCCCGTGGGCGAGCGAGGCGGTCCGTGAGATCTCCTTCAAGATCCGTCGTGGCGAACGCGTGGGTATCGTCGGTCCCACCCAATCCGGCAAGTCCACCGTCGTGGACGCATTTGCCCACCTGCTACGCCTGTTGTCCGGCCAGGTCTTCTACGATGGCGAAGACGTAGCCGTTCCCGACTACGATCGGGTAGCCCTGCGCCGGAGGGTAGGCATCGTCTTCCAGCTACCCGACTCACAGATCATAGAAGATGTCGTCGGCGCGGACGTGGCCTTTGGACCGACCGCCGCCGGTCTCCCTGCTTCAGAGACGCGCCAGCGCGTCGAGGAGAGTCTGAACGCCCTCGGCCTCCCGTACCCTGAGTACCGGCTACGCTACGTACACGCACTTTCGGGCGGGCAGCGGCGCAGGGTAGCGATAGCCGGTGTGCTCGCCATGCATACCCCGGTGCTGGTGTTGGACGAGCCGATGGCGGGGCTCGACCCACGGGGCCGGCGAGAATTACTGGAGATACTCCTGCGTCTCCAGAGAGACCGCGACCTCACCCTCGTCGTCTGCTGGGCGTCTTTGAGCGACGCGAGCCTGTTGTGCGACAGGCTTATAGTCCTCGACGCGGGTAGGGTCGTCATGGACGGGCCGGTGCGCGAGGTCCTGCGCAACGCGGACCGGCTCGGGGAGCTTGACATCACACTCCCCGAGTCAGTCATCGGCGCTCGCGAGCTCAAGAAGCTCTTCCCCGACTTTCCGACCGAGCTCTTGACGGAGGAAGAGTTGGAGGCGGAGCTGCTCAAGAGGCTGGGGACGGCGTAGTGCTAGAGCTCCAGCGCAACGTCACCTTCGGGCAGTTTATAGACACGGGGTCGACGATCCACAAGATGGATGCTCGCATAAAGCTCGTCGTCACCTTCGTGCTGATCGTCGCCTTGTTCCTCATCGGCAGCTTCGCTGGCTTCGCCCTGGTCATGCCGCTCCTGGTCCTGATACAGCTCGTCTCGCGCGTCCCTCTGAGCTACGTATTGCGGGGCTCGCGTTTCTTCCTCATCTTTCTAGCCTTCATCCTCTTCTTTCAGGTTCTCTTATACCCCGGGGAGGTGCCAGCTTCGAGCTATTTGTGGCGCTGGGGCTTTCTCTCCATGTCGACCGGGGGGCTGTACACGGCCGGGATACTGGGGCTTCGCGTGATCTTTCTCTACTACATAACTACCATGCTGATGCTAACGACCTCCCTCATAAACCTGACCAGCGGCCTGGAGTTGATCTTCGGCCCCTCGCAGCGGCTCCGCGTACCGGTCAACGAGCTGGTGCTGGTGTTCGTGATCGCGATAAAGTTCGTCCCCATCTTGGTTGTGGCTACAAGCCGAATGATAGAATCGAGGAATGATTACTCGAATCATCACCTGCTATCACTGCGATAGTGAAAACATCGTCAAGAATGGCAAGGCTCCAAACGGCAAACAGAAGTACCTCTGCCAT
>JAABVA010003809.1_pt1 | contig 14184 bp, 3 predicted proteins | sample 5560331 | NCBI WGS metagenome assembly JAABVA01 (sample SAMN12812661, study PRJNA571458) | rock metagenome | isolation source: Antarctica rocks | place: Antarctica: Victoria Land, Mt New Zealand sud | collected 2016-01-07 | reverse complement strand
TCTTTTAATGCTGTAAAGAAAAAGACAGAGATCAGTTTTACTTTAATGAAAACTTAATTTAAGTAGTTTATTGAAAGAAATGAATACTCATGCTATACTATGCTGTCTAGTGAAATCCCTAAACTATGTTGTCTATGAGCATGTCTTGATTAAGAGAGTTGCAGAAGAAGTAGAAAGAATGTTGACTGCAGTTAATGTAAGCAGAGTCTTCACTCAGTTTCTGACACTAGTTTTACTTCACTTCATAAAAGCAGCTAGAACATCACTTCTCAACACTTTCACTCAGTAAGGCTGCATCTATTGGCTCTCACTGACAGCAAACATCAGATGACTAAATGCATCATTAAGAGTTCAACAAATCATTTAAGAGTTCAACTAATCATCAACAGTGAGTCTTATAAATTCAATGAATCACTCAAAGATCTGTCTAGACAGAGACTTAATAAGCTCATCAGCAACCATCTCTTGACTGAGCACAAAGTCTATCTGAATCTGATTGCACTTATGCAGATCACAGATGTTGTGATAGAAGACATTGATGTGCTTTAATCACTCATGTACATGTGCATTCTTGATTAAGATCAAGACAGCTTGATTGTCTTTTCTGAGCTGAATAAGTGAAGAAGTTTGATGAGCTTCATTCTCTTGAATGCTTACATAGTGTGAGTTGACTTCAAGATATTTATCTATGTTTATGTCTCTTAACATCTGTTCAAGTCAGATCTCAGTCTTTGCACACATTGACATAATCATGTATTTGATCTCAGTGATCAAGATGATGATGAATTTCTGCTTTTGACTTGTTCACAACACTGATTCATCTTTAAGCATGTAGACACATTTTAGAATTAATTTTTGATTCTGCTTGTCTGAAGCATAGTTGAAGTCAGAGTATTTAAGCATTGCTTGACTCTCACTAAAGCTGTACATGATGCTGAGATTGATGATTGATCTTATATACTGCAGTAGTCTCTTAAGTGCATATTCATAATGCTCTGCAGAATTGCTGAGATATTAACTTAGTTAATTTAATGCAAAGATGATGTCTGACTAAGTATGAATTGCTGTGTACATTAAACTTTCAATTATCTGTTGATACTGTCTTTGATCTATTCTTTGATCAGTTGAGCCAGCAAGACAAAGAACATCATATTCATTAAGTGAAATGCTGATGACTCTGTGCTTATCAGATTGCATGTGAAGATCCTTTAGTATCTTGTTCATGTAGTGAGTCTGGTTCAGGCACAGAATCCTCATTTTGTAATTGTGTATGACTCAAATGCTGAGAATTTTCTGTGTCTTTCTTAAGTTCTTGACTTTGAACATGTCCACAAGAGCTTGCTTGAACCAGAGAATGTGTGACAGGTTTGCTGAAGTCACAACAATATTGTTTACATAAAGAAGCAGCATGATTCTTTTGATGCTGTGAAGAAGAAGGCAGAGATCAGTCTTGCTTTAATGAAAACTCAACTTAAGCAGTTCAATGACACATCATTCATGTCAGTTCTGTGCAGCTTGCTTAAGATCATAAAGGCTGTGCAGTATGTGCAGAACATGACTAGATGTGACATTGACTTCAGAAGAAGATGTCATATAGATTGTTTTCTTCAGAAAGAATTCTGTGAAGATGTTATTGACATTTACTTGATGGCACTCTAGATTCTTAAGTGTGACAATAGTCAGAAAGACTTGCAGAATGTTAAACTTAACAGTGAGAGTAAAGATGTTCTCATAGTTAACATTGTATGTCTGTGAGAAGTCTCTTGTCACAAGTCTTGTCTTAAGCTTATTTAAGAATTCATTAATGTTTAGCTTGAGTTTAAAGATCTATTTGCTGATCACAATGTTGACTTTTCTTAGTGACACAGTCTCTTTTCATGTTTCATTTACTGTCAAGACTGTCAGCTCTGCATGAATAACATTCTTTTACATTTCTTCTCAGATTGAGTCTCTCACTGCTTCAGTATAGATGACAGATGTCAGAATGTCAAGTCTGATCACAGAGTCTTCTTTATCTGTGAAGAACACTGCAAATGTCAGCATGATTCTCAATATTTTGATTGAGAGCTCATTCACATCTTGATCATTGTTGTTGTTGTCTCTCTTTCATTTCAGAATCTTGACACACAGAAAGATTCTGACTTCTTTGAGTATCATCATCTTAACTTAATCAATGTTGATCTTCTCATTTAACAATTCATCTAGATTAACTGCAGTCAACTTGACCTCATGTTGTTTACCTTAAGACTTGTTGATCTTGATCATGATCAAGTCAGACTGCATCTTACTGTTTTAAGTCATGAATGTCTGATCTGAAGCTGTGATCTTCACAATGATTAACTTCTTTTATAAACATTCAACAGATCTTCTGTTCAGAAGAACATTTAATGTCTGTCATTGCAGTTTAAGATCAACAGTGTTTCTCTTCTCACTTTCAGCAAACTTTACAGTGTGATTCTTAATGATGCACTTGAGATCTGAAGTTCAAAGCTGATACTGCTTTGTGATTTTCTCAATATAGTTCATGAAGACTCTTACTCATCCTCAATTCATGAACTTGTTGTGTCTGCCTTCAGATAATAACTTGAGATCCATGTAGCTGTAGCACTTACATCCTTATACATGAATGTAATTGATGAATAACTTCACATCAGTGAAAGCTTTCTCAGAAGTCATCTGCTTGCTGTTAATCAAGAAATTAGTTGCTGTTCAATTGTAAAGATAAGCATCTGTTTGTGCTGTCTGCACTCAGAACTTTATTGACAGTTGTGTCTCTTTAATCATAGTGCACACTGAGTTCTCAGTGATTTGAATGACTCTTTTGACAACATCATTCTGAATTGACATGTAGAGCACTGTGTATTGCAGTGTAATGTTAAGAGACTTGCATCAGTTATTTAAAGTGAACTTTAACTTCATTCTGTTGTTGCTTCATACAGCAAGAATCTTTACATCAATCTGAAGTTCAGTCTTCAGTCATCATTCTTGCAGTGTCTGTGAGATCTCATCACATTGCTTCAGCAATATTGTCTATGTCTTTCAGAAGTGATTATCTACTATCTTCAGAAAGTACTGATATTCATTAAATGACAAGAATAATGAATTACATATGTCAATGAAGACAAGAATGAGAATGTTAGTCTTTTTTTTGCTTACAGTGTAACCTTACTTGTTGATGAACTTAATCAGGGCACAAATCTCACACACAGTCTTGTTGTTCTCAACAATGAGAATTGACTTTTTAAGAATTGTCATCTTGTGAAGATCATGCAGCTTTGCAGAATCAAGATAAGCAAATTGTCAGTGTCAAAGTCTGTAAGCCTTGACCTTTTCATTCAATGATGCAGTGTCAACTTCTGAAAAATCAGTCATGTTGTTGTGCAGACTTGTGTCTGAAGCAGCTGTGAGAAAAGCAGTCTCTGAATGTGATTTGTGCACTGCAGATATCAGAGCAAATTCATTAAGGCTCTTTGCAATATACTTAACTATATAGACTTCATCTTGCTCTGACACTTCTATTATAGTCTTGCTGTGCTTATCATACATTTAAAGACAGTGTTGATCAAAGCTTTTATGCAGTTTCATTTTGCACATCTGCTTTTCTGAGAGAAGATTGACCTCAAGTTCAGGTATGTAAAGTGTTAAACTCAGCCTTACAGAATTTTCTGATCTGATTTACATAATGATCACTTCACAATAGTGAGAGTATAAATGTCTTTTCTTAACTCTAATTTGCTGGTGTCTCATTTGTATGAGGAGGTCACTGAAGAGTTGAAGTTGATTAGTTATGTGTGAGAAGAATTCAGAATCTGCAACTCATTTAAATTTAAGCATCTTACTGACAGTCTTCTTAGACAGAGCAGCAATTTCATTGTTAACTTTCTCTTTCTCTTTAAATTCAGAGAAGAAGTCATCATCATTACTGTCACTGACTTCTGCATTAAAGACTCTGTGTCTCTTTTCTTTTTCTTTGTAGACTGACTTCTGATAACTTGACTGCAGTCAATCTGTACAGCTTGACTGTAATTAATCTGCTTGTCTTCTTTTAAGCATCTCACTTAACATCAGAAAGAAATTTGCAATCTTTAATGAAGTGAAAGCTGTTGCAAAGAAAGCACTTAATAAAGCAGCAAGAAGAATGATCACTGTCTGAGCTGAATGATCTGTGATAGTGTTGCTTAATATTAGTTATGCAGTGATTTGATGAACTGCAGTTCTGATTCATTAAACATTGATCTTCTTTCTGTTTATCTGCTCACAAAACAATGACAGTCTTGTCAGCCTTAAGCTGTGCCTCTTTCTTCTGAAGCTTTTATAGATCTCTCTTAATGTCTGGATTGTTCTGAGTGTCAATGACATTGTAAATCACAATGTACTCAACTGATAACACTTGAAGCAGTGCCTGAAATCATTGTTCTGATTTAAACAACTCAGTCATGTCAGACTGAGTTGCAGCAATTTTTCTGCTGAGTTTGCTCAGATAAATTTATGCTTCTTTAATGAATATGTTCTCTGACATTCTGTATTTAACAAACTTTATTAAATACTGTCTTTCAATCATCTGCAGCTTCTTCTTGTACTTGAACTTTAGCACATTTCAAACATTCTTTATGCTGATTTTGTTCATCAGATATTCTTGATCATCTATGTTTATGCAGATAATAAATCAATATAAAGTCTTTACATCAGTTTTCTGATTTCTAAAGTCAAGACTGCTGAGAGAAAATGAATCTGAGAATTCACTGATCAGCATATTAACTGCTGAAACTTCAACAACATTTTATAGATCTTTTTCTATCAGTCATCTTCTCATGAGAGTGAATCATTGGTTGCAGTTCTCACAAGTAAGAATTGAGATGAGTTGTCACTTTGTAAAGAAGTTGTTGAAGTTCATGATGGTGATAGTTGACATGTAGTATAAGAAGTGAATAAAGTAAAATAACAATGTATGCATTGAAGATAATATAAGTAAAACAAATAGAAAGCTTTTGTGTCTCTTATTCTGTAAGACAGTAGTGCTTATTCATCTCAATGACTCATATTAAGCTGTCAAAGAACAGTGCTTTCTGAGCAACTGTAAGTGCTTGTTTATCTATTCAACAAGATGTGTATCAAGCTGCTGAAAGAACAGTGCTCTCATGAGTAACTGTGAATGCTGATTTTTGTTGAGACTGATTCTTCTTGAATCTTCTGAGTCAAACATACTCAGCTACTGAAGGTGCTTGTTTGCCTAATAGATGTGTATTAAGCTGCCATCACTGTGCTGATTTCACTAAAGTCAGATTTATCACAAACCTCAATAGTCAGTAACACTGCTAAAGTCAGATTCACTGTGAATCTCAAAAGTCTGCAGACTCAGCTGCTGTATACATTAGAAGTATGCACTTTCTCTGAGAAGCTTCTTGCTAACTTGAGCTCATAACTTATTGAAAGAAATGAATACTCATGCTATACTATGCTGTCTAGTGAAATCTCTAAATCATGTTGTCTATGGGCACATCTTGATTAAGAGAGTTGCAGAAGAAGTAAAAAGAATGTTGACTGCAGTCAATGTAAATAGAGTCTTCACTCAGTCCCTGATGCTAGTTCTATTTTGCTTCATAGAAGCAGCTAGAACACCACTTCTCAACATAGTTTAATAATACATTATTTATGTCAGTTCTGTGTAATTTACTTAAGATCATAAAGACTGTACAGTATGCACAGAACATGATTAGATGTAATATTGATTTCAGAAAAAGATGTTATATAGATTGTTTTTTTTAGAAAGAATTTTATGAAAATGTTATTAACATTTACTTGATGACACTCTAAATTCTTAAGTGCAACAATAATCAGAAAGACTTGCAGAGTATTAAACTTAATAATGAAAATAAAGATATTCTTATAATTAACATTATATGTCTATAAGAAGTCTCTTATCACAAGTTTTGTCTTAAGCTTATTTAAGAATTTATTAATGTTCAGCTTAAATTTAAAGATTCATTTACTAATTACAATGTTAACTTTTCTTAATGACATCATCTCTTCTCATATTTCATTTACTGTCAAGACTGTCAGCTTTGCATAAATAATGTTCTTTTACATTTCTTCTCAGATTGAGTCTTTCACTACTTTAACATAGATGACAAATATTAAAATGTTAGATCTAATTATAGAATTTTCTTTGTCTGTAAAGAATGTCATAAGTGTCAGCATAATTCTTAATATTTTAATTAAGAGCTTATCTGCAACTTAATTATCATTGTTGTTGTCTCTCTTTTATTTTAAGATCTTAACATACAGAAAGATTCTGACTTCTTTAAGTATTATTGTCTTAATTTAATCAGTGTTGATCTTTTTATTTAATGACTTATCTAGATTAACTGCAGTCAACTTGATCTCATGTTGTTTATCTTAAGACTTGTTAATCTTAACTGTAATTAAGTCAGACTGTATTTTACTGTTCTAAGTTATAAATGCCTGATTTAAAGCTGTAATCTTTACAATAATTAACTTCTTCTATAAATGTTCAACAGATCTTCTATTTAAAAGAGCATTTAATGTTTACTGTTGCAGTTTAAGATCAACAGTGTCTTTTTTCTTACTTTTAGCAAACTTTACAGTGTGATTTTTAATGATGTACTTAAGATTTAAAGCTTAAAGCTAATACTGCTTTGTGATTTTCTCAATGTAGTTTATAAAGACTTTTACTTATTCTTAATTTATAAATTTGTTGCATTTATCTTCAGATAATAACTTAAGATCAATGTAGCTGTAGTATTTGCATCTTTATATATGAATGTAATTGATGAATAATTTTATATTGATGAAAGCTTTCTTAAAAGTTGTTTATTTATCATTAATTAAGAGATTAATTGCTGTTCAATTATAAAGATAAATATCTGTCTATACTGTCTGCACTCAGAACTTTATTGACAGTTATATCTCTTTAATTATGATGCACACTGAGTTCTCAGTGATTCAGATGATTTTTTTGACAATATTATTTTAAATTGACATGTAGAATACTGTGTATTGCAGTGTAATGTTAAGAGATTTGCATCAATCATTTAGAGTAAACTTTAACTTTATTTTATTGTTGCTTTATATTACAAAAATCTTTGCATCAGTTTAAAGTTCAGTCTTTAATCATCATTCTTGCAATGTTTATAAGATCTCATCACATTGCTTTAATAATATTATTCACATTTTCTGAGAGTGATTATCTATTATCTTCAGAAAATACTGATATTCATTAAATGACAAGAATAATGAATTATATATATCAATAAAGACAAGAATGAGAATGTTAATCTTTCTTTTATTTACAGTGTAATCTTACTTATTGATAAACTTAATTAAAGCACAAATCTCATACATGTTCTTGTTGTTCTCAACAATAAGAATTGACTTTTCAAGAATTGTTATCTTGTAAAGATTATGCAACTTTGCAGAATCAAGATAAGCAAATTATTAATATTAAAGTCTGTAAATCTTAATCTTTCTATTTAATGATGCAGTGTTGACATCTAAGAAGTTAATCATAAGATTATGTTCATAAATCTAAATATATGAGCTTGCATCTAAAGCAGTAACAGAGAAGATGATCTCTGAATGTAATGTGTATATTGCAGATATTAAGATAAATTTGTTAAGACTCTTTGCAATGTACTTAATTATATAGATTTTATTTTACTTTAATATTTTTATTATAGTTTTACTGTGCTTATCACACATTTAAAGACAGTGTTAATTAAAGCTTTTATACAGTTTCATTTTGCACATTTACTTTTTTGACAAAAGATTGATCTCAAGTTTAAATACATAAAGTGTTAAACTCAGTCTTACAGAATTTTCTGATCTGACTTGTATAATGATTACTTCACAATAATAAGAATATAAATGTTCTTTTTTAACTTTAATTTATTGACATCTCATTTATATAAGAAAATCACTGAAAAGTTAAAGTTAATCAGTTATGTATAAAAAGAATTTAGAGTCTGCAACTCATTTAAATTTAAACATTTTACTGACAGTCTTTTTAAACAGAATAGTGATTTCATTATTAACTTTTTCTTTCTCTTTAAATTCAGAGAAGAAATCATCATCATTACTGTCATTAACTTCTACATCAAAGACTTTGTATCTCTTTTCTTTTTCTTTATAAACTGACTTTTAATACAACTTAACTGCAGTCAATCTGTACAGCTTAATTACAGTTAATCTGCTTATCTTTTTTTAAATATTTTGCTTAATATCAGAAAGAAATTTGCAATCTTTAATGAAGTGAGAGTCATTACAAAGAAAGTACTTAATAAAGTAATAAAAAAAATGATTACTGTTTAAGCTAAATGATCTGCAATAATGTTGCTTAATATTAACTATGCAGTAATTTAATAAATTACAGTTTTAATTCATTAAATGTTGATCTTCTTTCTGTTTATCTATTCATAAGACAATGACAGTCTTATTAGCCTTAAGCTGTGTCTCTTTTTTTTAAAGCTTTTATAAATCTTTTTTGATGTCTGAATTGTTCTGAGTATCAATAACATTGTAAATTACAACATACTTAACTGATAGCACTTAAAGCAGCATCTAAAATCATCATTTTAATTTAAATAACTCAATTATGTCAGACTAAGTTGCAGCAATCTTTTTATTAAGTTTGCTCAGATAAATTTATGCTTCTTTAATGAATACATTTTCTGACATTCTATATTTAATAAACTTCATTAAATATTGTCTCTCAGTTATCTGCAGCTTCTTTTTGTACTTAAACTTTAACATATCTTAAACATTCTTTATGCTGATTTTTTAATTTCTGAAGCTGAGACTGCTGAAAAGAAATGAATCTAAGAATTTACTGATCAGTATATTGACTGTTAAGATTTCAACAACATTTTATAGATCTTTTTTTATCAGTTATCTTTTCATAAGAATGAATTATTGATTGCAGTTTTTGTAAGTAAGAATTAAGATGAATTGTTGTTTTATAAAGAAGTTGTTGAAGTTTATGATGATGATAGTCAGCACATAGTATAAGAATGAATAAAGTAAAATAATAATGTATACATTGAAGATAATATAAGTAAAATAAATAAAAAGCTTTTATATCTTTTATTCTGTAAGACAGTAATGCTTATTCATCTTAATGACTTATATTAAGCTATTAAAGAACAGTGCTTTCTGAGTAACTATAAATGTTAATTTTTGCTGAAACTGATTTTCTGTAAATCTTCTAAATTAAATATACTCAGCTATTGCAGAACAGTGCTTTCTGAGTAACTGTAAATGTTAATTTTTATTGAAACTGATTTTTTATGAATCTTTTAAGTTAAATATACTCAGCTGTCACAGAATGCTAATTCTGCTAAAGCTAAATTTATTATAAATCTTAATAATCAGTAATACTGTTAAAGCTGAATTAATTATGAATCTTAATAACTGATATATACAGCTACTGTTAATGTGCTGACTCTGTTAAAGTCAGATTTATTATAAATCTCAATAATTAATGATACTGTTAAAGCTGAATTAATCATGAATCTTAAAAGCTGACATACTCAGCTATCATCACACTAAAAGTATACACTTTCTCTAAGAAGCTTCTTATTAATTTGAGCTTATAATTTATTTAAAGAAATAAATATTCATGCTATATTATGCTGTTTAGTGAAATCTCTAAACTGTGTTGTCTATGAGCACATCTTGATTAAGAGAGTTACAGAAGAAGTAGAAAGAATGTTGACTGCAATTAATGTAAATAAAGTCTTTACTTAATTTCTGATGCTAGTTCTACTCTGCTTCATAGAAGCAGCTAGAACATCACTTCTTAACATTTCTCATCATTTATAAAATTCAGAGAGAACAGTTCTGACAAAGAATTATTGTTTAGATGACATTTATAAAACTTTAAATATAAAACATAAAATATATTATGAATTCTGTAATGAGCAGACAGAGCCAGTTAGTATGCTTGTTTGTTAATAAGATTAATAATTTAAAAAAACTTAATGAATTTATGCAACAGTTTCTTACTTAATCTGTGTTGCTTCAAGTTCTTAATGAACAATAACATTAAATTGCTGATATTGTAGCTTTTTTGAACATAATTTTTGTTAAAGTACTTAGCTTGTGCTTTTACAGCAGCTTATTATTGCTTTATTATTGTAATACAGATTTTCTTTATTTACTGTGCTCAGTCTTTTACTGCTAACATCTTTTCTTCATAAACATTGTTCTTAATGTGTTGAGCAATTCTTAAGTAATAGCTCATTAATATCTTAAATGATGTTCAATTAATTATTATATGTTTTTTGTTTGCATATGCAAACTCTGTCATTAACAGAAAGAACACCCAGTTATTTTGTTCTTTACAACAATAATAATGTAGATAATGTTTTAGAATTTAATTCTGTCTTTTAATTTAACTATCAGTTTATGAATAAAAGATAGTGCTTAATCTTTGCTTTATTTAAAGTTAATAATAAAATTCAAATCAATATATACTGATAAAGATTGATTCTTAGTTTAAAACAATATTTCTGAGTTCTTTATAGCAGCATATGATCTATTCAATATATATGTCAGCTAACTTGATCACAGTGAGTTTTTTAGTAACAGAAATATATTGAATCATCTTTGTAAGATGATTCATAATTATCAATATGAAATCATAAACATTAATTTCTTATCTGCTAGATAACAAATCAGTGATTATGTTCATTATTATCTTCTTTTATAATTGAGTAGATAATGACAACAACTGTAATTCATTATATAAATAGTATCTTAATACTTAAACTCTTAAGCATACAATACATAAAGCAACATATTCTTAAACATCATTTGTCATATTAATTCAATAATACTTTCTAAACAGCAAATCAATTATTCTGTCTATTTTATAATGTTCTGCTAAAACATCATCATGATGCAGCTTTATAAGCTCATTCTTAACAGCTTTGTCAAATAATATATATATCTTGCTTTTGTGACAAAGTAATTCAGTAAAATCAAACATTTATAAACTATCATTAATATCTTAATAACTATAATTACTCTATGATTTTAAATCTTATTACATCTTTACTGTTAAAACATCAGTGTTCTGCAAGAGATGAATAAGTTTAAAAAAGAATGATTATTTTTTATTATATATTATTTCATTGTCAGTTACTTTCTAAATTAATGCATATAAAATGAACTGTTTACAATCAATAATTTTAGCAACAGAGTTAAGCAGCTCTTCTATTACATTGTATATAGATAAACTAAATATATAATCATCATTCTTCAGTTCATTCTCAAATAAAGACTTTCTAAATCTTTTATTAACTTGTTTTTAACAGTCATGATCTTCAGCCTAAGTGCTTAATTAATATTCTTTTAATAAAATAATCAGCATAATTTACAGATCTAAGCTTTAAGTATTGATTTAATTAATTAAAGCAGTAATGCTTAATTTTAATTCTTAAGATAATGTAATCAGCTTTCATTGCAATGTTGACAGCAATCTATTTATGTTCTTCTTGACTTTATAGTCAGAACATCTCAACAAAATATTAATGAGATTTGTCTTTTCTGATTAATGTGTAATTATGAAATTATAAGCAGCTAATCTCATAACTTAATGTGTTTGTCTTTTATTTAATGATTTTACATTCATAAATTCTTGTAGATTATTGTAATTCATGAGTACCTCAATAAAATAATGACTATTCTCAAGATAGTGTCATTAGTGTTTAAATGCCTTTACAATTGTCAACAATTCTTGATTATAAGTTTCATAGTATGTTTTAACTAAGTTTAACTTTCTTAATTAGAAGACAACAAAATGTCATTAAGCATCTATTTAAAGCTGTAAGTAGATATTTATTAATTTAATTATTAAGACATTAATTTCAATCTGAGCTCTTAGCTCTGAGTTAAAGTGCATCAGAATAGATGTTTATATAAAGATGTTGCAAAACTTATAAAATGCTTACATTATCATTTATAATTACTTAAAAACATTTATCTTCTTGTTATTCTTGCTGTCTTTTAACAGATCAATTAAAGAAGCAGTGATCTTAAAATAGCTCTGTATAAAGTAATAATAAAAGTTTGTAAACTCTAGAAATATTTGTATCTCACAGTAACTTTTAAATATTAATCATTTCTTTATGATTTTGACTTGTCACTGATTCATTAAAACATCAATAATGAAGATGATGAATCTAAGAAATTTTATTTATATAATATAAAAAGTGCACTTCTTTAAATTTGCATACAGTTTAAACTGTTAAAGTTACTTCAGAATTTGTTTTACATAACTTTGATGTTCTTTTAAAGAATTGAAATAGATCAGAATATCATTTAAATATATTATATAAAAGACATTAACTAGCTCAGTTAATGCTCAGTTGATATAGACTTAAAAAGTTGTTAAGACATTAATTAATTTAAATGATATAATTATGTACTTAAAATGACTGTAACATATACAAAACACAGTCTTTCACTCATTGTCTTTTTTGATTCTAATGCAGTGATAAGCATTCTTAAAATTTAGTTTAATGAACATCTTGACTTCACTTAAACAATTAAGTGTCTCATTAATTAGTGATAAAGAATGACAATTCTTAATAATAATTTTGTTAAGATCTCTGTAATCAACACATAGATGTAAGCTCTCTTCATTTTTTAAAATAAACAGAACTGATATTTCTACAGAGCTGACAAAATGTTATATTTATTTCTTTTATTGAGAAGTGATGTTCTAGCTACTTCTATAAAGCAAGATAGAACTAATGTCAGAAACTGAGTAAAGACTTTACTTACATTAACTGCAATTAATGTTCTTTCTACTTCTTCTGTAACTCTCTTGATCAAGATATGCTCATAGACAACATAATTTAGAAATTTCACTAGACAGCATAGTATAGCATAAGTATCTACTTTCTTTCAATATCTTTGTTAAAATGTTGTCTAGATATTCTTTAAGCACTTATAGCTCTGTTTTTAACAGATTATAAAGTAAATTATAGAGTAATTTATGTTTCTTTATCTTTATGATATGATCATAATCTTAATGAAATAATAACTTATTAACATTCTCTTTAAAGAACACATCTGCATATTTGTTGTATTGCTGAAGTAGCATTAACATTTTATTAACAACATGTACAGCAGTTGTTGATGAGTCTGATTTAGATATCATCAACAATGTATAAACAGCAAATTGATTTTAAATGTTGTTGATAAACACTTTAGACTCATTAATAGTCAGAAACATTTTTTTTATTTTATAATGTTATGTGCACAAGTCACAATCAATATAAATGTGTTGTCATTTCAGATCTAAGAGATTAAAGATGAATTTAAATTTATTTTTATTTAAAATATAAAATAACTGTTCTTCAGTTTGCTCTTGTTCTTAACTGTTGATGAGTTTATGCTTCATTAAATACACATTATAACAGTAAACATATTGTTTTTTTAGAAGCTCTGATCTCAGAAATTTCACATTAACTTATATTAATTAATGAATAACAACATATCACTAAGACATTATATTAATTTCTATTGTAGTATTCAACAATACATTAATAGAAACTCAATCAGATTCAATTTAAACTTAATCTTTCTTTACAATGCTAAATTTCTTTATAATCTTTAATTTAATTTTTGTTACTAAAGCATAATCAATAAGACTCTGTCTTTTTTTGTCTTAACTACATTAATCTTAATGTAATTAAGATTTTTCAGAGAACTTCTGCAGTTCTTTATGAAATGACTTAATCTTTTATAATTATAGCAGTTATTCTTCTTAACATTAGTCTCAAAACAGAGTTTGTCTACATTATTATGATAACTTAATTTTGTAGCTTCAGAATTGAGATGATTATTCTGCTGTGACTTTGCTGTCTAAATAAAAGAATGTAAACAGTACTCATAAATTTTCTTAATGATGTAACTTTAAACTATATAATTATTTATAAATTACTGATTAATCTCTAATTTAATAATCAGAGCTATTAGACTTTCTTTTGTCTTTAAGAAATCTTAACAATTTGTGAAGTCTGAAGAAATGAGAGGTTTGTAGGAAGGTCTTGATTTCTAAGTCAACAGGTGACTACCTAAAAACCAAAGACTAAGGCTAAGGAAAGAACTCAACATTGTGAGGATATGACCTTCTATTTATATGCCAGCAGGGCCGGG
>JAABVA010003808.1_pt1 | contig 14185 bp, 15 predicted proteins | sample 5560331 | NCBI WGS metagenome assembly JAABVA01 (sample SAMN12812661, study PRJNA571458) | rock metagenome | isolation source: Antarctica rocks | place: Antarctica: Victoria Land, Mt New Zealand sud | collected 2016-01-07 | reverse complement strand
TTTGAGGCAGCGGCTTTCTCGTTTCGTGCGCAAGAGCCTGTCGTTCTCCAAATCGGATCGGATGCACGAGATTTGCCTGCGGCTCTTTCTGCACCGCTACAATCTCTCTCACCTCCCATGATTGAGCCACTACCAAGAAGTTGAGGGCGTGCTCGATCTGGTGTTCCTCCTCGCGGTCATCGGAGGTCCACACCTTCGTGGCGACAGTGGCCCTGTCGCGTCCGTGCTTCTCCAGAGCGTCGCCCAGGACCCTCTCGGCCTCGCCATACATCGGGGAGGAGTCGAAGAGCGTGATCCCGGCCTCCAGGGCTGCTCCGACAACCTCGTGTCGGGCCTCCTCTTCGCGGCCACGCACGTCGAGGACCTGCCAGGTACCGAGGCCCACGGACGAGACCTCGACACCGCTGCGTCCCAGTCTACGATGCTGCATCTAACCGGCCTCTTTGGGTGGTGATGCGAACGACTCCTCGGTACGGCCCTCGATGGCGGCGACGGCGGCTAGAAACCACTCGGGGCGGGGACGGACCTCGTGGGTATTGGGATCGCAGAAGACCTGGATGCTGGTGCCTTCGGCGGCGGTGCGGCCGGCGTCGTAGCTCTCGCCGGCGCGGAGCTCGTAGTCCATGGTGAAGGAGCGGTTGGTGACGGTACGGATGCTCGCCGCGCCATAGAGGGCGTCTCCAAGGAGGATCGGGGCTCTGTACCTCACCGTGGCCTCGGCGATGACGTAGCGGACGCCGGGAATGTCGCCGGCCTCTAATGGTCCGAGGCCAGGGTTCCTGGCGAGAAGCTCCCAATACGCGAGGCGAGCCGCCTCGAAATAGGCCAGGTGGAGGGCATTGTTGACGTGGCCGTAAGGGTCGAGGTCCTGGTAGCGAATGGATATCTCCTCAACCACGGGGGGATTCTTCAAGCGGCTCGCCTCTCTCCTTACTCGTCTGCTTCCGGTAGGCGATTCTACAATATTGGGCATCCTATCTGGTTTAATGAACACAATGGAGGGGTTCGAAGGACTTCTGGAGCAGGGCGAGGCACTCGCCGAGGAGGGCTTGCTCGAAGACGCGCTCTCCCGCTTCGAGCAGGCTCTAGCCCTCGAGCCGGACAACCCGGAGGTCATAGAGGCGATAGGCCGCACTCTCCTCGGCCTGAACCGTCCTGAGGAGGCCGAGGCAAGCTTCCTGGACGCCCTGGAGATGGACCCCGACTGGGTCGCACCGCGAATGGGTCTCGCAGCTCTGGCCATGCGCGGCGACGAGCCCTTCAAGGTCGTGCATCACCTCGAAAGGGCGACCTCCTCCGATCCCGAGTACCCGGACGCCTTCGTCGAGCTCGGGCGCTACTACGGGCTCATGGGGGAACCGGGCCTGGCTCGGGCGACCTTCGAACGGTGGACGAAGGCCCATCCCGAAGACGCGGACATGCTCATAAACGCCGGCCTCACTGCCTTCGACGCCGCCGACTTCGCCCAGGCCCTGGAGTTTTTCGAGAGGGCGCTAGAGAACGCCCAGGACGACCAGCAGAAGAGCGGGGCGCGCACCTTCCGGGCGAACTCTCTGGATATGCTCGGCCGCTACCCTGATGCGGTCGACGAGTACGAGCGGGTAATAAGGTACGCCCCGGACTGGTGGGAGGCTCATGCGAACCTCGGCATCTGCCACGCCCGCAACGACCGCTCCGAGGAGGCCGAGAGAGCTTTCCGGCGGGGCCTAAAGGACTGTCCAGGCTCGCCGGAGATCAGGGACGAGCTCGCCGCGCACCTCCTCACCGAGAGCAAGAACCTCAAGGAGGCGCTCTCTCTAGCCGAGGAAGCCGTGGCGTTGGGGCAGGATGAGATCCGTCACCTCTACACGCTGGGCGAGGTCCGTCTGGCTCTGGGCGATGAGGAGGGTTCGGCGGAGGCTTACAGGAAGGTCCTAGACCTCGACCCCGAAGATCCGAACGCCCACCTGGAGCTGGGGCTCTACCACGAGCGCCGGGGCGAGGTCGAGAAGGCCGAGGAACACTTCGTCGAAGCGCTAAAGCAGGACCCGGGCAACCCCCGCGCCCTCTACTCCTACGCGAGCCTCTACTACGCCACCGACGACCTGGAGACAGCCGAGGAGCTACTCGTGCGGGCCGTAGCCACCGATGCCGGCTACTCCCCCGCCCTCTCGGCGCTCGCGAGCGTAAGAGCCCGCCGTGGTGACTACGATGCCTCCCTCGACTTCATGGAGAAGGCCGTCGACGCCGGTGAGCGAGACTCCGAACACTTCAAGCAGGCCCTGGAGTTCGCCCCTCTATACAACCACCCGAGGTTCCGTACCCTCCTCGCCCGCATGAGCGCCTCGGGCAAACGGGGGAACGAGGCGCGTTAGAGCCCCGCCGCCCGTGCAACTCCCACTGGTGGCCTCTTACTGCCCGTTATCGGCCTCGCCTTAGGCCTGTACGCCCTCTATGCGCGGCGGAGAGAGACCGGGGCCACGACGGCCTCGGTCTCTCTCCGAGCGCGGCATCCATGTCGCAGCGGGGATCAGGATGCCAGTTCACCCTGACACAGACGCCATGCCCACACCACGCCGGCCCAGGGTAAGGTTTTCTTCCGAGACCTCAGGCCGAGAAATAAGACGATAAGGTAATGATGCCGAGAACGAGGGCTACTGCCCCGCCCACAAGCATCCTTAGCCCGGCTATGGCGTGAATACCACGCTCGGAGATAGGACCCAAACCGCCCCGTTGTCCCCGGCCTCCCCAGATAAGGGCATAGATGCCGAAGCCTAACCCGACTAGCCCTCCCAAGGTGAGCAACAATCCCAGAGCCAAAGGCAGGGAGATCAGTTCCAACCGAAGCACTCCTTTTCGTTGGTGTTCCCCGCTTGTTACCCCACCCGGTCTCTTGCCACGCCCACGCGGGACAGAGCAACGCCCCTGGCCTTCCTCGCCATGCTATGCGACACGAAGATGGCTTTCAGCGCTTCTAGTGCCTCACCACATATCCCGGCTATCCCACCGCTATAGCTGAAGGCATTGACCCAAGATCTTCGGCGCCCCCAGTTCTTCAGATACCTCGTTTGGTGCGAGAATTTAAAAATTTTCCCGAAGCTTAGAGCTTGCGCGGATAGGCTCGCTACTTTTCACATTTTCCGATTCTCCGAACGATCAAATCGGCTCTCATCGGCCATCGGCACTTTCGATACTCGCCTATCCGCGCAGCCTTTTAGTTGCTAACCACTTGAAGCTACATCAGCTTCAAGTTGCTCGTGGCGTTCTCCAGGCTCTCGAAGAAGCGGTCCATCTCGAGGACGCGTTCGTGGGCGAGATCGCGAGAGGCGTCGAAGTGGAGGAGGTCCGGGAGGGTGCGACGGAGACTCATGGCGTGGCGCGTCGCCGCCACGAGGTTCGGGACGTCGTCTTCGATACCGACCATGCCGAATACCCGCGAGAGGTCGATAGGGCCGAGGTAGTCGAGGGCGACGGCGTCCTTGAGGAGGGCAGCTCGGTCGAGCGGCCTGGAGGGGCGCCCGGCGGGTGATGCTCTATGGCGTCGAGGACGACGCGAGCCGCCTGCGAGGGAAAGTTACCATCGCGGAGGAGTCGCGTGGCGACCGCGACGGAGCGGCGGACGTGGTCCGCGCTCTCGCGCAGAGAATAGGCCCTGTAGAGCCCGATGTCGTGCAGGAGCGCCGAGAGACGCAGGATCTCTGGGTCGTAGTCGATCCGCTCCTCGCGCTCCAGCATCTCGGCCAGCGCGTGGACCCTAAGGCAATGGACGTAGCCCCAGATCGGATGCCCCCCCGCCCGGGAGACGAGCGACTCTATCTCCTCGACGACCACCCTCATAGGCACCGAAGTGTAGCAGAGGAGGAGATCTCATCGCCACAAAGAAGCGGGGCTATGTGGTGGCGCCGCCGGTTGCCTGCTCGATCGCCGTAAGCGGTGTAGCAACGCTCTCAAGAGACTGACGCTCGGCCCTCACGCCGAGTAGCACCTCCACAATGGCCGCCACCATCATAAAGCTCGCGCCGATGAGGTACGCGTAGAGCAGGTAAGTGCGGTCGCCGGACTCTGTAGCCGCCTCGATCAGGTTCCCAAAGATCAAGGGACCCGTGATCCCGCCGACCCCGGTGCCTATGGCGTAGAAGAGGGCTATTGCCATAGCCCTTATCTCCATCGGAAAGACCTCGCTGACGGTCAGGTAGGCGGCGCTCGCGGCAGCCGAGGCGAAGAAGAAGACGATCATCCACAGGGCGGTCTGCGTGGTCGCGGTTAGCCCGCCCTGTTGGAACAGATAGCCGGTCACTGCCATGAGCACGCCCGCAATCCCGTAGCACCCTGAGATCATTGGCACCCGGCCTATCTTGTCGAAGAGGCCACCGAGAAGCCACGGTCCGAGGATGTTCCCGACCGCGAAGGGGAAGATGAAGTACCCGATGTTGCCCGAGGGCACGCCGTAGAAGCTGGAAAGTATCAGGGCGTAGGTGAAGAAGACGGCGTTGTAGAGGAACGCCTGCGAGCTCATGAGCGTCAGCCCCAGGACGGTGCGTTTCGGGTACATCTGGAACATGGCCCGGGCGATCAGGCCGAAGCCTATGCTCTCCCGCTGCTCGATTAAGATCGGTTCCTCGCGCACCGGCGGGAGCTCCTGGCGGCCGGTCTGCGCTTTCACCTGTTCTTCTATTTGACCGACCGTCCGCTCCGCTTCGTCGTGGCGGGCGTGGGTCGCGAGCCAGCGCGGGCTCTCGGGGATGTAGCGGCGTATCAGGAGGATAGCTATGCCGAGTATCCCTCCGAGCCCGAACGCGAGTCTCCAACCCCAGAACTGGCTGATGATGTCCGGATCAAGCAGCATTATAGAGAGCGCCGACCCCAACATCGTCCCGATCCAGAAGCTGCCGCTGATAAAGAGGGCTACCCTACCGCGAACCCGCGCCGGTATGAGCTCGTCAACCGCCGAGTAGATCGCGGAGTACTCGCCGCCGATGCCCGCGCCGGTGAAGAAGCGGCACAACGCGAAGAACCAGAAACTAAACGAGAAGGCGGTGGCCACGCTGGCGATCAAGTACACGGCCAGCGTAATGAGGAAGAGCTTCTTCCGCCCAAATTTGTCGGTCAGATAAGAGAAGAACAACGCGCCCAAGATGGCCCCGACGATGTAGATGCTGCCGGCGAGTCCTATCTGTGAGGCCGTAAGACCCAGGCCCGAGACCGGTTCCGTGAGGACGGACGCGATCACGCCGACGATCGTAACCTCGAGGCCGTCGAGCACCCACGTGATGCCCAGCGCAGCTATTACCAGCCAGTGCCACCTAGCCCACGGCAGCCGGTCCATCCTGCCAGGAATGTAACTTTCGACGACGTTCCCGCTGGCTCCACCCGCAGCGCCTGTTCTGAGACCTCCACCTCCGTTGCTCACCTCTATGCCTCGTCTCCGTTCGCCAGATGCGGCTCCCCACAGCCCCCGTACCTGTTCCCCAAACACGGCGGCCCTGCCACCGTATATTCCTTTCTCTGTTGGGCAGACATCGTAGCCCGCCAGCAAAACGGTAACTACCCCCAGCCTTCTATCCGTCTAGATCACGAGACGTAGACCCAGGCTTAACCTTCGATTCCTAACCTCTTGCCTACTCTAGCCTAAGGCGGTTATTTTGTCTATCATAAGGGAAGATAGTACGCAAGGTAGCGATAGGGCCTGACAAGGTCGCTTTCGTACGGGGGAACCAGCAGCGGGCATCGGGGTCGACCCGGAGCGGTTCTGCGAAGAGCTCGAGACAAGGAGCTTGAGATGAGTGAGTTTCCGGCAAAAATCCTGGTGGCGACCGACGGCTCTGAGGACGCAGAGCTGGCGACCCGGGCCGCCATTAGCCTCGCCCAGGACACCGACGCGGAGTTGTGCGTCGTCCACGTTGGGGAGTTTCATCATGTCTACACCCCCGCCACCCCCGGTCCCCCACCACCCTCCGAGACCCAAGAGGAGATAAAGAGGGCGGCCCAAGAACTGCTCAACGAGCAGGTGGAGCAGATAAAGCAGGCAGGGGGAGACGTCGCGGAGGCTTACCTGCTGGTGGGGAAACCGGCCGAGGAGATCCTCCGCATGAGCGAGGAGATAACCGCCGGACTTATAGTAATAGGGAACCAAGGATCCGGCGGGAAGTTCAGCAGGATGAAGCGCTTCGTTATGGGGAGCACCTCCGAGAAGGTCGCACGTTACGCACGCTGCTCGGTGATGGTGGTGCGCAGAGACCTGTATGATCGTCCCCCGGCCTAGTAGATCGCCGCAAAGCGGAAGCCTCTCTCGAATGCGCTCCGCTAACCTAAAGCGTACGAGGGCCGCGCCGCGTCCTCGAGCTTTGGCGCGTCCGGGAAGACCCTCGGATGCAAGATGCGGGCCAGCATCTCCGCCCCCTCCACGAGCCGGGGCGCCGGGCGGCTGAAGTAGGAGTTGGCGTCTACCGCCCACACCCGCCCGTTCTTGACAGCCGGAAGATCTGACCATCCGGACAGGCCCAGCAAGCTCCGGGCCTCCCCGACGGCACGAACCGTGTCGAAACCGCAGGGCATGAGAACGAGTACCTCCGGCTCGGCCTCGAAGACTTCCTTCCAGGAGAGGCGCCCGGAGGGCTCTCCTTCTCTGGCGAAGAGATCCTCGCCCCCGGCGATCTGCACCATCTCCGGGACCCAGTGACCGGCGGAGAACGGCGGGTCGAGCCACTCGATGCAGCCCACGAGCGGCCGGGGTAGGCCCGTTACCGTCTCCTCGATGCGGGCGAGCCTCCTTTTCAGGGTAGCGCCCTTTTCGCGGGCCTTCGCCCCGCGGCCGACGGCATCTCCAACCTCGACCGTGACATCCAGCACCTCGCCTAGAGACCTCGGGTTCATAGAGAGGACGCGAGGCGTCTTCCGGAGCCCGAGGACGGCCTGCTCTACAACGTTCAGAGATACAGCGCAGACGTCGCAGAGGCCCTGGGTAAGGACGAGGTCCGGCTCTAACTCTTCAAGGAGCTTCGTATCGAGGGAGTAGATGCTGCCGGTGTCGGTGAGGTGTTCCCTGATGGCGGCGTCTATCTGCGCGCTGGTCATGGAGTGATGGTCTATGGAGGTGACGGTCAGCTTCGGGAGCTTCTCGACGTCTTTGGGATGGTCGCACTCGTGGGTGACGCCGACCAGGTCTCCTTCGGCGCCGACGAAGTGCAGGATCTCGGTGGCGCTCGGGAGCAGGGAGACGACGCGCACCCGGGCTACCTAATACTGTTGTTTACGCAGGTCGCGCAGGAGGCTCGCCTGGCCCACGTCGTCCACGGTGAGCATACCGACGAGCTCGCCGCCTTGCAAGACAGGGAGTGCACGCAGGCCGCTCTCCTGGAGGACGCGGTGGCCGTCCTTGAAGAGGTTGGCTTCCGGGGAGATCGTCGGGACGTCCGTCCGCATGAGGTCGCGGACAGTCGCATACTTCTGCGGGGAGTGGGCAGCGGCCAGGATCTCACTTCGCGTGATGATGCCGAGCAGCCTCCCGTCCTCGTCGACCACCGGGAAATCCTCCTGGTAACCGTGGATGACCGAGTCCAGAACCTGGCCGAAGTTGTGGTACGGGGTCACGGTCTCGGTGCGGCGTTTGGTACCCATCACGTCCGAGACGGAGAGGCCGCGCAGCATCTCGCGCTGGCGGACCATCTGGGCCTCGCCGCTCGCCCCGAAGAAGATGAATACGGCGATGAGGGCCAGGAAGATCTGGCCACCCAACAGCCCGAAGAGGAAGAAGGCGACAGCGAAGAGCTGTCCTATAGAGGAGGATATATCCGTTGCCCTTACCGGCCCGAGCCGGGTAGCGAGCAGGCCGCGCAACACCCTCCCCCCGTCCATCGGGAAGGCCGGCAGCAGGTTGAAGACTGCGAGCGCGACGTTGATGTAGCCGAGGTACGCGAAGACCTGTCCCACGGAATCCAACCCGCCGAGCAGGTTGGGCAGCACGAGCGGATCCGCCCCGAGCAACGAGGCCACGATGAAGAACATCGGTGCGAGAACCACGTTCACCAGCGGACCCGCGATTGCTATCTTGACTTCGTCGACCGGCTTCTCGGGCAGGGCCTTGAGACGGGCGAGACCGCCTATCGGAAGCAGGGTTATGTCCGGAACCTCGATGCCGAGACGCTGGGCCACGAGGGAGTGGCCGAACTCGTGCAACAGTACGCAGACGAAAAGCGCCACCACCACGCCGATGGTGACGAGCGCGACGAGCAGACTCCCCGAGTTCTGAAAACCGACGTAGGCGAAGAAAGCCAGGAGCAGGAAGAAGGTCCAGTGGACTTTTATGTCTATCCCGAAGGCCCGGCAAACCTTGAACGAGCTACCCATAAACCAGAGTGTACCTCATCTCTGACGCCCTGATGTAATAGCGTTTATCCTTCTAGCCCCTGCTAGAATCATCCCCGTGGAAGAACGGCTCGCCAGCTACAAATTAGTCACGGACGCCCCCGGGCTCGCCAGCGTCGCGGAGATGTTGAAGGAGTCCGAAGCCGTGGGCGTGGACGTCGAGACCACGGCCCTGAGTCCTCGCGACGGCCGGATACGCCTCTTACAGCTTGCCACGCCGGACGAGACCTTCGTGGTGGACCTCTTCGAGACCGGCGACCTCTCGCCGCTTAAGGAGGTCCTCGAGGATGGACCAGTAAAAACGCTCCACAATTCGAAGTTCGATTACTCCTTCCTGCACGCTCTGCACGGCATCTCGCTCTCCCCCATCTTCGACACGATGCTCGCCGCGCAGTTGCTCGTGGGCGGGGACCAGAGCCCATCTTTCTCCCTGGAGGCGGTAGCCGAGCGCCACCTGGACCAGACGCTGGACAAGTCCGAGCAGAGGAGTGACTGGTCCGGGAGGTTGAGTCGAAGCCAGATCGAGTACGCCGCCCTCGACTCCGCGGTCCTGCTGCCGCTGCGCGAGAAGCTCGTAGAGGAGCTGGAAGAGGAGAGTCTCGGCACCGTCTCGAAGATAGAGTTTCGGGCGGTCGCAGCGATCACCGAGATGGAGCTCGCGGGGATAAAGCTGGACGTCGAGAGGTGGAAGGAGCTCGAGAAGACGGTCCGTGAGCGGCGAGACGAGGCGGCGCTGAGGCTAGACGCCCAGTTCCCGGAGCCGGATGGGATGTTGCCGCTGGAGGGGTTGGGGCCGCGGCTGAACCTGAACAGCCCCAAGCAGATCACAGACGCCTTCCGTTCTCTGGGTATCGAGCTTGCCGACACAAAGGTCTGGACGCTCTTGAAGGTAGACCACCCGGCGGCCCGGGCGCTCCTCGAGTACCGCGAGCTCCAGAAGAAGCTCGGCACCTACCTCGAAACCTACCCGAGCTTCATGCACCCGAAGACAGGTCGCATCCACGCAAACTTCCTTCAATGCCGCGTCCCGACAGGGAGACTTGCCTGTACAAGCCCGAACGTCCAGCAGATACCGCACGAGGACGAGTTCCGCAGTTGCTTCGTCGCGGAGGAGGGGAACGTGCTCGTGATCGCGGACTACTCCCAGATCGAGCTGAGAATCCTCACCGAGGTCTCCGGCGATCCGGAGTTCGTCCGGGCCTTCCAGCAGGGCGAGGACCTGCACAAGATGACGGCAGCGACGATGTTCGGAATCGAGCAGGATGCGGTCACGAAGGACCAACGCTCGGCGGCCAAGAGGATAAACTTCGGCCTGATGTACGGCAGGGGCGCTAAGAGCCTCTCCGCCCAGCTAGGCACCGACGACGACCACGCCCGCGCCCTCATAGACGAGTACTTCGCCAACTACCCGAAGGTGCAGCGCTACCTGCAGAGCACGGCGAGCAAGGCGATGAAGGCCGGCACTTTAAGGACGCTCGCCGGAAGGGTGCGCAAGTTCCCGGACCATTCGGGGCTTGACTCGATAGCAAAGGGCGCAATGAGGCGTGAGGCGATGAACTATCCAATTCAAGGCAGCTCGGCCGACATCGCCAAGCTCGCCCTCGTCTACGTACGCGAGGAGCTTGCGGGCCTCGACGCCCGACTCATAAACAGCATCCACGACGAGTTCGTCGTAGAGTGCGCCGAGGACATCGCTAACGATGTCGCCGGAAAGGTGAAGGACGCCATGAACAGGGCGGGCGCCGTGCTCCTAAAGAAGGTCCCGACCGAAGTAGAGGTTGGCATCTCGCGCGAGTGGCGGAAGTAAGCTCTGGTGCCATAATAAGCCCGTTGGTTTCGAGTGGAGAGGAGATCCACATGATAGACGAAGCGCGTGGCGTGGGCGGCGAGAGCCCGGAGCCCGAGGCGCAGGGGGATGCCGAGACTATGAACTGGGCCTGCACCGTATGCGGTTACCGGGTCGAGGGAGAGCTGCCGGAGAAGTGCCCCGACTGCGACGCGAGCAACGAAGACTTCGACAACGTGCCCATGCCGGGATTTTAGGAGCGAACGGCTTCAACAAAAAGCTGGTGACTAACGACGACCTACCGTCGCCCGAATTTGGCCCTCTAGCAAGCTGCGCAAGAGAAGAGGTCCGGTTGTTGAATCGGGCCTCTTCTGTACCTCTAGCCACCAGAACCGACCACTGCCTACTGCGCCAGCCCTTAGGCCTCGTACTCACGCAGGAAACCCTCGAAGGGCCTGCGATGAACCTGCTCGTCGTCGCGCAGGATGGCTATGACCATTCCTACGTCACAGGGTCTGACTCCTCGGTCTCCTCTAACTATGCTCGCATACAGCTCTATTGCCTCTGCCTCCGCGTCTATAAATCTTAGCTTACCCGGGTTGGAGGCGCGTGGCCGGTGCGTCTACGACGTCTCGGGCTGTCCGCCGCCGTTCTCGCAACCGTTGCCGGAGCGGGGCGCGGTCTCGGTGACACGGAACTGGTCCACGAACTGCCTGAGACGGGGGTCTTCGGCCCCTTCGAGCTCTAGCTGGTTTCGCCAGGCGGTAACGATAACGGGGGCGCGGAGGTCCGGGTACGGGCTGACGAGAACGTAGTCCTCGCGGGCGAGGCTACGCAGAGTCTCGATCTGGTCCCGCGGAAGGTCCGGTTGGTAGGTGATCCAAACGGCCCCATGGTCCATGGAATGTACGGCCCTCTCGTTCTCTATCGGGGAGCTGTAGAAGCCGCACTTCTGCCAGCCCGGCGAGTGGTCACCGTTGGTCGGGGGGTCCTGCTTGTAGGAGAGCGGTCCCTCGAAGTTTCCGTTGCTGGTTGCAGGGAAGGTCTGCACTCCCTCCGGCGGGTCCTCGGGCGGGGGCTGGGCGGGATCCTTCTGCCTCCCGCCGGCCGGCATCGCCGCGTTCTCCTCCGGACCGACCGTAGCCTCAGCCGGGGCTAGCGCCAGCTCCCCCGACGTCTCCTCTCCGGTAGTCTCACCCACGGTAGTCTCCGCCTCTCCCCCTTCGCCCGCCGTCTCCCCGCCACTGCAGGCGGCCAGCGTCAACGCCGAGAGGATGAGCAAGGCCGTAAGCGCCACCCGCAGGTCTCCCACGAGACCGCGACGGTTGTTCCTGTACTCCAAGCTGCCTCCTTGCCCATCGATTCCTCGCGCCGCGAGGGATGCTTGTGCGAGCTCCGATTATATAGTCCGGCGTCCGGGAGAGCGGCAAAGAGAAGCCGGGTCAGGACCCGGCGAAGAGTACCCTCCGGGCGCCAGGCTGAGGTGATAGGAGCGGGCGTGGCGCGAGCGCCGGCGGGTCGTATCATTCAACCTTCTCCTTGCCCTTGGCGGGCTTCGCCACCGCGGTAGCCACCGAACGCTGCTACCGGCACCGGCCAGAGAGTACGGTTATCCTTCTCGCAAGTCGACTCCTATACGCCGGATCCGCTAGCCTGGTTATTGGCACGACCGGCGAAGGGCTGTCGCTCTCTTCGAGAAATTTCCGCCGTAGTGTTCTGTCAGGTACATCCGGGCGGCGGGCGGGAGCGTATATAGTGGATGATGGTGCGTTCTCAGGGCGGTGTTACGTCTCTAGGAGATTTTGAGAGAGGAAGGTTTTCGTGGTAGAAGAGCGATCCAGGAGAAGAAGGGCAGGATGGCCACTGCTGGCGAGCCTCGGTCTGGTGGCGCTGCTCGCCTTCATCCCGGCCTGTGGAGGCGGTGGTGCGGGAAGCCAAGGCGGCAAGGAGGAGCCGGCAAAAGAAGAAACACAGGCTACGGTGAATAATTCGGAGGTCGCATCTGAGGAGACCAGTCAGGCTGGCACGGACCTCGGGACCCCGAGCCTAGGGGACGCGAATGCGCCGGTGGTGATGCTCGAGTACGCAGACTATCAGTGATCCGGCTGCGGTAAGTTCGCCCGTGAGGTGAAACCGGAGCTGGTGCAGAGGTACATAAACGACGGGACGCTGAGGCTGGAGTGGCACGACTTCCCCTACCTTGGTCAGGAGTCACGCAGTGCGGCGGTCGCCGCGAGGGCGGCCCAGGAGCAGGGCAAGTTCTGGAAATACCATGACATTCTCTTCCAGAACCAGAAGGGAGAGAATAGCGGGGCCTTCTCAGATGAGAACCTCGTCGCCTTCGCGGAGGAAGCGGGGCTCGACGTGGAGCGTTTCGAGGCGGCGCTCGAGAGCGGTGAATACGAGAATGTCGTGGATGAGGACTTCCGGGAGGCTCAGGACGCGGGGATACAGGGCACCCCGAGCTTCACGATCAACGGCAAGCCGCTCGTCGGGTCACAGCCGTTAGAGACCTTCGTCCAGGCGATAGAGGCAGAGGCCGGTAATGGTTGAGGCCTCCTACCTCGCGGCGTTCTTTGGTGGTGTGCTCTCACTCCTCAGCCCGTGTAGCGCCCTCCTGTTGCCGGCCTTCTTCGCCTACGCCTTCCAGTCACGCAAGGCTCTGGTCGGGAAGACGGCGGTCTTCTACGTGGGCCTGTGCGTGACGCTGGTGCCGCTCGGAATGGGAATCTCCGCTGTCAGCAGGCTGTTCTACGGCCAGCGGAGCACTCTCATAACGGTCGCGGGTATCGTCATCATCCTGCTCGGCGTGATTCAGATCCTGGGCCGCGGCTTCGAGCTCGGGCCGCTCTCCCGTCTGAGCGGGAAGGTGCGGGGAGAGTCGGCCTGGTCCACCTTCGCTCTGGGCGCGGTCTACGGGTTCGCGGGCTTCTGCTCCGGTCCGATCCTGGGCGCGGTGCTTACCGTCGCCGCCTCCTCCGGACAGGTCTTCCGGGGGGCGGGGCTGTTGGCGGTCTACGCCCTGGGGATGGCCGCGCCCCTCTTCCTTATGGCCCTGCTCTGGGACCGCTTCGACCTCGGCAAGCGCCGCTGGCTGCGGGGACGCGAAGTCTCAGTAGGCCGCCTGCGAGTGCATACCACGAACCTCGTCTCGGGGCTCATGTTCATCGCGCTCGGGGCGGTCTTCATAGCCTACGAGGGGACCAGCGCCCTCTCCGGCCTCTACGAGGAGAACGGGGCCGTGGACATATCTTTCGCCGCTGAGAGATGGGCCGGCTCTCTTGCCAGGAGCATCCCGGACGCCCTGGTGCTCGCGATCTTACTCGCCGCCGCGCTCGCCTTGGCGCTCGTGGCCTATGTACACCGCAAGCGTCATCGTGAGTTACGTGCTGCTCCCGAAGACGCGAAAAGGGCCGAGGAGACCAGGCAGCCAGACGAGGCGAAGCGCTAGAAGGCCGGGTCCTGCTTCTCCAGGCCGCGCACGGCTTGGCCCTACAGCACTTCACCGGGAGCGCGAGCGTGGCGATAAGACCACAGACAAGCCCGGCGTCTCACAGGTTAATCTCTACAGCCGCCAGCGCTTCGGCAGGACCGCGGTTTACAAAGAGACCTGCGAGATAGGTGAGATCCGGGGGCACAGACTAGCCCGTCCGACGAAGAGAGAGCAAGCCGGACCTGAGCCGCGAGGAGCTTCGATAATACTCAGGTCCGGCTCGAAGAGAGCACCGCCATTCTCAACGACACTTTCGCCAACCAGCTCGTGCCGGCCGGCAACCCGTGCGATGCGCTCGGCGACGACACGCAGGAGACTAGAAGTCATACGGGATCCGCTTGTTCACTTACTGCTTCGAAGCGCCAGCGAAAGGTCATGAGCGCGAAACGCTAGCTGGAGCATCAGGCGTGGCGTCACTATACAGCCGGATTCCGTATCATCTCATAAACATTTTCTGAGCAGTATGATGATGCACCCGAGTTGCACCAGGCCCAGAAAGTTCTCCGCCTTGTATTCGTAGCGGACCACCAGTCGTCTGAAGTTGAAGAGCCAGGCGAAGAGCC
>JAABVA010003806.1_pt1 | contig 14187 bp, 11 predicted proteins | sample 5560331 | NCBI WGS metagenome assembly JAABVA01 (sample SAMN12812661, study PRJNA571458) | rock metagenome | isolation source: Antarctica rocks | place: Antarctica: Victoria Land, Mt New Zealand sud | collected 2016-01-07 | reverse complement strand
GCGACGCCTTCACCGCCGCGGACGCCGGAACCGCGTACGGCAGCTACCTCGGCCTGCCCGTCCGGCTGCGCGGCGAGGACTCCGCCCTGACCATCGCCCCCGCCCGAGCCGGCAAGACCACCCGGCTAGCCGTCGGGCGGATCGTCGACGCCCCCGGCGCTGTGGTCGCCACCTCGACCAAGTCGGACCTCGTCCACCTGACCATGCACGCCCGAACCACCGCGCCCGCCCAACCCGGTGCGGCGCAGCCGGTGCGGCTGTCGCACGTCTTCGACCCCGACCGGCTCCTGGCCATGCCGCATCCGTGCCGCTGGGACGCCGTCGCCGGCTGCCACGACGTGCGCGAGGCCCTGACCCGAGCGCGGGCCATGGTCGCCGCCAAACCCCTGCACGGGGAACGGCACTCCAGCTTCTTCGAAGGCGCCAGCGAAACCGTCCTGCGCTGCCTGCTGCACGCCGCCGCCCTCGAACACCTCTCGATGCGGCAGGTCCTGTCCTGGGCCCGGGACTTCAACGACGAGCTGCCCTACGAGATCCTGCGCACCCACCCCGGCGCCGCCCCCGGCTGGCTGGAGGACCTGCGCAAGTTCGCCCGCGCCGGCGCCCCGGAGACCGTCTCCTCGACCGCGATGAGCCTGGGCCTGATCCTCAAGGCGCTGGCCGACGAACGCGTCCTCGACCTGCTCTGCCCGGGCGTTGGTGACGGAGTGGACGTCGAGAAGTTCGTCCGCGACGGCACCGACACCCTCTACCTCATCAGCGAAGGCGGCGACGGGATCTCCACCGCGCCCCTGGTCACCGCGTTCGCCTCCGCCGTCGTCTCCGCCGCCCGCCGACACAGCCAGAGCCTTCCCGGCGGGCGGCTCGACCCGCCGCTGACCCTCGTCCTCGACGAGGCCGCCAACGTCGCACCGCTGCCCGACCTGCCCATGCTGATGGCGGACGGAGGGGGCCGCGGAATGTCCACTTGGGCGTTCGTCCAGTCCTTCGCCCAGCTCCGGGCCCGGTGGGGCCGCGACGGCGCCGACTCCATCTGGGGCGCCTCCTCCGCCAAGCTCCTGCTCGGCGGCTGCACCGAAGCCGATGATCTCGAGAAGATCTCCCGCGTCGTCGGCGACCGGTGGGCCCGCCGCACCTCCCGCACCAGCAGGTCCGGGCTCCTGCCCCGAACCGACGACTCCACCTCCACCTCCCGCGAACGGGAACGGATCCTGCCCGTCCAGGACCTGGCCCGCCTGCCCACCGGCACCGCGCTGCTGCTCTACCGCTCCCTCCCCCCCGCCCTGGTCACCCTGCCCGCCTGGTGGCAGCGACCCGACGCCGCCCGCTTCACCGCCAGCACGGCCAGCACCGCCAGTGCTTCCCCGGCGGTCACGACCGGACGCCGCGAGGCGACCGCATGAACGAGATCCCCGTCCAAGCTTTCCTCGACTACCCGCCCCACCCGGCAGAGGAACCCGTCCCGGTCGAGCCGCTCGACCCCGTCATGCTCGCCGAGGCCCTCGAGGCCCTCGCGCTGCGCCAGGAAGCCGTCGAACGCGCCGTCGACACCCTCTCCCGCCGGCTCGGAACCACACCCAGAGAAGGCCCGTGGGCGTGGCGCACCCTCGGGCCGAGCCGTCGGCGCGAGCTGCTCACCCAGCTGCGGGAGTGGGTCGACTGGCTCATCACCCGATACGAGCTGCGCGCCGAAGCCCAGACGATCCCGCGCTGCTGGTACCGCCACCCGGTCGCCGTCGAAGAGCTCACCGCGCTCATGGTCGCCTGGCAGGCCGCCTACTCCCAGGACGAGAGCGCCCCGTCCGACGCCCTGATCAACTGGCACGACCGCTGGCTCTGGCCGGCCCTGCACCGGCTCAACGTCCAGCTCCGGGTGTGGCCGAAATGCACCGGCGGCACCCACGAACCGCCCCGACCCCGCCCCCCCCTGACCGACGTAACGGACTTCACGTCGTTCCTCGACCAGCACACCACCGGCCCGAACCCCTACCCCCAAGAACGGCGCGACCTCAGCGAAGGAGTCGTCCGGGAACTGCTCGCCAGCCACCAGGCCGAGGGACTGCTCCCCGGCGACACGGAAAGCCCGATCCGCTACCAGGGGGCTTGGTACGGCGTCCCCGACGGCGCCGGACCCGACGCCTGGACAGCCCTCGACGACGAACGCAATGGCCAACTCGACGCCATGAGCCGCCGGCTGCGCGAGGCCCGAACCACCAGCGGCCCAGCATGATCAACGCCGAGTTCGTCGAAAAGGCCCTCCTCGGCGCGATTCTCAACGAACCCACCCGCCGAGAGGAAGTTCCCTGGCTCGAGGTGGACGACTTCACCAACCCCCTCTGCCGGGCGCTCTGGCAACACCTGGAGGCCGGCGCGGCGCCCGACGTCACACCGCCCGTCGACTACGTCGCACTGTCCGACGCGATCCGAAAGCCGTCCGACCTCCACCCGCGGCTGACGGCACCCTCACAGATCGCCGAACTACAGATCCAGGCCCCCGTAAGGCCAGATCCCGCCGCCTACGGGCAGATCATCGTCGAGGTCGCCATCAGAAACCAACTCACGGTGCTCGGACTCAAGATCGGCGAAACCGCCAGGCAGACTGCCCAGCCGAATCACGTCCAGCTGTTCGCCGCAATTGAGGCGATCGCCCACGTGCAGCGCCGGTGGGAGCGTACCCATCCCGCACCGTCCGATCCATCGGCAGGCGAGGCTCAAGGTAACCGTGACTTCCGGGCAACGCATCCACTCGACCGAGAGCACTATGCACTGCAGGCAGAGCCGCCTCGCGATCTCGCCATCGTCGAGACCGCCGTGGTGAACGCCGCCGTAAACGACTGTCCGAAAGGAAGCCGCTCTCTCCTCCTAGCACGCCTGCGCCCCGGCGACTTCAGCCAACCCAGAATCGCCTCCACCTTCCAAGCCGTCGAGGATCTCGCGTCCACGGGCCGTCACGTCGATGAGATCACCGTCGGGTGGGAGCTCACCCGCGGTTTGAAAGACCAGGGACCCGGCCTCAACATGACGGAACTCAGACGTAATGCCCTCGTAGGGCAGCTCGAGCCGGGTGATATCCAGACGATCAAGAACGTATCGATGCAGCGCTCGTTGGCCATGGCAGGTAAGGAACTCGCCCGAGCCGCTGAAAACCTCAGAACGGATCTACCCCTCGCCAGCGAACGAGCATCCAGATTCTTAGGAAGGGCAACCGACGTTAACCTCCTCCAAGCCTAGCCTGATCGTCCCAGCAACAACCGGAGCAAGGGTACTGAACCGCCCCGGGTTTGGTGGAGGGTCTGAACCCACGAAAAGGTGGGGTCATGCCAGCACCGAGGAAGTATTGGCCGGAGTTGCGTGAGCGTGCGCAGCGGCTTGTCGCGGAGGCCAGGTCAGAGGATCGATCGTTGTCGTTGAACCAGGCGGTGTTGCGGGTCGGCCCGAGGTCAGGGTCAATCCGGACACGTTGCGGGGGTGGTGCAAGCAGGGCGACATCGACGCCGGGCGTCGCCCCGGTACCAGCACGGTCGAGGCGAGCAAGGTCAAGGATCTCGAGCGTGAGGTGGGTGAGCTCAAACGCGCCAACGAAATCCGGTTGGCGGCCTCGAGTTTCTTCGCGCGGGAGTTGGACCCGCGACTGCCGTGGTAGTCGAGTTCATCGACGCCCACCGGGTGCGGTTCGGGGTCCAACCGATTTGCAGGGTGCTCACCGAGCACGGCTGCAAGATCGCCCCGAGCACCTACTACGCGGCCAGGTCCCGCGCGGCGTCAACGCGTTCGATCAGTGACGGTGCGTTGCTGGAAGGAAGATCTCGCTAGGGCCGGTAGGATCGGTCCCTCGGCGAGGAAGGACCGACGATGCCACGAAAACTCATCTTGGACGTTGACACGGGCACGGACGACGCGGTCGCCATCATGTTCGCCGCGCTGCACCCTGAGCTTCACCTGGTGGGCGTGACGACCGTTAACGGGAACGTGCCGGTTCAAAACTGCACCGACAACTCCCTGCGGGTCCTCGATTTCATCGGCCGCGGTGATGTACCGGTGTACCAAGGCCTCTCTCGACCGATCGTACGGCGGGGTTTTCCGGCGCCCAAGCGGTTCGAGTCCGACTCACCGCTGAGCATGCACGGCTCTTCATTGCCACTTCCCGAGCCGCGGAACGCCAAGCGCGATGGCAGCGCGGTCGAGTATTTGCTAGAGACGTTGCGTAGCACCGCGGACGAGATCACGCTGGTGCCGGTCGGGCCCCTGAGTAACGTCGCCGCAGCCCTCGCGATAGACCCGACCATCGTGGATGCCGTCCCCGAGGTTGTCATCATGGGTGGTGGACACCAGGTGGGCAATGAGAGCGCGTCCGCGGAGTTCAACATCTGGGCGGATCCGGAGGCTGCGGAGATGGTGTTCACGGCCGGCTTCAGGAAGGTCACCTTGGTGCCCTTGGACGCCACCCATCAGGCGCTTGTCACCCAAAAAGACTGCGATGAGTTAGCAGCCCTGGGCACGCCTGCAGGCATCGCGGCCGCCCGGTTGATCGGCCGTCGTGTCGACGCCTACACGGCGGGAGCCGGCGTCGCGCTCGCTGGTGCGGCACCCGTTCACGACGCCGTCTGTACGGCCTACCTCGTGCGGCCCGACGTGATTACCACACGACCGCTGCACGTGGCGGTCGAGACCCAGGGCAGGTACACCGTTGGCCGGACGGTGATGGACACTCGCACTGGCAGCAAGCAGGTGCCGAACTGCGAGGTCGCCTTCTCGGCCAACGCCCGTGTGTTTGTTGAGCTGCTGATGAATGTCTTCTCTCACCTAGCAGCGCCAGTCGCCGACTGACCCGCACGATCCTGCTTCCCTCTTCTACACACGTTCGTGACCTTGCGTGTCAGCGGAAACACACGCGAAGTCATTACTGTGCCGTTAGGCTCCGCAGATCTTGGGGCTCAACACGCTCTAGACCACATGAATGGAGACACCAGGTGCTGCGGATCACAAAGTTGTCGTCGCCAGCGAGGCTGTTGATCGCGGGTCTGGTCGGTACGTTGGCGTTGGCGGCCTGCGGGGGCAGTTCGGGATCAAACCGAAGCAGCAGCGCCTCGGCCGAGGGCGGCGGAGCAAAGTCCCAGGTGAAGGTAGGCCTCGCGTTTGACATCGGCGGCCGCGGTGACCAGTCGTTCGGCGCTGCCGCGGGCCGGGGCCTCGACAAGGCGAAGAGTGAGCTCGGTGTCAGCGCGACGGAAGCACAGGCCGTCCAGGCCGAGCCGGAGTCCGCAAAGGAAGAGCGACTCCGTCTGCTCGCCCAGAACGGGTTCAGCCCAGTGATCGCTGTCGGCTTCGCCTACGGGCCGTCGCTGGCCAAGGTGGGCCCGCAGTTCCCGAATGTCCAGTTCGCGATTATCGACGATGCAAGCGCAGTCGGACCCAATATCGCCAACCTCACCTTCGCTGAGAACGAGGGCTCCTTCCTCGTTGGCGCTGCCGCGGCGCTAAAGTCCCAGACGGGAAGTATCGGTTATATCGGTGGAGTGGAGGTCCCCCTGCTGCAGAAGTTTCAGGCTGGTTATGTGGCAGGTGCCAAGGCGGTCAAATTCGATATCAAGGTTCAGACAAAATACCTTACCCAGCCGCCTGACTTCTCTGGATTCGGCGATCCGGCCAAGGCCGAAACTGCGGCGGCCGGTATGTTCCAGAATGGCGCCGACGTGGTCTACACCGCCGCAGGGGGCTCGGGCAGCGGCTCGTTCAAGGCCGCAAAGGCCGCGAACAAGTTCGCTATCGGTGTCGACTCCGACCAGGCACTGACAGCGGATCCAGGCGTGCGCGACGTCATTATCACATCGATGATTAAGAAGGTTGACGTCGCGGTGTTCGACTTCGTCAAAAGCGTCACCTCCGGCCAGTTCAAGGCCGGCCCGTCGGTCTATGACTTGAAGAGGGGTGGCGTCGACTACTCCAAGACCGGAGGCAAGGTCGACGATATATCCGGCAAGCTAGACGCTTTCAAACAAAAGATCATCTCTGGAGAGATCAAAGTACCGGTCACCCCCTGACCTTTGCAAAGAGGGTCGTAGCACGGACGGCCCAGTGCCCTAGGAGTGAGGCAAACGACTCGCCTCGGGCACAGCGTTGTCCAAAGGAGCGCGGGATGTCAGAGCCAGCCGCTACAGTCGAAGCGGAGGACTTGGCCGCCGTACCAGCGGTCGAGCTCACGGGTATCACCAAGCGCTACCCGGGTGTCGTTGCCAACAGCGACGTCGAGATCACTGTCCACAGGAGACAGGTGCATGCCATTGTTGGGGAGAACGGCGCCGGTAAGTCGACCTTGATGAAGATCCTATACGGCATGGAGCGTCCCGACGAAGGCTCTATCCGGATCGACGGGAAGGAAGTCACGTTCTCGTCCCCTGCCGATGCCATCGAAGCCGGGGTCGGAATGGTCCACCAACACTTCATGCTTGCGGATAACCTCACAGTCCTTGAAAACGTCGTACTGGGCCGAGAACCAACCAGAGCCGGATTCCTCGACCTCGCCGGTGCTCGGCGACGGATCGCCGAGATCTCTGATAGCTACGGCCTCGACGTCGAGCCAGACCGGCTCGTCGAGGAACTCGGGGTGGGCGCCAGGCAACGAATTGAGATCCTCAAAGTGCTCTTTCGGGGCGCGAGAATCCTCATTCTGGACGAGCCGACCGCCGTGCTGGTGCCGCAGGAGGTCGACGACCTGTTCGACAACCTGCGGGATCTGCGCGATGAGGGCCTGACGGTCATATTCATTTCTCACAAGCTCGATGAGGTCCTCAAGGTAGCCGACGCCATCACGGTGATTCGGCGAGGCACCACAGTGACGACAGTCGACCCGCTTGAGGTGACCGCCCGTCAACTCGCGCAGCTCATGGTCGGCAGCGAGTTGCCCTCGCCCGGGACCCGGGAGAGCACGGTAACCGACGTGCGAACCTTGGAGATTGAGGGCCTGACGTTGTCCGACTCGTCAGGGCGCCGGCTGCTCGATGAAATCAATCTCGTCATCCACCAGGGTGAGATTCTCGGCATAGCAGGAGTCGAGGGCAACGGACAATCCGAGTTGGTTGAGGCAGTCGTCGGCATGCGCCCGGTGTCGGAGGGCCGCATCTTCCTCGGCGGTGAGAATATCGGCAGGTGGCCGACCCGTCGCCGGCGAGAGGAGGGCATCGGGATCATCCCCGAGGACCGACATCGGCACGGGCTACTCCTCGAGGCGCCGCTTTGGGAGAACCGAATGCTCGGGCACCAGACCCGCAAACCAAACGTCAGGGGGCCGTGGATCGATCGCGCTGGTGCGCGCAACGACAGCGAGCGCGTCGTGAAGCAGTACGACGTGCGCACGCCGAGCATCGACGTGCTCGCCTCCGCACTCTCCGGTGGCAATCAGCAGAAGTTCATCGTTGGTCGGGAGATGAGTGGACAACCTTCGTTGTTGATCGCCGCACATCCGACGCGAGGTGTCGACGTCGGTGCGCAAGCGGCGATCTGGGATCACATCCGCACTGCCCGGCGCGAGGGGCTGGCCGTGCTTCTTGTCTCTGCTGATCTGGACGAGTTGATCGGGCTCTCCGACCGGATTCTAGTGATTCTGCGCGGCCGGCTCGTCAGCGAGTTTGACCCGGGTATCGTCACGCCGGAAGACCTCGGTTCGGCGATGACGGGGGCCGGGGCCTCAACATGAGATGGCCCCTCGACGTGCGACGGGTGTTGCCAAGTGTGGCCGCACCGGTCGTCGCGATCGGTTTCGCTTTCCTCGCGACTAGCATCGTCCTCGTTGCTGCGCACGAGCCCGTCGTGCTGACCTGGCGCACGATCGTTGAAATCGGCTCACAACCACGCTCTATCGCTCTGATCGTGAACCAGGCCACGACCTTCTACTTGTCGGCCCTGGCGGTAGCCATCGGCTTCCGGATGAACCTGTTTAACATTGGTGTCGACGGACAGTACCGCCTGGCTGTGTTCGTAGCGGCTGTCGTTGGCGGCGCTGTCTCGCTACCTCGGCCGCTGCACGTCGCCGTGATAATCGTCGTGGCCATGGTCGTTGGCGCCGGGTGGGCGGCTATCGCCGGCATACTCAAGGTGACCCGTGGCGTGAGCGAGGTGATCTCCACTATCATGCTCAACGCTATCGCGACTGTTCTGATCGCCTTCATGCTTCGGCAGGTAGCCGTTCCGATTGCCAGCAGCAACAACATCGGCACCCGGATCATCGGAGAGTCGGGTCGCCTTGGCGGCCTGAACCTGGTTCCGAACAGTCCCCTGAAGGTCTACAGCTTGGTCATCCTTGCCGCTCTTGCCGGTGTCGGTTACTCGGTCCTGCTCAGCCGAACTCGTTTTGGCTTCGATCTGAGGGCCACCGGGCGCTCGGAATCTGCTGCCGTCGCGTCCGGCGTCAACGTCAAGCGCATGATTGTCATCTCCATGCTGTTCTCTGGTGCAGTCGCCGGTCTCGTCGGTCTGCCGGTGCTGCTCGGCGAGGCCTACGCCTATAGCATCAGCTTTCCGGCCGGACTCGGTTTCACGGGCATCGCCATCGCCCTGCTTGGCCGCAACCATCCGGTCGGAATCGCCTTGGGCGCCCTGCTTTGGGCGTATCTCGATGTCACCGGGAACCCGCTGCAGATCTTGGCCGGGGTCTCCAGCCGGATCGTCACGATCATGCAGGGTGTGATCGTTTTGTCCGTCGTCGTGGCTTACGAGCTCGTCCGTCGTTACCGCATCAAGCTCGACCAGCGACGTGTGGGGCAGCAGGCCGCCGAGTTGCCGCGTCCTATGGAGCCGCAGGCGGCAACCAAGTGACTCATCTGCTGACCGCCCAAAGGAGCATGCAGCCGTGACCGTCGCTGGTCTTCAGACAGGCGTCACTCCACTGCCGCCTGCCCCGTCAGGTTGGAGATCGAGGATGCCGCTCGTGCTGGTCGGCGTGGCGGTCGCCATCCTTGTACTCGCCCTCGTCAGGGTGCTCTCTGGCGCCAACGACATCGATTCCAGCGGCAGCCTCAGTGCCGCCGTTGGGCTCGCGGTGCCGATCGGCATGGCAGGCCTCGCCGGCCTTTGGGCCGAGCGGTCTGGCGTGGTCAACATCGGTCTCGAGGGCATGATGATCATGGGCACTTGGGGGGGCGGGTGGGCCGGTTATCAGTGGGGTCCATGGTTGGGGCTCGCTGCGGCAATCAGTTTTGGCCTGCTGGGGGGGCTTCTGCACGCGTTGCTCACCGTAACGTTCGGGGTTGACCACATCATCTCTGGCGTGGCGATCAACATCCTTGGCCTTGGTGCCACACAGTACCTCGCCGATATCGCCTTCGTTGGCACGCCGGGCGGCTCCTCGACCCAGTCGCCCTCAGTGAGAGAGCTGCCAGCGCTCTCGCTGCCCGGCGCCTCCACCTTCCTCGGTGGCATGGAGAGCAGGAGATGGTTCTTCGTCTCGGACCTTGCAAGCGTGTTGAGGGCCATGACGGTCAACGTTTCGATCCTCACGGTGATCGCCATTGTGCTCGTCGTGGGCAGCTACATCGTCCTCTGGCGGACGGCCTTCGGCCTCCGGCTGCGCTCCTGCGGCGAGAACCCCATCGCGGCGGAGTCCCTGGGCGTCAACGTCTACGCCTACAAGTACGCCGCGATGGCAGCGTCCGGCGCATTGGCTGGCTTCGGTGGAGCGTTCCTGTCGATCGTCGCCTCCAATGCCTATCGAGAGGGACAGACGGGCGGCCGCGGCTTCATCGGGCTGGCTGCGATGATCTTCGGCAACTGGCGACCCGGCGGTTTGGCTGCGGGGGCAGCGCTATTCGGCTACACCGACGCCCTACAGCTACGCCGCGGTGGGGAGTCAGTGCATGCCTTGCTGCTGGTTGTCGCGATTCTGCTCGCCGGCTTCGCCACTTACCAGTTAGTGCGCCGTCGCTACCTGCCCGCCATCCTGAGCATGGTGGCGTCGGGCGCGTTTTTGAGTTGGTTCCTCGGAACCCACGTCGTCCCTGACGACTTCGCGAGCCTCACACCGTACGTCACGACGCTGCTCGTCCTAGCCTTGGCCTCGCAGCGACTCCGCATGCCAGCGGCTGACGGCCAAGTCTATCGGCGCGGACAAGAGGGCTGACGGCGGCGCCGCTGCTACTGCGCCGCCCAACCCATGTATGCCGGGAGGTGCGCTGCCCGTCGGGATTCGGTGGAGCGCGCTACCGCCTGAGTAACCGCGTCCTCAGGGGAGCTCGCATAACTGACCGCCACCACGTGCCTCTCATCGAGGAACTGCTCGTCGTAGAGGGTGGCGCGCAACCGGTCGCTCCACCCAGTGGTGCCCTCGAGCACAACAACCGGGACACCGCTGTCATATGCGATGGTAACTTCGTTGAGGGAACCCACACCACCGCCGATCATAATGATGCTGTCGCAGCAACGTGCCGTGAGCACGTTGCGCAGGGTTCCCATTCCAGTGGCGAACACAAGGTCCATGTATGGATTGGCGGCCCTGGCGTCTGATCCGGGAAGAAAGCCGACAGTCAGACCACCCGCGAGTTGCGCACCCTTCGCAGAGTGCTCCATCACTCCTCCCATGCCTCCGTTCACCAGGACCGCCCCGTGTCCGGCCACGTGCCGCCCAACCTCCTCGGCGAGGCGCAGCATAAGCGCAGGCAGCACTTCCCCATCGCGCTGGCTGCGACCAATCACGCCAATCTTCAGCACGGGGCACCTCTCCTGTTCGTTGGTGGACGGAAGCCTAACAACTCGGTCGGGTCATGCCGGATCCGTCGTACTTTCGTGCGAACCGCCGCCGCCCGAGCTTCCGCATCGCCGCGCGACGCGGACAGGTTCAGCGCAGGGCCGGCCGACTCGACGATGTAGGAGGCTGCCACGGTTCCGTAGACGGCAGCTTCTAGCGGGTCCGCTGTCTCGGTGTAGCCGACCAGGAAGCCCCCGCAGTAAGCATCCCCCGCACCGGTCGGATCCACGGCATTCACTGGAGCGATTGGAATATGCCAGCTGCCGGCCTCCGTCGTGACCACCGAGCCCCGCGGTCCGAACTTCATCGCCACCGTCGGCACGCCCAAGCTCCGAAGGGCGCCGATGCGCTCGAACGGCTCCTCGAAACCGGGAATGGTCAGGTCAGCCTCGCTCGGGAGCAGAGCATCCAGGGCTGAGACGTACTCGAAATCTGCCAGGGCGGCATCTGGCCCGATATCCTTGGCATCGACTCCGTCAGCGACAGCAACCGTGCCCGACGGCGCGCTTTCCCGCAGCCCGAGCGCCAGTGAACGTTGCTTGACCCTCGGCAGGCTGGTGACGTGCCAGCCGAGTGTTGTGGGAAGCCAAGAAGTTGGGATGTCCGCTAGATCCGGCGCGTACGCCAATCGCAGCGTCTCGTCAGAAGTGGTGTCATGGTAATAGCGACGCTCGTCGGCCGGAAGACTTGCCATCAATTCCGGAGAGACGGTTCGCGTGCGGTCCCCGTCCAACGAGTACGCGAAGGCAACGTTGAACTCGTGTGGGCCGTCGCGAACAGTCATTCCACCAAGGTCCACACCGAGGTCGGCGAGGGCTGTCAACGTCTGTGCCGGGTAGTTCGAGCCGGCACGAGAGACGATCCCGACGCTGGTGCTCCACACCCGGACGCCCAGCGCCGTGTACAGGGCGTTCCCCCCGGCAACTCCGGCGTAACGCTGACCGTCATGCGTGATGACATTGTCCAGCGTGAGGCAGCCAACTACGCAGTACTGCGGGGCCATACCAACTCCTTTTCAGCGTCAACTAGGCGCCCATCATGCCCGGTCGACGGATGTCTTGCCACGCAGGTCCGCAAATGACATACCGTGCTGCCCGAGTTAGGATCTAGCGTGCACTCGCCTCGCTTCGCGCTCCCCGCAGCATCGGACGATCCATGAGCGAACAGGTCACCGCCGTCAACCGCGATGACCCGGTTGCGTTATTAGACCGCATGGAAACTGAGATCAGAGCTTTCCTCACTGAGGCTCCCACAGTTTGGCGGCGTTGCGCCGATCAGGCCTGCGGCCCCCTCGTCCGTCCACAGGCACTTGTGCTGACGGGGTGCGGCGACTCCTACTACGCCGGCCTGGCCGTCCGCCAGCTAATGGAGGACCTGACCGGCATACCGACCGTCGTGTGGCCCGCAATGGAGGTCACGACCGCTCCCAGCCGCCTGCTGTCCTCCGAGGCGCTGCTAGTGGGGATCTCCGTGTCGGGAAAGGTCGGACGTACCATCGAAGCCGTCGAGGCGCACGCCGCCAGGGGAGGACAGACCGTTGCTGTCACGGCCTCGCCCTCGAGTCGTCTGGCCCAAACTGCATCGAAAGCCGTGGTCACCGGCGTGTACGGGACCCCCGGGCCGGTCCCTGGGACCTCGACCTACGTCGCCTCACTGCTTGGCCTGATCAGCATTGGCGTCAGCCTGGCCGAGCAGAGCCGCCGCTCGGCTGTCCACACGAAGGTGCTCAGCACGCTAGGGATGCTGCCCGACTTGCTGCCGGAGGCACAACGGTTCGCCCGAGACGTGGTCACACATCTGACGGAGCCGTTCTTTGCGGTGGGAACCGGCGCGGACGCTGGAACAGCGCACTTCGCCGTTGCCAAGTTCCTCGAGGCCGCGGGGGTAGTGGGAGTCCCGCAGGACCTCGAAGAGTGGGCCCATGAGCAGTACTTCGCCACGGATGAGAGGAGGACGCTGTTCCTGTGCGTCAACGATGAGCGGGCCATTGCCCGCGGCCTTGAAGTTGCAGCGATGGCAGGTTCGGTGGGCGGCCGAGTCGCGGGGGTCGGGCTGGCGGCGCTGGGGCCTCAGTGTGGCGTGGCGTTGCCCATCCCGGCAGTTGGCGCGGCGATGGCGCCTCTCCTTGCCTGGTTGCCGTTCGCGGAGGCGGCACTGGAGTATGCCAGGCGGTTCTCCCGGTTCCCATTCGGGACCGACAGCTCGGGACGCATGGACATCGCCGACCGCAGCATCTACGTCCCGCCAGCCCCGGACCGGCCGGCATGAGCACGGGCCCTCCCCGCCACCTGGGAGACGGTACTGCCGCGCACGTCGTCGGAATGGTCCAACTGCGCCCACTCCCGGGTTCGGCGAGATATTCGGGCGAGCCCGTGCGGGCGATCGTCCAGTCAGCTGTCGACGAGGCCGTGCTTCTTGGTGATGCCGGGTTCACCGGTGTCCAGGTTCAGAACATGGGAGACATGCCAAGTGGTAGGCGCGCCGGCCCGGAGACGGTCGCCTTGATGTCACTTGCATGTGTGGAGGTCAGGCGTGCCTGCCCGGATCTGCAACTCAGTGTCATCGTCAACTGGGACGTGGAGGCCTCGATTGCTGTTGCTGAGGCATCCGAAGCGGCCTACGTTCGCGCGGAGCACACGTGGGTCGGCGCCACGGTGAACACTTGGGGCATCTCTGAAGCATGCTGCTACGAAGCCATGCGTTTTCGCGCGTTGATCCGATCTAGCATGCCGATCTACGCTGACGTTCGGGAGCCCCACGGTGTCCCTCTTGTCGAACGGCCGGTCGAGGAGCTGGCCCGGGCGTCGGTGTACGAGGCAGGTGCCGAAGGGCTATTCATCACTGGTACCACTCTGCAAGAGTCCTTGGATTGGATCGACCGGGTGCGGGCTGTCGTTCCCGGGGTGCCCATCTGGTTGGGTGGCGGGGCGACAGCAGCGGAGCTTGCGGCCATCGTTCCTCACGTCGACGGAATGGTCGTGGCTTCCGGCCTAAAGCACGGCAACCGGGCCAACTCAATCGACCCGCACCTCGCGAGGAACTTCATCGCCGCCATGCCAAGAACTGAAAGCACCAGACGAGATCCCTGATCGGAATGGCCAGCGGGTGCGTCACGGAGCCTAGCCTAACCTGACACCGGCACTGCCTCGGTCATGGTGGATGTCGCCCCGCGGCGCCGTCGCCTGGTCTGCCCGATGTGCTTATTCAGTACCTGAGCCCGGTATGACACCCGGCCGGTCGGTGGCCTTGAGCCGCCCGTATGTTCCCGGACACTAGCCCCAAGTAAGGATCGAGGCCCAACTGATCTGATAGGAGCTTTCTTGTATCTTGAGCAGGACGCTCAGGACATAGAACGGGACGTGGCGGCGGTGCGCTTCGTGGGCGGTGAGGGCTGAGCCGATGGTGTTGTAGCAACCCCCTTCACCGGACAGCGTCTCGGCGCCGACCAGAGC
>JAABVA010003804.1_pt1 | contig 14192 bp, 15 predicted proteins | sample 5560331 | NCBI WGS metagenome assembly JAABVA01 (sample SAMN12812661, study PRJNA571458) | rock metagenome | isolation source: Antarctica rocks | place: Antarctica: Victoria Land, Mt New Zealand sud | collected 2016-01-07 | reverse complement strand
CCAAGTCCGCAACAGCGCCCCTACGGCCATTTCTCCCCCTTCCCAACTCATACACTCTAAGCGTTCCATGCCCGCCCTCCCGCCTTTCTATCATTCACCCCCCCCCAATCCAAAAACCACCGGCCAAAGGAACATCCAACCTGATACCCCAACCAACCCACCTCATCCCAGCCAAAGATAACCCAATCACACCCCCCTCCCCCTAATCCACCACCACCCACCTGCACACTCATACCCCTTGTTTTGTACGCTACCATACAGCCATTGAGATTCAGCCACGGCTGCGCGCTAAGATGGTGGGGGTGGTTAGGGCGCGTTATTGAGGGGGCTGCGGGGGGAGGCGGGGGATGGGAAGGGAGATGTTTGCAACTGTATGAGATATGGAGCGCATAGACTTGTGATGCTCCTTTCCTTCTAAGACGATAGAGGAATGATATATAGGCATTACAGAAATCGAGGGATTGAGTGGTGTAGATGGGGGGAAGGAGGGATGATGGATGGCGAAGGAGTGGAGGGAGAGGAAAGGGGGGAAGGACGGATACTGGAGGAAGGTGTTAGCATGACGGTTGTTGTTCGTGGTGGCGTTTGGCGTGCAGCAAAGACTGGGAGCGTTGCTTGTCATCAATGGGTTCGTATGGGAGAAGAATATGCGGAGGGAGGGCTAGGTGCTGTTGACAGGGAGACTTGTCGGGTTTAGGTATGGTCTTGGAGCTGAGCCGTATCATCGCTGAGGCGGAGGCTTTGCCTTGCGGCAAGCGACGGATGTGGAGGAGCAGTGGAGATGGACTGTTTGGAACAAGAACCGGAAGGCTGCAGAAGGGGTGTATGTACAAAATCTCCGAAATCTACTCCGGTTCAACATCGGTACGTAACTCGTTGCAGAAAATGGAAAAGTCAACGAGAGCTCCAGCGTATCCCTTGAAGGGTGTCAATTACAGAGTATAGACAAACTCCGGATTCTCCCTAAGCGCACAAAGTCAGCCAACTTGTTTTTAGTTCGCTTGATTGTGGATTTAGGCTAGGCTAGGGAAACATACTTATCCGTCAAATCCAACCACTCCTGATTATCCAGCGTGCGATAATGCGGGTGTGCTCTAAACACGGCTTTCTTCTTGTTTTGGCTCCGGCAGTACCACCATATGAAGACTAGATCGACGAGGCAAGCGCCCCAGCAGCAGATGATGGTGATTTCGGCTGACACGTAGCTAATGAGATAGATAGCAGCCACGGTGGTCTTCTTGGTATAGCCCGCCACGTTCGACGCAATGAGTGACAACAGCGCGACAAAAGGCGTTGGACTCGCTTGGGTAAGATAGTACCCAGCAAGACGACCACCATTGTTGTGGAGAGGCAACGCCACGATCAGGATCATTCCGAGCATTGCGATGATCAGCCCGGAGCAGCTAATCAGGATTCTATTGCGGAAGCGGTCTCCGAGGTACCCGCAGACTATTAGAGCAACGACTTCTACAGCGCCTCCGGGAGTGCCGTAAAGGAGAGATTGTTCTGGGGTGTAACCAAAGGATACGATAAGCTGCGAGAAGAAGTTGCTGATGCCTCCATTCGGGATATCCGCCACACAGGCATAGAACGCAAATGCCCAGGTCAATGGGTCAAGTAGCGCCTCTTTGAGCTGATACAATTTAAAATGCTTATTCCCAATTCCTTGCTGGTTTATCCTGACTCTTTCGACCGCCAATCTTCGATCGTCTTTGCTCAGCCATCGAGCATTGAGCTGGTTGTCGGGCATAACAAAGAGGAAAATGCAGCCTATAGCACTGGTCAAGAGACCTGTAACTAAGAAAACAATTTTCCAGGGGGCGATTGAAGCACCATGAAGACGGGTGCCTTTGGCGATACCGTAAGCGACAAGGCCACCGAAGATTTGGGCCCAGCCGTTGAAGGAGAACCAGATTCCAACGCGGGTGCCTTGTTCTTTTTTGGTGTACCACTATTTTCTTTAGATTGAAACCTGCGGAGACGACGCGAGAGAACGTTACCTGTGAAGTGAATAGAGCAAAGCCAGGCGTTACAGCAGCTTCGAAGACGCCTAGGAAGAATCGCACAGCAATAGCCCCTTGGTAGTTCTTTACAGACGCCATGCAGCATAGTACGAGTCCCCACATGATTATGCAGAAAGAGGAATATTTGGCAAGAGGTAGTGATTGTAGCAATCTGTTTGTTGGGTACTCCCACGCTAGATATCCTACTCACAATTAGCAATATTTATTGTTCTGTCAAAGTTCCAGACGTACCAAAGTAGAACATGCTACCGAGCCATTGATAGTCGTCGCCTACCAGCTTTATATCCTTCTTTATGCCCATAACACTGGCGTACGATAGCGTGGTTTCTGCATCCTGTTCAGCTTCTCCCATCTGCCATTCCATTGATTGATCTCGTACTGTCGAGGTAATTGAGTCCGTATATGACACACAAGAGCTAGAACAGCCCCATCAGCACGCGGTCTGGTTGATTGGAGACCGCAAATCACGTACGGGCATAAGATGCATATCAATCTTCCTCAGTAGCCGCTTGTTCGTCGCTTCGTCCAACACCATAGTCTCGCCCTCATGGCCCTGAAAGGCCTTCATGGCCTCGTCCGCATCATTGGCATGCTTGATGATCTCGGCGGGGATATCGCTAGAGTCATACGTGGGCGCCAATTCGAGGTCCGCCAGAGGCGCTTTCTTCTCATCCTCCATGATGGCTGGAAGTCTTCAGAGAATTAAAATATGAGCATCGATATATGTGTATATATGCAGGTATATGAAATGGCGGAATGAAAACGACAAGCTTCTAAGAAAGACGAGACTCCACCGCCAAGCCTAGATAGAGGAGTATATAAGGTAGATATAGAGGAGTATATAATGTAGCAGATACGGAGGGATATGAGATAACAGATGCCGCACATGGTACCCATGCAAATGGAAGATTCTGACGCAATTGGGACAATCAGCCCAGTTTAAGATAGGCAGATAGAGACGGCGTTTGGTGGGTTGATCAAACCCCTCAGTAAAGTGCCACTTGGACGGATAGGGAAGGTGATAAGACATAGGCTATATCGTGGGCACGCGAGCTAGTTAGTATTTATTAAGCTTGTTTGAGAGTTGTTGACTTCGAGGGAGTTCGGATGGGCTTGATTCGGAGTTAAGGAAGGTATCTCACGCTTACCCTCCCACTGAAATGCTATGGCGAGGCATCAGAAAGGCCGGTGAACATTATACTGCTCAATGTTGTGGCACCACTGTTAGATGAGCCTTCGAGACATCAAGAAAGTCCCCACGACAGGTCAAGTGTCCTAGGTTGCCAATATCTTTAGTGATTTTCTCTTCCCTTCAAAGCCACTCCACCACCAACTACTGGCCTGCCCTCGGCTCAATCCTCAAGCCTCTCTCCTACTATACCGCCATCATAGTTTCGCCTCGCCCTTGAGTACATCCTTCATCAATCCCAATGCCTCCTTCGCAAACGCAACCATATTCCCCTCTCTATCCCCTCCCAACCCGGTCTCGAATTCCTTTGTGAATGTCCCTTTCTCCGTCGCAACAGCCAGCGCTACATAGCCCCTAAATCCATATAATCAGCCACGATTCCTCCTACTTCCCTACCGCTTCCAAGCAGAAGACTCACGGTGTCCTATTCCTCGTGCTCCCTCCCGTCGGCCCTGCCGTCCCACTTTCACAGATTGTATACGTAGATCCCAGCTTCTTCCTTACATTTTCCGCGAGTCCAGCCACAATCTCGGGTGTGGGCCCACTGTAGCTCTTGATGTTTTCATCCGTCCAGCCTGCAAAGGCGACGCGGGATTCGAGGGTGTAAAGGGTAAGGCCTCCCTTGTAGTAGCCACTTGCGCCGGGAGTGGAGAGAACGGATGCGGAGATGATGCCACCCGCAGCCTTGTCGAAACGGGAGACGTCAGCGTAGGATTTTGATGATGGCCGATGGATGTGTGCATACGGTTTCGGCGACGGAGATGGTTTCTTGGCGGGATTTGAGGAGGGAGGTGACTTCGGTAAGGACTTCTTTTAGCGAAGGCGGTGGAAATGGTGACATGGTGCCTGTGGTTTTAGAGCGGAAGGATCTGGACGGTAAACTGAAGGAGAGGGTTGAGTAGTACTCTTGGCGGAGAGTAGGCACGGGGTATTAAAGTCGTTAAGGTAACCGATGGAAGAGATAATTACTGCTACCTTTCGCTTGCAATCTAGGAGTGAAGTCAAGGGATACTATTAAACACATGATTTTACTTATTGCTCACTTGTGTGCATCTAATGATGCTTGGTATCTTCGATTTGTCTATCCATACCCCATAGGAAAATACTTGAGTGGTGTAGGACCCATACTCGGCGACACGCTTCACCAATTCATGTAATTTCCCGACTAATAGCAAACAAAGCATGCTCTCGTCCGGATATCAGGCATGTGCTAAATGCCAGTAAATCCTGACTTGATATGGTTTCCGGGGTATTGACTGAATCTAGCCACGTAGAGCTCCTTGATGGTCTCAGTGGGTCAAGTACTTTGACAGGAGTAGTACTCACGGTTGTCCGCATGATAGATCCGCTGATGGAGACAAGACTCCCAAACCGAATCAAAGCAAACGTTCTAGCAAATATAGCCAGCGCATCATGTGAGATATCGAAACAAAAGCTAAGAAGCTGTAGTCTTTATAGACCAGTGACAAACAGGATGATCTGATTGTCGTACCGGATGAAGAGGTGATAACCACGAAACAGCTTCATCAGATAAAGATTCTAGGGATTAAGGAGGCAGAAGTATGACCCAGAAGTATTCAATGGAAGGGGTTGAAGATTACGATAGGGCTTCTCCCAGACACCACGCCAGTCAGAGAGCCCAGCCATCACGAGCACGGTACGATCAGGCAAAGCACAACCATCGATCCACCGAAGCAGCACGATATGGCGACAATAGACGTGGCATGGAAAGAAGCCACCATGGGAGGTCCAGCCATCTGCAAGATTTCTCAAGCGCCTTGCTTGACGATGCCCTGCATGATCTCCAAAGTGTCTTGGAAATCGCGGTAGATTTCTATGCTAGTTTCGTTGAAAGTTTCGATAGGGATATTCAGCTCATCAGACCGTACGCCGGATCCCGAATCATGGAGCACTTATGGGTGAACAAAGTCACACTACGTGAAGGGCGAATCAGAACTGAGGGCCGCGCGCAAGCTCGACGAGAAGAGGATTCCACTTTAGGGCGCCTAACCTCGAGCCAAACGTTTCAAAGCATCAGCGGAGAGGTGAATGATTGTTTTCGAGCTGCCATCGAATCTCGCACATCAAGTTGCGAGAGCAGCAGTGAAGCCCAGAGTGCGAGCCGCATCCGGAAGAAGCTAGAACAGACATACAGAGATGTTTTTAAACTGATGAGGACTGCTCTCCAACAAAGAGCCGATGCCGATGCGCTGGTTACCGAGCTGGAGTTGGTTTTGACGTTGCTGGAAAAGACGGGACCCCAACGGAGTCGCCGCGATGATAGAGATAATCATAAAGAAAATAAACATGAGGACTATGACAAGCCCAATGAGGATGGCCAAGGTGGCTTCGAGCAGGGGCAAGGTATTTTGCCAACGACTTGACTCGGCTACTCATAACTTACAAAGCGACAGAATACCAATAGGTAGTGGGAAGCCGGATCGTTAATTCCTGTCGTTTCAGGTTTCAAAGACCTGGCCAATCTGTTCTAGTGTCAGCGTGTAGCAACGCCAATGTTCTCGTATGACCTACCAAATTTTGTTCGCTCCTCGTTTCGTCTACAAACCACAACTTCGTCACCTATCGCAATGGTGCTCCCAGAGGATACTTTCGTTCCAAGAAATCCATATCGTCCGAATATCGGACTATACTTTGATCCAGAATCAACTCTTCGGTCTTTCATTAGCTTCTTAAGTATGCTTCCAGATTCATCCAACGCTTGGGTTCCCGTAGAGTAATCAATGTTGATACTGATGCATCTCGCGCAATTCTGCGTCAAAACCATTTGAATGCAATCGTTCTCTTTTTGCGGAGTGTCCTTGTTGCAAGTTATGTTCAATTCTCCCCAGAAGTCCTCATCATATGCTGCAGTTGACCCCGAAAGTACAATACTGGGCCTGAACTTGGTAATATCCATTTCCATACCTGCTGGCAGCCGTTCTGAAACATCATTGAGTGACTCTTCAGTCACAACTAAGTAAGGAGCTACGTCGGCAAACGTAATGCCCTCATCATTTTCTGTCTTTGAATTTGTCAGACCGGGGATACTAGCGGCTATGCTTGCTATCCAGGATCTGCTGGTATTTCGGTTATTCGTAGCATCTGGAGACAGATTTCCAAGCACCCGCCGTAGGTGAGGTCCTAGATATACAAGCATCACCTCGTAGCCAAAACATGACGAGAACCACGAGTTGTAAGGCTCGCCCATGTTGTACGCTTTGGTGGGGCTTTGATGTAATGAAATATCTACCACATCCAGATCGGAAATCGCTGGCGTTAATGGTATATCCATACTTCTAGCCTCTCCGTCCCCCGAGGGACTGAAAGTCACAGTAACCATATCAGCAGTGGTATCATTGTCCCCTGACATCCTAACATCTTGAAGAAACAGCACCAATTCGGAGAAGTTGGTAATAGTCATGTTTTCCAATCTGCCGTTGAAGTGGTGTTGACTGCGGGGGCAAGGATTATCTCCATGGATTCTAACGAGCATGAAGCGGCGATCGTAGGGGAAACCATGTTGCGAGAGATGGCCCTTTGTCAGAGGAACACTGCGCAGAGATTTGATGGGATAGGTGTAGAGCTACAAAGACTTGCTGATTAGTTACACCCTGACATTGCACGCAACTTTTCCAAGGTATGGGGGGCATACTTGACTGATCTTCATGGTCAAGGTGAACTCCAGTCACGGAGGATCTAGGAATATTCGCTGACCTTTGAGAGATTAAAACCTTTGTTAGATTGAAATCCCTAATAGTTGATTCCGAACAGGTACTTCCCCTCGTTTAGTCCTGAAGGGCGCACAAGTGCGGGGCACCGGGGAAATCAAGATTCCGTCCTCTGTCACTTTGACAGTTGGTGGGGGCCCTGGGGGGTTGGAATAGCCGAGCCGGGGCCGGAAGTTTTTTTTCTTTTTCCGGCCCCAGCTCAACTTTTTTCATATGCGAATCGCAAACATAGAATATGTTCAATAACATTTCAACCCCGAATCAAATTTGCCAAACTATATGTAAGTAGTACATTTACAGCATATGAGAAGCATATGCAAAGCATGAATTCCGTTCTACTTTGCCGCAAGGGGTCAGAGACTATGAAGTGCTTTAGTAGTGCATATGCGAAGCTTACCTTATGCTATGCTTATCTTTGCTCTTGACATCTGCAACGATGTTCTTGAGGCGCTTGCTTGATTGAGAATCTAAGAAAGATTTTAGCAAAGCATATGCTGAAGTATATACGAGTCGACGAAGACGACGATGAGAACCTGAAGCGGGGGTGAGGGTTCGGCTCGGCCTGACATAAGGTTAGCATATGCACAGCTGATGCTCTCTTGAGTGATGAACATAATTGCACGTTTACCGTAATTTTTGTGACCTCGCTTGATCCTAGATTCGGCATCGGCATATGCTTCGCATCGGGCCGGAATAATTTCAACCCGACGTCAAGTCTCGCATATGCGGGGCTCATGCAAATTACAAAGCTCGGCCCGATGCCAAGAATGTTTTCCGGCCCTGGTTCGGCTATTCCAACCCCCTTACAAACTGCAACCCGGTCTTCTTTGATTCTGTCGGTCAACGAATTCAGCATCTACAATATTTCGGGGTTTTCGAAAGAAGTATCGAATCGAACATAAAGAGTCTCAGAATCTACCGTTAGCATGGCTTCAAAATTCCAGACTATTTTCTTCTCAACTCCACCTCAATCCAATGGAGGACTACGAAATCACCCTCAAAGGTATGTTCACCTCGCTTGGGCCCTGTGGGCCATAGGCTGACTCAATACCGTAGACTTGCTTGGCCTTCAGGCAGCGGTGTATGAATGGGCAGATAGCTATGACTCCAAGGTCCGAACTTGTGCGTCGCTGAACGACCATCGGCATTGACAATTTTCAGGACTGGGACAGACTGCGAAAATGCATTGCCCCAACCATGAGGGTATGGCTCTAAGCTCCAGCTAAGCTCTTGACGGAAAGAAAAAGACACTGATCATGCCCAATGTTCATAGGTCGATTACCGCGACTTCCTCGACAAGATGTGGGAGGCTATGCCAGCTGAGGAATTTGTCAAAATGGCCTCGGACCCTCACGTACTCGGTGATCCGAGCTTGAAGACCCAACACTTTATCGGCGGCACGAGATGGGAGAAGGTGTCTTATACCGATGCAATAGGGTACCATCAGCTTCGCGTACCGCATCAAAAGTACACCGATGCCTCTTGCAAGGAGGTTGTCGTCAAGGGGCATGCACACAGTTTCAACAAACATTGGTATAAGAAGATTGATGGTGTCTGGAAATTCGCAGGACTCGCACCTGAAATCAGATGGTTTGAATATGATTTCGACAAAGTATTCCAGAGTGGCAGAGACAACTTTGGCGAGAAAGAGCAACTCGACGAAGTGAAGGCGGCCAGCGGTATCCCGAGCGAGATCCCTGTCGACCATGAAGACAAACCTAATCAAACGAAGGAGTCGGGAAACGGTATTGAGGAACTACCTGCGATACAGAAGGCACAACTTGATGAGTTGAAGATAGATGATGCAACTTCGATTGAGGCTCTTGTGAGCGATAAAGAACCACTCGATGGGATGAGGGCGACGGACGGTGTGCCCAACGGAGTTTCTGTGATGGCGTAAGCAATTTGCATAATGAAATCTCGGATACAATAGCCGTTGGGAGCGAGCTGCTGTCCATGCGGGTGATATCTTACTGATGTCGCCAAGATCTATCTCTAAAAGATACACATTTTCTTGCGAGGGATGTTCCCGCAACTACTCTTAATTTATAGCTCAATAATTCCATTCTCAGCCGTGAAAGTTTAGTTTTGAACAAGTCGTCTCCTATTCCACATATCCATAACTTAGCTATCAGATCATTGATATGATGCTGGAGGTTTGAGCGGAGCCCCTCATTGAGCAAAGATCAGGCTAGGAACGTTAGTCGTTACGAGCCTTTGGTGGCCGTTCCTGACTACCATTAACTTAGGCGGCGTCCTTTTGCGGTCGATACGGCTGCGAGCTAGTGCAAGAAATGCAAGCCAAGAGGTATAGTAGATAACTGCTGATTGGGCTGAACTCACAGCGGATACTGAATGTAGGGTCAGAATAAAACCGCTTTTTCTACAAAAAGCGTGTATAATACCTCTTAGCGGCTTTTTTGCTTCGCTTTTTTGGCTTTTTATTATCTAAGCATACAAGGGTCATTGATTGAAGGATTACCCTGCTGTCGTCACCTCGCTGTCGTCCGTTCTACTAGCTAACCTGCTTGCAGTTGCAGACCCCTACCTCTCTACCTCCAGCAATGCCTTCGCAACGTGGCGATAGGCCTTTAAATCAGCTCGCCGTCGATAACTTTCAGCCGATAATCATATCTGAAAGGCTTGCTACTGTTCAGTGCCGTCACTGTCATAAGATCATGGCTCAGGAAGCTACACGTCAGCAAATTCACCTAGGTCAGTATGATCAGTACAGAAGAAGATCTACAAATTCGAATCATCGCTCGATTCAGATCACCTTCGATGCAAATATCAGATCTCTCGCCGTCGATGTAGCTAGAAGATTACATCAAACCGCGGCAATGACAGTCTACATGTTCAATCTATCATTCAATCACTACGAAAATTTGTACGTTCAAGCTCACGAGCAAGTCTTTCATTCAAACTACACATCTTCTTTGCACATGACTATGACAGAAGTGCTGTTGAATGAGATCTATCAAAACGTGAAGGCAAAAGTTGATTCTCTACTCATCGTCAGTCATCTGAACTTCTTCAGTGATGAAACATGCAATATTTGAAAGAAAAGAGTTATAAATCTATATGTACACGTATCAACAACAGCTACATCAACGAGAAATGAATTTCATTTGAAGGCGAAAGTCGAAGTAGCGAAAATCATGAATGCAAAAACACAAGCTCGCTGATTCTTTAATCACATCGTTGACGTGTTGCAGAGTCAGTTTTGAAGAATGAATACATTTGTCATCAATACATGTTTTACTATGAAGACTTTGTGAAGCGAGCTTGAAGCTTTTGACGAGTTGAAGCACGTCTTTTTCATTTCATGTGATAGTCATGAATTGCAGCTGTTGCTTGATGATATTCTGAAGCTTTCATGATTTGTAAAGATTCTAGAAGATGCTCAGTGAATTGTCAAATTCTTTCTCACTGCTCTCAAAGAATTGACTATTCTGTGAAAGTTTCAGACAATGATTAGTATAAATTTGTTTTTTTGACTTGAAGATACTCAATGTTTCTCAGCTGAGATCAGCTCTATTCTCATCATTTGTGAGATGATAAAATCTCTTTACATGAAACTGCGTAGTAAAAGATAATAAGATAGCACTCTATTGATGATAAAACTAATTGCTAAGAAATGAAAGTGAAAGCTTGCAGAGTTTTCATCTTCTGTCAAGTCATTATCTTTATTCACTTGTTAACTTCTTTGATCTAATCTTGCGAGCTAGTCTTGCAGACATGCATCGTTCATAGTTGATAAGATGCATTTTCACAACTGCATCTTTTTTTAAAGACTTGATCTCTGAGTCTTTATAACATCATATTATTTTCTTGTAGCTGATAGTGTAATCATAACTTCTTTAACGCTTTAGCATCTGTGTAGAAATGTTGTGAATTGATCATGCTAACAAGCATAAACAGAGCTAGTGCGAGATTGTTGATATCAACTCTTCAGCTTTGCTTGCTTTCTTTCTTTCTTTTCTTCTTGTCTCGTCTTAACATACTCTTTCGTGAGTACTGCTCTTTCAAATTGACGAAGCATGAGATCTGCTATATGTATCTTGCATAGCTTGCAGCTCATGATATGAGCTTCTTTCGTTGCAGCGTTGTTGTGATGCAAGTCAACTCATGAGCTAATGTGAGTGACATAGCAGTATCAACATCATCATCATCATCATCACTATCATGATAAGTAGCAGCATTCATGCTCATTGAGATCATGCTAACATGCTCGCGAAGTTTGCTCATTTTCTTGAGATGTACATTCTTCTTTGCGTCATCGTCGCTGCAACGTCTGCGACGTCTGCTTCTTCTGCTTCTTCTGCTTTCTTTGCATTTGTTGCGTTGATGACTGAATTCATGATCTTTGATAAACATATTTATCTCTGCATGTTTTGATAAATGCTGACATATGTTAAATCATCATGATCAGAAGATTTGATGCTGTTGCTGCGTTCATCGTCTGAGCATAGTGATGATTCACATGTATTGTGCTCTCATCAAGTGTGCTTGCAAATGTGAGCATTGCTTTGAAGAAAAGCATGATTGCGTGATGAATCTAGTCTTGTGCTCTCTTCAGCTAATAATGCATCACGTTGTGCAAGTGATGATTCAACATCTCATTGTTTATGCTTGAGATCATTTCGCTCTTCATCTTCAACAATGAAAAAGTGAGTAGTTTTTTCTCTTAACATGTAAGATTGTATTTAACAGTTGAGTAAAGATTCTCGTCTTTCTCATTCTCATCACTTCTCATCATCATCACATCACTTCGTCTTCATCTCATAAGTATTGATTGAAGCAAGCAGTGTGTGACGAGATTTACTGATGAATAAATAGCTTTTCTCTTCACTTCAACATTCTCGCTTGCGATCATTGATCACTTCTTTTCTTCATTTTTTCATGACATTCATCATTTTCTTTTTTAAAAGACATATGTTACGTGAAATTTTGTAATTGTAGTTTAGTATTAACTTTTTAAACTTGCATCTTTGCGCTTTTGATATTCTTTCAATCATGATTCTTACGTGATTTATTTCTCTTTTTTTTCTTTAACTTTTTTGCAGTCAACTGATGTACTTGTCTTTCTATCTTGTAGTTCTCAATGATTTTCTTTGCATTGCTAAGATTTTTCATTGATTCTGTCACGATCCTAGCCTTGCCAGGCTCAGCCTTCTAGCCTTACCAGGCCTATCCTCGCTCCGTCACCTTGACTAGTCCCTATTGAGCCTAGCGTCGGCTGAGGAACACACATATGTAGCCAGCTTCTTTCCCGTAGCTACCTTTCTTCCTTAGCATTTATCTTCTAGTTAAATGACACCCCTATCTGATCCGCTCTAGGCAGGCCCCTAACATTAAATAAATGCTCACCATCTACTATTCTGCTATCGACGAATAGACGATACGAAACAACCTATTCAGTAAGGAAAATTTGCAAGGGATTCTTCAAATTTGCACCACCATTTTAGGCCGCAAGGGATTCTTCGATTCTACACCCATTTTCACCATTCTATCCGCAAGGAATTCTTCGAATAAAGCACTCAATTATTACCTGAAATTCACAAGGGATTCTTTGAATTTCCACTCACCAAAAAACACCAATTCAAAACATCAACCCCCCACCTACCCTTACCTCAACAACTCCTACCTTCTCTCATCATGGCACGCGACGCCGAGCCAGTTGGGCCCCGAACAACTCGCCTGCTTAGAAGCACTGCCAATAGAAGAGTTTCACTTCTACCCATCGATGCTTCAGCCGAAGCTGAGGAAGCTGCCACCTCATGGAACATAAACACCGAAGAACAACTGTTTCATTGAGCCAGCAATCAACCCGACGAAGTCATCAATATGCTGAACGAGCTCCGAAGCCAGCGAGACTTGGCTCTACAACTCAATGAACACTGGCTTCTTGTACAAGACGATCACAAAAAGAGAGCGGAACAACTAGAAGCCGCTTTTGATAAAAACGATGAGCTAGAGGAAAAGATCAATCAGCTACAAGGCGAGCGGTTGAACTCCAGAGCGGAACAACGTCAAGCTGATCGATCTATGCCCCGTCAAGATACTCAGTTAGCTGAACAACGAGCCAATCAGGAAGAAGCTTCGGTTCGTCGCTCTGAAGTTGAACGAAGCTCGGCTTCCGAAGCTCGCTCCCAACGAGAATCTTCTACTCTATCTGATAACGAAAACGGGAACGATCATCACAAGTTCATCAAGCTTTCGAATTCACTCATCTTCATCGAAACAGATGATTCTATCTGAGAGACATGAAACATCAAAATAGCTGACAAGCTCGATGTCAACGCGAATCATTACTCTACTGAAAAGATTCGTATTGTCTATGTGATTTTCAGGCTAGAAGATGATGCTGATCAGCAAATCTATGCAAAGCGTCGTGTTGATGCTTTCTCACTCTATCAATCACTATCAGAGCTACTGAAACATCTGAAAGAAATTTACGAAGATCAGAACCTGATTCGAAAGTGTCATCGTGAATACGTCGCTCTAAAGCAGCCCAACAAGCTCTTCAGCTCTTTCTATTCAAAATTCACTAGAATATTTAACTTTCTGAACTACGACGATGTCACTCTAATGAACGACATTCAGAATAAAATCAACAATCGTCTTCAGAACGCGTTGTCAGTTTGTTTCATAGAGTTTAGCTCGCTTGATAAGCTCAAGATCTTCGATCTCTACTCAAATACTAAAGAGATCTATCTCTTCTGTTGTCACTCGACTCAGCGAGAAGTCATCTTCATTCAGTAAAATCGTGAAATCATCTAATTCAGTCAACTTCGCTTCGTCTTTCGATTTAATGAACATAGCAATGATAGAGACTGCAGCATATAGATCACTAGTCAAACGATCGAATGTGACTACTTTCGCGATCATCGTCACGAAAATCGATCGACTTCTAAAAACAGCTAGAAATAAACTCGAAGATGTAAATCTACAAGAGCTTTCATATGAAGAGATCTTGAAAGAAGTCAAAGCTAAGCTTTCTTCGAAATATCATGACTATCTAGACGTGTTTGATCGAGCGATGACTGATCAACTATTTCCTCATCGTTTCTACGATCATAAAATTGAGTTGATCGACGAGAAAACATCTTCTCGAAGTCGTCTCTATCATATGTCTGACTACAAGCTTCAAAAGATGAAGAATTATCTGATCGAGCATCTGAATAAAGACTTTATATCTTCTAGCTCAGCTTCATACGCTTCGCTCATACTATTCGTCGAAAAGAAAGA
>JAABVA010003802.1_pt1 | contig 14194 bp, 17 predicted proteins | sample 5560331 | NCBI WGS metagenome assembly JAABVA01 (sample SAMN12812661, study PRJNA571458) | rock metagenome | isolation source: Antarctica rocks | place: Antarctica: Victoria Land, Mt New Zealand sud | collected 2016-01-07 | reverse complement strand
CCCTCGAAAAGGAGCTTCCGACCGAGAAGGGGCTCCCGAAAGACAAGTCTACGCCCGTGGCGCCGAGCGATCCCACAATGTACCTGAGTGTCCCAAAGCTGGGTATATCCGGCGCTACCGTAGCCGGGGGCGAGGCAGCTCTCGAGACGGGTACGCAGGTGGTAGCAGGAGCCCCATGGGTGAAGGGCTCGAACACCTACATCGCCGGCCACCGCATTGGCTTCCCTGGTACTTCCAGCGACCACATCTTCTACAACCTGCCTTCCATGGCGGCTGGGGACACGGTCAACCTCACGGACTCCAATGGCAAGGTGTACAGGTATCAGGTCAGTGAAGTCTTTGCCGTAACGCCGTTTGATGTCTGGGTTACGGCCCCGACCGGGAGCGACATGGTTACGCTGCAAGTATGCACGGAGACTCCCGATGACTGGGCGACGATAGGACCCAGGCTTATGAGTTCGGGGCCTGAGTCGGGACGGCTAATAGTCCGGGCCGCGCGCGTCTAAGTTTGATCGGCCGCGATATGCGCATCATCTATCGAGCGACACCGGAGAGATAACAGCGAAAGAGGGGCGCTTTTAAAGCGCCCCTCTTTCGCTTAAGATCGGGGCAAGCGAACGGACCGAAGGTAGGCCACAGGACAGGGGGTCCTCTGCTTATTCTCCTCTCGGGTCTCCTCTTGGGATTGCGGGCAATAAGATGATAAGACACGTTTATGCGGCCCCTTTTCGCAGGTTACTGGTGGGCTTATCCGACACGAGGTGATTCCTCTTTGGTTTTCAGGGTGCCGTCGGCGCGTGCGCGGGGGTTGCGCAGCAGGATCAGGCCGTATCCGATGAAGCCTACAGTGTAGGCGAGCACGAGCAGCAAGCTCAAGTACGGGATTGTCTCGGGGGTTGAGAACTCGGCGGAGAGGCCAAGGGCGAGGTGGAGCAGGATGGGCGGCCAGATCGAGGCTGTCCTCCAACGCAGCGCCGCGTAGGTGAACCCGGCGCAGAAGGTCAGCACCGAGAGGTGAACGGTCTCCGGCCATGGGGACACGGGCGCGGATCCGACCATAAAGAGCGCTCCGGAGAGAAGCGACGTCACTACCATCGCCCGTGTTACTCCTTTGGGCGCCACCACCCTCCAGAAGATGCCCCGGTAGAGTGCCTCCTCGGCAAACACCGCGATGAGTATGCTCAGGAGTGCCGAGGCGAACAGGGCCGGTCCACGTACACCTATGCCACCCAGGAAGGAGACCGCGCAGACCAGGAACGGGAAGAGGAGCAGAAGCGGATTCCTTATGCGCGAGATCCGGTCGAAGCCCGCCTCGCGCCACCAGCCCAGCCTCGTGAGCAGGACGACGGCTAGCAGGGCCGACATCAGCACGTACAGGTTCTCGGAGCTCATGAGGTTGGTGATGGCCTCCTCCCCTTGCGTCGGCTTCCTCACCAGCTCGGCTGGGAGGTTCTCCACCGTCGGGGTCACGTAGGTCGGTAGGGCGGCCCGGCTGGCGAACGTGAAGCCGAAGAGCGCCAGGGCGAGCAGCGAGGAGAAGACTACGGGGTGTCGGGTTGCGAAGGTCTTCACGTTTTTAGCGCGTTCTAAGGGTTCTCGAAGATCCGTGCAAGCCGGAAGAGGTTGTCGGCGAAGGTCTCTATCTTGTCCCAAAAAGTCAGCTTGTGGCGCCATCCTTCGGGTATGGATGAGGCTCCATAGAACGCTCCGGCGAGTTGTCCGTAAACTGCTCCGGTGGTGTCGGCGTCGTCCCCGAGGTTGACCGCCGCGAGAACGCCCTCCTCGAAAGTGTCCGTCGAGTAGAAGGCCCAGAGAGCAGCCTCCAGCGAGGGGACCACGTAGAAGTCGCCTTTTATCTCCGAACGATCTTTTCTCTTGAAGGAGCCAGCCAGGATCTCCGCTACCTTCGGGGCGAGGGATTCTACCTCTTGCCAGTAGCTGTCACCTGCGGGGCTGAAGTGGTCGGAGAGTAGAGCGTCCTTGCTCGCGCCGTTGACCGCGCCACAGATCAGGGCTCCCAGGTAACGGCAGGCGTCCCCGGCCTCCTTCGCGCCGTGAGTGGTGGCGGAACTCTCGGCGGATTTCTCTATCGCCTCCGTCGGGTGCGAGGCGAAGAAGAGCGGGACGGGGGCGAGGCGCATGATCGAGCCGTTCCCCGCCGTGTACGGGTCCGTCGAGCCGCTGTGTGGATCGCCCGTCCGCTCGAAGTTACTCAGGGCCCCGCTGGTCGCATTCTCGATGTCGAAGCAGTAGCCCTTGCTGCTCCAGTGGCCTTCGCGCCACCACCGGACGTAGCGTTCGAGTTGGTCCGTCAGGTCCATCTCCTGGCGCTCGATCAGGCTCTCCGCCAGACACAACGCCATCGAAGTGTCGTCTGTCCACTGCCCGGCCTCGAGCCGGTGAAAGCCGCCACCGACGATGTCAGTAACAGGCTCAAGCGTCTCCCGGTCCTCGAACTCGACGGTAGCGCCTAGAGCGTCCCCCGCCGCGAGTCCCAGCAAAGCTCCTCGGTAACGCTCTACCTGATCCATTTCCCTTGTACTTTCTGGCGAACTCGCGGACATATTCTCTTTGCGGTTCCGTCTCTGGGACTTCGTTTTTTCTAGCGGCGTTCGCAATCTTCATGGCATCATCCGCGTCGTGTCCGAGTCCGACGAGGACCGAGGAGACGACCGTGCCGGTACGGCCTATGCCGCCGCGACAGTGGACTACGAGGTTCCTGCCCTCGCGCAGGCACCCGACGATCATACCGACAAGGTCAGCGTACTCTTCGACCTGCTCTTCGCGAGGAATGTCGACATCAACGATGGGGAATTCTTCAACGGCGACGCCCGACGCCTCCGCCTCCTCAGCATAGCCTTCCAACTTGTAGCGTTCATACTCGTAATTCTCGATGAGCGAGACGAGCACGTCGGTCCTCCAGCGTTCTCGCAGACGCCGCATATCCATCTTCATCTCGCGATCCCAATTCCAGTCCTTGACGCCCGGTGGAGGCGTCATGCCGATAGCGCCGGAGCCTTTCGGCAGACCGAGCGCTTCATCGGTTATACAGTCCGCCCGGATCGGACAACTGTTCGAGTTGCGATCCACCATGACCCTCCTACCTTGGCTCGTAGACATCGTAGAGTATCGGCTCGATACCCTCGTCGCCCACTCCCGAGCGGTATTGAATATAGTAGGCGCGTTGGAGGTAGGCTAGCGCGGTCTTTATGCGGCCCTGGAGCTCCGGGACTCCGGCCTCTATCTCGGCGAGCTTTTCGGTGTCGAGAATGACGTCCTCTTCGTCGTTGTCCTGCCACTCCTCCCATAGGATGCGCCAGAGGGTGTCTAGCTCGGGGGAGAGGGGATCGCGTTGCATCTAACGGTCCTCCGTCCTGTGCTTGCGCAGCTCGAAGACGATGTGTGGGATCTCCGGCACGAGCAACTTCTCCATCGCAAGACGCACCGCGTTCGACGAGCCGGGCAGGCAGGCGACGAACTTCGAGCCGGTTGCGGTCGTCACGGAGCCCGCGACCGCGCGGCTGAGCATGGCGGCCGCGCCGATCTCCTCGTATGAGAGCATCCTGAAAAGCTCGCCGAACCCGTCGAGCCTCTTGTCTATCGTGTGCGAGACTACTTCGTAGGTGGTGTCCCGGCCGGATATGCCGGTCCCGCCGGTGGTGATCACGGCGTCCACGTCCTCGTCGGCGAGTAGGCCCCGCAGGACTTTCTCTATGCGGGGGGCGTCGTCCCGCACGATCTCGCGGTGAGGGACCTCGTGTCCGGCCTCTTGCATGAGCTCTATGATGATGTTGCCGCCAGTGTCGTTCTCAGGGGTACGGGTATCGCTTATGGTGAGCACAGCGACCATTATCTTCTCCGGCGACGCCTCCCGGTGCTTTCGGGCGCTCTCGCTCATAGGACGCCGCCTCCGCGTAGGAACGGGTTGGTCTGCCGCTCGCGGCCGATGTTGGTCTCGGGGCCGTGGCCGGAGAGGACGCGCGTAGCGTCTGGGAGGGGAAGGAGCTTCTCGGAGATGCTCTGCATCAGGAGGTCCATGTTGCCGCCTGGCAGGTCCACCCTGCCGACGCTCCCGGCGAAGAGCGCGTCGCCCGAGAAGACCATTCCCTCTTCCGCAGCGTAGAACGCGAGGTGCCCCGGCGCGTGGCCGGGGGTATACAGGGAGTGGAGCCGGATACTACCGACCTCCAGCATCTCGTCGTCGGTTATGTGCTGGTCTACCGCGGGCACTTTGCCAAACCTCATGCCCATCATCATCGCCTGCTGGGGCAGAGTCTTCATCATCGCCTCGGCCTCCTCGTGCATGAGAACCGGGCAGAGGTACTCGTCGACGAGCTGGACGATCGCGCCGACGTGGTCTATGTGGGCGTGGGTAACGATTATCTGGGATATCTCTAGCCCGAGCCGCTCTACGGTGAGCGCGATGCGGGCAGCCTCGGCGCCCGGGTCTATGAGCGCCCCCGTTCTCGACTCGTCCCCAATGATGTAGCAGTTCTCCTGAAACGGTCCGACAGTGACCATCTCGACGATCATCGCGTCACCTCCACGGCCCGGTCCCCCGCTCGTCCCCGAAGGAACTCTACGAGCAGGCGCGTTGGCGTCCCCGATGCGCCCTTCGGCGTGTAGGCGTTCTTCGACTTGCCGAAAGCGGTGCCCGCGATGTCCAGATGTACCCACGGGTAATCCACGAACTCCTTCAGAAAGGCCCCCGCGGTAAGCGCCCCTCCGGGACGTCCGCCGGAGTTCTTCAGGTCGGCGGTCTCTCCCTTCGTCTGCTCGGTGTACTCCTCGAAGAGCGGCAGGTGCCAGGCACGCTCTCCCGCCGCCTCGCCCGCCTTCTGTATCTCGGCGATGAGCGCTTCGTCATTGCCCATAAGCCCGGAGGCGTGGTGGCCCAAAGCCACGACGCACGCCCCGGTGAGGGTAGCGCAGTCTATAACGGCGGCGGGCTCGTAGCGCTTCGCGTAGGAGAGGGCGTCGGCCAGGATCAGGCGTCCTTCGGCATCGGTGGTGACGATCTCGACGGTCTTGCCAGAGTGGAGCTTGAGCACGTCGCCGGGCTTGAAGGCGTTCCCGGCGGGCACGTTCTCGGTGGCCGGAACGAGGGCGATTACGTTGAGCGCCAGGTCCAGGGCGCCCACTGCCTCCATCGCACCCAGAACGGCGGCCCCGCCGCTCATGTCGTACTTCATCTCGTCCATCCCGCCGGACGGCTTTATGGAGATACCGCCGGAATCGAAGGTAACGGCCTTGCCAACGAGGACGACGGGGGCCTCCTCCCCGCCCTTACGATGTTCCAGCACGATGAACCGCGGCTCGTTGGCGGCGGAGCGGCCGACCGTAGCGAGACCGTTTAGCCCCTCATCCTCGATGCCGGCCCGGTCGAGGATGCTGGACTGCATACCGTACCGCTCGGCTATCTCGCGCGCTTTGCCGGCGAGGTACTCCGGGGTCGCTTCGTTGGAGGGCTCGTTGGCGAGGTCCCGGGCGAGGACGGTAGCCGCCGCGGTCTTTGCTCCGGTCCGCGCGGCGGCCACGACGTCCTCGTCGCCGGAGACGAGGTTGAAGGTCTGGAGTTCGCTGCTCCGGGCGGCCGTCTTGTGCCGGTCGAACCGGTATGCGCCGAGCACGGCACCTTCGGCCGCGGCTTCGGCGGCGGCGGCGCGTGCCGCCGATCCCTCGGTGACGTGCAGGGCGAAGGCCGCGTCGTCGAGCTTGAGGGCCTGGGCTCGCTTTGCGGTGGTTGCGGCGGCGCGCCGGAGCTTATCGAGGGTGAAGGAGGAACGGTCTCCCAGGCCCACGAGTAGCAGCCGGGGAGCGGCCAGACCTTGCGGGGCGTAGACGAGGGCCGTCTCGCCATCCTTGCCAGAGAAGTCTCCGTTCGAGAGGATGCCTGTCACGGCCTCGTTCAGCTTCTCGGGAGGAGATTCGTTCTTGTGGAGGCAGACCGCCAGCAACCCGGCCGACACCTCCGTAAGTGAGCCGCTTATCGCGCCGATCCCGATCAAACCCTGCCTCCTCGCGTTCGCCGATTCCTTTGGCCGCGTAGATTATAGGGCAAAGGGGCTCCTGGTCCCGTCTGGAAATGGACTCTCCGGATAGCCTATACTCGCTGACCGATGAAGCTCTCCGTAGTGATCCCTACCCTCAACGAGGCCGAGAACATAGGCGCTCTCCTTGAGCGTCTCTCGCGAGCGCCGGACATTGGGGAGGTCGTTGTTTCCGACGGCGGGTCGACGGACGGCACCCCGGGGCTCGTGCGGCCTCCGGCTCGGCTGGTGCACTCGGCGGCGGGGCGTGGCGTACAACTCAGCGCCGGAGCGAGAGCTGCGTCGGGGGACGTGCTCCTCTTCCTGCATGCCGACGTCACGCCCCCGACGGACGTTGCGTTCCAGATCCGGGGCGCAATCGGCGCGGGCCACATCGGTGGAAATTTTCGGCTGCGCTACCCCGGAGGCGGCCTCCTCGGACGCTGGCTGGAGATCCTTATCGCGCCCTTCTACCGCACCCTGGGTCGCTACTACGGGGACTCGGGCATCTTTGTGAGGCGAGACGTCTACGAGCGGGTGGGTGGGTTCCCGGAGATCCCCGTGATGGAAGACGTCGTCTTCGTCCGCTGGATGGAGGCTGCAGGTAAGACTGCTTACCTCCCTGGCCCGATGGTGAGCTCCCCGCGCCGCTGGGAGGAGCGTCCTCTGCGAACCCTCTTGCTCTGGGGCTTCATGCAGACGGCCTTCGCCCTCGGCGCGAGCCCCCACAGCCTCGCCTCTTTCTACAAAGTTCACAACAGAGGCGAACGGTATGGAGGGAAGGCCCTCTGACCCGCCTCCTCCTCGTCATGGCGACGGCTCCGGGACGGTAAGACACGCTTGCGCCTCCCGCCGGAAGAGGCCGTCACACTCCAGGCCGCCCTCATTCGCGACGCGGTGGAGAAGGCCAAGAAACTGCCCTCTCCGTGCATAAGGGCGCAACCCACTACGACGTGGACACCTCAAGGCAGAGCTGCAAGAGCACCCGGAGTAATCTCCATACACCGCGGAGCTTGTAAAAACCCTGTAGACGAAGAAAGGGCGCGGACCGGAGTGGTACGCGCCCCAAAAGCTGACAAGCTGAAACCTGGTTAGCTGACCAGTCTAAAGAATCGGCAGGTACTTCTGGATCTCGTACGGCGTCACCTGCATCCGGTACTCATCCCACTCCTCGCGCTTGACGTTGAGGAGGCGGGTGAAGGTATGCTCGCCGAGGGCCTTCTGGAGCAGCTCGGAGTCTTCGGCCTCCCGGATCGCTTCACCGAGGTCGGCGGGGAGGCTCTCGATGCCCATCTTCTGCCGCTCGTCGTGGGAGAGGTTGTAGAGGTTGCGCTCCATCGGCTCGGGTAGCTCGTAGCCCTTCTCGATGCCTTCGAGGCCGGCGTGGAGGAGCGCGGCGAAGCACAGGTAGATGTTCGCCGATGGGTCCGGGCAGCGTAGCTCCATGCGCGTAGCCTTCTCCTGGCCCGGGTGGAAGCCCGGCACCCGCACCAGCGCCGAGCGGTTGCGCCGGCTCCAAGCGATGTAGACCGGGGCCTCGTAACCGGGGACCAGCCGCTTGTAGGAGTTCACGGTCTGGGCGAAGATGATCGAGAGCTCCCGCGCGTGCCTGAGCTGCCCCGCGATGAATGACTTGGCCGTATCGCTCAGGAAGTACTGGTCGTCCGCGTCGAAGAACGCGTTCTTGTCGCCCGTGAAGAGGCTCTGGTGGGTGTGCATACCCGAGCCATTCTGGTCCTGCATCGGCTTGGGCATGAACGTGGCGTAGACGCCGTGGCGCGTGGCTATCTCCTTGACGACCGTCCTATAGGTCATCACCTTGTCGGCCATCTTCAGCGCGTCGTCGAAGCGCAGGTCGATCTCGTGCTGGCTGTGAGCGACCTCGTGGTGAGAGTACTCGACCTGGATGCCCATGTCTTGCAAGGCGAAGATCGTCTCGCGACGCAAGGAAGTAGCAGCGTCGAGCGTCGTCAGGTCGAAATAGCCGCCGTAGTCGAGAGGCTCGGTGCTGTTGGAGTCCTTGAAGTAGAAGAACTCAAGCTCCGGGCCGCAGTTGAACTTATCGAAGCCCATCTCGTTCGCCCGCTCGAGCGCGCGCTTGAGGATGTGGCGGGGGTCGCCAACGTAGGGGTCGCCGTCTGTGGTCTTCACGTCACAGAACATCCTGGCGACCGGGGTCTCCTTCGGACTCCAGGGGAAGATCTTGAACGTCGAGGGATCGGGCAGGGCAATCATGTCCGACTCCTCGATGTCCTGGTAACCCGTGATGGACGAGCCGTCGAAGCCCATCCCCCCGTCTAGAGCGTCCTCCAACTCGCCCACCGTGAGTGAGAAGCTCTTTAGCGTCCCGATAATATCCGTGAACCACATTCTGACGAACTTGACGTTGCTCTCTTCCGCCTGCCTTAGGATATCTTGCTTGGCCGAAGTATCCAAACCTGCCTCCAGTCTACATCTCTGCTTGCTACTGTCGGATTCGCCCCTCTTGCTCCACCGGGACGGTACACAGGCTATGATATGAATGCAGGCTCGCGGTGGATACGGCCCAAAGTACAAGCCGGGCCTCGAAAAACGCCGCATTTTTAGCCATTTGTACAAAGGTGGTTCCCCCAAAGGGCGCGCCGGTCGAGCGGCGGGCGCGCCCGGGGTAGCGCCCAGGGTAGAATTCGGGGGCGAAGCACGAGAGCCGGTAGCATGGTACGCCGCTGGCGAAGATAACGAGGGGGAGAGATGGAAGACAGACCTCAAGACAGGACCGAGGAGAGGCGGAGGCGCGGGGGGCCTCTGGGGGACGATGCGGGGGAGACCACGCGCGTACCGCGCTCCGGGGAAGGCCCGGGCGGAGAGGAGGCGGGGACGCGCCCGGTCTCCCGGGAGGGGGACGAGGGCGCTACCCGCGGGGCCGGCACGACGCGCGGCGGAACCTCCGAGGAGGAGGCCGGGACGCGCGTGATACGGACACCGGGCGGGGCTCCGAACAGACCGGGTGTCTCAGGGGAAGAGGAGGGGCTAACTTACCCGTCCGGGTATCTGGAGGCGACTGAGCAGCGGGAGGCCCGTCTCAAGGACATCTACGGCGGGGTGGACTGGCTGGCGAGCTTTATCGGGTGCATCTTCGCGCTTGTCTGCGGTGGGCTCTTGCTGCTCCTCTTCGGGGGCCTCGTGCTCGCCCCTCTGGACTTCAGCCTGGACCTCCAGAGCCAGACCTTAAGTGCTTCCGTCATGACGGGCCTCGTTGTGATTGGCCTCGCGCTCTTCCTTGCTTTCTTCGTGGGGGGGTATGTGGCAGGGCGGCTGGTGCGCTTCGACGGCGGGCGCAACGGGGCGCTGACGGCTGCGTGGGGGCTGTTGCTCGCCGGGCTCCTCGCGATCTTCCCCGCGTTCCTGCCCGGAACGCTCTTCCGGCTCCTGCGCGACGTGGTGAACGAGAGCGTCTTGCCCGCCATCGGAAACCTGTTGGCGGTTGGAGGAGTTGGCCTCGGGATACTGTTCGGGGCCGTACTCCTGATGATACTGGGCGGTCTCTTTGGCGGGCGCTTCGGTAACCGCTACCACGCCCGGATAGACCGCACTACCTGAGGCACTGTCTCAGGCATCACCTGGTGGAACTCCGGGTTCTGGCCGGGAGCCGCGGTACTTTCGACAAAGAGAGTCAGACGGGTGGCCGGCGCGGCAAGTATTTTCCCGACGCCGGCCTCGTTATACATTCCTACGCGGCCTTATCCAGCTCGCGGCGCAGCTTCCGCCTGAGTAAATCCATGAGGGCCTTCTCCTCGTCGGCGAGGTCGCCCTGCTCGGATACGATGACCTCCTCCAACTGCTCCGCCTGGCGGGCGACGACGGAGCCTTCCAGGTAGTGGTCTATGAGGCGGGGGCTCACGTAGGAAGAGCGGGCTATGTCGCGGGTGTGGCCGAGCCTCTCGGCCACGGCGTCTATGGCCTGCAACACGTTTTTCTTCGCCATCTTCTTGTCCTCTGACGCCCCGAGTTCAGCGAGCTTGAGAGCGGCGATCAGGGTTCCCGCCCAAGTCCTGAAGTCTTTAGGGCTGAACTCCTCGCCCATGACCTCCTTGACGTAGACGTTCAGGTCCCGGGCCTTGACGTCCCTGAGCTTCCCGGCCTCGTCGTAGTATTTAAAGATCTCGTACCCCGGTAGCGCTGCACACATCTCAACGATCTTGCGGAGCTGCGCATCGGCGACGCACTTGTGCTGTATCTGCCCCCACTTGCCCCGGTACTCGAAGATCATATCGTCACCGTCGATGGTCAGGTGCTTCCTCCGGAGGGTAGCGATCCCGTAGGTCTTGTTCTTCCTCGCGTAGCGCTCGTCCCCGACCCGGAAGTAGGCCGCGTTTATGAGCCGGGTCATGGCCGCCAGGACTTTCTCCCGGTCGAGATTCTCGCGCCGGAGATGCTCGCTGGTGACGCGCCGCATCGTCGGCAGTGTATCGGCGAAGCGCAAAATCCGGTCGAACTTCTCTCTCTCCTTCTTCTCCCGGTACTTCGGGCTGTAGAGGTACTGGAGCCTGCCCGCCGAGTCGTAGCCGACCGCCTGCACTTTCGCGGAGGGTGCGCGGGCGATCCACGCGTCCCTCCACGCCGGCGGCACCTTCAGGTTCTCGATGCGCGTGAGGACCCTCTCCTCACGCACCATCTCCCCTTCCGGGTAGCGGTAGAAGAACCCCTTCTCCTTGGAGCCCAGACGCCTGATACCGGTCTTGAACAACACGTGCTCGCCCATGTTCCTATCCTCTTGAAAAGTAGATCTTCTCCAACCCCGTCCCGGTAGACGGCGCCTTCGTCGCTGTGTGCCAGATCGGGTAGTCCAAAAAGTTACCATAAACCTCGTTCCCTAAACGGTGAACGCCCGGACGATATCAATGCTGGATGGGCGCCGGGACCGGGGCTGCAGCCAAACGCTATACTTATAGCCTGCTGAGCAAACTCCGTAGACAGGGCTTGCGACGGTCGGCGTAATCTTCCGCCCTACTGCGTCGCGCATGACGCTGGGGATAGAGAGACCCGCCGGGAGCCGGAGAAAGCTTCTCTGGAGAGTGGCCCCAAAGAGAGGGAGGTCCTTCGTTGAACGCGAGAATCATAATGAAGCTGCTCGGCGACCGGAGGGTTCGCCAGGGCATTATCAAGTTGCTCAAGAACCCGACCATCCGCCGCGCGATCATCAGACAGGTAACGCGCCGCCTGGGCCGCAGGTAGGTGTAGGCTGGCCCAACTCTCTCGCCGAGGTCAGCCGCCCGACAGCAACCGCTCCATGTCCTCGTCGGTCAGCACCAGGGTCTACTCGTGAGGATACAGCAGCAGGTGCTGGGCGCCGACCACCTCCAGCATTCCGTTGCGGGATATGCGGGCTCCAAACACCGAGCCTTTGGGAAAAGGGCTGCCGCTGAAATCGGGAACGTTCTTGGTGAGCTTTATCTTCATGGGGGCTTTATGGCTCCTGTACGGGCCGGAGATCTCTCGCGATCTATACCCGTCTGGCCCCGTTCCGTATCGGCGCTTCGGACGATTTTAAAGACTCGGGCCTCTGCTCGTATGATCCGTGGTACTGGGGATCCGGGAGTACGCGCTCTGACAGCTCCCAGTACTCCGGGTTGAGCTCCTCTCGCACGGTTGCGAGATCCTCCTCCGGTACCGTTACGCCTAATACGTTACCGACGTGCCGGGCGTAGCGGGTAGAGTGCTCTAGTGATAAACCCGCCTTCTGCGAGAGCCGCTCGTAGAACTCCCACACGGAGAACTCCTCGCCCTCGCCCTCTCCTTCGAGACGTCCGGCTAGTTCATCGGGGAGGTGGGTAGCGAGACCGCCGCGTGCGTCTTCGGAGAGACGCTCGCGCAGGGCTTCCATATAGCCTCCAGCGGCCGCCTCGGCCTCGTCGCGGGACATTGGCCCCGATCTCCGCCGGACCTCGTCTAGAAAATCTTCGTACTCCAAGCTCGTCCTCTCCCTCTGACTCGTCCCCAGGATTGGCCCCGACCATTTGCTCAGACGCGCGCGGGCCGGAGGGTCTCCTTGTACCCGACGACTGCGGTCCGGCAGAGCCTGTTCAACAGCTCCAGGGCCGCGCCGGACCGCAGGGCCTCGTCGGCCCTCTCCACCGACTTCACGAGCGGCGCAGTCTCGTCCGCCAAGGAGAGCCTGAGGGCGGCGTTGTACAGGATCAAGGCTCTTACCGGACCCTCCTTGCCCTCCAGGGCGGCGAGCACCTGCCGGTTTTCGTTCTCCGCGCCCTTCCAGGTGATGTGCGCCCTCGTTACCCGGGGGAGACCCAAAGAATCCGGCGAGACGCTGAACTCCCCGATCTCCCCGCCGCGAACCCGGACGAGCGCCGAGGCGCCGTCCAGGGGGGCCTCGTCCGAGCCCTCGATGGCCTGAAAGACCAGGGCGTCTTCGAACCCAAGGTCCATGAGGGCCGCGGGGATGCTCTTGAGGAACGGGCGGTGGGTAACACCGACTATCATGCGGGTGCAGGGGGTGGTGGAGATGAGCTTTTCGATCACGTTCAGGACCGTGCGGCGCGCCATCTCCCGCCGCAACTCTAGCAGGGCATGAAGCTCGGGCAGGTAGTGCTCTGTGGTGGTGGCCGCGAAGCCGTGCTCCTCCAGGGAGGTTTCGGCCTCCATGAGGGTGTGCGGTGAGGTGACGCCGAGGCCCCGCAGGGCGTCGAAGACCGTCCGGCCCGCTTTTGGTGGGACACCCTCACAGCCGAGCATGAGCACCCTGCCCCCGGCCGCCGCCGCGACCAGAGAGGCCGCCGCGCCAACGTTGAACGTCTTCAGTTTGCCGTCGAAACCGCCGGTAACGGTGACTGACGGTGGACCCTCCGGCGCTTCGATAGTCTCTACGAAGGAGCGGGCGGCGCGGGCGTAGGCGGCCATCTCGGGCGCGGAGTCGCCGACGGCGCGTCCTACGAGGAGGAAGCCCCCGACCTGGGCCGAGGTGGCATCGCCCGAGAGGATCAACTCCATCGCCCTCTCGCATAGCCCGGGATCAAGAGGCCCCAGGTGCTCCGGCCCGCGGGCGCGGAGCTTGAGGATCTCCCGAAACTCCTCGCCCGCGTTCACGCTACGGTCTCCTCTTCATCGTCCCTGCTCTTCTCCTCTTCCATCTCGGACTGCGCATACAGTATCGTCGCGTCCAGGAGAACTCTGCCGCTCTCGACCTTGACCGGGAAGGTTAGGACGCGGGAGAGGTCGTCGTTCTGGACGCAGCCGGTCTTCATCTCTATCTTGCGTCCGTGCAAGGGGCACGAGACGGTCGTGGCGGCGACGTTCCCGTCGGCCAATGGCCCGCCTATGTGCGGGCAAACCTCGCCCGTGGCGAAGAACCCCTCCTCGGTGTTGAAGACGCTTATGTAGAAGCCGTTTACGACGACCCGCCGGCCCTCCAGGTAGGGGACGTCGTCCTCGGCGCAGACCTCGACCAAGCTCTGTCCATTCATACCCTGCCGACCTCCCTTGCGAATTGGTTCTTGGTCATGTTCTTCCTCCGCTCCAGCCACGGGTCGCTCGTCGCCGCCTTGGCCTCCTTGAGACGCTGCCTCAGCCGCTCGGGCTCCCCGGACTCCTCGTCGAGGACAGCCGCTTTTATGTTGTCCAGCCCGACGCGGGGGACGAAGTCGTAAGTGCGTTCCTTCGGGTAGCCGTTCTCCCGGTAATACTGCATAAAGGCCATTACGATGTTGTAGGCTTCTTTCCTCGTCTCGACCGTGGTCAGCACGTCGCCTTTCCTTACCTCCATCCCGGCGGCGCCGCCGATGAGGATCTGCCGTCCGCCCTCTATAGCGATAGCGCCCACGTCTTTGACGCTCGCCTCGGCGCAGTTGCGCGGGCAGCCGGAGCAGCCCATCTTCACCTTCGCTGGGGTGTAGAGGAACTCGAACGCCTTCTCAAGGTCTATCCCCAGGTTCGTCGAGTCCCCGACCCCGAAGCGGCAGAAGTCCGTGCCGACGCAAGTCTTGACCTGGCGGAACGCCTTCGTGTAGGCGTAGCCCGAGGGCATGTCCAGGTCCTCCCAGGCTTTGGGGGTAATGGTTCAAGGTAGAGAGGCACGGTACACTCACGATCATGGTTACGATTCAGATCGCCTGTCGCCATTGCGGCAGCGAAAACATTATTCGCAACGGGATGACCTCCAACTCCAAGCAGCG
>JAABVA010003801.1_pt1 | contig 14197 bp, 25 predicted proteins | sample 5560331 | NCBI WGS metagenome assembly JAABVA01 (sample SAMN12812661, study PRJNA571458) | rock metagenome | isolation source: Antarctica rocks | place: Antarctica: Victoria Land, Mt New Zealand sud | collected 2016-01-07 | reverse complement strand
CTGAGGGCTGCGCTGCTTGGAGCTGCTGTCCTTGGGCGTCAGGCGGGTGCCCTGGCACAACAGGGGCTGTGCAGCGCGTGAGCTGCAGGCTCAGGCCCCAGGCTGAGCGGGCGGGTCGTCGCCCATGATTTGGTATCGAGAACAGGGTGTGTGTTGTTGCCCGCTTGTTCTGGGTCTGGACGGCAGGTTGTTATCGATGATGCGGTCAGTGTGTCGCTGCCCTGCCAACACTGAACACTGGTGCATGCATTGGGGATCGCTTGCAGCCCGCAGGCGAGCGGTGTACGAGCCGAGTCTTTGTCACACGGGCAGCTGCTGCCCGCTGCGCCGCTCAGGGCGCGGCTGTCACGCGCTCGTAGCCGGGCCGCCGCCCCGCCCAGGTACATGCTAATTGCCAGCACTTTCACTGTACAGTATGCTGCTTGCTGCTGCTTGAGCGTTTATGAGGAGCCCGCCAGCGCACCTGAAGTGCTCGCATCGGGGCAATGCGCTCTGGGCTCAGGGTGCACTCGCGCCGCGTGTCTTTCTTAGCCAAGGGTTTGCTTTTCTGCTGATGTGCGCTGTTGGGCTGACCCACCACCCGCACGCCATGTTGGGCGTGCGGGTGGCCGCAGCGTTGTGACCTGAAAAAGTGCCAGACCTCGACAAAATGGGCCCTGCTAGTGCAGGAGCATATGTAAGCACGCGTGCGCGCTCAACCAAGATGAGCTTCATGCTCTGCTGAAGTGAAATTAAGATGATGGAGGTGAAAGACAGCATAAAACAGGTCGCACGCCTGGGCGCAAACACTTGCCTTGCAAAGCATGCAAGGCATTGAGACTTGAGCAGGTTCAATGTCTGCCCCAGTCGGCAAGTGGTCCTGCCAGGTTCCATATACAAGCCCTAATGTGGAGCTGCAGGGCGCACAGTGCCAGCCAATGCAGGGGCGTGCGCGTTTAATGGTCCCCGGGGTCGCGGCACGGCCAGCAGCGGGCCCCCACAAAGCAGACACTGGCAGCCGCGCAGCACACGTCTTGTGCGGCCGCGCGCGCACGCGCCGCAGCAGGGCCAGGCCGCCGCAATGCTATGCCAGCGCGCCCTGCGGCTCCGCCGCGCCGCGCGGCGCGCCGCCCGCGGCGCCGCCATGCGCTGTTCGCGGCGCGACAGTCATGAACAGGCCGTTCTGCGTGTGGATGGTCGCGCCGGTCGTCATGCCCACATCCTGGTCGGGCACGAGCGCAAAGTCGAAGCGGCGCAGCACGACCGCGAGCGCCACGACCGCCTCCATTAGCGCGAACTGGTCACCGACGCACTTGCGCGGGCCGCCGCTGAAGGGGATAAACCTGCGCGGCGGCCACGGTATAGTTTAGTCCCAACCCCATACTGGCAGGCCTGCCCGGCACGCCTGCTCCGCCGCCACCATTGTCACCACTGTGTGCATTTGGTCGCGGGCCAGGACGCGCCCACAGGGTGCGTCGCTGCAGCGCACAGGCGCCCCCCACCTGAACCGCCTGTGCCGATAAGCCCCAACAAGCCCTGGTCGCGTGAGGGGCGGGGGAGACAGCCGCGCAGCATGCGTGAGGCCTTCTGCTTCACGCGGCTTCTGGGGGACGCTCAGGGCCCGATTGGTGGCCCCTAGTGACAGAGGCTTCATCAAGATCGCCGGTGATTCAAGCAAAATATTCTGGCCAATAACCAGAAAGCACCCATCAGGAGCCTCCTGGTTGGGGAGTCGGGTTCTCCCAGTGGACCCGCATCACCCAGAGGCACACGGCCTTGAAGGGCCCATCCGGCGCTGCGCGTGAGCCCTGTCAACAGGGCACGCATTGACAAGAAGGCCACTACGAGGCTCCAACCCCGGAGGCCTCTGGCGCTGTCCTCCATCCAAGCATGACTCATCCCAGACCTTCTCTGCTGGCCAAGCGCAAGCGCAGGAGCGCGGCCAGAGCGCGTTCCCGCCAGGCAAGCCTTGCACGGCTCAGCAGCTTGCCGGCGCGCATGCGAGAGGCACCGCCATGCTGCATGCTGAGCAAGAGAACCACCGACGCCGGTGCTCCAAGCAGGGCAGTGTATGATCGTGCCGAAGGCATGCTGCTGCCAGAAGCGTCCCACATCTAAACATGACTCCCTGGCAACAGATCACGCCCAAACCACCTCAGGCTTCTGGCCCGGGTTCCTGGAAAGGTTGCATACAATGACGCACTGCAGTGCCAGCCACTCCCGGCTCGCATGCGCATGCAGGGGCGCTCGCACGAGCACCACCCCCTGTTTGCCTGCGCTGGCTGGATGCTGCCCAAGCACCCTTCACCGGCTTGTGCTGTCAGCCAGGACAGCGCCTTGCTTCACGCGCAGGAGGCCCAAGCTGGTAGGCTCCCTGGTGCTGCAGGCGGCGGCAGGCAGCGCAGAGCCCATGTTAGGTGACTCAGCTCCCCGACCATGCCTAAAAAAAAGATCCACACATAGGCTATGCTTGTGCCCCGCCTAAAGCCCCTGGTGACTGGGAGGCCAGCGGCGCTTGTCACCAGAACCCTCCAATCAAACACACCTTTATTGGAACCCTCTGCTCGCGTCCTAGCAGATCTGTTCCCCGTCGGGTGTGCTTCTGTTGATCCACATCCATCCATGAGTCACCTACCCGCTCTCTTCGCCGTATAACCAGATTGGGCCTGGCAGCCGCCGGGGCTTATCAAAGATCCCTCCAATCAAACACTCATTTTACAGAACTCTCTACTCGCGTCCTAGCAGACCTGTTCCCCGTCTGGGTGTGCTTCTGTTGAACCCAATCCATCCATGAATCACATACCCGCTCTCTTCGCCGTGTAACCAGATTGGGCCTGGCAGCCGCCGGTGCTTATCAGAGAACCCTCCAATCAAACACCCTTTTAGACAGAGCCCTCTGCTTGCGCCCTAGCAGATCTGTCCCCACCTGGTGTGCTTCTATGATCCAAATCCATGCATGAGTCACATACCCGCTCTCTTCGCCATGTAACCAGGTTGGGCCTGGCAGCCGCCGGTGCTTGTCAAAAGAACCCTCCAACCAAACACCCTTTTAACAGAACCCTCCGCTCACGTCCTAGCAGATCTGTCCCCACCTGGTGTGATTCTGTTGCTTCATATCCATCCATGTGTCACATACCCGCTCTCTTCGCTGTGTAACCAGGTTGGGTCTGGCAGCCGCTGGGCCTTATCAGCGTACCCTCCAACCGAACACCCCGTCAGTCAGACCTTCTGTTTGGAAATGGCGACACACAGAGTGCGTCTGTTATGCCATATCCGCCCATGACTCACACAGACCCGTCTCGGCACAGAACACCCAGGTTGGGCCTGGCAGCCGCTGGGGCTCGGTCAACAGAACCCTCCAATCAAAAACACCCCTCTGCTAGTCTGCATCTGTTCTCAACAGGGTATTCACTCTGTCCGTAGGCACAGAACACCCAGGTTGGGCCTGGCAGCCGCTATGGCTTGTCGTCAGGACCCTCTTCTAACACAGGCCTTTATCAGAGGTTCTGTCTAGATCTGTCCCCTATTAGAGTGTTTCTGTTCACACCACATCCGTCCATGAATCATCAAACTCTGATTGAGAACAGAACACCCAGGTTGGGCCTGGCAGCCGCTGGGGCTTGTTATCAGAACCCACCAATCACACACCCTTTCAAGGGAACCCTCTGCTCGCGTCCTAGCAGATCTGTCCCAATCTGAGTGTGCTTCTGTTGATCCACATCCATCCATGAGTCACATACCCGCTCTCTCTGCCGTGTAACCAGGTTGGGCCTGGCAGCTGCCGGGGCTTGTAAAAAGAACCCTCCGATCAAACACCCCTTTATCAGAACCCTCTGCGTGCATCCCAGCGAATCCATCCCAGTCTGGATGTGCTTCTGTTCATCGATATCCATCCATGAGTCACATACCCGCTCTCTTTGCAGTGCCACCAGGCTGGGCCTGGCAGCCGCTGGGGCTGGCAACAGAACCCTCCGATCAAGCACCCCTTTCAGAACCCTCTGCTTGCATCCCAGCGAATCCATCCCAATCTGAGTGTGCTTCTGTTGATCCATATCCATCCATGAGTCACATCCCCGCTCTTTCTGCAGTGCCACCAGGCTGGGCCTGGCAGCCGCTTCTGAAGCTTGTCATCAGGACTCTCTAACGCCTTTGCCTCTAGCGAGCACGATGCCGCGGCGCAGCCCATGGTAGGGCCGCGGCGGAGCGCGCGCCTGCCCAGCCCCCCTCTGGGCACGAGCGGGGGCGGCTGGCTGCGCGTTGCACGCCATGGGCCACCGGGGCGCGCCTGTAGTCGGTGTTCTGCTCGGTCGGCACGGGCTGGTCGAGCGGGAAGCGCTCCGGGCGGAAGGCATGCGGGTCGGCCCAGACGGCCGGGCTGCGGTGGATGTTGTACACGGAGATCATGACGTCCTGGCCGACCGGCACGCTGTAGCCGCCTGTGCGCGCCGCCGCCGGCCTTGGCCCGGTTCCGCGCGCCGCCCTAACCCTATATCCTAACATGCATGCTCGGCGCCCGCTGTCACCTGAGGCCGCGCGCTGCCGACCCGGCACCCCGCTCACACACACGCTGTGGCCGTAATTGGCTGGCCCTCTGTGCCTGCAACAGGCGTTCCACGCGGGCGCGCCTGGCAGCACGTCGGGCGCCTGCGCGCGGCGCAGCAGCACGGGCGGGTGCGGGTACAGGCGCATGCTCTCGTTCACGCAGCGCATGACGTAGCCGAGCGCCGGGATGTCGGCCAGGCCCGGCGCCGGCCGCTCGCCCAGCACGCGGTCGATCTCCGCCTGCGCCTGCGCGGCACCGCGGAGCCCTCAGCGGCGGCCGGCTGCGCTGGCGCGCCCGGTCCGGGTCGGCCCAGGCCGGGCGTTCCGGTGCGTCAGCGTCTGATCCGGGGAAGCTGCAACCGCCATGAGTAATCCTCTACCAGGCTCGTTCCCACTGCGCGCCGCGCCCTGGGGGTTTCTGGGGCCATCAGGAGCGTTGCCAGGACAGGCCAACCGCTGTGAGTCACTCAGAATCACAACCTACTCTGAGAGGACATCATACCTGGGGGTGTCTAGGCCATCACCGCACACCCCTGCGGCCTCCAGTAGGCATAAATCGTACTTTTGAGACCCAGCCTCTCACCACACCTGGGGGTTTCTGGGCCAATCAGGAGCTCTGCCAGGATGGGCAACCACTGTGACTCACTCAGTACCAGAACCTGCTCTGACAAGATATCACCTGGAGGTTTCCAGGCCATCACCGCCCGCCCTTCTTTGGCACATTGTACGCCTTCAGAGGCCAGAATCATACAAATGAAACCCAGGCTCCCATCACACCTGGGGCTTTCTGGGGCCATCATCACAGGCCCCTGCAGCCTCCAGAGACATGAATCATAACGGTGACGCCCCGCAGCCCTTCTACCAGTTAAGCAGCTCTATCTATTTGCCAGCGCGCGTAAAGCGTGCACTGCTTGCCCAAGTAATGGACATCGCATGCAGGCGCGAGGCACTCTCAACAGCGGGTGTCACCACCACCACGGCCTTGACTTTGAGATGGTCCTAGTCCTTGTCACAGCAGAATGGGCAGCACAGACCCAACACTCAGCCAGGCCGATGCGGGGCCGGCATGGCGCGCCGCGCCGCACCTTGGCCATGGCGGCGGCGTTCTGCGCGAGCAGGTACAGCGTCCAGGTGAGCACGCTGCCGGTCGTCTCGTGGCCCGCCACCAGCATCGAGAGCAGGTCGTCGCGCAGCTGCTGCGCGCTGACCTGCGCGCGCCGCGCCCGGTCACCCAACTCAGCACGCGCCGCTGACCAACCACCGACCAGCCGCTGGCTAGGCCAGCGGCCGGCCGGCAGGCAGCAGACCGCATGCAGCCGCAGGCTGCGCTGGAGCAGGGCGCTGTGCATGCGCTGCAACCCAACCTCTCGCCCTGCACGTGTGCATGCAGCAGCGCACCCGTGACAGCACGCTCACGCATGTCAGCCATGCTTCTGACGGCCATGGCGGTGCCCGGCGGCACCAGCCTGCGGGCTGGCGACCTCAGGAGCGCTGCTTGCATGACGAGAGGGCTGTCATGTCGTCGCTGCTGCCAGCACCACGGTTGTGGACGCGCAGAGGCGCCGGCGCGCGCACCTCGTCGCGTGACGCAATCAGGAAGCGCAGCACGCTGGGGTCCGCCGTGTTGATGAAGCCCTCCTCGAAGGACGCCTGCGCGCCCGGCAGCGCAAGTTGGAGAGAGTAACCGCAGTGGCATCAGCCGCGCCGGTGGTGTTCCGCCTTGTCAATGCGCAGGGTCTGCCATGCTTCAAGCCCGGTACTTCTTGGAAGACAGGTCCTTACCAGAAACACCTAACCCACAGCATGCCCTCAAAAGCAGATCACGTAGTAACCCAGAGAGACCCAGAAGGGTACGGACAGTGACGCTGCTAGAACCCACCCTCCCTTGCTGCTCTCCCTAACCGCCATGACTCATTGCAGGGCAGCTCAGCACTGCTGCTTCTGCATGACACGTCTTTTATCTTCTATGCCCTGCTCCTTCTGCATGCATGGTGCCGTTGCATAAGGCAACACTCACACAGCCAGTGCAGAGCCCCCCCACCTTGTGTGGCGAGGCGCGCCTATCTGCAACGGCCGCGCCTATCCGCAACAGCCGCGCCTATCCGCAACGGCCGCGAGCCCAAACCTGTAACTTGCATGCCCTGCCGCACGCCGCACGAGCCAGGATTGGCGCCTGCGCGCCTGCTCCTCGTCGTCCACCATCTCGCGGCACTGCGCGATCAGCCGCTCGGTGGTGTCGCGGATGAGCGCGACGGCCGCGGCCGCCTTGCGCTGCCGCGCGCTGAACACGTTGAGCGCCGGCAGCTTCCACAGCGGCAGCACGTCCGTCGCGCGCTGCTCCGTTTCCTTCAGCGCCGTGTACACCGCCTGTGCGGCCCGCCGGCCGCGGCTGCTCGTACAGCATGTTGACAACAAAAAGATTACCCTTTGAAGTGTGGCCAGAAGTGCGGCGCAGTCAACTGTTGGGATGCCACACCAGATTCACTGGGATGCCGCCTTCCCATGTGTCCGAAGATCGTGTGGAGAGTCGTGCAGCCACCCTCCGCCAGGCTTATGTCAAGGGTCGTGCAGCCTCCCTCCGCCAAGGCCCGCCGGAGACTCATTTTACTGCTGACAGATACTTATCGGACCCTGCCATCTCGCCCTGATGCCCTGGTGGCCAGCCGCCTGCCAGATGCTCTCAGGCGCTGCGTGCGGCCAGCAGGTCGGAGTGTGCCCGCGCCCTGGGCATCTCTAACACAGCGCCAGAACAGTACATCTACTCATAAAAGCGGGGTGTGCCCGGCGCCGCGCGCGCGCCTGGATGACGGGCGACGAGGTGGTCAGCGCGCCAAAGTCGTAGTTGAACACGGACTTGCCGATCACGTCCAGCGTCAGCTGCGAGAAGCAGGCCTCCATGTCGACGCTGCCGCCGACCGCCGCAACGCCCTGCCGCCGCGGCGCAGCAGCCTTGGGGCCTAACTGCAGTCTGCAGGCAAGCATGCTGGTGCGCCGTAATTGATGCTGCCGCCGGACGCGGCCACGCCCTGCCGCAGCAGCGCGCAGCCCTGTGGGCAGGCCTGCTGCAGTCTGCAGGCAAGCATGCAGGTGTGGCGGAACCACACAAGGCTCGACTGGCATCCATGACCATGCGGCTGGGGCGCCCTTCGCTTCTGCCTGCAGCATACCTGCTTCTTTAAGCGCACAGGCACGTTGCATGGGCGTGCGGGCATGCCCGCGGTGTTTGCAGCCGAGAGGCTCCTGCTCTACAGGCAATCTGCTGTTGCACCTGCAGCTTGGAGCACAGCTGCTCGGCGGACGGCCCGAACACGCGGTCGATCATCGTCTGCAGGTACGCGCGGTGCAGCGCGGGCCCGACCGCCTTACGCCGCACGCGCCACAGGTCGCCGCCGGCGATCGCAAAGCCGCTGCCGAAGAGGAACTCGGACACCTGTGCGCGTTACGCCCTGCCTGCCTGTGCGATGCTCTATGCTCTGTCGACATCATTGGGAGTGCACTGCCCCGCAACTGCTTGAGCCAGGCGCTGAAGCAGCTGGACATGCAGCAGGTATGCAGCATCGCCCAGTGACGCAGGTAATGGCCTGGGGCTCAGCGCGGAGCGCGGGCGCGCGCCTCGGCGACCAGGCCCTTGACGTACAGCGGCAGGTTGGGGTTGTCCGTCGCGCGCAGGACGTGCTTCGCGGCCGCGGGGTCCGAGATCACCAGGAAGCTGGACACGGGGCCTGCCGCACCATAAAGCGCGCCGGTGTGCACAGGCCAGGGTCAACAGTGCAGTCGCATGCTAGGCTTGCAGACATGCTGGCCTCCTGGTGACGCCTTGCATGCGCAGGAGGGCGTTCACTGCATTTGAAGCCGTGCAGCCACCTCGTGCACCCCGCCGTTTGCTGCATGCTGCAGAGGCAGCTTGGCACAACATGAGGCGCGCGGTCTAACACAGGCGATTCCGCAATTCACAGCCACACAATACGGACGTGTGCGACACTGTAGCAGACAGGCTGTGCATATGGGATCGGCTTGAGCGTTCTTGCCTAAGAGCTGTTCATCCACAGTTTGTGCTCAAACACCATCAACCATGGATGTCACAAGTAGTGGAAAGCAGGGAGCACCGTGCGCGCACCGGTCGGCAGCAGGTACACGGGCCCCGTCTCCTCCATCCACTTGTACAGCGCCTTGAACAGCGCGCCGCCCAGCAGGTCCTGGATGTCCGCCGGCTTGGCGTCCGCCACCGGCACGTCCTGCGCGCGGCGGGCCGCCCGCTCGGGCCGCGCGTAAGGGGGCCAGACCCGGTGGACGCCCGTACGCCCCCTGCGGCGACGCTCGCGCGGCGGCGCTGCCGTGTGCTGGCTACCCTTGGGCGGAAGTGTGTGGACCCTTACTGACAGGGTGCAGCCGGAGGAGGGCACAGCCGCCTCACTCGCCAAGCAAGCAACGGTCCGCACTGGCAGCGGCACGCCCCAGACGCTGCGGGTGGGCGGGGCCGGCGTGCTGCACTCAGGGCGCTGCTCGATGGCCCGTTGCCGTGCATCACGCAGGTGGCCGGCTGCCTGCAGTGCTTGGACAGCGCCGCACCGACTTGCCGCCCCACAAGCGCCCCAGCTGCGTCAGCCAGCCCGGGCTGGTGAAGGAAGTGCCAGCGCCTGCCGCATCGATCAGCTTTTTCATACCGCCCTCCACCGACGTGTCGAGGTCAATGACCTGCAGCAGCCGCGGACACAAGTCAGTCAGATGAGCCAGTGCCGTTTTGCCTTGCTGGATATAGCTGGAAGCAATGCTCTTGGTGTCAACACTAAGTGCGATACAGTGCAGTGTCAGGTACACAGCAGTTCGGCGTATGCCAAGCGCGCGCCTCTTCCTGCGCGCCGGCATTGACGCGAGCATGCCTCCTAGCCTGCCGCCCGCGCGAGCGTGCTCGCGCGTGTGCACGCAGGCGGCGCGGCGCGGGGAGCGGGGCAGCGCCGTTGCTGCAGCTGCAGGGCCTGCCGGCGCTGGGGAGCAGCGTTTCGAGCCGCATCTGCTGCAACGTGGCAGTCCACTCCTACGAGGTCCTGTATACAAGCAGGTGTAAATGTTTATTTACGTTGGACGGAAGTGGGTGTCACGCAACTGGCAAGCGTCTGTTTACTTCTCACGATAAGGCCTGGAACACCCTGACGTAACGGGAGCCAACCCGGCACCTTTCTGCCAAATTATGAAGCTGCTCAGCTTTATTTAGGAGAGCCAGAGTGCACAGGGCCGTGCTGGTTGCCGCAGCGCTGTGATAGGGCGACCAAGCTCCTGCTCCATCGGCACCGGGACTCCGAGCGGGTCAGGTCCTGTGCCGGCCTAGCTGCACCTGCGTAAGCAGCTCAGGCTGTGGGTGATGTGAGCCGTCTGCGGGCCTGCCGCGGCCTGGGCTGCGCCGTCTGAGGCCGGGGCATGGCAGCATTCCTCCTCAAGGTCTTCACGCTCACGCTCCGCACGGCCGCCAAGCCGCTCGCGCAGCGCTTCCAGGCGTTTGTGCTCACGCACCCCACGCTCCGGCCGCGCGTGACCAAGCTTGCGCAGGCACGCACGCAGACATGGGCACTGCGTGCGCTCAGCGTTTGGCCTGTACATGTTTGTGGCTTCACAGCAGACACCCTTGCGCACGCCGAGGTATAACGTTAGCTGCTGTGCCTTGACCTGCTGCGCGAGACAGGTGGTGCACCGCTTCGAGACGCGCGTGACGCGGAGCGCCGAGGGCAAAACTGGCAAGGTGTTCGTGGGGGACCTGTCAGACGAAAATGCCCTCGACCTTGCTGGTAAACTTGTCAGCGAAGCCTTCCTCTATACGGTGCAGGGCCCGCTCACCCCGCTTCACTGTGCTTAATACCGCCTTGAGCTCTTGCGCTGAACTGCTCAGAGCAGTTCAGGGCAAGCACTTCACGCAGCCTTGTGCTGGTGTTTTGCACTGACTGTGTCTCAATACAGTTTGGTCCTGCACCTGACAAGTGCGCGAGTGCCGACGTTGAGTAGTCTGTAGCTCGTGGGCAAGCCAGGCAGCAGCCAGGGAGCACCGTCCGAGGGCGCTGAGTCAGGCTGCAGCGGCGGCGCAGGTGGCGGTCGGCGTGGTGGCCTTTGAGTACAACCGGCAGTCCAAGAAGGATGGCGAGAAGGCCAGGAAGGAGGGCGCGCTGCGCCAGCAGGCGGAGTCGCGCTACCAGGAGCAGCTGGAGGTGCGGCTACCCTAACCCTAACCCTACCATATAGCCCGCCCTTGACGCCTTGCCAAGGCACCCGAGCTGGCCTGCTGCAGCCTAGGCGGGCCGGCCCTGGCCTGCTGTGCGGGTTGGCAGAGCGGGGCGCTTGCGGCGCGCGGAGGCGCGGCGCGCTGGCGGCCCTCGCCGGGCGCCCGCAGGCCTAGCGAGGTTGCGCGGTGCGGGGCTCTGCTGTGCATGCCAGCATGCTACACCATGTCTGCCTCTCCTGCCTGCCTGCACAAGGAAAATGCTCGGTGGCAGCTGGCCTACTTGCACGGCATGCCGGCGCGCAGTGTCAGCGGCGGTACGAGGAGCGGATGGCCGCGCTGGAGCGGCGGCTGGAGGCCGTGGCCGGCCGCTGGGAGGCGGCGCTGGCGGGGCAGGAGGCCGCGGAGGCGCAGCCGGACGCGGCCGGGCGCCCGCTGCAGCGCAGCACCTCCTTCTACAACATGTTCAGCCTGTCGCGCGGCTGAGGCGCGGCAGGGCGCGAGGATAGGGTTAGGGTAGGCGCGGCGGCGCGCGCTTGTGCTGCCGAGCACCAGCAGCTCCGCAGCGGAGGCTTTGGCTTGGAAGCACTCTGCTAAACATGTTGAATGCTGCGGCCAAGTGCCCGCCAGCACGCTGGAATGCGGCAGCGGCAGCGCGTTGCCTTCAGCCCGTCCAGCCTGGGAGGATGTCCGCAGGCGGTTGCATTAGCTTCAGAGCGTCTCTCGTTGCGGTCTGCGGCGCAGCAGGCATGGTGAAGCCTGTTGCCTTTTCTGCGCGAGCGGGCGCGAGTGTGTCAGCGATACACCCGCAACCTGCAAAGCATGATGGGAGGCAGAGCATCCAGTGGGTCTTGAGCGGAGCGCCTTCAGTGCAAAATTCTGCGTGTGGAACACAGAGCCCATGGTGCTGTCGTGTGTGCTGGGCAGCGCCTGCAGAGGCACCAGCGTCACCTGCTGCTGAGGGCGCTGTTGTGCTTGAGGGCGCAGTCTAGACAGTCGCCGATGTGATTCAGGGTGGCCTGGTCCGCCACCTGCGTGCAGCCTCTCTGTCCCCGAGAAGACAAGAGAGAGTGTCTTGAGCAGCATGGCCGTGTGTGTAAGATCACCAGTACTGGCACTGGAGAGACCGAGGCCTTGGTGCGCATGCCGCCCCGAACTCGTTTCAGGACGTCTGCGGCGCGGGTGCAAGCTCCTGCCGTGCAGCCGCTGCGGTACCCAAGCGCCCACCTCTGCGGCAGCGGGCCGGCTTTGCTCTGAGCTCTAGCTACTCGTCCTTGCCGGGCACGACCAGCCCGTCCTCCCCAGCCAGGTCGGCCATGAACGCGCGCAGCTTGCTGTCATACGATGCCAGCACGCCTGCGGTCACCGCCACGAATGCCCCCAAGCCGACAACGAGCGCGAGGTACAGCGCCGCCGCGGCGTCCACGCCCGGCGTGTGCTCCCACCGGTACTGCACCTGCACGCCAGCGTCTTGAGATGTCAGGATGGCGCACGGTGTCTGCTGCCTGGCGCCTGAGGATGGCAGGCGATGCCGTGGAGCGCATGTGCATGCGGGGCTGCCCGCAGCCCAGGCAGACATGGCCGGCAGCAGCTGGACCCACAGAACGGTACATCGACATATTCACCGCAGCCCTCAAGGGTATATCACTCCGGCAGCCCTGAAGCAGCTCCCGACTCGGAGTCATGCCAGCCTTGGCAGGAAACAGCTCGGTGGGTGTGCTGACCGTCCGTGGCCATGCATCGCGGCGGCCCTGACAGCAGCGGCATGACTGGGCGCTGAGCGGGAGCCCAAGGCGGGCCTCGCGCCAGGAGGTGCTTGGGCCAAGCAGACGCATTCCTAAACTCGTCCGCCAGCTTATGGTGGCTGTACAGGTACGCATCCGGCAGATGCACCGCCTGCAAGACATGCTGAAGCTCTTGCAGGTGGAGGTCTGACGGCTGAGCACAAGTCGGTCTCGAGCTGAGGAGAGCTAGCAAATTAAGCAAAGCACCTTGCCGGTGGTCGAGTCGCTACATGCGCCTGCCTGTGACGAGGCAGCCTCATGCAAATCTCGGCCTGCCCCGTTCATGCGCTTGCAGCACCACCATCCTCACAAAGCGCCCTGACGTTCATGAGGGCACACCAGTGCTGGAGCGCATGCATGGTGTGCGCATGAGGTGAGGCAGGGGCCGCGCCCTGGCGCTGACAGAGACGAGCGCGGTGCCGGAGCGCGTCAGCGCCACGTCCAGCAGCGGCACCTCCGGCGCGCCCTTGCCGATCAGCTTCAGCCAGGCCGTCAGCACGCGGTCGCCTTGCGCCCAGGCGCCGCCTCTCAGCTCATGAGCACTTCACACCACGCACGGTTTTCACAACACCGCAGAGAGTCTCGACTATGTCGTTTCTGGCTGCAGTTGACTGTGTTGGTGCAAACACCAACAGAGGCTGCACAGAGGCACGGACAGCCTCTGTGCAGCCTGACTGCAAGGCCGACCTCACCCCGGCAGGGGCGCGCAGGTGCAGCGGTGCAGGTGGGGGCGCCGCCGAGGGGGAAGGCAGCGGGGGCGCACCATCAAAGGCGAGCTGGACCTTGTAAGAGTCCGCTACGCCAAAGGCCTTCGGGTGCGGCAGCTGCACCGCGGTCTGCCGGCACCCGCTTACGCAGCTTCAGATCAACCATACATGGAGGTGGCGTGAAGGCAGGCAGTTTTGCGCTCCGCTGCAGTGCCGAGCGCGCACCAGTGCGTCCACGCCAAAGCGCGGGCAGTTGCGGCCGAGCAGGTCGTGCCAGTTCGTCCGCACCTGCCCACACAGCCGAGCTGATGAGACGCGCTGCGACACATGCGGCAGTGCACCGGTCGAGCTCCAAGGAGCGCACCCCGTGAAACTGAGCACGGCGGGACGTCTGGATGAGCTCAGCCTCGTGGAAGCTGGCGGACGCGCTGTTCAGCCAGCAGCCCAGTAAGAAAAGTGCAATCAGGCGCATTCCGTTCACGCTGCTCTCGGGCGACAGCACTGTCGTGTTGACGTGCTGCTCAACATGGTACAAGCTTGCCTGGCCAGCGCATGTACGAGAGGTGCTCCTCGCCTTGCCTATCAACAATTGCTCTACACAATTTGGAGAAATAGAAAATTGCAGCGCATGAGGGAGCACTTCTTAAGCGGCAGGTACTATATTATTATATGCATTGGCCTGAAGTTGGCCTGAAATTTGTACAGGCAGGCGAGCAGCACTTGTTTACAGAAGTGCCTCGCATTGCTTTACAACGGCCGCCGGCACGCACGGGCCTCGCCCGGGGGCCGATTAAAACATGCGTAGCGACACGGCGCGGCCCAGCTGCGAGTGCGAGCGCCCGAGCGAGCGGGTGCCCTGCCCGACGGCTGGCGGCCTAAAACAAACTGACGGCAGTCCCGTGACGTGGGTTGTCAGGCATTCAGTCCCCTTTGCGGTCGGGTCTGGGCGCAGGTGCGCACCATATGGTGCGGGCGCCCTG
>JAABVA010003798.1_pt1 | contig 14205 bp, 12 predicted proteins | sample 5560331 | NCBI WGS metagenome assembly JAABVA01 (sample SAMN12812661, study PRJNA571458) | rock metagenome | isolation source: Antarctica rocks | place: Antarctica: Victoria Land, Mt New Zealand sud | collected 2016-01-07 | reverse complement strand
CTTGATGTTGACCGCTCTATTCGCCACAAGATGAAAGAAGAAAAAATCAGACAAACGAAATTGCTTGATGGAACGGTGATGCGTTTGGAACATTACGAATTGAGAAGGCATTCTCTCTCATATCTGGTGAATGTCCTGGTAAGCTTGGAAATTGAACTCTCTCAGATTGCTGATGGTATTTCAGCTTTTCCTCCTATGTCTTGAAGTTGGAATTCGCGCACATTTTCAGGGAAAAATCTTTCCCTGAATTGTTGCTTTCTATGTCAAGTTTACGCTCGCTAGTGTGCAAGATTTCGGGGAAACTACCAAAGGTAGGACGGGAGATAAAGGCACACAACGACGTGTATAAGTTGTGATAAAATGATACTCATTGGCGGAAGACTTTCCAGTTCTTACCACTGCTCTTGTAGTTACTTCTCTTTATTTTTGAATGCAAGGACGTGTTGACGTGCATGATACTCTCTTATCCCTGATTGATAGGGCATTAACGGGCAATGAACGCCCTCTTGAGTTTTACCTACGCGATCACAGTCGTTTACCGGGGCCGCGTGCAAACCTGGAGTTAGCAAACGATGTGGGACTGCTCTTTGCTGCTTCTGTGCCCAAGTATCCTGAAAATGTGTGGAAGCTTATCGACCGCTTTGCCAATGGGGATCGGAAAAAAGTCGCAGGTAACACGCCTGAAGAGTTTATCATGCTCTGTGGTATCATTGCCTTTGGAACGTGCGCCGCTGTCTATGCACCCTGGCGTGAGGAGAGCTTTGCAATGCTTGAGCATTATGCATGTAGTACACAGTGGCGTGTCCGCGAAGGTGTCGCTATTGCATTTCAACATTTGTTAATGGCTATTCCTCATGATACGCTCATTCGACTCACAAAACTTGCTGCCACTGGAAATTATCTTCAGCAAAGGGCGGCCATTGCCTCAATTGCTGAACCGCCTCTGCTCTACAATACGGATTTGTTAGAACCTGCATTGAAGATACAAAAAATTGTGCTTGATCGTTTCCGTCATGCGCCCAAACCGGATCGTAAGACAGAAGAACTGCGAACGCTACGGCGTACTCTTGGCTACACGCTTAGCGTGGTAACGGTTGCGCTACCCGAACAAGGTTTCGCGCTGATGCGTGAGTGTGCCACATGGAATGATTCCGACATCCTCTGGATTTTGCGCGAGAACCTGAAAAAGAAGCGTCTAGCAAAGTTTCCCGAAGATACGGAAGTGCTTTCAAAAATGCTTACATAAGTTTCTCGCCAGATTTGGTAAGACGTGATACACTAGAAGTCAAAATCTACAACGTTGTACCTGGGCGTGTTCGGGAGTGTATATCAGCACGCCTCAATTTTATGTTATCTTGCCCTTTCTATCATGAGAGGGTCGAGAGAAGTAGTAGGGATGTTACGTTCTTTTTATGCTATGACGATGCCAGGATTGGAAACGCTGGCATTCAGCGAAATTCGCGCGAAGATGCCAGACGCTGAACTGGTGAAGTTCGCGCGCGGAATTACTCTTTTCCGCACCGGAACGCCTACGGGCGACCTGTTACAATTGCGGACCGTTGAAGATGTTTTCATTACGATTGCCCACATCACCGGACTGGGACGCGGGCGCGATGCTGTGCGCGTGTTTCATAGTGCCATGCTAAATGTCGAGGATATGAATGGTACGCTCTCGGTGTGGCGGCGTGCCCATAAAGCGATACAGCCGAAAACATGGCGTGTCGTGAGTCAGATGGTGGGCACACACGATTTTCGGCGTACAGACGCGGGACAGGCGGTAAGTGATGGACTCCGGCGAGTTATGCCGCGTGGTATGCGCCTTGTCGATGACGAGGCTGATATCGAGTTCTGGCTCTGGGTTGGTGGCAGCGAGGCATTAGTAGGACTGCGTGTAAGCGACGCTACGATGCGGCACCGCACCTATAAGCGAGAACATCTACCAGCCTCGTTACGCCCCACGATTGCTGCGTCAATGGGCTGGCTTGCACGTCCAACCCCCGACGATAGTGTCCTTGATCCACTCTGTGGTGCTGGTACCGTTATCATCGAGCGTGCATTACTTGCGCCATTTCGTAGTGCAAGTGGCGGTGATATTCGCGAAGAAGCGGTGGCGATGGCGACCCGGAATGCTCGCGCTGCCCACATCAAAGCTACCTGGTCAACATGGGATGCTCGATCACTACCACTCAACGATGCCAGTGTATCGCGTATTATCACGAACCTACCCTTTGGAAAACAGATTGGCACACCAGAGGAAAATGTGAGTCTCTACACGGCACTGGCGCAAGAGTTCAAGCGAGTGACTACAAAAGATGGCTTGCAGGTGACACTTACCAGCGATGATCGTGTGTGGGAAGCAGCCTTGCGGAATGCAGCTTTGCAGGTCACGAAAAAGGTGGTGATTGTCGTCCTGGGACAACCCGCCAGCATCTTTGTCGCCGAACCCACAAAATAGAACCAAATGTAGGGACCGATTGATCGCGTCCTCGCACGAGCGAAGCAAGGTGCGAGTCCCCCTATCATTGAGTGATGCACCAATAATCGTGTCCTTCTGTGTCTGGTTCCGCTGACGAAGGACGCGATCAATCGGTCCCTACACACGAAATTGTAAACAGCGACAACGTGTTATTGTTAGATAGAGAATAAAAACTTCAAACAGGCGAAAGGAGACCACTCCCTTGAGTAGCGCAACAACAGCCGATTTTCGTAACGGCATGGTTATACGATATAATGGTGAACTCTATACCATCACTGAATTCCATCACGTCAGTCCTGGAAACTGGCGTGCGTTCGTGCGTACCAACTTGAAGAATCTCAAGAATGGGCGCGTCATTGAGCAGCGTTTTCGTGCAGGTGAGGAGATCGATGAGGTACGTGTCGAACACCAGAACTGGCAATTCCTGTACGTGGATGGTGACGATTACGTTTTTATGAATACAGAGACATACGATCAGCAGCCCATTCCAAAAGAGATGCTGGGCGACGCCATCAAGTTTCTCAAAGAGCAGGACGAAGTAGAGATGCTCGTTGATAACGAGCGTATTATCTCGGTTGAACTACCAAACTTTCTGGAGTTACGGGTCGAAAGTGCTGAGCCAGGAGTGCGTGGTGATACCGCAAATAACGTCACCAAGCCCGCGACTCTGGAGACTGGTGCGGTGGTTAATGTTCCGCTCTTTGTCAATCCTGGTGATAAGGTTCGCATAGATACGCGCACAGGGAAATATGTTGAGCGTGTAAGGTAATCCTTTGCTTTGAGAGCAGGTCCAGTATCATCCAATTAGGCGAATTGTACAGTACAGAAATTCCAACGGGCGACCACAAGGGTCGCCCCTATATAAAAGTTGTGACACGTAGAACGTGTATAGTAGGGGCGACCCTTGTGGTCGCCCGTCCCTTCTGTGTCCATGCCTCATGAGTTTCTTCCATCTTTTTTCAAGCGCGTTTATGGGCAATGAGATGAATGCCATGTTTAGGACGAATCGTGATAGAGGGTACAAGTTCTAGCGTATCCCCTGGCGAGAGCGTAAACCGCCACCTTTGGGCAAGTGTTGCGAAAACTAGCCGTGCCTCTACCATCGCGAAGATATTTCCAACGCACAAACGCTGGCCGCCACCGAACGGAAAATAGGCATAGCGCGGAATGGGTTGCTGCGATGACTTATCCCAGCGTTCAGGTCGAAACTCTTCCGGCTCAGCATAGTAGTGAGCATCGTGATGAACCACCCAGGGTGAGAGCAGGATGACGGTGCCAGGGGCGATAGTATATCCGCCAATCTCATCTGCCGTTTTGCAATCGCGGAAGATGCCCCAGACGGGCGGATAGAGGCGCATCGACTCGGTGATAACCTGCTCACTGTAGGGAAGATGCGGTAAATCCTCCATTGTTGGTGTCCGATCCCCCAGGACGCGCTCAAGCTCGTCATGCAGTTTGGCCTCAACGTCGGGATGCTCCGCCAGGAGTCGCCATGTATAGGCAAGCGTAAGTGCCACCGTCTCATGTCCGGCGATATAGAGATTGACCACTTCGTCACGTAGCTGCTTGTCTGTCATACGACTACCATCTTCATCCTGCATATGGAGCAAGGTAGAGAGCAGGTCGCCGTTGTCTGTGGCTCGCTGGCGATGTTCGCGGATAATTTGTTGGATAATCGTATTGAGCTTGGCAAGAGCAACGTTGTAGAGTCTGTTGCCAGGGGTCGGAAGCCAGTCTGGAAACTGGATTGGACGGACAGCAGCCGCGCTCACCTGATCGATCAGAACATCGAGTACCGCGCCGATCTGCTCTGCATCACCCGCCGACTCTGTATCAAAAAGCGTTTTCAAGACGATCTCAAGCGAGAGTTGCATCATCTCTTCATGCATATTGAGCATAGCATCATCTTGCCAGCTCTCTCCCATCTTTTGCGAAAGCTGAACCATCGCTGCACCATAGGATGCAACGCGTTTTTGATGAAATGCGGGTTGCATCAGGCGACGCTGGCGCAACCAAAAATCACCTTCGCTGAAAATAAGCCCATTGCCAAAGAGACTTTTCCGGCGCTGTGTAAACCTGGACTTCTTATACTTATTATTGTGCGTCACCAGTACATGCTCGATGTGATCGGGATGACTGAGCATGTAGATCGCCGTTGTGCCCAGGCGAATCTGCATAATATCGCCATACTCCTGGGCGCAACGTTTGAGGTATTCCAGAGGCTCCAGCACGAAGGCACGCGCATTGCCTATGAACGGTTCGCCTTTTGGTCCAGGTGGAATAGTCGTTTGTGTCGTAGTTGTAACCATGTGTTTCCGTTTTCTGCAAAAAGAAATATTTTCTATGGAAAGAAGCTTCCACTGTTCTCTCAACATCATAGCAGCTTTTAACGAGAAATGTGTAAAGGATAACTACCACTTGGCAGCGCGATTGAAAATTAGAGGTAGTGTGCTAAGAATGCCCAGAGGTGGGGACCGAGTATGAAGAGACCAATTACGACTGAGAGTAGTGCGTTGAGCAAAACGGCTCCTGCCGCAACATCTTTCGCGATTTTTGCTAATGGATGATAGGTAGGAGATGCCAGGTCAACACATATCTCTATCACGGTGTTGAACATTTCCGCGATGAAGACGCCTGTAATCGCAACGAAGATCATTGCAAACTCAACCGGGGAGATACGGAAAAAAATACTTGCAAGTATGGCAAGTGTCGCAATAATGGCGTGAACACGTGCATTGCGCTGAGTACGTAGGGCATACCAGAGACCGTGAAAGGCGTAGCCAAAGCCTGCAACAAACTTCGCCCATTCGCTTTTTGTGTGTTGCGATGCAGGCGGTAGTGGCGGTTGGCTCATTCTTATGCCTTTTGACCTACCGCTTGAAGCACGGACCGTTGAATGCCTACCATTGTCTGATAGCCCGCTTCACTGTGATCGTCATAGCCTACAAGATGTAGTATGCCGTGTGAGAGCAAATAGAGCAGTTCATACGTCGGTGTATGAGACGCTTCTGTTGCCTGCCGCACAAGCGTAGGCCAAGACACAACTACATCACCGAGATTTGTTACCGCATCCGCTGGTGCAACGAACGCGGGTGTTTGTGGGTTTGGCTCGCCATTTTCCTCCGCCTCTGCTGGCATCCATAACTGCTCTGATGGAGCATCTACGAGCGGCTCATCTAAAAGGGGAAACGAAAGTACGTCAGTTGGCTTATCTTGCTGGCGATACTGCTTGTTCATGTCACGGATGCCCGCATCGTCGGTAATCAGTAGTGTCAACATGACGGGTTGTGTCACATGTACGGTGTCTAATGTTTGTTTCACAACGGCATCTATAGGAGCAGATGCCAGCAATGTCTCGATGGCGGTGTTCTGCTCATCATCACCAACAGTGACATATAGCTCTATCTGTGGATGTTCATACATACATGACCCCTCTGAATGAAAAAATCAGGAGCGCAACCTACATATTTTTTGTGCTATTTGCAAAGGGAGAGCAAGGTGGCAAAAGCATTGACCTACTTCTCTCGCAGGTTCGCACAGGGATTATAGTGGAGACTCATGGTACTGTCAAGCTTCGTAGCTCTGGTTGCTAGTGTGTTTCCTTTACCGCTTTCCTACCAAAGGCGATAGTAAAGACGATGAAGCCTATGACGAGTATGCTTACGAAGCTGATGATACGATCCAGAACAATCGCGGCGGCGGTATGATTTGCCACATCCACCCCATGATAGAAGAGAGCGATCATTGCTACCATACCACCTTCGACGAGTCCAACGCCACCCCCTGTAGCTGGTACGACCGTCAAGAGTGCTTCACCGAGGCCGATGAAGATACAGGCCGCCAGTATATGAACAAAATCACCTGGAATCAAGCTTAATGCTAGCGCGACAAAGAAAAAGCGTAGTGCTTCACAGAGCCATACACATATTGTCAAGCCAGTGAGTAATGGTAGGCGGCGAAACGAGCCAAGCATACCTTCTTGCAGATGATAATATTGATCTCGGAAGCGCGTCGGAACGATTTTTGCTATCGGCTCGCGTGCCTGTCTCAACACAAAGAGGGCTGCAATGCCAAAAACGATGGCTGCTAAGGTGATTTCCAATGCTAAACGTAACTCCGGTGGCAAATTTTCGTGTAGGCTGATAATGATGGCCGGAATGAAGAGAAGGAGTAACACGATCAAATCCAAAAGTCGCTCAGCTAGAACGGTACCTACACCACGCGATACGGAAACCTTTATCTCCTGTCGCAGGAGATACGCACGGTAAAGATCGCCGAGTTTTGCTGGTACGATAGAATTAGCAAAAAAAGAAATGTAGATGATCTCTACAAGTTTCCAAAACCTGGGGAGATGAATGCCATTCTCTTCCGTGAAGCCAACATTTTCTAGCAGGATGCGCCATCGTAACGCTCTGAGCGGAAACGATGCATAGTAGATGAGGAAACCAACCAGAAAGAAGAGCAAATTCGCCTGTTTTACCGTTGCCCACGTCTGTTTGGGGTCGATGTGGGCTTTTTGCGCGAGGTAGACAAGCAACCCAATCACGATGACAAGCGGTACGAGAGTGCGCCAATTGAGAAGGCGTTTGCTCAGCGAGAGTTGATCTTTCGTGATCTCTAGCTCCGCTAGCGGTTGTTGTACCAACATATCAGATTGCTCGTTTTTTTCATCTTCTCGAACAGGCTCTTGAAAATTTGGCACATCATCTAGCATCAGAAAAGTTTCCCTTCGTCACTGACCGTTTCGGAATGTATTCCTGCTACACGAATGAGCGCAATAATGAGTAGCGCGAAGAGAATGGTCATACCGTGAACATAGAGATTATCAACCAGATTGTGGACACAGACACCTAGCAGAGCAGCTATAAGCCCTATGGCTAAGGCGCGATCATTCGTAAGAATGCCCAGCATTTGAAACGAGCGGAGTGTCTCAAGTCTTGATTGTCTCGTCTGTGGCTGCATGCGTTTTGCTTTTATCTGCATATATTTTTTGTTGATTGTTTTGTAGGCGTGTCTACCCGCAACAAAGATCGCGACAATGAGAAACAGGAAGGCCACAAGTCCAATAATGCCTGTTTCTGCCGCAATATTGATATAGTAATTGTGTGCATGATCGAGCGAGTTGACAAAGATGCCAACATGGTATTGTGCGTAGACACTACCATAATTTCCAATACCGACACCAGTAAATGGATGATCCATAAACATGCCAATTCCTGCCAACCAATGTGCAAGACGTTCAGCAGTGGAATAATTTTGTGCGCTAGGTGCCTGAAATGATATAGAAATCAGGCCAAGTTTGTTCAGTGTTGGTTGTGTGAGACGTTGTGGTACAACGCCTGCAACGAGTGCGGCGACAAGGGCTAAGGCTCCAACGCCACAAACCGCCGCAAGTTTGCGAAGCTGTGGAAATCCAACGATGAGAATGAAGAGTACGGCCACAGAAATGGCTATTTCTCCACCATTCGATTTAGTGAGGTATTCAGCCGCTCCCAATGCAAGGGCGGTTGTTCCCGCCAGAATACGTGTGGCCCAGTTACGCCCAAGCACTGTTAGCGAAAGTGCAATGGGCAAAGACATATTGATGTAGCCTGCGTAGGGATTAGGCTGATTAAAGGTACCATAGACGCGCAAGCCGCCATCACGAATAAATGATTGTGGTCCTAGATTGAGGAAATCTTGCCCGTAGCCATAGAACGCCTGCGAGATGGCTGCCAGACACATAATCACAATGAGAGTCCATATTTGTGTACGGGTCCGCAAATATTTCGCTCCCAGTAAAAGTACGGCTGCAAACTCAATCCACTTAATAAGTTCTTTGATGCTTGCGTTGACACTATAGGCTGTTGCGGTAGAAATAATCATTGCAAAGAGCAATACACATGCGCCAACAACAAGATAGCGTGGAAGAGGTGCTTTCTCTTGATCTAAGGGACCCCTCTCTACTAACCCTTGCGAACGGAGTACAAAGCCTCCTAGCCAACTTGCAATGAGCAGTATCACCAGGATATCTGCACTATTCGCATTCAATTTGCCTAATGTGACGGTATCGAGAGAACCCCAGGGTATGGCAATGGGGAGGAGATAGAGAGCTGTGCGTGGGCGCAACAATGTCCAGATGCTCAATAGTAGATATAATGGAAGACGAATATTCCGATAATTAGCACTTGGTAGTGCAAGCAGACAGAAAAGCGCAAGAACGACGCCAAGCAGTCCAACTATGTTGGCGAACGTCATGTATTCTCGTAGACGTGCAAACGTCCTTGCGTTGCGTGAGTTATGTGGGGCAGAAATAGCCTGTGTCGCCTGCTCTAAACCAGGATTATACATAGGTGTGTATCTTTTCTATCCTGAACGTTTAAACCATCAAGACTCATTAAGAGACCGTAGAGAGATGTGCTGAATGACTGCGAAACCACTCTATTGTGCGTCGTAGACCATCTTCCACACCGACGTTGATGCTCCAGCCCAATACCTCTTGTGCCTTTGAGATGTTTGGGCGTCGCCGTTCGGGGTCGTCGATACGACGTGACTCGAACTGAATGGTAGAAGATGCATTGCAAAGGCGAATGATGGTTTCCGCAAACTCAAGCACGGTATGCTCTTCGGGATTGCCCAGGTTAAAAACCTCTCCTGCCGTTTCTGGCTGGAACATTGCGCGTATAAGTCCATCGACCAGATCGCTGACATAGCAGATACTGCGTGTGATGGTGCCGTCGCCATAGATGGTCAAAGGCTCGTTTTTCAATGCTTGCGTGATAAAATTCGGAATCATGCGTCCGTCGTCCGCCTGACTGTTAGGACCATAGGTATTGAAGATACGCACGATACGTGCATTTAGCTGAAACTGGCGATAGTATTCCATTGTCAACGTTTCGCCGAGCCGCTTGCTTTCGTCATAGCACGCACGCGGACCAATGGGATTGACGTTGCCCCAGTAGTCTTCGCGTTGTGGATGAACCAATGGGTCGCCATAGACTTCAGAGGTCGAGGAGATAAGAAACATGGCATGCTGCTTTTTCGCTGCCTCTAACATCTGGTATGTGCCCTGACTATTAACGAGGATCGTCTCGATTGGATGATTCATATAGCCAACGGGACTCGCGGGACTTGCAAGGTGAAAAATAGCGTCTGCTTCAAATGGAAATGGTTGTGTCACATCGTGTTGCACAAAAGTAAAGCGTGGGTGTTGAACGAGTTGGGCAATATTTTCTGTTGAGCCAGTGAGCAGGTTGTCAACACAAAGCACAGAATGCCCTTCGTCAATCAGCCGAGCGCATAAATTGGAGCCAATAAACCCAGCTCCTCCAGTGATAACGATTTTCAAAGAACTGGTCCTCCGATAATATAAAAAGAATGAAATTATCTATTCATGAAAGTGTCTTCTATATTGTACCTTAATGGCAAGACGAATGTGTACAAGCAAGGTAACGAATAGGACGAATATATAGAGGGAAGGTAGTTTTTTGTCCTTTCCCTCTATACAACGCATGTTTTACTGAAAAAAACGCGGCGGTATCGTTTGTTAGTTTTATCCCTACATGGCTTGTCTATATTTCCAGCGACGGTACATCACCTCATCCCCCCAACTGAGAAAGCCACTGGTGGTAAAGCCGTGTATGATGGTCACTGCTAACAGTGAGCGCGGGTCTGGTTGTGCGAGATAGACAAGACTGAACACAAGACTTGCTAATCCCACACCGCCGACGCTACGCCAACTCCACTTCCCTAGACGGTGATAGAGCGTATATGCCGCTGTGCTAACGAGCCAGCCTAACCACAACGCGCCTGTCCATTGTGTCACAATAGCCAGGAGAAAGCCGCGAAAAAAAAGTTCTTCAACTGGTCCGTTGATGAACAGGTAGTAAAACCCTTGCAGCAAATGATCATTGACTGTGGGCCAGCGAAACCAGGGACCGACAATCAGCATACGATAAGTTGCCGCGAATGCAGCCATGCCAATGCCGACGACAAGGCCAAGCAGAAGTTGCTGTGGTACATCGTGTAATGTTAAGCCCAGAAATGATAGCGGAAGATGAAAAAACGCGATATAGAGCAAGGGAACCACACCCATCGGAATAATACGCATCAATATATCCGGCCACATCCACTTCCATGAAACTGCAACTGTAGAACGGGCAACCTGTGTTGATTGTGCCGACGACACGTTTGAACCTCTCCTAGGTAAAAAAACCTTCTGCGTTTGTGTTGATGTAGCCACCGAAAACACCTACTTTTCCAATTTACTTAATTTGTGTTAAGAGAAGATTAAGTAAGTGTAATACAAGTAGGGGTTAACTGTCTAGTGGGCCTGGGCTTCGAGTTGTACTAAACCTTCCGTCACCTCTTCACGTGAGAGATTGCCGCGCTCTAAATCATAGTCGTTTTTCGCTTCAAGACGAGCATAAAAGGCACGCCCTTGTTCAATAACCGCACTTTTTTCTGTATTTGCCGCTATAATCTCGAAAAGAACATCTTCGGCTTTATCATATTTGCCAGTGAGTTCATAGTAAGAAAAGAGTTTCTCCTGCGTTGAAATTGGCAGTTCGTAGTCGGAAAGTGTGTTCAGTAGCTCTTGTATATCGCTATAAATGCTAGCAACAGGTGCAATTGTTTCCCGTGTAAGTGTAAGCAGATACAAATGCAGTGATTTCAGGTAACGATAGTAGCTTTCGTTACTTTTTCCCTCATCGTCGTAGATCTCGCCTTCGGCTTTGAGTAGCACAGCAACCCAGAGACACTTTTCTACATTAAGTGTGCCAAGCGGGGAGATCGCTTGTATAAGCATCTCATCAGAAACAGAGTTGATGAAGCTTGACGTGAGACCTGTTACCTGCAACAAAAAATCGTCAACGCTGATGAGTGCCTCTTCATATTTGTTGTACTCGCGCAGATGCAGAACAATCGCCATTGCTCGCCCAAACTTTTCTGCCATGCGAAGAATGTAATCTTTATTAATCATACTATTGCCTCGATATATACAACATGACAGGGGCAAGCCCTGTCATGCCACCTTCGATACTGTTACGCCAGTTTAGCAATTGCCCGCGCAATACGTTTCATAGTAACCTCACGTCCAAGCACTTCCATCATGGGGAAGAGCGGTGGGGTGGCATTACTGGCACTAACGGCGACGCGAAGAGTGCCGAAGAATTGACCTCGCTTCAAACCGAGCGATGCGCCTAATTCATCCATCGCGGCCTCTAAGACGGATTGCTCCCACTGCTCTACTTCATTGAGACGAGCCTGTGCGCGTACCAGTGCATCGAGTGTGCGCGGCACATCCATGCCTTTCTGAATGAGCATAGGCGCATCATAGGTCAGCTCATCTTCAAAAAAGTAATGTGCTTTAGTGGCCTCACCGAGGGTTTTGAGTCGCTCCTGCTCAAGTGCCAGCACGCGCTTTGTGTAAACCGGGTTGAGTGGTCGCTTCACGCTGTCCGGCAGACCACCTTCCGCCTCTGGACGCTCCAGATAGGGGAGTGTTCGCAATGTCAGCTCGTCCAGCGACAAATTGCGAATGTAGACGCCATTCATCCAGGTGAGCTTGTCGGGATCATAAATGCCAGAGGCGATTCCGACACGTTTCAATGAGAACGCCTGAATTAACTCTTCGCGCGTGAATATCTCCGTTTTGTCGTCATAGGACCAGCCGAGCAGTGCCAGAAAATTGAAGACCGCCTCTGGTAAAAAGCCCATCTTTTGCAAATCCGACCATGCAGGAGCATCTCTTCGCTTGCTTAACTTTCTTTTATCTTTTCCAAGTACTGTTGGAACATGATAGAAAAGCGGAATTTCCCAACCAAGTGCCTTATATATCTGCACATGAAGCGGCGAACTTGATATCCATTCGTCTCCACGCAAAACATGCGTAATACCCATTGTATGGTCATCGACAAGATGTGCCAGATGATAAGGAGGCAGACCACTTGTTTTGAGAATAATCATATCGTCCAGATTTGAGTTCTTAAAAACCATGTCACCATGAATCTCATCGTGTACAACCGTCTCGCCATCAATTGGCATGGCAAAACGTATTGTCCATGTCAAGCCTGTGGCTTCGTTCTCGGCTCGCTGCTCTTTTGTGAGATAGCGGCAGTGGCGATCATAGCGTGGTGGTAGCTTCTGAGCCTCCTGCGCTTTACGCATGGCATCGAGTCGTTCTGGTGTGCAATAACAGGGATAGGCATGACCCATCTCGACGAGCTGGTTGGCATAAAACTGATAGAGTGCCTTGCGCTGTGTCTGGTAGTAGGGGCCATAAGGACCGCCAATAACTGGACCCTCATCAACATCCATCCCGAACCAATTTAATCCTTCGATCAGAAAATCGACCGCGCCTGCCACTGTACGTGCTTCATCGGTATCTTCGATACGAAGGATGAATTGACCTCCTGTGTGACGGGCATAAAGCCAGCTAAAAAGGGCAGTGCGGAAGCCGCCAATGTGCTGAAATCCAGTGGGGCTAGGAGCGAAGCGCAGACGTGGTACTTTTTCCTCCTGCGGAGTCTGCTGCTCCTGTGTGCGGTCGTCAATCTGTGTCATAAACCTGAAACCTTCCTTATCGTCTCCAACTATTCCAAGCTATTGTAACATAGTGTGGTAGCATGTGAAAAGCAGTTTTTTAGGGGCAAGGAATAAAAATTTGTGAGTAATCTACCTTCAACCATCGCTCGTCTCTTACCTATTACAACAACAGTTTCTTCTGATAACAACATTCATATAGCCAATTATTCTGTGCATGGACTCGCCGCGCAATTTGGCACCCCGCTGTATATCTATGATCGTGCGACAATTGTTGATGCGTGTCAACGCTATCGACAAGCGTTTGCAGCCGAATATCGAGCCTCCGAGGTTCGCATGGTATATGCATCGAAAGCCTATATCTCACCGCACATCGCTCAGATTATGGCAGAGCAGGGATTTGGCCTGGATGTTGTTTCCGGTGGAGAACTTATCGTGGCGCAACAAGCTGCGTTTCCAATGGCGTATGTTTCGTTTCATGGCAACAATAAATCCGAGGACGAGCTACGTCTGGCACTCAAGCTGGGCGTAGGGCGCATTGTCGTAGATAATTGGAGCGAACTGGAGCGGCTAACGCGTCTTGCTCAGGAGATGCATATCCAACCCTCGGTCCTATTGAGGGTCGCCCCTGAAGTAGAGACCGAGACACACTCCTATTTGCAAACGGGTCATGCATCATCGAAATTCGGCTTTGCTCTTGCCGAGGCGAAACATGCGTGCAAGCACATTTTACGCTCCGCTACGTTACAGCTTGTTGGCTTGCATGCTCATAGTGGAACGATGTTGCGTGAGGTACGACCCTATCAGGAAGGTCTGGCGTGTCTGCTCGCCCTCGCCAACGAGATACACAATGAAACAGGATGGTGGCCGACAGAGATAAGCCCCGGTGGTGGTTGGGCTATTGATACAATTGATGAGGAAAAGCTGTCTCCTGGCATCGATGTGTTGGCGCAAGCTCTGCAAGAAAGTATGGAGCGTGGAGTGGCGCAAATGGGCAAGAAGCTTCCATGTCCCATACTGATTATCGAGCCGGGCCGTTCAATCATTGCGCGTGCAGGGGTTGCTGTCTATCGCGTAGGTGCGCGTAAGGCTACTGCTGGTGGTGTTACCTATCTCTTCGTCGATGGCGGCATGGCAGATAACATTCGACCCGCGTTATATAACGCTCGTTATACTGCTTTGCCTGTGGAAGGCGCAACACGACC
>JAABVA010003797.1_pt1 | contig 14211 bp, 10 predicted proteins | sample 5560331 | NCBI WGS metagenome assembly JAABVA01 (sample SAMN12812661, study PRJNA571458) | rock metagenome | isolation source: Antarctica rocks | place: Antarctica: Victoria Land, Mt New Zealand sud | collected 2016-01-07 | reverse complement strand
ACGAAGGTCCCAGCCGTTCCGGGCGGTTGGTCTCTGCCGGGCAATGCCCACGACCGCAAGGCTGAGTAGTCGAGCAGTCCCGTGCGTGATCGAACAGCGAGGTGCAGGTGAAACTGACCACGGCCGGCCGTCACAACGCAACGGCGCGAGCCCCCGCGCCCACGGGGCCCGACGGCGGGGCGTCGTGACTGCGGGGGCGTCATGACCCAGACCGCCGAGCGCGGTGAAGCCGTCCCGCCAGGAACCGTGACACCCCTTGGCCTGGTGCAGGCCGCCGGCATCCCCATCGGCGACGCGCTGGCCGAGCTGGCCAGCACCGTCGACGGGTTGTCCGCCCAGGAGGCTGCGACCCGCCTGGACCAGGTCGGCCCGAACGCCGTCCGCGAGCACGGCGCGAACGGGTGGGGTGTGCTGGCTCGGCAGCTGCGCAGCCCGTTGCTGGCGCTCTTGGCCGGAACTGCCCTCGTGTCGTTCTTCCTCGGGGAACGCAATGACGCGGTGATCATCGCGGTCATTCTGATCGGCAGCATCGGACTCGGGTTCGTCAACGAGTTCCGGGCCGAACGCGCGGCGCAGGCACTGCACCTGCGCATCCGGCACACCGTGGTCGCGCTGCGCGCGGGGCGACCGGGCGAGGTCGACGTCACCGATCTCGTTCCCGGAGATGTCGTGCGCCTGCAGCTCGGCAGTGTCGTGCCCGCCGACCTACGCCTGCTGGACGCCGTCGGGCTGCAGTGCGACGAGAGCATGCTCACCGGGGAGTCGGTCCCCGTCGACAAGAACACCGACCCGCTGGACGGCCCACGTCCGGTCACCGACCTGCCGTGCTGTGCGCTGATGGGCACCATCGTCGCAGCCGGTACCGGCACCGGTGTCGTCGTCGCGACCGGCGCCAGAGCCGAGTTTGGGCGGATCGCGTTCGCGCTGGGTACCCGGCAACCAGAGACCGACTTCCAGGCCGGGTTGCGCAAGTTCTCGCTGCTGCTCATGCAGGTCGCCATCGTGCTCACCACCCTCACCCTGACGACGAACCTGCTGCTGGGCCGTCCACTGATCGACGCGGTGCTGTTCTCCCTCGCCATCGCCGTCGGCATTACCCCGCAGCTGTTGCCTGCCGTGGTCAGTACCAGCCTGGCGGCCGGGTCGCGGCGGCTGGCGGCGATGAAGGTGCTGGTCAAACGGCTCGTCTGCATCGAGGACCTCGGCGACCTCGACGTCCTCGTCACCGACAAGACGGGCACCCTGACCGAGGGACGGATCACCTTCGCAGCGGCGATCGACGGGACTGGGCAGCTCAGTGACCGGGCGCTCCTGCTCGGGCTGCTCGCCAGCGACGTCGACTTGCGTGACGGGCAACCGGTCGGTGGAAATGCCCTCGACGCCGCCCTCTACCGGGCACCGGGTTCGGCCGCCCAGCCGACGGGTGACTACCACCGCGTCGCCGAGCTACCGTTCGACCACGACCGGCAGCTGAGCAGCGTCGTCGTCGACCTCCCCGACGGGACCCGGACGCTGGTCACCAAAGGAGCCCCGGAAGCGGTCCTGACCCGCTGCATCCACCCACCACCGGGAGTCCAGGAGACCCTGCAGCGGCAGTTCACCGCGGGAGCCCGCATCGTCGCGGTCGCCAGCCGAGCGGCACCCGGGCTCGAGCGGCTCACCCCGGCCGACGAGTGCGGCCTCCAGTTGGACGGCTTTCTCACCTTCCGCGACCAGCCCAAGGCGGACGCCGCCGCGTCGTTGCACCGGCTGGCCGAGCTCGGCGTAACGGTCAAGGTGGCGACCGGTGACAACCCGCTGGTCGCCGAGAAGGTGTGCGCCGACCTCGGCGTGCACAGCGGCGGCACTATGACCGGCGCCGACATCGACCGTATGGACGACCCGCAGCTCGCGGCCGCCGCCGAGACGGCAACCATCTTCGCCCGCGTGTCACCGGAGCAGAAGGGCCGCCTCATCCGGCTGCTCCGCCACCCGGGCCGCGGAGTCGGGTTCCTCGGCGACGGAGTCAACGACGCGTTGGCCCTGCACGCAGCCGACGTCGGCATCTCGGTCAGCACCGCCAGCGACGTAGCCAGGGACGCTGCCGACGTAGTCCTGCTGGAGAAGGACCTCGGGGTGCTCGCCGACGGCATCAGCGAGGGGCGGCGCATCTTCGCCAACACCATCAAGTACGTCCTGATGGGCACCTCGAGCAACTTCGGCAACATGTTCAGCGCCGCTGGCGCCTCCGCGATCCTCAGCTTCCTGCCCATGCTGCCCAGCCAGATCCTGCTCAACAACCTGATGTACGACGCCAGTCAGCTCACCATCCCCACTGACCACGTGGACGAAGAGCAGCTGCGGCGCCCCTCGCACTGGGACATCGCGTTCATCCGCCGCTTCATGCTGTTCTTCGGCCCGATCAGCTCGCTGTTCGACTTCGGGACCTTCGCCGTCATGTTGGGTGTCTTCCACGCCGGTCCCGAGCTGTTCCGCACCGGCTGGTTCGTCGAGTCCCTGGCCACCCAGACCCTGGTGATCTTCGCGGTGCGCACCCGCCGAGTCCCGTTCCTACGCAGCCGCCCCAGCTGGCCGCTAGCGACGGCCGCGCTCGGCATCGTCGCCCTCGGCATCGCCCTGCCCCTGACCCCCATCGGCGGACTGCTCGGCTTTACCGCACTGCCGCTGGGGTTCTTCCTCGTGCTGCTCGCCTTGATCGTCACCTACCTCGTGCTCATCGAGGCCGGCAAGCGGGTGTTCTACGGCCACCACACCCACGCAGCGCCACCCCGGAGCCGGGGGAGCACGCACCGCATCCACCGGCGCGCCAGCCGCTTCAGCCGAGCAGGCGGACTCTGAAACCCCACCGCCGCGCGTGCCGCGGTGTCGAGCCGCCGGTCGGCCGGTTGTGTCGTTGGGCCCTGCTCGGGCAGGTCGAAGGTCTCTGTCCCGACAACCCGACAGCGACCACAGTGATGTGGACGCACAGTGGTGTGAATCGGCACGGTGCCGGACGTGAGGAGCAGTCATGACGAAGGTTCTGCCCGTCGTCGTCGGGGTGGACGACTCACCCGGCAGCGACGCCGCCCTGTCATGGGCGTTCGCGGAGGCGCGGGCTCGCCGGGCCCCGCTGCGGGTGATCTGCGCATACCAGTGGGTGTCCACCTACCTGCCCACCTCAGAGGCCGGTTTCGCCGACTGGCCTGAGTCGGATAGCACGCGGGTCCGTGAGACCGCCGAGAAGCTCGTCACCACGGCGGTCCAGCGGCTCGCGCTAGTGCCCTCCGGCGGGGACGTCGAGGTCAGCGGTGAGGCCATCGAGGACAAGCCTGTCGCGGTGCTCGTCGACGCCTCCGCCCGCGCCGCGGTGGTGGTGCTCGGCTCGCGTCAGCTGCACGCGTTCGGCGCGGTGGTGCTCGGCTCGGTGGGGGCGGGGGTGGCTGCCCGGGCGGCGTGTCCGGTCGTCGTGGTCCGCGGCCCCGCCGCTGACCCCGCAGATGGTCCCGACGCCGACGGCGAGGTGGTCGTCGGCGTGGATTGCACCGACCCCGCGGAGGCCGTCCTGCGGTTCGGCTTCGACCACGCCAGCCGCCACCATCTCGTGCTGCGGGCGGTGCTGTGCTGGCAGCCGGACCCGTTCGCCGCGCTGACCTGGCAGGTGGAGCCCTCCTCGCGGGCCGAGGCGTGGCTGTCGGAGACCCTGGCCGGCTGGCGCGCGCAGTACCCCGACGTGGTGGTGCACGAGACCGTGGCGAGCGACCGCGCGGTGGCTGGCCTGGTGACCACCTCCGCCGCGCAGCACCTGCTGGTCGTCGGCAGCCGCACCCGCCACGCCCTGCTCGGCACGTTGCTGGGTTCGGTCAGCCAGGGCGTGTTGCACCACGCGACGTGTCCGGTCGCCGTCATACCCATCCCGCACGACCCCGCTGAAGGAGCCTGACCCGTGAGCATCGACCAGACCACCCCCGCGCCCGCCCGCGACCACATCGTCGTCGGGGTCGACGGATCCGAATCGTCCGAGCAGGCGTTGCGCTGGGCAGCCTTCCTCGCTCGGACCACCGGTGCCACCCTGGACGCCGTGGCGGTGTGGAAGCCGCTCGCCGCCTACGGCTCGGTCGGTGACTGGAACCCCGTCGAGGGGCTGCGCGCGGTGGTCGACGAGACGCTCGCGAAGGTGTTCGGCGATCAACGTCCACCCGGCCTGGAGATCGTGGTGCGCGAGGGCGGCGCGGCCCGGGTACTGCTGGAGGCCAGCCGCGGCGCCCGCATGCTGGTGGTGGGCAGCCGCGGTCACGGCGGGTTCGCTGGTCTGTTACTGGGCTCGGTCAGCTCCGCCTGCGCCGCGCACGCCACGTGCCCGGTGCTCGTGGTGCACGGCGCGACCCCGCCACCCCCGGCCTGAGCCGCACTTCACACCCCGGTCTGAGCCGCACCTCGCCCACGGCTCAACGGGCGTCGAGCAGCCGGCGGCACTCCAGGGCGATCTGCAGGTCCTCCCTGGCGGCGACCGCCAGGACCTGCGCGGACGCGTCACCGGCGGTCAAGTCGGTATCACCCTGCGCGCGGTCGTTGCGACGCGGGTCGACCGCCACACCCAGCCAGTCCAGCTGCGCTGCCGCCCGCCGCCGCACCGTGGGGGAGTGCTCGCCGACCCCACCGGTGAACACGAGCACATCCACCCCGCGTGCGGCGGCGGCCATGGCGGCGATGCTGCCCACGAGCCGGTGCAGGTAGACGTCCAGAGCGAGCTGTGCCGCGGGGTCCCCCCCGTTCGCGCGCAGCTCGACCTCGCGCATGTCCGGCGTCCCGGCCAGGCCCAGCAGGCCGGAGTGGTGTTCCAGCGTCGTCGCGATCTCGTGCGGAGCGAGGTGCTCGTGCTCCTGAAGCCACAGCACGAGCCCCGGGTCCACCGTCCCCGAGCGGGTGGCCATGACCAGGCCCTCGAGCGGGGTGAAGCCCATCGTGGTGTCGACGCTGCGGCCGCCGACCACGGCGCACAACGACGCACCCGCACCCAGGTGACAGGTGATCACGCGCAAGCCTTCCGGTGACCGGGCGGCCAGCTCGGCGGCGCGGCGTGCGGCGTAGGCGTGCGAGAGGCCGTGAAAGCCGTAGCGGCGGATCCCGTACCGGCGCCGCCAGTCGGCCGGGATCGCATAGGTCGCGGCGGCGGGGGATATGGTGGCGTGGAAGGCGGTGTCGAAGCACGCCACCGCAGGCGTGTCGGGCAGCTGCGCGGTGACGGCGTCCAGTCCGGCCAGCGACGTCGGCTGGTGCAGCGGGGCGAGGTCGGTCAACGCCCGCAGCCGGTGCGTCACCCGGTCGTCGATGCGGACCGGGCCGCTGAACTCCGCGCCCCCGTGGACGATGCGATGCCCGACCACGTCAGGTGGGTCCCAGCCGCGCAGCGCCCCGGCCAGGGTCGCGGTGTCGACCCCGCCGGCGTCGGCCGACAGGTCCGCGCTGGCCAGCAGCTCATCGGTGTCCCCGAGCAGCCGCAGCTTCAGGCTGGAGGAGCCGGCGTTGACGACGAGGACGCGCACGGCTGCGCGGCCTCAGCTGTCGGCGTCGGGCGGTGCGGGCCAGGTCCAACCCGAGATGGCCGGGTCGTCCTCGCCGTGCTCGCGGGTGTAGGCGCGGGCGGCCAACCGGGCGTCGGACATCCGCTGGCGTAGCACCGCGGCCCGGCTGCCCAGCGATGGCACGCGGTCGATGACGTCCATGACCAGGTGGAACCGGTCGAGGTCGTTGAGCATCACCATGTCGAACGGGGTGGTGGTGGTGCCCTCCTCCTTGTAGCCGCGGACGTGGATCTGCTCGTGGTTGGTGCGCCGGTAGGTGAGCCGGTGGATCAGCCACGGGTAACCGTGGTAGGCGAATATCACCGGCTTGTCCACGGTGAACAGGGTGTCGAAGTCGCGGTCCGACAGCCCGTGCGGGTGCTCGGTGTCCGGTTGCAGCCGCATGATGTCGACGACGTTGACCAGGCGGACGTTCAGCTCGGGCAGGTGCTGGCGCAGCAGGTCCGCAGCGGCCAGGGTCTCCAGGGTGGGCACGTCGCCGGCGCAGGCCAGGACCACGTCGGGTTCGCCCGCTGCAGTACTCGCCCAATCCCAGATCCCCAGGCCCCGGGTGCAGTGGGCGATGGCCTCGTTTATGCCCAGGTAGGTCAGCGCCGGCTGCTTACCGGCCACGACCACGTTGACGTAGTTGCGGCTGCGCAGGCAGTGATCAGCCACCGACAGCAGCGTGTTGGTGTCCGGCGGCAGGTAGACCCGGACGACCTCGGCCTTCTTGTTCATCATGTGGTCGATGAACCCCGGGTCCTGGTGGGAGAAGCCGTTGTGGTCCTGGCCCCACACGTGCGACGTGAGCAGGTAGTTCAACGACGCCACCGGCCGCCGCCACGGGATGTCGCGGGTCACCTTCAGCCACTTGGTGTGCTGGTTGACCATCGAGTCGACGATATGGATGAACGCCTCGTAGCAGGTGAACATCCCGTGCCGGCCGGTGAGCAGGTAACCTTCCAGCCAGCCCTGGCACAGGTGCTCCGACAGCACCTCCATCACCCGGCCGTCGGACGCCAGATGGTCGTCGCCGGGCACCGTGTTGGCCTCCCAGGCCCGGTCGGTCTCCTCGAACACCGCCGAGAGCCGGTTCGACGCCGTTTCGTCGGGGCCCATGAGCCGGAACCGGTCGGGGTTTGCGGCGATCACGTCGCGCAGGAAACCGCCGAGCACCCGGGTTGCCTCGCTGGACCCGGTTGCGGGCTGATCCACCGCGACGGCGTAGTCGCGGAAGTCCGGCAGCTCCAGGTCGCGCAGCAGCAGACCACCGTTCGTGTGGGGGTTCGCGCTCATCCGCCGGTCCCCCTTCGGCGCGAGGGCGGCCAGCTCCGCAACGAGGGCTCCGTCGGCGTCGAAGAGCTCCTCGGGGCGGTAGCTGCGCATCCAGTCCTCGAGCATCCCCCGGTGCTCGGCGTTGGTGCGTGTCGCGGCCAGCGGCACCTGGTGCGCCCGGAACGTGCCCTCGACCGGGAGACCGTCGACCTCCTTGGGCCCGGTCCACCCCTTCGGCGTGCGCAACACGATCATCGGCCAGGCCGGGCGCTCGGTCTGTCGCCCGGCGCGGGCCTCCTGCTGGATGGTGGCGATGTCGTCGGTCACCCGGTCGAGGGTGGCGGCGAGCTGCTGATGCACCTCGGTCGGGTCGTCGCCGGTCACGAAGTGGGGCTGGTAGCCATAACCGCGCATCAGCGCCGCCAGCTCGTCGGTAGGGATCCGGGCCAGCACCGTGGGGCTGGCGATCTTGTACCCGTTGAGATGCAGCACCGGCAGCACCGCTCCGTCCCTGGCGGGGTTGAGGAACTTGTTGGAGTGCCAGCTGGCGGCCAGTGGCCCGGTCTCGGCTTCCCCGTCGCCGATCACGCACAGCACCAGCAGGTCCGGGTTGTCGAACGCCGCGCCGTAGGCGTGCACCAGGGCGTAGCCCAGCTCACCACCCTCGTGGATCGAGCCCGGCGTCTCCGGGGCGACGTGGCTCGGGATGCCGCCGGGAAAGGAGAACTGCCGAAACAGCGCCCGCATCCCGTTCTCGTCCCGGCCGATGTGGGAGTACACCTCGCTGTAGGTGCCGTCGAGGTAGGCGTTCGCCACCAGCCCCGGGCCGCCGTGCCCGGGCCCGGTCACGTAGATCGCGTTGAGGTCGCGCCGCCGGATGACCCGGTTCATGTGCGCGTACAGCAGGTTCAGCCCCGGCGTCGTGCCCCAGTGGCCGAGCAGCCGCGGCTTCACGTGCTCCGCGGCCAGCGGTTCCCGCAGCAACGGGTTGTCCAGCAGGTAGATCTGGCCTACCGACAGGTAGTTCGCCGCCCGCCAGTACGCGTCGATCCCGGCCAACTCCTGCTCCGACAGCACCTGGGTGGTCATCGACACCTCTCGCTCTGCTCGGTCCACCGCTCCACCGGGCGTGGGAGTGGACACCTCGATCCTCGTCCGCCGCCGGCCGGGCCCACCAGAGGCCTTGGGACCACCTCGACGGGACGTTCGACCCTGCCCGGAGTAGGCGCAGCTGCAGAACCCATCCGTCGCACTCGTGTTATCGGACCTTCGACCCTGGACGACGGTGGTCGATCGCTGCCACTAGCCTCGACGTCGTGGAGCCACGACAGCACCCGGAGTCAGGTGGCGCTGCGCTGGCTTCCCGGCAGCCGCCGGTGTCGCTGGTCGGGGCGAGGCTGGAGCTCGACGACCTGCTGACCCAGCTCGTCGACCGCGCTCAGGACGTGCTGGCCGCCCAGAGCCGGCTGCGGGGACTGTTGCGCGCCAACCGGCTCATCGTGGGTGATCTCGCGCTGCCGATCGTGTTGCGCCGGATCGTCGAGGCCGCCTGCGAGCTGGTGCACGCCCCCTTACGGGGCGTTGGGGGTGATCGCGCCCGGCGGTGGCCTGGAACAGTTCATCCACGTCGGCGTCGACGACGACACCGCGGCCCGCATCGGCCACCTTCCTGAGGGCCGGGGCCTCCTCGGCGCGCTGATCAACGATCCACGTCCACTGCGCCTGCGCCACATCACCGACGACCCGCGTTCGGTTGGGTTTCCGCCGAACCACCCGACGATGACCAGCTTCCTCGGAGTGCCCATCCGGGTGCGCGGCGAGGTGTTCGGCAACCTGTACCTCACGGGGCACGACGAACACGCGGTCACCGCTGAGGACGAGGAGCTGGTGTCCTCGTTGGCTGCGAGTGCCGGCGTCGCCATCGAGAACACGCGGTTGCTCGAGGAGGCCCGCCGACGGCAGGACTGGCTGCAGGCATCCACCGAGATCACCCGGCAGTTGCTGTCCAGCGAGGGCGAGGAACCGCTGCGGGTGATCGCGCGCCGGTTGCAGCAGTCGCCGACGCGGATGCGGTGAACGTTGTCCTGCCCACCCTGGACGGGCAACGGCTGATGGTCGAGGTGGCCACCGGTGCCGGGGCCGAACAGCTCACGGCGCTGAGCTACACCATCGACGGCACCGTGTCCCAGGTGGTGCTCGATACCGCGCGCCCGGTGCTCATCGGCGACATGACCGAAGAACGCCATCACACGGTGCATCTGGCCCAGGTGGTGTCGGTCGGCCCGCTCATGGTGCTGCCGTTGGTCGGCGCGCACCAGGTGCGCGGAGCCCTGGTGGTCGGCCGGTTGCAGGGACGACCGCGGTTCACCGCCACCGACCTGGACATGGCCACCACCTTCGCCAACCACGCCGCCGTCGCGCTCGAGCTGGCCGACGCCCGCGCAGACCGCGAGCAGATCGTCCTGCTGCAGGACCGCGACCGCATCGCGCGTGACCTGCACGACCACGTCATCCAGCGGCTGTTCGGCGCGGGCCTGACGGTCGAGAGCATTGCGTCCGGCTTGGGCGACGACGCCAAAGCGCCCCGACTGCAGCGGGTGGTCGACGACATCGACGAGACGATCCGGCAGATCCGCACGTCGATCTTCCAGCTCCGCGGTCCGCTGGGTCCCCAGACCGGTGCGGTGCGGGCGCAGCTGCTGACGGTGGTGGCTGAGGTCGCCCCGCTCCTCGGGTTCACCCCGCGCGCCACCTTCACCGGCCCGGTCGACGCCGTGATCCCCGACGCAGTACTCGACGACCTGATCGCGGTCGTTCGCGAGGCGTTGACCAACGTGGCCCGCCACGCGGAGGCCAGCTCCGCCCAGCTCCACCTCACGGCGGAGCACCGCCAGCTCACCCTCGATCTGATCGATGACGGCATCGGCATCGGCGACGAGGCGCGGCGCAGTGGGCTGGCGAACCTGCGCCAGCGCGCCGAGCACCATGGTGGCGAGCTCGTCGTCACCTCACCGTTTCGACCACCCGGGGTGGCCGGCCACGAAGCAATGTCCGGCGACGAAGGAGGCACGAGCGTGCAATGGACGATCCCACTGAGCTGAACGCCAGCGGCGTGTCCATCCGGGTGTTCCTCCTCGACGACCATGAGATCGTGCGGCGCGGCATCGCCGACCTGCTCGCCGCCGAGGCGGACATCACGGTGATCGGTGAGGCGGGCAGCGCCGCGGAGGCGATGGCCCGCATCCCGGCCGCTCGCCCCGACGTGGCCGTGCTGGACGCCCGGCTGCCCGACGGCAGCGGAATCGACGTCTGCCGTGACATCCGGTCGGCGATGCCCGAGGTGCGTTGCCTGATCCTGACCTCCTACGACGACAACGACGCCATCTTCGCCGCCGTGATGGCGGGGGCCGCTGGGTACTTACTGAAGGAGGTGCGGGGATCCTCGCTCGTCGACGGCATCAGGCAGGTCGCAGCGGGAAAATCTCTGCTCGACCCGTCGGTCACCGAGCGGCTGCTCACCCGGCTGCGGGAAGGGGAGCCGACGGACGAACGGCTGATCTCGCTGACGGACCGGGAGCGCGAGGTGCTGGCCCTCATCGCGGACGGATTGACCAACCGGCAGATCGGCGAACGTCTATTCCTCGCGGAGAAGACGGTCAAGAACTACGTGTCCGGGCTCCTGGCCAAGCTTGGCATGCAGCGCCGTACCCAGGCGGCCGTCTACGGGGCCCACGTCCGGCGCCCATAGCCGGGATTCCAGCACTCGGGCGGCTCAGCGGCGCTAGGCCCGGATGAGCGAGGCGAACACGACGACGTTGGACTCGTAGCTCCGGGTCTTCTCGTCGAACTTGCCTCCGCAGGTGATCAAGCGGAGGCCGGCATAGTCGATTTGGCCGTACACGGTGTCGGTGGGAAATTCGGCCTTCGAGTAGCTCTTGATGGCGTCGATGCGGAACCGCGCCATGCTCTTGTCCTCGCGGGCGACGTCGACGATCTGGCCCGGCTTCATGGAGCCCACGTTGAAGAAGACCCCGGGCCCCTTGTAGGAATCGACGTGGCCGATGATCACGGCCGGTCCCACCTCACCCGGCGTGGGTCCGAGGCGGTACCACGCAGCCTCGGTGTAGCTGGTGGGGACCTCCATCGTGTTGTCCTTGTTGAGCCCCACCCGCTCCTTGATGGGGGAGTTGATACCGACATCGGAGGCTCGCACCGACACCGGCGGCGATGGCGCCATACCTGGCGGGGGTGCCGTAACCGGTGCTGGCGCCGGCGCAGCACCGGCCGGTGCGGCAGCGGGGGTACTGGTCGTCGAGGATGGCAGCTGGTTCTCGACCGGCCCGCTCATGGCGGCGGGGATTGCGCCGAGCGCGGTGGGGGGAGCGGGCGGCCCTGAGGCGCTCGCGAAGTAGCGCCCGACCAGCAGCACGGTGACGGCGATCAGCGCCACACACAGCACCAGGTAGACCGGGCGTCGTGCCGCGGACGGCACCGCCGATCCGCTCGAGTGGGCCGACTTCCGGTGCCTCATCTAATCAGCTCGCTCTCTCCGGAGTTTCTTTCCTTCGCCGAGTGCGGACCGCGCCCGGCCCTGCGGGCTTCACGCCTGCAGGGCCGGGCCTGGTCCGAGCCACCTACTTGCTCGGTGTCGACCTACTCAGTGTCGCTGAACTATCCGGCGTTGTCGACCTCGGAGGTGACACCGTCGGATGCGGTCTTCTTGCTGTGCTGGTAGGCGCCAGCCGCCGCCACCGCACCGGCCGCGGCAACGACACCACCGATCAACAGCTCGTTGTTCCGGCCATCCGCGGTACCACCGGCACCGGTGGCCACACCACCGGACGGGGTGCCACTGGAGCCGGCGCCGCCACCGCTCTGGTTGAGCGACCCGTTGACGCCGGCGGGGAAGAACCCACCCGACGTCGCCACCTTGGGCGTGAGGTAGACGATGTTCAGGACACGACCCGGAGTCCGGCCGAACGCAATTCCGTTTTCGTCGAGGGGAACGATGTTCGCGGCACCGTTCACGCTGATGCCCTGATCGTCGGTACCCACACCATCGAGGCTGCCCCGGGCCGCGGAGATCTTGCCCGCCGCGGCTTGCGCGTCGACTCCGAGCCCGTACAGCACCGTGCGGATCAGCGATGCGTGGTACGCCTCGGCAGCCAGAATGCCCGCTGCCGCACTGAGGTAGGTCTTGTTGCTGATCAGTGGCGCCGCGCCCTTGTAGGCGGTTACCCCCACGTCCTCGAATACGAACGCTCCGAGCAGGAAGCTCAGCTCGTCCTTGTAGGGATCGAAGTTGTCACCCAGGCCGGCTGCCTTGGCCGCGGCCTTGAAGCTCGCGTCGAGGTCGATCGCCGGGCGGGACACCGCGGCACCACCCAGTGCCGTGCGCAGAAACACCACGTGGTTCTTCTCGTCCTTGGCGATCTCCAGCGCGTAGGACTTGATCGCCGGGGTCTGGAACGTGACCTGGCGACCACCGCTCACCCCACCCGGGGTCCCGGTTCCGCCGACGATGTTGTTGTCCAGGCCAGCACCGGTCGTCGCCCGTGCGTAGAACTCGGCCTCCAGGTATTCCAGGTTCAACGCGAAATTCAGGATGGCCGCGTCACTGGGCCCTCCGGTGTCGGCGGCGAATGCCTCGGGCGCACCGAGCAGCGAGGCGGCGCCCACGCCGAGCCCCGTCATGCCGGCTGCCCTCAAGAACCGCCGACGGTCCAACTGGTTCTCGGCACTGCGATTGATCGCATTGCTGATGAACTTCGACTCAAACATTGTCACTCCCCAAACGTTCGGGCCTGTGGCGGTAGCAACCACTGTGCGGGCTCACCGTATCGCGAGCGACCACACCACCACCACCGTCACAGCCAGACCGACCGTGACGCACATCATGCTAGGGGGCAACGCTGCCAAGCCCCGTCATTGATCTTGTTTCTTTACCTAATTGTGATCAGGGTCACGCAACGTCGTCGCTCCCCTGTATAACGCGGTTGATCACCCATGAGAGCGAACAATCCCGACCCCCGCTCCGGAACACGTGCTCAGGCCCCGACAATGCTCGCCGACAATGATCACCGGCAGATCACCGGCAGATCCCTCCCCCCGATGATCGGCGGACTGGAGACACCCTGCCTGGCGTGCGGGGACTGACGGCGGCCAACTCGGTGCGACCCAGCAGCGCGACGAGGAGTGTCGATCGCGTGAGGTGTCGATCGCGTAACACAATGACAAGCATCGTGCGCGGCAATCTGCCATTCAAGTTCTGCGGGCGCGATGTCGTAGGTTGTGCCCTCGTCCGCGAGTACGTGACCACCCTGCCCATGCACATGCACCAGTTCGTCCCGGACGAGCGGTGCGAGCTGGGCGCAGGTGGCGGAGGTGCTCATCGTCAGATCGACTGACGGTAGCCGAAGAACTCGTGGTCCTGATTGTAGCCGCCGTAGCCGCCGCCAACGTCCGCGAAGTCCGCGACGAACTCGATCCCTTTGATCCACTTGACCAGCTTGAAGCCGAGCTGGACCTCGTTGCGCAGCCGCAGGGGCGCGCCGTGCCCGAACGACAGCGGCCGTCCGTTCATGTCGTAGGCCAGCATGCTGAGGTGATAGCTCATCTGCTCGATGGGATGAGCGTCGTAGTAGCTGCCCCCGTCGGGTCCGTCTCCGAGGGAATAGAAGACGACCCACCTCGCCTCGGGCTGCGGCCTGACCAGGTCCATGACGGTCTGCATCGATACTCCACCCCATTTGGCGATGCCGGACCAGCCCTGGATGCAGAAGTGCTGGGTGATCTGCTCATGGTGGGGTAGTGCTCGCAGCTGGACCAGGTCGAGGTCGACGGGATTGTCGACCAGGCCGTTTATCCGCAGCCGGTAGTCGGCGAAGTTGGTGGTGAACAGCGCCGTGTACTCCGGTGAGTCGGGGTACTGCCCGTTGTGCCAGAGGTAGGGCGAGATGTCTTTCTCGGTGTACTGGCCGGGCTTCGCGTCGATGTGTTCGAAGAGGCGCTGCGCCGGGCCGATCAGCGCGTAGCCGACCCGCTGCACCACCCTGGGGTGGCGCAGGGTGAATGGGGTGGCCGCCACCCAGCCGACGATGACGATGATCATCGAGGCCGCGAAGACCCAGAAACCTACCCAGGTGTCCTCATTGCGTCCGGCGTAGATGTGGTTGAGGTTACGCAGCAGACCCGTGGTGAACACCAGGGCGACGTGAATCACGATGAACAGCAGGAACCACACCAGCACAAGGAAGTGCAGCGACTGTGCGGTCTGGATGCTGAACACTGTGCTAATTCGCCTGAAGCGGGTCGACAGCGCGGGCGACATGCCCAGGCCGGTGATGAGCGCGAGCGGGGCGGCGAGGAAGACCGTCACGAAGTACGCGATCAA
>JAABVA010003796.1_pt1 | contig 14214 bp, 13 predicted proteins | sample 5560331 | NCBI WGS metagenome assembly JAABVA01 (sample SAMN12812661, study PRJNA571458) | rock metagenome | isolation source: Antarctica rocks | place: Antarctica: Victoria Land, Mt New Zealand sud | collected 2016-01-07 | reverse complement strand
ACAAGTGTTTCCAGTTCGACTTAAAAAGCGTATTCAGATCGCTTAACGAATCGTGGTGGTGGTCTGGCTCACTCAGGCAGCCAGTGAAAACTCTGCATCTACCCCAGAGGTGCCCTTAACATTGCATAGACTTCGCATCCATTGCGTGTAGGCGTCGACTTCGGCCCGTTTCGCACACGGTACGCAATGATCGGGTGGTTTTCATACCCACTTTGGTCGCAGCCCTCTGTTCTGTTGAGGCCACTGCAAGGCGCGTCAGCAACGCCTGCGCGACGCCACCGTGGCACCTTGCACTGCGACAACTACAGCTCGACCGGTGACTCTATTAGCTCTGAAAGGCAAGCCTTTCAGGTTCCCAGCCTGCACCGCGTGGAGGAAGAGTCTTCGCAGGCCGCCAACTCAAGTGAGGTGCTTAAGGCCTGTTCAAGAATTCGAGTGTTGCGCGTAGGGCAGAGGCTAAGGCTAAGAGCGAGAGAGCTCAGCTTCTGATGACTAATCAGGTCTCCACGAGCCTGGTTTTTATAACTGCTTTCCACCTAAGCACAGGCACTTCCACCCGCCTACTGATCACCACACTTGTTGCAACAAAGTAACCAAAGCTATCGTGGGTTATATTTCTAACACAGTCCTTATTTTCAATATTCTCATGCCTTTGCTTTCACTGACCATGATTTAGGGAAAACCACGGCGAGTAGCGACAGCACTGAGGAAGTTGGACGATGTATTCCTTTTGTCTAGACCATAAAGAACTACCACCCATGCTCTACCGTATTCAATATGATGGTTGCATGACAATCTACTGCTGTTCCGGGTTTGCTGCAAGGGACACCGAAACAATTTACACTGAGCCGGACGATATATTTGGTGCCGCGGTGAAAGATCATCTCTGCTGGAAACCGTTTCACCCAAGCATTTTCATCTCCCTTTTTGCAACTAAGGGACACGCAGAAGATTGGGCACTTCAGTGGAGTGCAGGTCATGACGGCAGATCGTGTGATGTGTTTTGGATTGAAGCATCCAAGCTTGCGGGATCATATGTCTTTCACGCAGATAAGATCCGGAAGGATTTGGAGTTGCATGTGCCTTTAGAGGCAGAAGCAAGCATCCTTGATGAGTATCTTATCGCCTATAGTGTTCCTGAACGAGCAATAGTGGGACGTCAAAGTGTGGAGGATATCCAAAGGGGTGAGTAACCTTCTCCTCAAGAAAAGCAAAATGTAGAGATTATACATATCTGATAGCTCCACAGAGCGTTATAACCAAAACCCTCGTAATTCAACCATGCCTCCTCTTCGCCAAGATGTCGCGAGTCAGGACACACTCGATAAATTTAACGCGCTCGGTATCTGAATTCTAATGTCTTGTACTTTGGAAGAGTTAGCTTAATGATTCCTGGCGTGTCTGGATATCATTTGCCAGTCACCTCATGCTGATATTGCTAAGCATGCTCATGCCGGCGAGGTGGTCTTGAAGCGTTCTGAACAGATCCACTTTGTGTTTGCGGTTGCTCTGTAAACCAATGTGCTGTCTGCACCCGCCTACCTGAACTTCAGCAAGTTGACATGAGTCTTATTGTGGATCTATCGTGTAGAGATTTGATTCTTGTCTGTAAGCAATTCACATTAAAACAATAACTGTGTAACAAACAGCTTACGGACTTGATCAGTGGGTTGATTAGATAAATCATTACTGGAAAAAAATATATCTACATGAAGTAGTGCTTTCTCCCTTCAATTTAAATGAATGCAATATCCTCAGGTTGACCAGTCATCCTACACCTCGCTGTCGTCCCCTCGCCGTCAGCGTTGTCACAGACAGTGTACTCTTAAGCAAACCCATGTTGCTGGCGGTCTACTCTGCCGCCGGATAATTCCAGTAGAGCTCGGGCAAGTGAAGTCATTTGAGTTTCATCACTTCTCGTTCTTTCCGGTGGTACTGGACGTCGTAAGAAAGATTGGAGACTTTCAAGTAGGTTGTCCTTATCGCTGGTCAAGTAGTCATAGGTGTCAAAAGACTCGATATCTGTCTCGTAATTCAGAAATCTAGAACATTACATTATTGAAGTTGCCCTCTAATGGACTTTCACCTGGCAAACCTTGTCGCATCAGGATCGACTCCTTGCTTCCAGCATCCGCTTCTCGCTCTCAGCATCCATTTCTAGATCCAAATTCACTTCTTGCTCCCAGCATCCGCTTCCTGATCCCAGAATTCACTTTTTGTCAGTTTGTCAACTGTGTCTTCTTTCCCTTGTAGTGTCTTGAGGATGTCTGATCTGGGAGGTCAGGATGCGTCAGAAAAGATCTAGGACATGCGCATTAGCTTTGTTTTGATCTAATAATAGTAGTCATGCATCGAGTGCACAGGACTGCTTATTAAGTAGGGTAATGTCATTTATTTTAGCTTGGGGTAGAATAGAAACTCCCAGAATACAGCGGCTTTCTCTGGGTACTAGAATTGAGCAAATTGACCTTATCATCGATAGTTTTAGTCCTACCTTGCTCATGCGAAGAGAGTGGGTCAAAACTCATGATATGAGCAGGCAACATGAGCCCTTGTGCGGCATATGGACCAACTCTCATGTCTTTGTTTTCTTCTCTGTGTTCTCCTATTTCCTCTCCTTCTGCGTTCTACTCCCTCTTTGATGCCTTCTTCCATTCCAATTTCCCTTTCCATACCCCGCCATGGCCTATTTCCTCCCCCATTGCCCGACGTGTATACTCAGAAGCATCTCCAACGTAGGGCGTATGATGCGGCACACAGCGCATCCCAATTGGGTATAGCGCTGCCGCGCAGAGGTTTCATCTCTCGCAGTCAACCCCACTACTTCATCATTACCTTCAATTCGTTTCAATGTACGGCTGTTGATCTCAATAAGGCCCACATGTGCCATCACTAGTACAAGATACTCACACAGCCATGCCGAACGTAAATGGCCACCCTCGACTCCCTAAAGAGGGCCCTTAGGCAGAAAGCCAAGGCAACGGCGTCGTCCCCGAAGCAATCGTTGTCCGACACACAGTACAGCGCCGGCTTCGATATCTTTGGTGCGGGGCTCAGGATGGATGACGTACCAAGACTTCATTATCCCTCAACTATCTCAGCTGCTAAGCCCTCTCTTCAACTCGCGTATCCATATATCGGCACTAGAGATCGGACCCGGCCCGAAGAGCCTACTTGGATATCTTCCCGGCCGTCTGAGAGGGAAGGTCAGGAGATACACTGCATTCGAGCCTAACGGCTTGTTTGCCACAACGTTGGAAGAATGGCTTTGCTCTACCTCCGAGATGGAGTCCCCGCTGCCCTGTCTGGAAAGCCCGCCCGACATAAGTTGAATTCCATTCGTTCTGGAGGACAATATAGGGAGCGGTACCGGTACCGGTATGAGTGATGATGATGAAAATACGACATCATCCTATTCTGCCACAGCATGTACGGCATGAAGCCCAAACACAGGTTCATCAAACGGGCGCTGGAAATGCTTGTTGAGCGGCCACCAGGCGGAATGGTGGCGGTTTTCCATCGTGATGGGGCCCTGCACCTCGACGGTTTGGTGTGCCATCGAACGGCTTCTTTCCCTACCGGAGTCGTTCGCGTGGCAAATGACGACAAGGTACTAGACTGTTTTGCTCCTTTCGTCGCGGGGCTTGTCATGCAGGGTGTGGATGTGGACAAGGCTATCCGAGTCAAGTGGCGTAAGGTGTGCCGCGCCTTGGGCCGTTGTGAGGGACCCCACCCAGACCATCTCTTGTTCAGCTCGCCCAACGTCATGGCGGCCTTTACCCAACATGCGACCACGTTGCCGGAGCTGACGGCGCAGGTGCCATTGGTGAAGGGGTACCAGACGGTCAAAAACCGGGAGGCTCGCCTCCACCGCCCCTCCGCAATTATTTAGGCCGACAGAGGTCCGACATGTCCAGCAGTGCGTTCGATGGGCTCTGAAGCACGGGCTCGGCCTGACCGTCGTTGGCGGGGGTCATAGCGGCCACTGTCTCTGGCCCAATGTTGTCTCGGTCGATATGAGCGCCTTTGACCAAGTACACATTCTCACGGCAGGGGAGGATGGAGGAGATTCCGGTTCCGATTCCGGTTCCTTGGTTGTCGCCGAGGCCGGCTGCAAGACGGGGGATATCGTCTGTAAGACCATGGTGACGGGCGTGACAGTACCTCTGGGGGCTCGCCCAAGCGTAGGTGCGGGGCTGTGGCTACAAGGCGGCATTGGGCACCTGGCTAGGTTGCATGGCTCGCGTGCGACGCCATTGTCGGTGCCGCTGTGGCCAGCGTTGACTCTAGCCAGGTTATCTGCGTCGGCCGTGTACCAAGCCAACACCGGCTGGCCGGTGCCGTTCGCCCGGAAAACGAACCCGATCTCTTATGGGCGATTGAAGGTGCCGGGACCAACTTTGGCATCGTGGTCAGCGTGACTTTCAAGGCTTACGCGGCTCCGATCTACTTGACTCGAAAATGGGTTGTCCCGCTCAGTGACAACCTCGAGGCGCGGCTCAGGCTTAGCGACTTTGATAAACCCGTCGCCAGGAAGCTCCCCCAGAACTGTTCTGCAGACGCGTATCTGTACTGGGATGCCGGTCAGCTGCATCTTGGCGTGATCATGTTCGAATCTTCCACGACTAGGCTCACCTTTGCAACACCCATGCCCACGCCTATAGGTGCAATTTGGGGGCTGGACGGCGATTCTAAGGCCGTGGACGGCGTCGGTTTGTTCGAGACCGAGATGTACGTGTCCGGGATGCACGGCGGCCACGGCGGCGGCAAGACCTCCTCATTCAAGCGATGTTTATTCTTAAAACGCATCAGAGAAGCGAACGTCGCCGACCGCTTGGTGGCGGCCATTGAGACTCGTTCCTCGCCACTCTGCTATCTCCATCTGCTGCAAGGTGGCGGAGCGGTCGGCGACGTTGCGGCCGATGCCACTGCTTTTGGCTGTCGAGACTGGGACTTTGCCTGTGTGATAACCGGTGTCTGGCCCCGCGATCAAGATGGCACCGAAGCCGCACGATCTGCCGTGCGGTGGGTTTACAACGTCGCCAGGGACTTGTTGTCCTTGAGTAGCGGAGCTTACGGCGCCGACCTTGGCCGGACCCAAGAGACGCCGCGCTGGCGGTCAAGGCTTTTGGACCGAACCGGCCGCGCCTAGCCCGTCTCAAAAACAGCTTGGACCCCCGTAATGTGCTGGCTTACGCCTGCCCGCTCCCGAAAACGCTGATGGAGCAGAAGCTTATCATTCTTGTTACGGGCCAAAGCTGCGCCGGCAAGGACTATTGTGCCGACGTCTGGGTCTCCGTATTCATCAGATGCACCCCAAAAAGCCTCACGGCGCATGCAGTCAGCATTAGCGATGCGATCAAGCAAGAATACGCCGCGGCTACCGGTGCCGACCTGAGCCGCCTGCGTTGGGACCGTGCCTACAAGGAGCAACACCGGCCAGCGTTGACGACATTTTTCCAGGGACAGGCGCGGCAACGACCTCGGCTGCCAGAGGAGCATTTTCTGAATGCGGTGTACGGCGCCGTAGATGTGGACGTGCTGCTAATCACCGGGATGAGAGACGAGGCACCGGTCACAGCCTTGTCGCATTTGGTGCTAGACAGCAGGCTACTCGAGGTTCACGTCCAAGCTAGTGAACAGACGCGGCGGATTCGCCGAGGGTGCCACGGCGGTGACGGCGATGGTGACGACAACAAGAACAGCAACAATAGCGGGTCGAATTTGACGGCATTGGACTACTGCCCCAGTCTCATCTTCGACAATGACACGACCGGAAACGAGGCAGCGCAAAGGTTTGCCGAACACTACCTGCTTCCCTTCTTCCACGAGGACCTGCAGCGACTGGCCAATATGGTGCGCCCGGTACCCGATTTCCCATGCCCGGGCAATGGGTTCCGCCACGTGCTCGGTATCTCACAGCAGCCGGGTGGGCTGGCACTGTGCACGTCTCTGCTGCAAACCCATTTTACCGGTGACTGGGCAAAGTCGATGCGGTGGCGTGTTGCGAGGTCGGCGGCTTTGTCTATGCGTCGGCGTCGGCTTCGCGGGTCGATGTGCCCTTGGTGCTGATTTGCGAAGCTGGCAAGCTCCCCCCACCCACCGTTTCTGTTATCAAGCCCCCGTCGCATATCTCGTCTTTGGCATCCAACAATTCGAAAGAGAAACGGATCGAGATGGAGCGGGATGTGGTCCCCAGGGGCGCGTCAGTGGTGATGGTGGACGATGTGCTTTCCACGGGGGAGACGCTATGTGCGGTGCTACAGCTATTAGATGAAGCTGGCATCGGCGCCGAGGATGTCAGCATCATGGCCGTGGCCGAGTTCCCGGTTCATCGTGGCCGGGAACTGCTGCGCCAAAGTGGGTTTGGCAGAATCAATATTCAAAGCCTTTTGGTCTTTGGCGGTGCTTGGGAAAGGAAGGAAAGGATCTCGGAATCTTGGATTTTTGATAGGGATATCTTGTGATAGGTGTGATTCGGGCAATTTGGAACTTCTGTACTATCGTTCCATATGCAGATCAATCAATCTCGCTGTCACGACCAGGGTCGAGGAGTGGGCCGCCAAGGGCCGGCCCAAGGGGAAAGACTCCGCACAGCCACAATCCTGACATCCAAATGCTGGGCTACCTGATTAGCGTAAGCGACCACTGAATATTGTCACGTAGCCTCCAATGCCGTTACACGCAAACACCTCGCGCTCTGATGAGTCCGATGATGGCAGCGCATAAAGTTGCATAATGCGCACTTGGCAAGCCGATGCGGTGGGTAAAAACGACCCAGATGCTTCTTTAGTGTCAGATGCCTCTTGGTCCAGCGAAAAATCCATGCAGAGGAAGGCCAAAAAGCTTGGCAGACGTGCAACAGGAGCGGATGGTGGTCGGCCAGGGTCCGAACCATGAGCATGTTGAGCATGGCGTCACCGAGAAACTCGAGCCGCTGCTACGAATTGGTCGATATGTCTCCAATCATGGACAGATGCATGATGGCTTCATGCTGAATCCTTGGATCGGTGAAATGGTAGTCGATCAAGAACTCAAGCTAACGATAGTGATATTGTGGTATTGCGAAGCCATTGGACGTCGGGACAAGATTCAGCACTGGGCTCAGATGTTCAATAACTGGGAGAAGAATATGTGCACACTGGACCGCCCTCGACAGTTCCCCGTCAAAGCGGCGCCGATGAGCATTTCGACCACGTCCGCTAGTATTTTGATAGACATGGTACGAGTCGTCAATGCCGTGTCTGCTGCGATAAGCCTGTTGACGCATTCCAGTGCCCACTTTGTGGCAGCAAAGAACTCAAGGAGTCAATCTACAACTTTTAGGCGTGTGATACGCTAGGCCTAAAGAGGGTAATGGAGAAATTTGGATGTGGCACATTATATCAGAGCTCTAACTTAGCGAAGTCCGCTAAGTGCCTCTCTGAAAGCAACCTGTCCCTGTTCGAACATATCCTTGCGCCCTTCAAGAAAACTTCTTTGTTGAGTGACCTCAGCTGGCTCTGCAGCTACATAGCTTACCTGATCGTCTGCTAGACCTGCAATAATGAATGGAGAGATAACGTTAGTTGGAAGAGTCTCGATAAGGTGACGTTCAACAACTTGTTTCGTGACAACCCCAACAAAGTATTTTAACTCGTCCTGTCAAAGTCGTTAGCGACTGACATGAAAAGATTTGGCGAGGCAAAAACCTTGTAATAAGCCATCTCAGCGTTGAGGGCTTCCTCGGCCGAAAATCGATCCATATCCGGTTCGATTTGCTTGGTGACCGCATCCTGAAGAGTTTGAGGGTTGACGTACTTTTTTGATGTAAATCCAGAACCCGCCGTCCAGGTCTTCTCCTGTACTTGCACAGTCGCACCCTCCACAATGCGCATGATAGCCTTTTCATGGGGTTTCTGCCGCATCCTTTGGATGGTCGTCGTGTAGTAGTGGTTGTATGTGATGGGATGCCTGCTTTTGTCTTTGATGATCTTTGCGAGCTCAGCGTGAGCTGCCGCTAGTGCGTCTTTCAACGCACGTTCAATCCTCAGACCGAGGAGTCGAGAATGAACCTCAGGAGTGGCGACATGTTGAAGAACAAGGTCGACGAACATGCGGCAGATCGTAGCGACTTGATCAATGTGTGTCAGAGAAAGTGCGTTCCATGCTTCCGACTGCTCCCAAAAGAGGTGGCTTATCAACATTGGATTGAAGTTGCCGGGCAACTCGCACCCACGCGATCTTTGCAGTACTCGGAGTACCCAGTGCACGGCCTCTAATCGAGAAATGCATCTTGGAGCAATATTTGTGGCGGTGAGGCCTCCTGGGTCTTTTTTGGAGATGAAATCGGCGTCTTCAGGATTTTCGCCGTCGTCTGAAGTCGCTTCCGGAGAGGCAGATTTAGATTCAGCAGGACTACTAGTGGCTTCTTGTTCTGCTGTGCTGACCTTGTTATGACTAATTGCGAATTTGTGTCCACAAAGTCGCATCTTGCGGGCAAATTAAAGGTTTAGATGCTGAACAACGGCCCTCAGCCGCGGTAGGTTCTGTCTCGCATCAATTGCAGCTTCTGTGTTCGCCGCCCCAAAGAATGGATGCTCATAGTGCCCTTGGACCGCTGATCTGAAGATGTCGTGTACTGTCATGCTGATCCCCATAAGGTATTGTCTCTGTTCCGCCACAGTAGGTCTCTTTCCGCCCAAGCGCGCGAGTTCCTCGATCGTTTTGAATAACTTGAATTCCAACTCTTTTTGAAGGTCGGGAAGTTCTTTCTTCAAGAGATCCTGTAAAAGCCGGCTGAGACGCAATCGTAAAGAATCTACACCGACCATATCCCGGGGCAAGTCTCTGTAACTACCCTTGCTGAAAAAGAGGCTCTCAGATTCATTGCGTTGCCTGAAGCTACTTGAGAAATCCCCGTCCACCCGGTTCTTTACTATATGCCATCCAAGTTCCAAGTAGATATCAGTATTTCTGGCAAGACCAATCCAGGTTCTTTCATTGTCGGAACCCGGCCGTAGGAAATCAGGCTTGGTGATGATGCCGAGCGTACGACTGCCCTTCGCGTCGATGCGACGGCAGTATTCAAGAATAATTTGATTCGCATAGTCATTCTTGGCTGATATTACGGCGAGGATGATCGTCCTTTCGTTGGAGATATACTCTTCCACGAGAGCTCGAATAAGCTGAATGTCGCTGTCGCTCTGTGGTTTGTTCTTGGCATGGATCAACCCCGGAAGGTCAACTACCGTCCTGGATAGCTCAGCTTCTGCCAGACCAGTAATATCATATAAACTCACAGTTGCGGACAGTCTGGACCACAGGTTTCAATGCTCAGAATATCCCTCGCAAACGCGACAACGCTAGCTGCGATTCTCTAACGGCTGACCTGCTTCTACCTGATCAGGCTGTTTAAAGGGCAACGCCCGGGGCAACCAACCACAAAGGGCCCCAGCTGCAAGGGCTGGTGTTTGAGCAGAACCTGCGGAGCAAAGACTGATTGCTGTGCAAGACGAGCTTGCTAAAGCTCCGAACCTAGAAGTCATGAATGATGTCTTTGCAAACAGACTTTCCAATCCGGCTCAGCCCAGAGAAGAAGCATCGAGAAACACTACAAAGTCACAGCCCAAGCACCCAGCAACATCATCGGGAGGTCCACCCAGAAGTTTGCAAACGGCGGTGAAGCACCAAGGAAACCCTCGGTATGTTCAGTCCAGTGCGCTCCACAACAAGAAGAGTAAAGGTCAGCAAGGTTTGATGAGTCCGCTATCCACAGTGTCGGCGGTACACAGAATGTTGAAACTGAGTGAGAAGCACAAAGTCATTGCAACACAGACCATCGTCATCTGCTCGGAGATATGAAAGTAGTGACAGTGATTAAGACAGTTCATGGTACACATGGGAAATAAAGCAGACTGGCAGCTATACTCAAGACAGGGGACAAGGGGGCACCCCTCAAGGGGTCAACCCAGCTCAGATGGGTGGGAGGCGTGTAAGAAGGTCTAAGAACTCACATGGTGGAAGAGTGAGGAGGTCGCCGAGCCAGGAGTTCTGGCGACGGGACCAAGTAGACCCAATCATGGGGTGTTGTTGTGAAGGTCCACCTCAGGGGTGACGCCGCTGTACAGCGCTTTCTAATAATACCACCGTATTCGGGTGGTAACTGTACCTCAGTATAACCCTAAGTAATTATCCCGACAACACAATATTTAATTCATGGAACCGCTCACGCTTCTGGGTCATCCCAATTAAACGCCAGAAGGCCCAACATTGTAGGCGTCGTGCCGTAGAGAACAACTTTTAGTGGTAAGTGGGCGAGAAGAAGTGTTGGAGGTAATGAAGTAGGAGGCAAGTTCAAGTGGAAGTAAGATTGGATTCGGAAGGTTCTGTACTGAACTTAAGGACTTCAACTTCGCCATCTCTTCAAGCACAGTCTGAGAAACACGGCACGCCCAAACTTCCCAGAGCTGATGGAGCTGGTCCACAACAGCACTGCATCAGCTACTTGTCACACCCGTCCGGTCCTCAGATCTGAGCACCAGACAAGCTCTCAAAAAGAGATAGCTTTCTAACGGTTGAAAACAGGGGGGTACAACAGTGCTAATATATTTTATTACTCCTTTCTGATGAGTCCGGCGATGTGGCGACACATCCGGGACTTGAAACCCGCTTTCTCAATAATGCCGGATGGGTCGGGACTCTCAATCGGCGGCGGAGCCCTGAATCCATCAGCAAGCAACAGTCGCGGTCTCTTGAATTCTGAAGATCCCGAAAGCCTACTCGGTGGACTGCCGGTCTGGAATGCAATGTGTGTGAGAAGTTTCAGTGGAAGAAGTTGGTGACCTGAATGCTGCTCGGAGCAGTGGGCTACAGAGCGACACACGTCACTGGGATGATGAATGTGGCGTTCAGAATTGCTGAGATCACCAATGATGAAATCATGATAGCTGTCATCTGAACTGTGGCATTGCCCTAATGATACACTCTGTTGTTGAGGTTGCTTCAGATGATAAGGGGTGCTGATGGACTCCCTGAGTTGCATGTTGTTGTTGTTGTTGTTGTTGTTGTTGTTGTTGTTGTTGTTGTTGTTGTTGTCTGTCTCTAGTCTCAACCAGATCCAAAGCCCAGGGGTTCCCAGCTTTTCTGCGTCCCATCTGCTCACCAGAGTCCGTTGTCACTGCCAATGACCAGGGAAAAAAAGACAGGTCAGGAGTAAAGCTTCCATATTGCATCTGTGAGAAGTGTAGATCTCAAGGCACATTTGTGATCACTGAGTCTGAGAAGTATTATTGTTACTGCTGCATGCAACTCATGATTGCAAAGCAGTCGCTGCATGAGTCAGTCTGTGACCTCGTTCTGAGACACCCCTTGATTGAGTAAGTCATGAGCAAACATCATTCAATCTAGATGACTCATCGGGTAGGGTTTTCAGATCATGTCTATGTCATCCACACTCTGCTTGAGGTGAAGCCACTTTGAAAGAAACACTGCACATGAAGATACATGGTAATGATGGTACAATTCATCTTTAATGAGGGCTTCAATGTCCTGGTCCCACCTGAACTCAGTGCTCAGCAACTCCCCACGGAATTTGTTGGGTGTCTGTTCCTGACTCTGCTGTTGTGGGTCCGGCAGAAGTTCAACGTTGTCATCCAATCAGTGCCGTCGTCAACGCTCGCGAACATCGTCCACAAACATGCTGAATGGTTTGTTTTGATAGGGGTACCGTAGACCTCGCTGGGACTCTCGAAGTCCCCGCCAATCTGACCTCTGGGCGCAGAGCACCACATCACCTGTGGATGAGAATGATTGCCAATACTCTACTATCTGTTGGTACTCTTCTGGCGGGTTTTGTAGGGGGACGTCGAGGTGGGGCGGGTAGCAGGGAGGACAGCCGTCACTTTCCAGGTCCTGACGAGCCTGGGTTTTGTGCATGCGACATTCTTCATCGTCTTCTTCGTCGTCCGGAGGCGGTGTGATGGTTTTGCGTTGATATTGGGTCAGTATGTGAAGATTATAGTTTAGGACAATATGAACAAACTGCAGTCTCAGCTGGAGAGCATCAGCGTCTAGATGGTCTGGTATCAAACGCTGCCTTGAGGATACGTGAGTTAGCGCGGTGTGACTGGTCATGTCTGGCATTGTCACAGCCCCATACTCTGCTTTCTTGAAAACTGCAATGCGTAGGGACTTGGAAAGTGTTACTGACTAGAACCTCTCTCGTTTTCCTTTCAAGCCACAAACAGCCTCGAGCCTCTCTATCGCTCCACCAGTATTCCTCAACACGCACAAGTAAGACTGCCAATCTTCAATGTGGACCTCAAACTAACCCTCATATCATTCTTAGACATCCTCTTGAAAGCCATCTAGCCCATGTTGCTTAGGGTTTAACCCTTTGAGGCTCTGCGGCCGCCACGATGTGGAGGCCAGATGGAAGCCACATGGGGTTTAGGCTCGACGCACCTAATAGATCGAGACCCTCAATACGACACCGCTAATCTCAATTTGAGAGGGACAGCGACAGCCTATATGGCACCATGGCCTATCAACGTCTGACCACGCGTTCAGACCGCGACGCCTCGTGATCCCGCGATCGCTTCATAAGGACATTTTCGAACTGATACACACAAAGGATGGACATCCGGGTCTCTAGAGATGTATGGATCAACTACAGTCAAGTTCTACGTCAAATGAGCTTCCAAACACCTACAGGACTACCTGACGCATTGCCCGGAATGCCTAGTCCTTCAAACGCGACGGCATAAGCCTTATGGGTCTCTACGGCCTATCCAATCGCCTCCAATTCCTTTCCATTAAGTCATACTAGCTTTACCCAAATCCGCTGAGCCGGACACATACGATTGCCTCCTCTCGGTCACAGGTAAATTCAGTAAACGAATCACGCTGATGCCTGGATAGACCACCTATACTGCGGAACAGTGGGCCCACAGCCTACTGACATGACTATATCTTGTGGACTGGGGCCTACCTTATCTAAGGCCATTGTTTCGATCGGGACCCGAAGTTCCTATCTGAATTATGGAGGGCCTTATCCAAAAAGCTGGGCGTAGGTAAGCCTCCTATATACAACAGCCTACCACAGCTGCGTCTGCGCCCAGACAAGCGGTTTCTGCTTGACCGCCTTGGCACCCGTATGAACACCGATAGCCTGATCATGCTGAGCTCCTTCAATGAGCGCGACATGCTCAAGGTGCTGCGCAAGTTTTTCGTATTCCGACATTATCGCGCTGCGTTAACGCCAACGTTTAAACATAACCGCTATGGCGCCTTATCGCCCACTTGAGCGCCAGCAAGGCAATGGCGGCACCAAGGGCCCAAGCGTTGTCCCAAAGTTCAATATTATGACGCTTGTCCACTTCAATCACGTCCGGATCGGTAACCTTTGAGTCTTCCCAAAAATGATCTGACTGTTAGAAATGCTGGGCCTTGATCTGTACAGCAATTTGTGTCAGCAAGTCAGAGCGTGGGGCGCCGCACGTCAGTTCCACAGCGCGCGATTCTACCACAAAAGCTGCAGTCCCGCGGCCAAGTTCCACTTGGCCCACAATGGCGTGGCCAAGACGTAGCGCTGGCATGCAATGCCTGTCTCGCCTGCCACTACGTCGTCTATGCGCGTCGTATTGCGGCGGGTATCTTCCAAGGTTTCCCGCAAATGGGCAAACGACACAGCCCAGCAATCCGTGTTGAGCACTATAGAGCTCAGATCGGCGGCTGCATTGACGTCAAAGCGGCTCTTGTCAGGAACACCCGCACCCCCGAGGATTTCAGATCGCGCATCAACCAGCGCCTTGTGCGGGCCTTTGGCTGAGTTAGGTAAGGGACTCATTTGGTAGAGGTTGGGATCAACGGATAACAAAACGGTCGGCGTGCCAGTGATGAACTCAGCCGCAAAAAAGACCAAGGCAAGCATGTCTACGCCCGCCACAAAGAAGCAGGTGAAGCGCAAGTTGAAGGTCAAGCCAAGGTTGAAGTTGAAGGTGAAGACCAAATATAAAGAGCCGGCCAAAGTCCCAGGCGGCAAGGGCGCAAACGTATGCGCTCTAGTGGTGGTGGAATCACTCGTTAAGGCCAAAACTATAAAGAAATAGGTAGGTAATTTATTCCGCCCGGAGGCACTACGCCTAAAGGGCTCTAGCGCTATCATCCTGTCAAAACTATTGCTACGTCCATGTCCCACAAAAAGCCCTTACTGAAACGTCTTTTCCTTGCTAT